>Ga0194131_10005719_pt1 | contig 17710 bp, 19 predicted proteins | sample TA2KigO120mmetaG_FD_148631 | JGI IMG/M metagenome (GOLD analysis project Ga0194131, IMG submission 148631) | Freshwater microbial communities from Lake Tanganyika, Tanzania - TA2015053 Kigoma Offshore 120m | ecosystem: Environmental > Aquatic > Freshwater > Lake | place: Tanzania: Lake... | reverse complement strand
CTATCACGTTAATCACAAAACTTGTTACTGTAACATAAATCGTTTTATTTTTCCATATTCTGTTCGTGGAAACTCATCAACAAACTCAACAATTGCAGGAACTTTATACCTTTCAAGATTTTTTATACAGTGTGTTATTATTTCAGATTTTTTAATTTTTGAGTCACTCGTTTTCTTTACAAATAGCTTTACTACTTTTCCATAAATTTCATGATCTATGCCTACCGCAATTGTCTCCTCAATTCCAGATAAAGACTTCACCATCCTTTCTATCTCTTCTGGAATTACTTTTTCACCTGAAATGTTAATTACATTATCAACTCTTCCAGTTAGATGCAGATAACCATCAGAATCACGATATCCAAGGTCGCCAGTTTTCAACCAACCATCAACAATGTTTTTATCTGCTTCAGGGTTTTTCCAATATTTTTTTATTACATTTCCTCCCCTAATCCAAATTTCTCCTTTATCTCCACTGTTATTTTTAGAATCAACTAACTTTAATTCCACTCCTGGGGATGGCAATCCAACAGAATTTTCTTTTCCTGCTTTATCAAAAATCATAAAAGTTGATCTTGATGCTTCTGTCAGTCCATAATAGGTAGCAAAGTTACCGTTTTTCAGAATTTTTCTATATTCCTTTACAATATTAGTTTGAAGAGATGTGGTGTTTGTTATTAGTAATCTTAATCTTGATAATGAATCCAACATTTCATCTTTTGGTTCATGTAAGATTTTTGTAAGGCTTGCAGGTACTAGAGCTAATGTTGATGCAGAATTATTTTTTATGGAACAACTAATTTCAGAAATATCTGTAGCATTTTTGTGTAAAACTAAAGTTGCACCTGTAAATAACGATGCATGAAAACAGCCTAACCCAAATGAGTGATAAAGTGGTAAGGGGAGAATGTTAACATCAGTTTCATTATAATGAAGAATTTTAGTTATGTTTTTTGTTGTAAATACACAATTTTGATGTGTTACTGGAACACCTTTAGGAACTGTTGTTGTTCCAGAAGTATAAAGTAAATAACTTACATTTTCAGGTAAGGGGTTTCTTTTTTCATTTGAATTATAATCGGTTGGAATTTCATTTACGTCAAATTTTTCAATATTTTTATTTTCAATCTTTTCTATTCTTTTAATAAACTGCTTTGTTGTGATAATCATTTTAGGTTCAGCAGATTCTATTTGTTTAAGTAAATTTTCATCAGAAATCATAATGGGCAAAATATGTGCTATACAAGAAGCGTGCAGAGTTGCCAAATAGGAAATTATAAAATCAGTAGAATTCTCAAAAAGTAAACTAATAACAGAGTTTTTTGGAAATTTTGTAATGTATGAAGTGAAACTTTTTACTGACTCAAATAATTCCTTATAGGTATATTTTTGGTTTGATGATACAAGTGCAATCTTGTCTGGATATTTATTAACAGAATTTTGGAGAAAATCTGTGATGATATTCATAAATGAGATTTAATGCAGTCTAATAATTCCTTTGCAGAAGTAATAGAAATTGATTCATCTAGTGTTAAATTAATATCAAATTTTGATTCTGCTAACGTTATTAAATTTAATTGTGCAAACGAATCCCAATTTTCATAATCTTTTTGTTTTTTGTTCCAGTCAAATTGTGACTCTTTTAAGGTAGGGAATGCCTCAAAAAATATTTTTTGTACTTCTTGTTCTAGATCCATAAGTTATAGATACCGAAGATTCACTCAGTGCAGAATAAATAAATCTATTACTATTTTGTCACATGCTTGAGAATATAGGTGTAGGAGTTGACATCGTTGATGTTAGTCGATTTCAGAAATTTCCATATAATTCAAAGAAAAAATTTTATGAAAAAATTTTTTTACCATCCGAAATAAAATATTGTCTTGATTTTAAAAATTCCGCCGTACATTTTGCTGGGAAATTTGCTGCAAAAGAAGCAGTAAAAAAATCAATACGAGAAACAATTGATATTCGTGATATTGAGGTTGTAAATGTATCATCAGCACCAAAAATTAAACTAAAAAAAAGATTACCTTACTCATTTAGCGTTTCAATATCACATGAAAATGATTTTGCAATAGCTGTTGTTATATCTGAAAGAAAAACAAAACTCAAATAAATTTTCTGGTAAATTATCTAATTTTTTTATAACATTAAAACTATCTCTTTTTTCATTAATTTATTTTAGTACAAATCCTAAACTGCTCAATGGATATTTTGAGAATAAAAACTATAATTAACCAATGATATTCTCATTGAACATGATATTAGACGATATTTTAGCGATTCTAAAAAAATATGGTTATGAAATAAATGATGAAGTAATATCAAGAGTAGAAACAATGCTTCAATCTATAGGAAATGAAAAGGCGTTACATAGCTTAGACTATGTTATTGATTGGTTTAATAAAAAAAGAAAAGAATCTGATATGATTGTCGAAGAAATAGGAATTAATGAACTTGATAAATGGACTGTGGACAAAGTTTCAGGTAATATTAAACATGAAAGTGGCGGTTTTTTTGAAATAATTGGAGTTAAGGTAACAAATACTTTTGATAGAGAAGTAGGACCAAAAGGCTGGACACAACCAATGATAGCTCGTAATCCTGGAGGCATCTTGGGATTATTACGAAAGAAAATCAACGATGTTCCACATTATTTGGTACAAGCCAAAGCTGAACCAGGCAATATAGGAAAATTGCAAATCTCTCCTACATTACAAGCTACTACTAGTAATTTGTTAAAAGCTCATGGCGGCATTAAACCATTATTTGCTGAATATTTTGATGAACCAAAAAAAGAAAATATAGTCTATGCTAAATGGCAATCCGAAGACGGTGGTAGGTTTCATTTAAAATCAAATTTTAATATGATTGTAGAAGTCAGTGAAGACGAGAACATTGTTGTTCCAGATTCGTTTATTTGGGTTACATTATATCAAATAAAGCAATTACTAAAACATGAAAACTTTGTCAGTCCTCATATAAGAGGAATAATCTCTATACTATAGATTTCTATTGCAAAAAACTAGATTTGGAATAATTGGATGCTCTAAAATCGCCAATAGATCAACCATTCCTGCCATTCTTAATTCAGATTGTGCTAAATTAGAAATGATTGGTAGCAGATCATTAGAAATAGCAAAAACTTTTGCAAAAACATTCGGCTGTAAAAAATTTGGTTCCTATGCTGATATTTTAAATGATAATAACATCGATGCTGTTTACATCTCTTTACCAATAGCATTACACGAAGAATGGGCAATAAAAGCAGCAAAAGCTGGCAAACATGTATTGTGTGAAAAGTCATCGACTGTTTCATTTGAATCTGCAAAAAGAATGGTTGATGCAGCAAAACAAAACAATGTAAGATTGATGGAAGGGTTCATGTTTAGATTTCATCCACAACACAAGAAAGTTTTGGAATTAATACAAAATAATGTAATAGGAAAATTATTTGCTTTTGATGGCATGTATGGTTTTCCACCAGTACCAAAAAATGATATCCGCTATAATGCTGAGCTAGGTGGAGGAGTTTTGAATGAAACAGGATGTTATCCAATATATGCAAGCAGAATGATTTTTGGCGAAGAGCCAATTAGCGTTATATGTAATCTCTATAATGATGAGACAACAAATGTTGATACCAAAGGACATGCATATCTTTTATACAATAACAAAAAAGTAGCCTTTGTTTCATTTGGATTTGAAAATTATTATCAAGCAAATTATAAAATCTGGGGATCAGATGGAATTATCGAACTTGATCGTGCATATGCAGTACCCACAAACTTGTCAACTACTGTACACGTAAAAACAGAAGACGCTCCCAAAGAAATAACAATTGATGCAATTGATCATTTCACTCAAATGATAGATTCGTTTTGTAATGAACTTAAAAATAAAGCAAATAGTTCTTTCGAAAATGATCTTTTAAATCAAGCACTAGTGATGGAATCTCTTCGAAAATCTAATAGAGAAAAAAGACCCATTCACTTACCTGAGATCAGCACCATTAAAATGTAAAGTTACAATCACGTTTCATATGAAAATAGCACTTGTTTGTCCAGCCTCACTACCAGCTACTCAATTTGGTGGGATATTGCACCTTACTGTAAATATGGCAAAGGGATTTTCCAAAAATGGTCATGATGTTACAATATTTACTACCGACCTAACCTCTGCTAAAGATTTAAAAACATTTGACAAAAAACTGCCTAGATCTGAAATAATTAACGGATTTAAAATAAACCGAAGTCACTGTTGGTTCTCAATTTATTTATTCTATATTAATCCTGGAATGTATTGGCAGCTGCTTGAGTATAAGCCAGACATAATCCATTCTATAGGCATAAGAAGTTTTCAATCATTGATTGCTACTATAATTGCAAAGAAGAAAAAGATATCTTTAGTATTATCAGATCAAGGAGGACTATCTTACTCTGAGACAAAAGAAGGCAACATCATCAAAAGAATTTTGTATAAATTACAAACACCATTCATAAAATTCATTATTAATCAAGCTTCAAGAATTATTGTTGGAAATGAATATGAAAAAGAAATATTTTCAAAATTTAATGTAGATTCAAAAATTACAATAGTACGAAACGGAATAGATTTAGTTGAGCTAAAAATCAAAACTGAAAATTTCAAACAAAAATTCATTTTCAATGAACGATATATTTTATTTGTAGGAAGATTTGCAAAAAACAAAGGACTAGATATTTTACTAAATGCAATGAACTTAATCAAAAATGATCCGACCATATCAAACACCAAATTAGTGATAATGGGAATTGATGACGGTTATGAGACAGAAATGATAAAACTTATCGAAGAATTTAATTTGGAAAATAAAGTTATGGTAATTAAAAAACCTAAAAGGGAAGATGTTATTGCTGCATACAAAGATTGTGAGTTTATTGTTTTGCCCTCTAGGTGGGAGCTTTCTCCATTGGTACCATTAGAGGCTTTTGCATTTAAGAAACCAGCAATTGGGATAAAGGCATATGGAACTCCTTATACAATAAGGGACGGCGAAAACGGCATTCTAGTTGAATTAGAAAATTATAAGAAATTAGGAGATGCTATTTTGGATTTATTAAATGACGAAAAAAAACGCCTAAAATATGGTCTTGCGGGCTATGAATTAGTAACCAATACATGTAATTCAGAAGAGATGACAAAAAGCATATTAAAAATTTATGAAGATATTTCTTAACTAATCCCTAGCATTTCTTATAATGCAATCAATAACTTGTTTTTGTTTAGAACGTGATATGGTAGGATAAAGTGGTAAAGCTAAAATCTCTTCATATGTTTTTTCAGTATTTGGATAATTCTTGGAATTTTTTACAAATTTTTTATAAGCAGTGTATTCATGTATTGGCGTCCAGTACAAAGTTGTTCTAATGCCATTTTTCCTTAATAAATTGTAAAGTTCATTTCGTGACATCCCAAAATTCTTTGTCACTCTTATCGTATACAGATGATAGGAATGTGATCTATCCTCAACTATCGTGGGTGTGATTATACCCTTTACCTTTGCCAAACTGGTCGTATAGTAAGTGGCGGCCTTTTTTCTTAACGCATTAATCTTGTCAATTCTACGAAGTTGGGAAATTCCAAGTGCTGATCTTATCTCATCTAATCGGTAATTATAGCCTGGTTCTTTAACATCAAATAACCATGGATACTTTGATGAATATCTTTTTGCTAAAGATTTTGTCATTCCATGACTACGAAGCTGTCTTATTTTCTCAGCTAGTTTTGATGAGCTGGTAATAACCATTCCACCTTCAGCCGTAGTCATATTCTTAGTAGGATAGAAACTAAAACAACCCATAGAACCAAAGTTACCTACATGTTTTCCTTTGTAAAATGTACCAATTGCGTGTGCACAATCTTCAATTACATATAGGTTGTTTGATTTTGCAACATCTAGTATTTCCATGATTTTGCAAACTTCGCCATACATGTGAATGGGAATGATGGCCTTGGTTTTTCTTGTAATTTTTTGTTTTATTGATTTTATTGATATAGAAAACCCATCATTTTCAATATCGGCTAAAACCGGTGTTGCACCTGTTGCTATAACCGCATTTGCATCAGCTATAAAAGATAAATCAGGAATTATAATCTCATCACCTTCTTGTATGCCTAGCGCTTTTAGAGATAGGTGTAATGCAGCCGTACAATTAGAAACTGCAACTGCATGTTTTGATTGTGTATATTTTGCAAACATTAACTCAAATTTTTCAAGTGTGGGACCTAGCGTCAGCATGGTTTGATTCAGGCTTTTTAAAACGGCATCTTTGTCTTCTTTGGAAATCCAAGGCACATAGGCAGGTACCCTTATCGATTGATTAAAAGAATCTCGTTTTTTCAATTTTCGTATACCTGTTTTTTGAGTAATTGAAATGACTCTTCTAACGACATGAATTTAAATCCTGTTTTATTTTTCATTTTGCTTGACTCAAGACACTTATTAAAACCAGTAGTTACTTTTCTTCCTAACTCTTCACTTTTTACTGGAGAAATCAAATTTGCATCCAAATCCAAAGCTTTGGCCAGTTTCACACTAAAATCATATCTACTTATTTTGATGTTAGGAGCTACATGGAAAGTTCCTAAATAGTTTCCTTTAACAAGATGTAGGATTGAATTTGCAAAATCGTCAGCTATGATAGGTGAACTATACTCATCTGTAATTATCCGCACTTTTTCACCACGACGAAGTTTAAGGATCAACCACATGCCAAAATTCTCAGGTTTCATAGAACTTGATGGCATATTTTGAAGCGATTTAAGTAACCAACCGTACAAAACACTAACACGAACAACAACGTTTTTAGAATATTTTAAAACTGGTTTTTCCCCAGCTAGTTTAGTGTAACCATAATAATTGATAGGATTTGGCAAATCATCTTCTGTGTAAGGTTCTTTTTTTGTTCCATCAAAAACAGAGTCAGATGATAAGTGAATTAATTTTGCATTTATTAAATTCGATATATCAGCTAAATATTCGACAAAATCTGCATTGATTTGTTTTGCTTCCTCTTTATGATTTTCACAATAATCAACATTGTTTATAGCACAGGCATTAACTATTATATCGGGATGTTTATTGGTTAAAACTTCTTTAATTTTATTATAGTCTAAAATATCTAGTTTAATTTTTTCTGTGTCTATGTCAGGATTTCGTAGATTATAGCTTCCAAAAACCTGAAAATCATTTTTTGCAAGTAATGCAAGTTTTGAGCCTGTCAGACTACTTATACCAAAAATAAATAATTTCTTCATATTACTAATCAAACAAAATTTGTGTTAATTAAATTGATTAACTCATTATTAATGATTGATTTCAAACGTTCTTATCGTTTATTACATCTGAGGATGATTATTTGGGTTTGATGCAGAATTGATTTACGAAGTTTATATTAATTATTTTGTAGTGACTGTATATGAAAGATAAGATAATAGTATGGGAAAGTGGAACTTTTTTTCCATTCATACTATGTAACTCATTAAAGGATTCAGGTAATTTTGATTTTTATGCAGTAACGGATGTCACGGATAGAATAAAAAAATTCTTTGAAAATCAGAAATCTGTTAAATTTGAAAAAATTTGGTTTTATCATGATCATATTTTTCCTAGGAAGAATAACATTGATACAGATTATCTTGAAGCATTTGAAAAAAAATACAATATAGATCTGTGGGTTTTAGCACAAAATGAACGTATTTTTAACCAACAATACAACGAGTATTACAAATTTTCAACCAATGAAATATTATCTATATTAGAAGACGAATGCAAACTTTTTGAAAAAATTTTAGATGAAGTAAAACCCAATTTCTTAATTACTAATGAAACTGCATTACATCAACATCATCTTTTTTATCTCCTCTGTCGTGCCAAAGGAGTTAAGATTATGATGTTGAATCAATCAAAATTTGGTTACAAATGTATTATTTCTCAGGAACTACATAAGCTTGATTTTGTTACTACAATTAATCCAAAACCCAACAGTAAAAATTTTGAAGAGTTACAAAATTATTTGAAAAGTTTTGATATGCTAAAACAATTAGTTAATTACAAAAATACTTTTTTAAGCTCAAAAAAAGACAAAATCAAAGCTGCCATACAATTTTTATTAGTTTCCAATAATAGTAACATCAAAACTCATTACACCTATTATGGTAGAAATAAGGTCAAAGTTTTACTAAAGGAAATAGAATACTCATTAAAAAAAAGATACAGAGAGAATTTTATCAATAAAAATTTTAAACGAAAAATTGACGATGCTACACCCTTTGTGTATTTTCCGCTACATCTGGAACCAGAAAGAGTTACTCTGATCGGCTCTCCTTACTTTACAAATCAATTAGAAACCATCAGACATATCTTAAAATCACTACCGGTTGGATATAGACTACTAGTAAAAGAACATCCAACACAATCTATTCGTGGTTGGAGAACAAATTCATATTATAAACAAATGATGAATTTACCAAACCTCGAATTAATGCATCCATCTGTCAGTAATACTGAATTACTAAAAAAATGTTCGTTGGTTGTAACTATAGCTGGAACAGCTGGTCTTGAAGCAGCATTTTATGGAAAACCATCAATACTTTTTTCTGATTTGGGATATTCACTATTGCCATCTGTTTTCAAAGTAAAATCACTTGAAGAATTGTCTCAAATTATTCTAACTGCATTAAAACATAAAGTCGATGCAGCATATCTAGACAGTTATGTAGATTTACTTGATCAAAACTCATTTGATTTTGATTGGTTTAATTTTATTCTGTCCTATCAAAGATTATTTTATTATGGAGGTCATTTATTGGATGTTGATATATCATTAGAGAAGATGAATATCTTCATTAAAGAACAAAAACCTACATTTGATAAGATCTCACAAGAATATCTTAAGAAAATTAAGCAACTAAATCAATAATTTCAATACTTAACATCTAAGCTAATTAATTGATATTATTAGCTATCTGAATACATTTGAAAATTTATAATTAGTTTTTCGTATTAGAAACAAAGCCTCTGCACAAGTGCCTAATACATATGCAATAGAGACACCAAGTACTTCAAACATATTTCCAAGAATGACAATAAGAGTTAATTGTGTTACGGCTCGAATACCATATGCTATCAGGACTACTCTACTATTCTCATTACCAAGAAATTTAGAGATGCAAATTAGGCCTATTGTTGATGGAATCACATTTAGGCTTAAAATCTGAATTATTTGAACTGCTTCTGAATATTTTGGAAATAAATGAGTTATGATAATAGGTGATAAAAAGAATGCAAGAATTGTAGTAAAAATTGCTACTACAATTGTGATTTTTTTTAATTTAATTTTTGGTTTTCCAGAAGCATCATAAGGCAATAGATATTTAAAAATAATTTGAGGTATGATCATAAAAACAGTATAAAATTGAAGTGCCAAATAATAATTCCCAAGTGAAATAAATCCTAATATGATGCCAATCAACAATTTATCTCCATGTTTATAGCCAGAATTTACAATTTGCATAAAGAAATTATTTATAATGAAACCTTTGTAAGGTTTTAACGATTGAAAATCAATTTTTGAGTTTTTGAACCCATGATATATTGTAATCGCATATGGAAAACTTGCTGCGGCTAATCCTATTATAACTCCATCAAAACCAATGGTATAATAACCTGTTAAAGGAAGAATTGCTGACAGAATTTTATTAACTAGAAAGTATTTTGAGTAACTTACAAACATTTTTCTTCCTAACAATTCTGATACCGAAAGAGAAACTACTACATAACCAATAACCAAATTGCTTACTCCAACATTATAAAAAATAACAAAAAGCACAACTGCAGATACTAAGCTAGAAATTATAGAAATAAAAAACACAGTACCTTGTATCATTACTTGTTTTGCACGGTATACCTTTAACGTATTTTCAAATCCAAACAAACAAACAATAGATGCCATACCCGCAATCGAAATAAAATAACTAATCTTTCCATAGTCTTCAGAACTTAACAAAGAGGCAAGATAAAACCAAAAAATTGCAGTTATTCCAGTTCCTAATATCTCTGCTAATCCTAAGCTTGTTAAGTTAATTGGCAAGATTTTTTTTAATTTGTTGAAAATATCTGTCATTTTATCAATAAAAATTTCTTAATACTAATTCCCTTCTACTAATATCTTCTTTATCCCTACTATAGTACCACATTTTGTTAATAGATATTCGATCAGAAACAACATGCTTATACAAGGTATAAATAAACCCAAATTTTGCTAGAATAATAAATAACTTATCAAGATTTTGTTTTGCGGTTCTGTTAGCTAAATTGTCTTTTATTTGAAAAATACTCATCATCCAATAATTTATCTACCATATTGGCGTTATATCTTTATAATATATTTTCATGAGTAAAACTGCTTGAGCAAACTCGATTTTACTATGATATTGTCAGCTGAACCTAAAAAAATATTTGAGATAATCACTGATTATGAAAATATTATCAAGTTTTTTCCTATTCAATTAAAAAAGATACAAATAATTAGCAAAAATGAAAATTACACAGTTACTGAAGAAACGATCTCCATTTCTTCAGTTATCAAGAAAAACTTTGCTCAGCAAACTAGACATGAAATTCTTGGAGATTTTATAATAGACAGCTTAATAATTTCAGGTCCACTTAAGGGAACAATCCTTAGAACACAATTACAAAAAGAAAATAATAGTACAAATATTCATATTAATGCTGATATCAAAACCAGTTTAAAATATAGAATAGTGATGCCACTAATAAAAAAAGAATACAAAAACATATTGAAAGCTTTTTTCTATAAAGTTAATACTCTGGCGTTACAATAAAGACATATTTATCCTTCATTTAAAATTGCTAATAATGAGTCTATCTACAATCTTTAACTGGGAACAGATCTTAAATAATTCTGAAAATATAAAAAAAGAAAAACCATTTCCATTTGGCTTTGTAAAAAAACCATTTTTTAATGAATTTTATGAAAAGCTAGTAGCTACGTATCCTAAAGTCGACAATAAGTGGTACATCCCAACAGACATGTCAAGATCTGCTCAGAAACGTCTTTTTGGGAATGATGTCAAAAAATCATGCTTTGATCATGAGGATCCCACACTAAGTAAGGAATGGAACGAATTTAGACATGCATTATTTACAAATGAATTTGTTGAAAAAATGAGTCAATTGACTGGCGTTAAACTTTCTGGAATGAGACATTTTATTTTTATTTTAAATAAAAAGGGAGATTTTAACATGCCTCACGCCCATCATACAAGCGTTCCACCAGAACAATATGAGTACAAAGTAACAATTCTGATGTATTTTGCGAAAGGATGGAAGAAGGGAGATCCCGGTGGAACTTATATTTGCAAGAATGAAGATGAATCATCAATTATTTTTGAACCTGATGATCTGGATAATAGTATGATTTGGTTCACAGAAACACCAATCTCATGGCATGGAAGTAGATACATAACAAAAGATGTAATGCGTCCTTCAATACAATTCACTTTACAATAAATACTATTTTCTAGGATGAGTATTGCATAGATTCCATAAGAAGAAAATAATAATAAAAACAATAAGTTCAAATTTGTTACATTATTTTCACAATAAAAATTTTGAGTTATAAAGTCGAAATAGTAACAAAACTATGAAATTTTCTTAATATCGTAAGATTTTAACAATTTAAGATAAATCGATCCTGATTTTCTGTAGATCCTGTTGAAAAATCATAATTTTATTTTTCTAATCATTTTATTTTCGGTTGCAATAGCTGCATCAACATTATTTGTAACCAACGATGTTTCTGCACAAACAGCAAATGCAAACCAAACAGTAGCAATTACAACTACCATTGACCCAATAACTATTCTTACAAATGAACTAATGCCATTATTGGATACAAGCGCAATAGGTAATCTTACATCACTGACAGTAACAACAAATTTGCCATGTGATACTAGCAATGTTCCTAAACTCAAAATAATAGCTGGAATACTAAGTAACACAACAAATGTAATTGATTCATCATCAGACTATACTAACAACAAAGGACCAAGAGACACATGTCTCTTTACTGATAAGATCACTAATGTTACAGCAAAAGGAATTCCTGCAATGAATAGAGTATTTTTGAAAAATACTGGAAGTACACCTGTTCATATACCTGAAGGAGTTATGGTTACATTGACAGGAATATTTGGAAAATCTATATTAACACAATCAATAACCCCTCCAGACTTTCAAGATGATTATACTACAAGTTCAGGTTGGACAACACAGGCAGGAACTTTGGTTACAGTTAACAGTAACGATTCTAATAGAGTTGATTTTTCAGCAATTCCCGCAAATGCAGACCATAGAGTAAGCAAATCCCTTGGTCTAACATTAAGTGATACAAATTGGACTGCTGAATTTGAATTAAACGTTTCATCAATGACTACAGGATCACAAGCACCAGTATTTCTCTTAAGTGCAGGGACATCAAAACCAAGAGAAAACCAAGACAGTGTTGCTGTATGGATTCAAAACACAGGTGTAGGTACAAAAATCGCAACATTCCGCAATGATGGCGGTTCTATGACAACATCATCTGTTCTCACAATATTGACAGGTACTACATATTATATCACATTTGAAAGAACAGACACAACAACTCTCAAATTGAGTGTTTATACAGACCCTGACAGATCACAAAACATATCAGGTAGTCCAAGCACTATCGATATTTCAGGTTATACAATTACAGGGCTTACGACACTACAACATACATCTGATGATGGTGGTGGTACTGGAACAATTTCAGCAACAATAGACAACACAAAAATCTGGAATAATTCAAATCCATAATTAGATCCTTTAGACTTTCGTAATCCTAGTGAAGACTACGAAATTGTAATCTTTCACAAAATTAATTATTAACTTGATGAGATGGGTATTCATAACAGCTTAATATATATGAAAATAAAGGAAACCACCTACTTGACATGAACAAAAAAGTCACATTTCTTACAGAAAAGATAATTGACAAGAATCTGTTACTAAAGATACTAAGAAATTATTCTAAAAATATTGCCAAACATGACGACAAACTAATCCTTGACGACATAATCTATATGCTTGAAAATAACAAATTAATGCTTTCTCCTCAAGAAATTCAATTCTTAAATTCAAATCCACAAGATTTATGGGGAGATTACCTTGTTTTCAGGCATAAATTCAATAATTTTCCCAAAAAGAAAATTGTATCAGATTTTCCAATTTATGTCCTGATAGAACCTGTTTCTGCTTGTAATCTTAGATGTATAATGTGTTTTCAAATTGATGAAACTTTTTCTAATAATAAAAATTTCATGGGTAAAATGGATATTTCTCTCTTCAAAAAAATAATTGATGAATGTAAAGAAGGGGGCACAAAGGCAATAACATTGGCATCTAGAGGGGAGCCCACATTACATCCTCAATTAGGAGAGATGTTAGAATATTGTTCAGGAAAATTTCTTGAGTTAAAATTAAACACCAATGGTACTAGGTTAGATGAAAAGTTAATTCATCAGATTTTGAGAAGTGGTGTAACTGATATGGTTTTTTCAGTTGATTCGTACACTAAACAAGAGTATGAATCAATTAGAGTAAAAGGAATCTTTGATCAAGTATTGAATAATATAAAAAAATTTAAAGAAATTAAGGAAGAATTCTATCCAAATTCTAAATGCGCTACTCGAATAAGTGGGGTTAAAGTAAATAAAAGTCAGGATCCAAAGTCATTCAAAGAATTTTGGGAAAAATATGTTGATCATGTTGTAATGGTAGAGATGGAAAACCGTTGGGATACTTATCATAATCCTTTAGATGTAGCTGGAACAAATCCATGCGATTACTTGTGGGAGAGAATGTACATTTGGTATGATGGTATTTGTAATCCGTGTGATTCAGATTATAAAAGTGAGCTTGCAGTGGGTTCAATAAAGGACAAAAGCATTCATGAAATTTGGCATAGTGAAAAATATACTCAAATTCGTAATGCACATGCAAGCGGAAAACGAAATAGTTGTTATCCTTGTGATCGATGTCCAGTTGGTAGTTAACCTAGGAATTATTGGATATCGGAATCATGCAGCTAGGCTAATGTCGTTAATAGAAAAGAGAAAAGATTGCAAAATTAAATACATATATCATCCAACCAAATCAATCTCCAATTCTCGTGGTACAAATAATATATCAGATCTGTATAGTTGTGATGGAGTAATAATAGCATCCCCTAATAATACACATTTTGACTATATCATAGACTTGCTAAAAAATTCTGACAGTGCAATCTTTTGTGAAAAACCACCTGTAACATCTTTAAACGATCTAAAAAAACTAGAAAAGTTATCTTTGATAGATAAACATAGATTATTTTTCAATTTTAATTATCGATTTAGTGATATAGCTGAAAATCTGCAAAAAAATCTAAATTCAAGAGAAATAGGTAAACTAATACACGTAAGCATATTTTCTACACATGGGTTAGCTTTTAAAAAAGAATATCCCAGTTCTTGGCGTGCTGATGGGAAAAAAAATCTTCATAGTGTCTTAGAAACTGTCACTATTCACTACTTGGATCTATTAGTTTTCTGTTTAGGTAATCTGGATAAATCATACTATTTTCCAACTCTTGTTTCAGAAAGTGGAACATCATATGACACTAGCACCGTAATTTTACAATACAAAAATGGTACTACTGTCTCAATTGTTAATTCTTATGCAGCGCCATATATCAACGATATATCGATTATTGGTACAAATGGTTTTTTTACAATTAGAAACGATCAACTCATAATTCGATCTCCTAGAGATACTTTTGATAAAAGAGGACTCTTTATATCTCCACCAATTTTCCACAAGTTAAAATTTTCAATTCAAGACGATTATACAAATTCTTTAGAAAAATCCTTTAATTATTTTTTAATACACATTATAGAAAAAAAAGATATGAACATAAATCACTTTCAAGCTAGTCTTTTAACTAACAGATTAATTATTGATTTAAAAAACTACAAAGGAGATACTTAATTGAATATCAAAAAAGAAATAAAAAATACATTTTTACTTAGTTCAGAATATATCAAGAAATCAGTTTCACTCACAGATGAAATTGAAAAAGTGATTTATGCTATAATTAAATGCCTAAAAAATGGTAACAAAGTTGTTTTGTTTGGAAATGGAGGAAGTGCAGCAGACGCCCAACATATAGCTGCTGAGCTAATAGGAAAATTCAAAATTAATCGTTCAAGTTATCCTGCAATTGCCCTTACAACAGATTCTTCAATTATTACGTCTCTTTCAAATGACTACTCGTTTGATATTATATTTAGTCGTCAGTGTGAAGGTTTGGTTCAAAAAGGTGATGTAGTAATCGGCATATCTACAAGTGGAAACTCTGTTAACGTCAAGAAAGGACTAGAAATAGCAAAGAAAAAAGGCGCAGTAACAATAGGCTTACTGGGTTCAAAAGGTGGAACAATTAAAAAATTAGTAGACATACCAATCATAGTAAATTCTTCTTCAACACCGAGAATTCAAGAAGTGCATAGAACAATCTATCATATTATTTGTGATATGGTTGAAAAAAATCTTACAAAAGGGGATTAGCTGTGATTAAAATATCAGATCGTAAAAATTGCTTAATAACCGGAGCTACGGGCGGGTTAGGAAGAGAAATAGCAAAACAGCTAGTTATCAACAACTGCAATTTGTTTCTTACAGCAAAAAATGAAAAAAGATTACAAAAATTAAAAAATGAATTAGAAACATATAACCATAATAAATGTAAAATTAGTTATCATTCTGGCAATCTTTCGAGTATTAATCATATAAAACAAATTATTGCAAAAGTACGAAAAGATTTTGGTTCAATTGACATTCTAATCAACTGTGCAGGAATTTTTGTATCCAAGTCTATTTCAAAAAGTAACACAGAAGATTTTCAAAAAGCATATGATGTTAATATTCGAGCACCATTTCTGTTTTGCAAAGAATTTTCTAAAGATATGATCAAAAAAAGATGGGGAAGAATAGTAAACATGGGCTCATCATCGTCTTATTCAGGTTTTAAAAACGGTTCTATCTATTGCTCGTCAAAACATGCAATATTGGGGCTTTCTCGTGCTCTGTTTAATGAGCTAAAACCATATAATATCAGAACTTTCTGCATTTCCCCCGGTTCAATTAAAACAAAGATGGGAAAATTATCAAAAGACCAAGACTTCAACACTTTCTTAGATCCATCTGAGATAGCTAAATACATTGAATTTATAATAAAATTTGACAAAGATCTAGTATCAGAAGAAATACGATTAAACAGAATAAAATTATAGTTTGTTAATTTATTCGCCTAAGCTTTTTCATTACTGGTATTTCAGAATCCCAAACACGCTTAACACCATCACCAAGTATCTCCTCCACTCTTCTTACATCCCTTACCATCCTCACTAAACCCGGTTCTTCAAGTGATGCAGCTTGATCTGAGCCATACATTGATCTGCTGAGTGTTATATGTCTCTCAATCGATGTAGCCCCAAAAGCCGCAGCTAAAACACACACTATATACCCACTATCCTCATGACCACTATACCCTACATTACATTTGAACTCTTTTCGTAAAGTGTCTATGCACCGAATATTAGCTTCTTCTAATTTCATTGGATATGAGCTATTGCTATGCATAAGCTCAAATGGACAGTTATATTTTCTAAAAATTTCAACAGCTCTGCGAATTTGTTCCATAGTACTCATGCCTGTTCCAATAAACGTATGTTTTTTTTCTTCTGCAACTATTTTCAAGAATTCAAGATCTGTTAACATAGCAGAGGCTATTTTATTATATTTTAAATCATATTGTTGAAGAAAAAGTTGACTATCAATATCCCAAGCAGACGCAAACCAAATAATGTTCTTTTCTCTACAATAGTTATCGATTATATCATATTCTTTCTTATTAAATTCTAAACCTAGTTTTTGATCTCGTGTTGTATTACCCCAAGGGCTTTCTCGTGGTGTATCAAGAGCTTCTTTTGAATATACCTTTTCAACTGTTCTTTTTTGGAATTTCACTGCATCACAACCAGCTCTTTTGGCCATGTCAATCAGTTTTTTGGCAATTTCGATATCACCATTGTGATTTATTCCAATTTCACCAATTATGATTACCATAAAATCACGCTCATAAATTACACATTTAAGATTTAGTCTTTGCTAACAAAATAATCTCTGCTATCTCTCTAAATGCCCCATTGCCTCCTTTTTCCTTACAAATATAGATGGAATTCTGTTTAGCTATATCGATCGCATCGTGTGGAACTGCAGAAAACCCTACCATTTTCAATAATGTAACATCATTAACATCGTCTCCAATATACGCAACCTCATCAAATTTTACACTAAATTGTGTACAAATTTTTTTAATAATGCGTTCTTTTTGTTTGACACCATCAAATAATTTTTTTATTTTCATTCTTTTGGACCATTGTTTTACTATTTCTGTTTTCTCCTTAGTTACTATTATGGTTGGAATATTTTTTTTTCTTAATAGTGTTACACCCATGCCATCTCTAACATGAAATTTTTTCATAACATCTCCCTTAGATGTGTAATACATCCCTCCAT
>Ga0194131_10005717_pt1 | contig 17719 bp, 11 predicted proteins | sample TA2KigO120mmetaG_FD_148631 | JGI IMG/M metagenome (GOLD analysis project Ga0194131, IMG submission 148631) | Freshwater microbial communities from Lake Tanganyika, Tanzania - TA2015053 Kigoma Offshore 120m | ecosystem: Environmental > Aquatic > Freshwater > Lake | place: Tanzania: Lake... | reverse complement strand
TAGATTCTTCCACACTCCCACCCTGATAATCGCAACTTGCCGAGGCTCCCCCCAGCCTCCCAGTGCCACTTTCAACCGTTTCGCGACAGAAACTAGTTAAACGCGTGAGCTACTCCGGCCGCGCGGTAGATGGCTCTGAGTTGTTCCCTCAGCTCTGCCCTTCCGCCGCGCAACCACAGGGGCTTGGGCGCCAGCATGCCGAGCAGGTGAGGAACGTCGCAGATGCGCAAGACGTTCAGCAAGGCAGGCGCCGCAGCCTCCTGGTGGCTGGATGGCGGATCGTCGAGCATTACGCCCGCAACTTCGGGCGCCCAAAGCGCCGCATAAGCTGCCAGAATCCCCGAGGCGCCTTCGCCGACCAGATACACTGGGGTTGGCGCTCGCTCTACTGCCAGGCCGCGAGCCACGGCAGCCAGATCCCACACGCGTCCGGTCTCCACGGTACGCCCTAACAACGCGTGGGACCGTTCCACATAGTTGGGCGGGTTCTTAACCGTCCACCGCGTATTCCCGATTCCCCGAGGCTCACAGACCATCACCACGTCGTCGGACTTTTTCCAATCCTTCGCTGCCTCAACCGTCCCGTCCTTTGCGCCAGCCAGAACCAGCAGCACCCGTCTCACAGGCGCTCCCTCGGCCGGCCGGGCAACGGTCCGGACGTCGACTCGGATTCCCGGTTCCGTTTCGAATCCAGCAGCCTCCGGCACAGCGGAAGCTAGGCGACGCGCGGGGGCCAATGTGTCCGGAAAGTATCGGAACGTGAATTGGCGCAGCTTGCCGAACAGGTGCTGTTTCCACTGGGAGAATTGTCCCACCTTGGGCAGTTCTACCGTCGCCATGGGCACAAAACGCTCGTCAATCGTGGTGTTCTTCTGGTCTTTGGGCAGTTCTCTGTCGCTAGGAAACACGCGCAATTTTTCCGGATCCAGCGGATGGCGTTCCTGATTGCGCTCACCCGTGACCAGGTCGCGCTCGCTGTCCGCCACCGCGCCCGCCTCGTTCTTTAGAGACCGGTTGTGAAACCGGTACACTGCCTGGCGGATGTCCTGGCGATACGCATGTCCGCCAATGCTCACCAACGCATCCACATCGTCGCCGGCCCCAAACAGGCTGTAAACCCGCTCCAGCCGGTTGATGACGCGCTCGTTGGCATCCATCGGGAAGATCGCGTCGTGGTCGCTGTTGACGAAGAAAAGAGGCCGGGGCGCGATGAGCGCTGCGATCCGCGTCCAGGGCCATTGATAGAGGTTGTGGAAGAACATGCAGTCGCAGTGGCCGTTGATGACGCGACTGGCCACGTACGAGGCCAGGTCTGCCATGCCGCTGACGGGGGCGGCAATCTTCACGCGTTCGTCGGCAGCAGCAATCCAGAAAGTCACGGCTCCGCCACCGCTGATCCCCGTGACAGCAATCCGCTGCGGATCCACTTCGGGGCGGCTTAGCAGATAGTCGATCCCGCGAATGCCGTTCCAGCACTCGACGCCCGCTGGAGTATAGCCACGCGAGTACCACCACCACCGCCCCTCGCGGTACGTGCCGTGATGGACCGCTTCGATTTCCCCCAACTGCAGCGTGTCGATCACCAGGCACAGGTAGCCGTGACGGGCGAACCAGATGCCATGAGCCTGGTAGGCGGTCTTGTTGCCGTTGCGACCTCTCGAGGCATGCCCACACACATACAGGATGGCCGGCAGCCGCTCTCCGTCTTTCTGCACGGCCGGCCGATACAGATTTCCGGTGACATACAAACCCGGGCGGCTCTGGTAATGGAGCATGTCCACGATGAACCCATCGCCCACCAGGGTTCCGGTGCGCGTAGCGTGCAGAGGCGTCTTTTCCGGGAAGGGCGAGAGTCCCAGCATATAGAAGTACTCTTCCCGGTAAGTCTGCCGCGCTCGTTCCCACTCGGACCGCGATCCCAGCCCCGTCCCGAAACCTGCCTCGATTCGTTCGGCTTCGCGGCGCAGATACGTTTGAATCGACTCGTCGCCTGGTGCGCTTCGGTCTGCCTCTCCATAGGTTTGCGCTCCCAGCCACGTTGGCAGCAAAACCAGGACACACATGGCGCACGCAAAACTCTTCGCGTTCATAGTTGTCACTCCTTGGCCGCATAAGTTATCAGGCAGCGAGGTGTGAGAGAACCCAAAATCCGCTGAGATCTATGAGGATACCTCATCCACTAACCACCGTGGGGTAATGCCCTAGCTCAGACCGAACCGGTACTGTAGAAGGCGGCTGCAGTCAGGTCTTGCTCGAAACAGCCTTGTTGAAGTAACGTCCCGGCATGGCAACTCAGGTGTCCACAACCGAAGAAATCGCCCGCCGCATCGCTCGGTTCGCGGCCGGACGGCCAAGCGTGCTGGCCGCCTATCTGTTCGGCTCGGCACTGCAACAAAGGCTCGCCGTCGATAGCGACATTGACGTTGGCTTGCTGTTCGCGAATCCTCCCGATTTGTTTGGCGTGTTTGATCTTCAGGACGAACTGACACGGATTCTCGGACGGCAGACAGATCTGGTCTGCCTCAACCGGGCCTCTCCTATTCTTGCGATGCAAGTGCTAAAGAGGGGGGCGATCGTCTTTCAGCGGTCCGAAAGAGCCGTGCGTGAGTTCCAGGTTTGGACGCATTTCGCTTACGTCGACTTGAAGCAGGTTCGCAAACCGATCGAAGAAGCGCTGTTATCGGGCTGATCTATGGTCGACCAGGATATCCTGCTAGCGAAAATCGCCTCGATTCGGAAGTGCCTGGACCGTATCAGGAACGTGACCGGTGGCGTGCCCGAGTCCTTAGATCATCAGGACACGCAGGACATCTTTGTGCTGAACCTGCAGCGCGCCGTTCAGGCGGCCATCGACCTGGCGGCTCACCTGGTGGCTGACCTGAAGCTTGGACTACCGGAAACCCTCAAAGAGAACTTCGCGCTCCTTGAAACCAGCCAAATCGTCGACGCAGCGCTCTCCGCGCGGCTGCAGGCGATGGCCGGCTTCCGCAACATCGCTGTTCACAACTACCAGCAGCTCAACGTCGCGATCTTGAAGTCCATTCTGGCCCATCGCATCAGCGACCTCGAGCACTTCGTTCAGGCTGTAAGCGAACGCTACCGTCGCACGTAATCGAGCTCGATCGTGACCCACGCCGGCCTGCCCTTCGTGGGAATCAGCTCGGCACCGTTTGCCGGCAATCAATAAGAGCACAGTCTCCACCGGGTGACCTTCAACCTGACCTCTCCGGCATCCGGTGCGACCGTTCAAGCCAGCCTTAATCGGAACCGGCTTTGCTCCATCGGAACGAGAACAGGGATCCCTGCTTCATCTTGAAGCGCAGCAGACATGCGCCGCTTCGGATCGGCTGAACGGTCCTTCGATCGCCCCAAGCTACCCTGTGGCGCACGGCATCGACCTTCTCGACCCGGCTGGACTCTCCCGTGTAGCCTTCCACGGGAGCACCCTCGGGCGTCAGCACGTCCACAGCGACATAGCCGCTAAAAGCGTTCACATTCAAGTCCAACCTCATGGGTTCGGTGAGCGGCACCGGGTTTGTGAGCAGCACGCCTTCGGTCCCTCGTCCCGCCTCGAGGCTCACCCAGCCGTCCCGGCGAATGGAGGCGAGGCCAATGGCTTTCTTGTGCGATTTTCCCGAGCCATGCTTGGTGCTGCCGCCCAGATAGGGCACGAGCAGCCGATCGCCGTTCGGGATCGGAGCGTTCAACGTCGGGACTACGAAATGAGAATCCCACGCCCCCTCGCCGCCCATCGGAAGCATCGGCCGACGGCCTCCCACGCGCTCCCACTTCAGGCCGTCGGCACTCCAGGCCAGCTGCGTGTCCATTCGCTCGATCGCCTGGTGCAGGATCTCCAAAAAGGCCAGAAAGCCTTTCCCGTAACGAAAAACCTGTGCGCCGTAGATCTGCACGTCCTCCGGATCATCGTCATCGTGTCTCAAGACCACGCCGCGATCCATCCAGTGGACAAGGTCTTCGCCGGTCCACATGCGAACAAGCCGAAGTCGAATATCAAAGCCCCACGGCATTCCAGGGATCGCTTGGGAGAAAGGCCGCGTGAAGAAGGAATATCGCCCGGCAACCTCGTCGTAGGTAATCGAAGAACGGTCGCCTTTCTCGGGAAGAACCGGCGGGAGCTGAATCTCAAAACGCTCGCCATCCATCGACCGCATCGCATAGTTGCCACTGGGAAAGCCTTCCGGAGGGCGATTGAAGTAGGCGATGCCCACGAACCTGGCTCCGGCGAACCAAGGATCCACTCCAGGCCCCACGGCCACAACCGAGGCGTTGTCGATCCCCCAGTTTCCAGGGAGTGTGATGGCCTGTCCGCGACGTATCCACGTCTTTCCGTGATCTTTGGATGCCGCCAGGCGGAGCCGCCAGTCGGTGTAGTTGAGGTACCACAGCTTCAGCTCATTCATCTGCCTATCGAAGGCAACCGTAGAGTACCCGATCGCCGTCCCGTCCTCGACGGGGTCGGGAAGAAATACCGGCTCGCTCCACTCCCGCCTCAGAGGCTGAAGCACCCTGGCCAGACCGGCGCTCAACAAAACGTGCTCGTCGTTGACGAACAGATATAGGTCCGGGTCGTGAAAGCTGCCGGCCAGTCGTGACTCCGCACTCGCGCTCGTATAGCAGCAGGACAGCAGCAGGCCCAGGACAACAGCAGCAGCCGCGTTTCTGATGTTGCGCATCATGTTCTCCTCCTCAAAGCTGCCTATCGCCAATTCTAGCAGCACGCCGGCGCGGGCGTCGACGACCGCCCGATGAACCGTTTGGCTGCGGCCCCGGCCCTGTGGAAGCCATCCACGATCGTGACCTCGGAGTTCATCGCGCTTGGGCGGACGACTCGTAAAACCACGCCGTGTCGATGACGGCCACGCGGAGGTCGATGATGTCCTGGATGCGCCAGTCGGGCAGATACTCGCAAGTCCAGTAGTTGAGGATGGCGCGGCCATCGCGGGTGAAGCGGCAGCCGGGGTTGGAGAAGGCGCGTTTCGGATCAGTCTCGATGTCGCGCACGTGCTGCCAGGTGCGGCCGTTGTCCTTCGATACGGCGGCCGTGAGAGGGCTGCGCTTGCCGTAGTGCGAGCGGAACTTGGGATCGAAACTGTTGTTCCAAATCATGAGCAGGTCGCCGGTGGAGGGGATGCGGGCCAGCTCCGGGCAGGACTCCGGCGAGGTGAGGCCGGTGCTCTTGGGCTCGGACCAATGCACGCCGCCGTCGGTGGATTCGGAAAGGTGCAGCGTGCCGAGCTGGTTGCGCATCACCATGAGCACGCGGCCATCGCCCGCCTGCTCGACGTGCGGCTCCATCGCGCCGCGCTTCGGCAGCGTGAGGCGGTTCGCGGCCTCGGTCCAGGTGCGGCCATCGTCGTCGCTGAAAAGCACGGTGGCGGCGTATTTGCCCCACGGACCATGATGGCCCGGCACCGCCGGACTCACTGGCAGCAGCAAACGTCCCGACTGGAGTCGCTTCACGGTCGCATTGCAGAGCGCGTGCTCTCGCCGCGCGAAGAACTCCGCGAACGGAGTGAAGGTGCGGCCTTCATCGGCAGATTTCCATGCGTAGAGCGTGCAGGAAGCGCCTTTGTCCGTATCCTTGGCGTGGTTGCGGTGAAACAGCAGCAGGATGCCGCCATCCTTCGCGCGGATGAGATTCGGCGAATACACATTCACATCGCCCGGCACAGTGCCCGTGATGACGCGATGTCCGCCCCAGGTGAGGCCGCCATTGGCTGACTCATGCGCCACGAGCCGCGTGGTGGCGAAGTCGTTGCCATCGCCCCCAAACTCCATCGAGACCAGCAACAACCGCCCGTCCTTCAACTCGACGACATCCCCCTCGCTCTTGCGCGGCAGCTCCGCCGTGCTCGCGCTGACAATGACAATGGTTTTCTTGCCTGCCACATCCGGAGGCAGCACTTTGGCGGAAGGCGTCTGCGCCTCCGCTGCGACGATCAGGAGTATGAGGGTGATGAGGGTGAGTTTCAGCATGGTTTGAGCTGTATGATTCATCGCTTGGGTTCTTCGAGCTCTGTGTTCTGCGCTGGTGCGGCGGGCTTGGCAACGTGGATGACTCGATCGCACACACCTTGTCCACCGTGCTGGTGCTCAAGGTCGAGTAAACCGGCCTCTCACACTTCAGCTCGGTCCGCCAGGTCTGAGCCCTTCGACTTTCAGGCGCCTCTCGCCTTGCAGGAGACGAGGGGCACAGGAACCGCCCATCCGCCACCCCCCCCAGGATCAGGCCAAAAGGCACGACTTACCAATACCCGCGCCAACGGCCTTCCCAGTACGCGGCAAGCCACGCCGTCAGGCTGTCGCCGTCGATCAGCTTCGACTCCACGGCCCACTGCTCGAGCGTGTCACCCGCGCCCGCCCAGGGTGGCTTGGTGCCGGGCCGCACGAAACGGAAGGTGTCCACATCGAGTTTTTCCAGGATGTGGCGGGCGACGGAGGTCATGTCCATGTCCGGGAACCACCGCTGGGCGGTAGCGATACCCATGGCGTCAATAGAGGAACGGCCCACATGACGCGAGTGCGTCCCGTCCGGCAGGATGCTTGAAGTGTTTATCGAAAAACCGGTGAGCATCAAAGCTCGCCATATCTCATGATGGAATGGGTCCAGTTCCATCATGAGCGCCCCCAGGTAGAGATCTCGCTGCGCACCTCCAGCGTTCCCGACTTCTTGACCGAAAGCTGCCCGGCCACGCTGCACATAGTGCGCAACCGCGCCCTGGCCGATCCGGGGTTTCTTGTCCAGGTCACAGGCGCCATAGTAGCGCTGGGTTTCGCTCAGAAACTTGGAGTCTCCAGTGGCCTGCCACGCCAAGTTCAACTGCGGGAAAAAGATGACGGTATACGACAAGTCGAAGATGGAGAAGTTGGTTTTGCTTAACATCTCCCTTGTCCACCCGAAATACATGTGCCCGTGGGGGTCGTTACGATCATAATCGGCCTTGATATTGTACTCGGCCACTTCCATGATGATCTTGTTGTAGTCGGCAAGATCTCCGGGCGGTGCGGTCGAGCGATAGGCGGCCAGGCCCCAGGTCACGCACTGCGTCTGATCGGGCGAGGACTGGTTGCTCCAGACACCGCCATAAGGCTTGCAGAGACGCCCTCTCTCGCCTTGCGCCGCGGTCAGACCGTAGATGTATTTCAAGCCTGCGAAAGTCCGGCGGCAGATCGCCAGGTCCTTGGGATCGCCCGTGGCGCGGTACTTGTAGGCGCTCGCAGCCAGATAATACTCGGTATCGGTCGCGGTGTTCTCCCACGCCCGCCAGACGTGCATCGGAGGCAGGCCGAGTTCCTCCTCCGTTTTGCCCTTGAGGTGCCGGTGGCGATAGGCCCCCTTGTAGTCCTCGGCCGTGGGCAACTGGTAGTCGCTGGCCCGCACGAACATCGGGATCATCCCGTGCTGCCGCACGATCTTTTCCTCAACCAGGGCTTGCAGCCGCTTCGCCTTCTTCTCGAGTTGCTGCGAACTCATGGCCGGCTTGTATTTCTGCACACCCTCGGCGGCGGCAGGTTTGACGGGCAAAGCCGCCAGCAGGATCAACGCGGGCAGGATGCCGACCGCAATCGGACGTCGCAGGCCGCCTCTCGGTCCGCCGACACGCCTGGCGCGCGGCCGGCGCGTCTCGTCTTCCACCCTCGGGCTCTTGCGCGGTGTGAAAAAAATCATTTTCGTTCCCCTTTCTTCAATTGAAATGCAACGGATCTGAGGAACATTTTTGAGGGATTATCCGCAAAGAAGATCCCTTTGCTTTACTTTCTCGGTCTTTCACTCGATCCGAATTTGTGCCGGACAAATCCTCGTCTTGCCTTCGTGGCTGGAATGGCAGCTGACCCGAAAAGCCCGCCGTGATGCACGAGCCCAGCATGGCTGGCATTACATCCGGACAACAGCTTGAGGCACTCGGCAAGCTTTCTGGCCGGCGGCTCCATGTAAACTCCGACTGTTCTCACCGTGTGTCTTTTCCGTCCGCCAGCCAGGCGAGCGACATTCGCATGAAGCGGATCCGCTCGACCTTGCTTCACGGCAGTCGCAGCCGCGCCCAACAGGCGTCCATCGCCCGGTTCGTACCGGCGTAGTACACAACTAGCACGTCACCATCCGGCAGCGCCTCGGCAAACGGCAGCCCGTAGGTCCATGCCACCAGCATGTCGGAGATCGTCGCCGAGGTCGTGCCGGTGTGAGGGCCTTTGCTTCCGGTTGTCTCGTGTGCATAGATGACGACTGCGGTTTCGGCCGGGAACGGACCCGCCGCGTCCGGCGCCCAGCGGGCGCGGATGCTCTGCGTGCCGAAGCGATCGACATAGGCTTCGACAACGCGCCCATCCGACAGGATCGCCGGATGACCGGCCTGATCGGCGAAACCCAGATCCTCCGCTTCGGTCCACGTGTAGCCGTTGTCGGCGCTGATCCTTCGGCGCATGTTCAGATACGAGTGCGCCGTCGAATCGTAGGTCCAAAGGAACGCGACAATGCGCCCGTCGGGCGTCACTCCCGTACGCTGGTCCCAGTTGTAGATTCGTCCCGTGCGGTCGAAGCCCGCAACGACTGGCGGACCCCACGTCTGTCCCTGGTCTTTCGAGTGGAAAAGCACCACGCGCTGATACCATTTCGAGCTATCGTCGTAGGCCTTGTTGGTCTCGATGCTCATCGCCAGTGTCCCGTCCTTGAGCTTCATGATGGCGTCGGTGAGGCTCGCCGGGCCGATCTCTTCGGGCATCGGAATCACTCGCCATGGCGACCAGGTCCGGCCATAGTCGTGCGAGTCGGCCAGCAGAATTACCATCGGTAGACACCCTTCGGTCTGCGGATTGAACAGCGGCTTGTCGGGAAAGCTCTGGCGGTCCACCCACATCACGGCAGCCAGTAGATGCCCGGGCTCGATCTCGGTGATGTGGCACAACCGCGACGTCCCGCGAACTCCGTTCACGATTCTCGGCCCCTGGAACGGAATCTGTTCCCACGTTCGTCCGCCGTCTGGCGACTCGAACAGCTCGCTGTTCTCGTCGTCACCATCCTTACTCGAGCCGGCTCGGAACGTGGCCAATATCCGTCCGTTGGAAAGCGGTGTGAGGGTCGGATAAGTGAACACGGCGTGGGCCGTCCCCGGCTCAGCCGCGCGCACAACGCCCCGTTCGACGACCCGAAGTGGTCCTGTTTTGGTTGATATAATGCGCATGTTCAGCCTCCTCATGGCTTGACTGAATCCCTGACTCGCGCCGGATTTTAACCCGGCTGGCGTCTCAGCGGTCTTGCAAACGAACACGCCGCCTGCAGGCGCTCGACAGGCTTCATCGCCAACCTCCGTCAACTCAAGCATCCGCGCGGCTCGCGCGCGAGGAATCCAGCTCCTCATTGACATCCGGCTAAGATACCGCGTAAAAATACCGCACGATTGCTATTGTAAGTTATGGGAACTTCCACCAGGAGACAGAACATGAAAACGAGTCGGCGGCATCTGCTCGGAGCTATGGCGGTGGCTTCTTTCCCTTGGATGAGAACAAGGGGTGGGGGATCCGCTGCGGCGACGACGGTGAAAGGCCGCGTCGAAAAAATCAAGGACATGATTGTCTACGAGCACGAGAAGTACTACTGCGCCTTCCCCTCGGTGGTGATCCGCCCGAACGGCGAATTGCTCGTCGCCTTCCGCCGCGCGCCGAATCGAAGGCTCTACGGCGAATCGTATTCGCACACGGACGCGAACGCTTACCTCGTCATGACCCGTTCGCGGGACAACGGCGCGACGTGGAGCCGCGAACCGTCCCTGATTTTCGCCCATCCGTTCGGGGGGTCGCAGGACCCGTGCATGGTGCAGCTGCGTGATCGTTCGATCGTCTGCACGAGCTATCTCTGGGTCCCAGTTCGTCCCGAGACCACGGAGAAATTCCCGAAAGCCATGAAGAATCGCTCGTTCGTCTTTTTCGGCGGCTACGTGCTGCGGTCCGAGGACGGGGGCTCCACGTGGGCGGGTCCGATTATCCCTCCGCCGCTGCCCACCGACACGACCGTGAATGTGTTTGGAGATCGCACGCCGCCCTGCCAGCGCGGCGCGCTTTGTCAGGCACGCAACGGAAAGCTCTACTGGACGGTACAGTCCTTTACGCAGGCGGAAACGGAGCACAGCTCCGTCCAGTTGCTGGTTTCTGAGGACCGGGGCAACACCTGGAAATACTCGTGCCCGGTGGCCGAAGACGACCGCGTTGTTTTCAACGAGACCTCGATGTATGAGACGGATAAAGGCGACCTGGTCGCCTTTATCCGTACGGACAAGTTCGACGATCACACTGTCATCTCCAGATCGACGGATGGCGGCCGGAGCTTCAAGTGGGAGGACGCTGGTTTTCAGGGACACCCGCACCATGCGGTCCGGTTGCCGGACGGGCGCGTCTTTCTGGTTTACGGGTACCGCCACAAGCCCTACGGAATCCGCGCCAGGGTGCTCAATGCCGATTGCACGGATTTCAAAACGGCGGCGGAGATTGTCCTCCGGGATGATGGAGGAACCAGAGATATCGGATATCCATGGGCAACCGTAACGGCGGATGGCCATATTCTGGTCGTCTACTACTTCAACAAGGCTGACGGCCTCCGCCATATCGCCGGGACACTCCTCACCTGCTAGGCATCCTTCTCTCGCGAAACCTAGAACACTTCGCTCATCCTCTAAGGGACGTGACGATGCTCGGGTTTTCGCGGGCTGCTCAGCGGCCGTGAGCGTCACACACACCCGGGCATCGCCGGCAAAAGAGCCCGGAGAACTTGCTCCTCGCCCGGTTGGGATTGTCTCAGCCGCCCTGACCTGCTTTCGCCTTGCACGGGACGACAGGCACAGGAACCGCCATTGCCTTCCCCCTCCAGGATCGGATGAAAAGGCACGTGTTACCAATACCCACGCCAACGGCCTTCCCAGTACGCGGCAAGCCAGGCCGTCAGGCTGTCGCCGTCGATCAGCTTCGACTCCACGGCCCACTGCTCGAGCGTGTCACCGGCGCCCGCCCACGCAGGTTTGGTGCCGGGCCGCACGAACCGGAAGGCGTCGACATCGAGTTTTTCCAAGATATGGCGGGCAACGGAAATCATGTCCACGTCCGGGAACCACCGCTGGGCTGTTGCGCAGCCCATGGCGTCAATGGCGGAACGGCCCACATGACGTGAGTGCGTCCCGTCAGGCAGGATGCTTGAACTAGTTGCCGAAAAAGCGCCGAGCACCAAACCTCGCCATATCTCATGATGGAAAGGGTCCATTTCCATCAGCAGGGCTCCCAGGTAGAGATCTCTTTGCGGACCTCGTCCGGGTCTTTTATCCGAGCAGGCGTCATACCAGCGTTGGATCTCCCGCAAAAGTTTCGGGTCGCCGGTAGCCTGCCACGCCAGGTTTAGCTGCGGTAGGAAAATGGCGGCATACGACCAGCCCGCTTTGCTCCACTTCTCATCGCCGAGATTGCCGGCCCGCAGCATCTCTGGCGTCCAGCCGAAGTAGCCATGTGGCTCGACATACTCCGTCCTGATGTTGTACTCGGCCGCTTCCTTGATCATCCTGTTGTAGTCGGCCAGATCCGCCGGCGGTGCGATCGAGCGATAAGCAGCCAGTCCCCAAAGCACGCACTGCGTCTGGTCGCCGGAGGACTGGTTGCTCCAGACACCGCCATAAGGTTTGCACAGACGCCCCCTCTCGCCTTTCGCCGCGGTCAGACCGTAGATGTATTTCAAAGCTCCGAAGGTCCGGCGCGAAACTGCCAGGTCCTTGGGATCGCCCGTGCAGCGGTACTTGTAGGCCATCGCCGCCAGGTAATACGCGGTATCGGTCGCGGTGTTCTCCCACGCCCGCCAGACGTGCATCGGAGGCAGGCCGAGTTCCTCCTCCGTTTTGCCCTTGAGGTGCCGGTGGCGATAGGCCCCTTTGTAGTCCTCGGCTGTGGGCAGCTTGTAATCACTGGCCCGCACAAACATGGGAATCAAACCGTGGTCCTGGACGATCTTATCCTCAACCAGCGCTTGCAGCCGCTTCGCCTTCTTCTCGAGTTGCTGCGAACTCATGGCCGGCTTGTACTTCTGCTCACCCTCGGCGGTGGCAGCCGGCCTGGCAGGCAAAGCCATCAGCAGGATCAGCGCGGGCAGGACTCTCGCCATAATCAGACACAGCAGACTGCCTCCCGCTTCTATCCCGCGCTCGGAGGCAGGCCCGCAAATCCTGTTCCCTGCTGACCGGTCTTGGCTCGTTTGCAAGAAGCTCATTCATTCTCCTTGTTAAACCTGAGTTGATGGCGGACGAGATGTCCTTCGAATTCACGGTGACTGTGAGACGTCTGTCACAAAGAAGCTGGGCTGCAGTCGAACTTTCGGGTTGACCCTTATCCGCTCGAGCCGTTGTCTACCAGTATCCTCGCCAACGGCCTTCCCAGTAGGCCCAGAGCCAGCCGGTGAGGCTATCGAAATCGATCAGTTCGCCCTCGATGCGCCATTCTGGGGAAAGCGTGTGGCTGCTGGACTGAGGCATGACGAACCGGAACGTTTCCATGTCGAGCCCAACAAGAATCTTGCGCGCCATTTCAGACATGTTCTCCTCCGGGAACCAGCGCTGGGCGTTAACACATGCACGAGCGAAAATAGCAATTCGACCTGTGCGAGTCGGGCCACCGCCCCAACCCGGGTTGAGGGGCGAAGTCTCGCCGGTGTCCAGGTTGTGGGTCCAACTCGAATAAGCGGTGCCATCGGGTAACACGCCGGTCCGCAAGGTGCGAAACACGTTGAACATCATGCTGCGCCAGAGTTCATGATTCGTTGAATCCATCTCCATCATGAGGCTAGGCAAGTAGAACATGCGATGAGCGGTGTAGCCACGAACTGTGCCTGCCGGAACAGCCCACTTCTTGTCCAATCCGCACCGCTCGTACCAACCCTGGATTTCTCGCAGGTACTTGGAATCCCCCGTCGCTTGCCAAGCCAGGTGGAGCAGCGGGATGTGGATCAGAGCATGGTCCCATGCCCGGTTCACCTGTTGAACCTCGGCCTCGCTCATGGGATGCCCGAAATAGCCGTGCTTGGTGTAGTAGCGATATTTGATTTGATGATCGGCAAGGTTCCGGAACATCTCATCGAGAGTAGCCCGATCGTCCGGAGGAGCAATCTGCCGATATGCCTCGAGACCCACGACCAGACACTGCACCTGGTCTCCAGAACTTTGCTTGTGGTATTTCCCTCCGTAAGGCTTAGTCACAAATCCAGGCTCATCTTGTGCGCCCAGATCGTAGATATGCTTCAAGGCGCCGAAAGTCCGCCGGCACATCTTCAACACGTTCGGATCGCCGGTGGCTCGGTATTGGTACGACAAGGCCCCCAAATAAAAGGCCGTATCGGAAGTGGTATTCTCCCAGGCCCGCCAAACGTGCATCGGCGGGAGGCCTAGTTCCTCTTCGGATTTGCCCTTCAAGTGCCGGTGACGGTAAGCACCCTGGTAGTCCTCTGCCGTGGGCAGCCGGTAGTCGGTCTTTCGCAGAAACATTGGGATCATGCCGTGCGCCTGCAGCGCCTTCGACTCGACAATCGCCTGAATCCTCAATGCCTTCTTCTCCAGCGCCTCGCGGCTCATGCCGGTCGCGGACAAAGAGCCCACAGCCTGCAAGCCCGATATCGCTATGCACGCCACAGCCGCGAATCGCCCCAGATTCGCCTCACTTAGACCAACGGCTTTCCCCACCATTTCTTCCTCCTGAAACGAGAACTCACGCAGTTCCGTGCGGAAAACAGACTTCGCAGTTCCCAAGCACTCTGGGTGGTGACTTCACACTGGCCCCAGCGAAGTGTCGCCTCCTGTAGCAGTGCTCGTCAAAGTCGTGAGGCCTCCTCAAGGTCGGGCCACTGATCAGCGGCTTGGCTCAGATCAGTAGCCCGCACGTCAGCAAGGACTCCTCCTCGACTCAAGGATTTGCGAGACTCTGACGCGATCCTGCCTTCCGTAGAGGCATTCTTGCCTCCTGGCTCGGCTGACGAAGGACAGGTACGGGCATGTCTAGACGCTGAGCCGGGCTCAACGCCCATGAGCGCTAACCCGAACGCAGGATGAAAACTCCAGACCAGGGACCTTGAGAGGTCCTTGGTCAAGATCTGCCGGCGTTCTTTTTCGGATGAATCTCAAAAGGAGTACTTAAGGGCAAACTGAATCACGCGGCCCGCACCGGCACTCGTGATTCTCCCAAAAGCCGGGGAAGTAAACGTAGTGTTTGGATTGCTAAAGTTCGCTTTGTTGAACGCATTGAATGCTTCCGCACGAAACTCGATGTTGTGCGATTCGAAGAATTTGAAGTTCTTGTTGAGGGCAAAATCGAAGTTCACCGCTCCCGGCCCTTCGACGATACTTCGACCGCTGTTTCCCCAACTTCCATCGGGTGGAATAGCAAACGCAGAGGTATTGAAGAACCTGAGTATTCTTTCGTTCTTCGATCGGTCGCCAGACAGCTTGGGATCGACCCCGGTGGCGTCGGCGCGTTCTCCGCCCGTTCCACTCAGCGATGTCGCCCGTCCTGGAGCAATGGTTAGAGGATATCCACTCCGCAGCGTAGCGATCCCCGTAAGTTGCCAGCCGCCGAACACGCCTGCCAAGCGGTTTACAGGGTTCCTAAGGAAAGGCAGGTCCCAAACGAAAGAACCGACGTAGGCATGCGAGAGGTCGAACTGCGAGCGGCCCCTGTTGAGGTTCAAGTTGTTTGGATTAGGCGTTCCGAGCCGATATCGTCCTACCGACCAAAGATCGATGGAGCGCGCCCACGTATAAGAAGTCAGGACAGTGAATCCCTCGCTATACCTCTTATTGTACGAGAGCTGAAGCGCGTGATAATTGGAGGTCCCCCGTGACTCGGACACATCCAAAAACCCCAAATTCGGACCGATCGGGCGGCGCGCATCGATATTGCCGACCGTCGAGGCACCGGGAACGAAGACCGCCGCATTGAGGTCTCGACTGACCCAAAGCTTAGTCCCCTTGCTTCCCACATAGCCCACGTTCACCATCGAATTGCGTGCCAGTTCTTTCTGCAGACTGAGCATCCATTGCTGCATATAGCCGATGCGGAAATTCGGTTCGTAATAGACCTGGTTCACTGGCAGAGTAAATACGAAGTTCGGGTTGTTCCGGTCGCTCTCATTGAATGGGAACGGATTGGGCACACCGCTCTTGCCGTAAGGATCGACAAAACTTCCCGGCGCATTGATATTAACCACGCGCAAAAAGGGTTCGACGCCAACCTGGTTCTCGTTGTTTGCAGAACGAATGTTGTCGTAGAAAATCCCATACCCTCCGCGAAGGCTTGTCCGGCCATCGCCCTTTACGTCCCAGGCAAAACCGAATCGAGGAGCGAGATTATTGAGGTCGCTATTGTAAGTCCCGTCGGGAATGCCGGCGTCTCCTGGATAGACGATCCCCACGGGAGCGTTCTTGAAGCGAGTTGACTTCTGGCCAGGTCGAAACGTTCCGAGCCAGCCGTTTTTCTCGCGAGCGGGCACCCGAGGCTCAAATCGCAAACCGAGATTCAGTGTGAGCCGCTGGGAGACCTTGAAGTCGTCCTGAAAGAAGAAGTCATCCTCGCTCGCCAGCCGGTATTGGATGACCGGCGCATTCTGGGTGAAACTGGTTGGCAACCCGAGCAGGAAATCGGCAAAGCCCACCCGGCTGAACTGGGCTCCGAAGCTGAACGCTCCGCCGCCGGATGTGCCGTTCTGCGCATCGATCCGAGTGCGGCGCAGATCCACGCCAAACTTCATCAGATGTTTTCCACGGATGAGATTCGTGGTGTTGCCAAACTGATAGAGGTCCCGCTGTTCATTGCTTGAGCGCCTGGCGTCCGCAAAGAAATCCTGAGTGCCTAGGCTCAGCCAGGTTTTGCCATTGACCTTCGGGGACGCGATCTTCACGCCAATGTCGGCATACGCAAAGTTATCGACTGCAAAGCCCACCTCGCCGACACGCAGAAAGGTGAAGCGGAAGTTATTCATGAGGTTGGGACTGAAGGTATGCGTATCGCTGACCGTCAAGCTGCGAGTCCGAAAATCCGCTGGATGGTTTACGAAAGCGGGCAGACCGCCTACGGTGACTCTTTCGTTATTGTTGCGAAAGTACCGGCCACTCACCCGATTGTTGCTCGTGAGCTGCTGGTCGATCTTGACGAGATACTGGTACAGATCGTTTCGCGTGGGAAAGTTGTAGTTGTACGGCCCTCGCAGGCCATTCGGGCTTTTGGGCAGCCATAGATCGATGAACTTCCGGGCTGCCGGATCGATTCGCGCCTGGGGAATCATATCGTTGAGGAACCGCTGCCCGGTCAAGGGATCGATGGGTTTTTGAGCAGCCTGCGAGAAGTCTCCCTGCCGCTCGAGGTCAGAAGGCAGCGAGCTGATGGTCTGAGTTGCGGCGAAACGCTGAATCGTGGCCTGATACGACCCAAAAAAGAACGTCTTGTCTTTGATGACCGGTCCTCCCAGGACTCCCCCAAACTGGTTCTGACGCAAAATGCTTCGTCTCGGGGCAAAGAAGCTGCGCGCGTTGAACTTGTCGTTGCGCAGAAACTCGAAAAGGGTCCCATGAAAGTTATTTGTCCCGGATTTGGTCACGACTTCGACCGTGCCACCAGCGCCGCGCCCAAACTCAGCACTGAGCGCAAACTGAACGATGCTGAACTCCTCCAGCGCATCGGGCGAAGGCAGCACGGCTGGAGTATTGGTCCAGCTATCGACGGAATTGCCACCGTCGAGGATGTAGTTGTTCATCGTTCCCCGGGAGCCATTGATCGATAGCCCCACATTTTCGGCGCCGCCCGCACCTGTGTTGCCGGTGACGCCTGGCAATAGCGTCTGTAGATCGAGCGCATTTCGCCCATTGAGGGGCAATTGGCTCATCCGTTTGGAATCGACCAGCATGCTTTGGTTGGCGCTGTGAGTCTCGACCAGGGGAGCATCACCGGTGACATTGACCGTTTCCGAGATTTCGCCAATCTCTAATCGGATGTCCAGCCGCGCATTCTGGTTGACGGTCAACAGAATGCCATCTCGGACGAAGGTTCGAAACCCCGGCTTCGTAACCGTCAGCTTGTAGTTGCCGAGCTGCAGCAACGGCGCCCGATAGGCGCCATCTTCTTCCGACACAACCGTGCGGCTGAACCCAGTGTCTACGTTTGCCACATTCACGTTGGCGCCGGGGATCGCTGCGCCCGACGGATCGGTGACGTTCCCCAGAATCGTTCCGGAAGCCACTTGAGCCTGCAACATCGGTCCCGTACCTAGGAGAACAATCGCAACCGACACGACAGCTATCAAGGTCTCTCTCATGGTGCATCCTCCTTGTCGTTGTAGGAAAGTGTCGTTGTAGAAAAGTATTGGCTCGCTTAGGTCTCAGCTACAGCCAGCCAGGCTTGGTGCAACCTTCTACACACAGATTAGTGTAACGCTATTCTCAACTTGAAGCCCTGTCAAGAAATTTCCCAGGGCGAACGCATCTAAAGAGGGCTGGACAAATCTGCATCCATATGCTATGACGACAAGGGGAAATAGCTCAAATGCGATCTCCGGAGCCCTTGTTCATGTCCCCACTCAAGCCCACCGCCAGCAGTTCTGGCAATCTCATGGGAGGGTTGCTCGACCAGCTGAAGCAAGTTAAGGATCCCCGCGTCGATCCTACCAAGCGCCATCTGCTGTCCGATATTCTGGCCA
>Ga0194131_10005716_pt1 | contig 17720 bp, 18 predicted proteins | sample TA2KigO120mmetaG_FD_148631 | JGI IMG/M metagenome (GOLD analysis project Ga0194131, IMG submission 148631) | Freshwater microbial communities from Lake Tanganyika, Tanzania - TA2015053 Kigoma Offshore 120m | ecosystem: Environmental > Aquatic > Freshwater > Lake | place: Tanzania: Lake... | reverse complement strand
GCTCGGTCAGGTGGCAGCCGCCGACGTCAGGGAATTCAAAGCCGCATGGATTCATACATCTCAAAAACAGCTGTGGCGATCGAGGCCTCGGTTCGAGCCCGGCACAACTTGGCAAGTGCGCGGTTGTGAGGACAGTTTCTCGTGACCAAACCGGATTTCAGCCTGCGCTTGCACTCCAGGTAATTCCGGTTGACTGCTATGCTTCCATTAAAAACACATTGCCGAGCCGGGCCATGTCAGCCGTTCCTGCGACGCTGTCGCGCGGGCAGGATGGCACAGGCGTCCTTGCAACCGAAGAGTTTGCTCAGAAGGTAACGGTTGCGGCTGACCTGGCGGTAGATGTGCTCCGCGATCCAGATGACGCCGGGAATCCACAGTACCAGCGCCAGCGGCACCAGCAGTGGCATCCGCAGCCCAACGAACCGCAGGCAGCGCGCGCCACGATGGATCTTGCTCTCCGTGGTGATGCAATGGATCGCCTCGAGCAATGCCTCGCGCGTGAGCGTGGGCGCGACGCGGGCCACCTCGGGATCTGCGATGGGCAGCAGCCGCAATGCGTCAAACCAATCCAGCCACGTCAGCAGCTTCATTTGGAAAGTGCAAAGCGGGCATTCGCCGTCGTAGAGGACAAGGTGGCGATCAGAAGCAGACACGGCGATAGTAAAGGATAAACTCGGCGGATCGTCAAACGTGGTGCCGAACCATTGGCTGGTTTGTGTGAGTTCGCGCTTGGTTCACCGCTGGGGCGCGACTACAACCGCGCGTCATGTTACGTGTGTTTGACTGGCTCACGAATCTCTTCCCGTTGTGGGCCGTGTTGGGCGGCGGGCTGGCACTGGTGCAGCCGGAGCTGTTCACTTGGTTTAGCGGGCGGTTCATCGTGTGGGGTCTTGCAGCCATCATGCTTGGCATGGGTCTCACTTTAAGGGTGGAGGACTTTCAGCGCGTGCTCAGGATGCCTAAGGCCATTGCTGTCGGGTTTATCGCGCAATATTCCATCATGCCGTTCCTCGGTTGGGCCATTGCAAGCGTGTTGCCGCTGGAGAAGCACTTGGCTGTGGGGCTTATTCTTGTGGCGTGCTGTCCCGGAGGAACGGCGTCGAACGTCGTTACCTTTCTCGCACGGGCGGACGTGCCGTTGTCGGTGTTGATGACGATGTGTTCGACGCTGGCGGCCGTGATAATGACGCCGCTGCTGACCAAATGGCTGGCCGGTGCGCTGGTGCCGGTGGACGCTTGGGGATTGTTCTTGAGCACGGTTCAGGTGGTGCTTGCGCCAGTGCTGTTGGGCTTCGTGTTGCACCATCATGCGCCCCGGCTGGTGGCGTGGGTGCTACCGGTTGCACCGGTGGTGTCGGTGGGGCTCATCACGCTAATCGTGGCAAGCATTATTGGGCAGAGCGCGGGGCCCATCCGCGCGTCGGGTGGGGTGTTGTTGCTGGCGGTGTTCCTCCTGCACGCAGGCGGGTTCGGACTCGGTTACGGGTTTGCGAAGCTGTTTGGTTATGACCGGCCGGTTTGCCGCACGATGGCCATCGAGGTAGGGATGCAGAATTCTGGGCTAGGCGCCACGCTGGCAAAACTGCATTTCCCCGGCACGCTCGCACCGGTGCCGTGCGCGGTATCAAGCGTGTTCCATTCGGTCATTGGCAGCCTGCTGGCAGGTTGGTGGCGTTGGCGGGCGGAGCGGGAGGGAGAACGAGGGGCGTAGTGCGTGGCGGGTGGAAACATTGCTGGCGGCCGGCTTCTCTCGTCCCTCGCGCTATGTGTTATGTTAAGAACTTGCGCTCGTATAGCGGCGCAGTGCTATGCGCCAAAGCAGTTCTGATGCGGCACAGATGAGCGCGGCCAGCGCGAGTAGCAGTAGCATTTCCAGAGGTGAGCTAAGTTTGTCTACCAGCATTTTCACCGGCACGTTCGAGACCAACAGCATTGGCAGAACGAAGGTAAAGACTGCCTTAAAAAGCCCGCGGAACGCTTCGTCCGGGAGGCGCGCGATGTTGAAGAGATTATAATAGCCCCACACGATGCCCTGCGCGCGCACGGTCCAAAAGCTCGTCGCTGCGAGCATGAGCATCAAAGACGAGTGGATAAGTACGCCCACGAGCACAAACAGCAGAAAGCCCGCAACCTGCGTCAAGCCCGGCACATGGTTGAGCCGGTGTAGCGCATAGCCAATGACGCACAGTGCTCCGGCGGCGTTGACGAACCCGCCGAGGTCTACCTGCCGAAAGCTCACGAGGAACCGCGTGTTCACCGGCAGCAGCAGCATGAAGTCGAGCTTGCCGGTGCGGATATGCTCGGAGAGTGCGGCGAGATTGGTCAGAAAAATCGCGGTGAAGAGTTGCTGGATAAGGTGGCTGGCCCCAACGAGCGCCACAACTTGCCACTTGGTCCAGGAACCAATGTGTTCGGTGTGTAGGTAGAGCACGCTGATGAATGTGAGTTGAAGCGCGAACCACAGGCCCTCCACCACAATCCACATGAGGAAGTTTACCTTGAAGCCCAACTCACGGATGACGGAGTTGCGCCACAGCGCCGCATAAAGCGAGAGATAACGCGAAACGCGGTATGCGGAGTGCGGATCGTTTTCTTGGCACCCAGCCGATACGCCTTTCGTCATTTGTGCTCGGTCACTCATTTTAGCCTCCCACTGCTGAGTATTTGCGGATGCCTCGCCGCCACACACCTCGCGCCACGGCATACGCGGCTGCCACCCAGAGGAGTTGTACCAGCACGCCCAGCCAAATTGCTTCGCCGGACACGCGGCCAAGCCACACGCTCACGGGGAAAAAAAGCATGTAAGGAAACGGCGTGTAATCCAACGCCCCGGCCACGGCGGGCGGCAGGAGGTCAAGCGGGAACAGGTGGCCGCCGGCCACGTATTCGAAGGCGAACGCAATAAAGATGAACGTGGCAACCTCCAGTACCCAGAACGCCAACAATGCCAGTGTGAAGCTGAATAGAAATTGCAGCATCGCGGTGAGCGCAAGCGACACGACGAAACCGACGGCGCTCGCGGCATCGGGCGGGAGCACGAAATGGTCGCGCAGCAGCCAAATGAAGGCAGCGGTGGGAACTACGGCAAAGGCGGCATACACGAGGCGACCCGCGCTGAAGAGGCAGAACCGGTAGGCGAGGTAGTCGAGCGGTTTGAGCAGGAATTGGCTGATGTTGCCGTCCTTGATGTCGGCAGCGATCTGCCAGTCGTCTTCCGTCACGGCGGTAAGTGCGTCCACAATTGTGATGACGAGGTAGTAGGAGATCATCTGCGCCAGTTCGTAAGAGGCGACTTGCCCGCCAGGCTTGTCCGCGTAGATGGCCCGCCAGACCGAGATGATGGCCATGAGCGGGATGAGGCCTAAGGTGGCGCGAAACAGAAAGTTCAGCCGATACACCATCGTGTTTTGCAGCCCGAGGTTGAGCACGTGCCAGTATTTACCCATCACGCTTTTCCATTTTTTGTTTCGCTAACAAAGACAACCGTAATCCTTTTCCTGCCGGTCGGCACGCCGTCATTTGATCAAAGATAAAATTCGGGTGCGGAATCACGAACAAGGATTTCCCCGGCGCGGTGAGCACGGACTCGACGCCGCCGCGCTCCCGACCTAACTTAATGAAGTCAGTCTACTCATGCTTGTCCCGTCGTCAGCCGCCGCCGCCGCGCCCGCCAAACCGCCGGGCCCGGGTGTCATGCTGCCCGAATTACTCGCGCCGGCTGGCGATTGGGAATGCGCAAAAGCTGCCGTTGAAAACGGTGCGGACGCCATTTACTTCGGCTTAGATCGCTTCAACGCCCGGATGCGGGCGCGCAATTTTACCGGGGCCGATCTCCCCCGGCTTATGGAATTTCTTCACCGGCGCGGCGTGAAAGGTTACGTAACCTTTAACACGTTGGTCTTCAGCGACGAACTCGCTGCCGCCGAGGAATACCTGCGCGGTGTCATCGCTGCCGGCGTGGACGCAGCTATCGTGCAGGACGTGGGCATCGCGCGCCTCATCCGCCGCCTCTCGCCGGACTTTCCCATTCACGCCAGCACGCAGATGACTGTCACCAGTGCGGCCGGCGTGGCGTTTGTGCGTGAACTGGGTTGCAACCTCGTCGTTCTTGCGCGCGAATGTTCTATCAAGGAAATCGCAGCGATTCAGGAAGCGCAGCGCGTGAGAGGCGGCACTAGCCAGGTGACAAGCGGTGCGGCCGAAGCCCAACCGCCCGCTTTGCCACCTGTCACTAACCAACCATCACTTCCCCTCGAAGTTTTCGTTCACGGGGCTCTCTGCGTTGCTTACTCCGGTCAATGTCTCACCAGCGAGGCGCTTGGTGGACGTAGCGCAAATCGCGGCGAGTGCGCCCAAGCTTGCCGGATGCCATATGAACTCATAAGCGATGGCAAGAAAGTCGAGTTAGGCGGTCGCAGTTATCTCTTGTCCCCGCAGGATCTGGCTGGTCTCGAAGTCTTGCCCGAACTCGTCCGCGCCGGTGTTGCTTCGCTGAAAATCGAGGGTCGGCTAAAGTCGCCGGAATACGTGGCCAGCATCACGCGCATTTACCGGCAGAGGTTGGATGAATTGCGGAGCGGTCAAACAGGGGGAGTTAAGGACAGCAGCAAAGCCAGCCTCACTCCATCCGCTCGCTACGAACTAGAGATGGCGTTCTCCCGCGGTCTACACACCGGCTGGTTCGCGGGCATCAACAATCAGCGCTTGGTTCACGCGCGTTTTGGCAAAAAGCGTGGCGCGTATATTGGCGAGGTGACGCGCGTGGCGGGCGACCACGTTCAGGTTCGCCTCGGCGGCCCGCTTAAGGCTGGCGACGGCGTGGTTTTCGATCCCGGCCACGGCCTCGACGATGAGGAAGGCGGCCGCATTTTCCAAATGCGGAACGTGGAACGCGGAACGCGGAGTGACGAAGCCGTGCTGACTTTTATGCCCGGTGCGGTGGACTTCGCACGCGTCCACGCAGGCGATGTGTTGTGGAAAACCAGCGATCCCGAGTTGGAGAAGCGCGTCCGCGCCACGTATGCCGGTGATGCTCCGAGACTTCAACGGCCCGTGAATTTTGAAGTCCACGGTCACGCCGGTGCCCCGCTCACGCTCCTCGCCCGCGACGAACTGGGCCACGTCGCTCAAGGACAATCTGCGGTCTTGTTGGCGCGCGCGGACAGGCAGCCGCTCACCCCGGAAAAGCTCCGCGATCAACTCGGCCGCCTCGGCGGTACGCCGTTCCAGCTCGGCGAACTGCGCAGCCAGCTCGAAGGTGAAGTCATCCTGCCGGTCAGTGAGCTTAACCGTCTCCGTCGCGAACTTGTGGCCGAAATCGAACGCCAACGCGCACAGCCCAAACGCTGGGCACTTACCGTCGCCAGCAGCCGGAGCCAGGAGGCTTCATCCGAAGACGGAACGCAGCGGATAGCGAGTAGCGAAGGAAGCCAGAGCTCCCTTGCATCGGCCGCCACAGAATTGGTGGTGCTCGTCCGCAATCTAGCACAACTGGACGCCACGCTGCGCTGCGGAGCCACGACGATTTACTGCGACTTTGAGGACCCCAAGCGCTACCGCGAGGCGGTCAAAATGACCCGTGCGGCGCGACAAGTCAGAAGTGACATCTCTGAGTGCATGTCGCCCCGCTTGTTCGTCGCTCCGCCGCGCGTCACCAAGTCCGGCGAGGAATGGATCTTAAATCAAGTCCGCTCCTGTGAGGCCGACGGCTATCTCGTCCGCAATTACGACCACCTGACCTTTTTTGCTGACTGCCGCCGCGTTGGTGATTTCTCGCTCAACGTCGCCAATCCGCTCGCGGCGGAATATTTCATGTCGCGCTTTGGCTTGGACCGGCTCACGGCGAGTTACGACCTGAACTTTGCGCAGCTAGAGGCACTGTTGCGCGGCGCGCCGCCGAAGTGGTTCGAGGTCACCATTCATCAGCACATGCCCATGTTTCACATGGAGCACTGCGTCTTTTGCGCATTTCTCTCCACAGGTAAGGATTTTCGTGACTGCGGCCGCCCGTGCGACCACCACGATGTACGCGTACGCGATCGCGTCGGTCAGGAGCATCCGCTCAAGGCGGACGCCGGCTGCCGCAATACGGTCTTCAACGCGCGCGCACAAACCGGGGCTGAATTTGTTGGGCGTTTGCAGACCCTAGGTGTGCGGCGCTTTCGCATCGAATTCGTGAACGAGTTGCCAGCGGAAGTCGCCACCACCATCGCCCGTTACCGGGCGTTGCTGCGCGGCGAACTGACCGGCGAGCAGCTATGGCGTGAGTTGAAACTACATCACCAGTTAGGCGTCACGCGTGGGCAGATGGAGGCGCGAAGCTCCGTTTGACACGCGTTCGCACCGCTACTAGCTTCGCAGTAATCTTTCAATGGACACCGTTAACCATGCCGATCCTGTCATCAGCCTCACGCTCAGCGCCGCCGAGCAGGTGCGGGCAATGCTCGCCAAGGAGCAAGACGGCGCGGGGAAGCGGCTCCGCGTGTACGTTGAGAAAGGCGGCTGCTCTGGGATGCAATACGGCATGGTATTCGACCAACAGCGCGACGGCGATTTTGCCGGGGAGTTCCATGGTGTAGGCGTGCTCACCGATCCTATCAGTGCTGCGGTGTTGCGCGGCTGCGTCATCGACTTTAAGGATGAGTTGACCGGGGGCGGGTTCAAAATTTCCAATCCCAACGCCCGCCAAAGCTGCGGCTGCGGCAAGTCGTTTGAAGCTTAGCGAGGTAAAACACCGGGCGAGGTTGAATTAAAGCCCAGCTGGGCTTTGCGGTAGTGCCTGTTTGTTTCGGGATCCTGCCCTGAGGTATCCTGCTTCCGTTTGCACCTGCCTCCGCCCGCGGTTGAGCGTTTTTTTGAGCCTTGAACCGGATTCTTTGAAGCTCGAATCTTTCGCCATGAGCCAGCCTTTCCGCGTCGCGTTCGTCGGCGTTGACCATCCTCATGGCGCAGCGTGGCGCGAATCGCTGCTCCATCTCGCGGGCGAAGTTGTCATCACGGCCATTGTGCCGGGATTTGGAGGCGAGTTAGCCAGCTTGGAGGAAACCCTCGCTAGGGTGCCGCGCTTTGCCACCGTTGCGGAATTAATCGCCAAGGGCGGCAGCAGCTTTGATGGCGCGGTCATCTGCCTGCCCAACGAGCGAGTGCCCACTGCGCTGGAACAGCTGGCTGCCGCCGGCAAGCACATCCTTGCCGAAAAGCCTTGCGGCGTGAACGCTGCCGCTGCGCGGCCCGCACTGGAAAAGGTACAGCGGGCGGGGGTGGCGTTTCAGACCGGTTACTTGTGGCGTTACGACGAGGGCGCGCAGCGGCTCAAGGCGATGATTGCCGAGGGCCGGTTCGGGAAACTCATCAGCGTGGAGATGACCTTGGTGACGAGCGACGCAAACCGGCGCGGCCCCTCGCACTTCCTTTTTGACCCCCAGCAGAGCGGTGGCGGGTTCTTCAACTGGCTTGGTTGTCACTACCTTGACCTGCTGGCTTACGTCACCGGCCAGTCTGTAATCAGCGTGACTGCGCGCACTGGTGTCTTTGGCGAAACGCGGTTGGGCGTCGAGGATGGCGGCACGGCGATCTTCGATTTGTCTGGCGGCGGGCTGGCGACGCTCACGGGCGGTTACTGGCTGCCGCGCTGGGCGGGTGAATGGCGATGGGCCGTGCGCGGCAGCCGGCGCTGGGTGCATTGGGACCCGAACCGCACCGGCACGTCTGGTGTGCTAGAGATTCACGGCCCGCAGCCACAGTTCCACGCGATGGAAGAAGTCTTTTCCCTACCGCTGGACCAGACGCCCGGCTATGGCGGCGCACGCAGTCGCGAGTTGATTCGCGATTGGATCGCCGTTGCGCGCGGCCAGCGCGGGGAATGCCGCAATACGCCCGCTTCCACCTTGGCCGTCCTCAAGCTGATGGACACGGTGTTCCAGGCGAGCGCCGAGGGTCGGCGTATCCCTTTGGCGCGTCGGGCCGTGGGCAAAAATCAGTTCTTGCGCGGGCCGCGACGGCGTGCCTAGGATGTCACTCCTTTTTGATAAAGGAACCGTGGCGAAACGCTCCCTGCTGGGGCGGCGCAGCGGCGAAACGAAACGATTTTATGCCAGTCAGAATCCGTTTGAAGCGAGTCGGCGCGCGCAATTCGCCGGCGTTCCGCGTGGTCGTGGCCGATGGCCGCAGCCCGCGTGACGGCAAGTTCATCGAGGAGATCGGCACTTACCTGCCGGGCAAGAAGGACGATAACTTCAAGCTCAACCTCGAACGCGCCGATTACTGGGTCAGCAAGGGCGCGCAGCCCAGTGACACCGTGGCGAGCTTCATTAAGAAGGCCCGTCGCGCCGCTGCCGCCGCCAAGTAACCGTCATCATGCAGGCCTTTCTCGAATACGTCTTGAGGGGCCTCGTGGACCGGCCCGATGCAGTGACGGTTACCCCCGTCGAGCAGGCTGGCCAAACGCTTTATGAGTTGCGCTTGCACCCGACCGATGTAGGTAAAATCATCGGCAAGCAGGGCGCGACCATTCAAGCCATTCGCGCGCTGACGCAAGTGGGCGCCGCCAAGTGCGGGCAGCGTTGCACGGTAGAGATTATCGAAGACTGACCGGCCGGAGGGCCGAAGCGCGACCGGAACCGCGCGTCACCGAGCATGAAGATTGATGTGCTCACCTTGTTTCCGGGGATGTTCGCGGGGCCGCTGGACGAAAGCATTGTCCGGCGCGCGCGCGAGGCGGGCAAGCTGGACCTGCGCATCCGTAATTTGCGGGACTACACGCACGACCGGCACCGCACGGTGGACGACCGTCCTTTCGGCGGTGGACCAGGAATGCTGTTGAAGCCCGAACCGCTCTTTGAAGCTGTTGAGCAACTGAAGACCGCGACGACGCGGGTGATTCTGCTGGGCCCGGCTGGCCGGCCGTTCACCCAAGCCGTTGCCCGCGAACTGGCGAGGCAAGAGCATTTGCTCCTCATCTCGGGCAGTTACGAGGGTTACGACGAACGCGTCCGACAGGCGCTCGCGCATGACGAACTGTCCATCGGCGACTACGTCCTGACCAACGGGGCGCTGCCGGCAATGGTCATCGTGGACTGCGTGACGCGGCTGCTACCCGGCGTGTTGGGCGACGACGAAAGTGCGGCGGATGAATCTTTCAGCCACGGGCTGCTGGAGTATCCACAGTACACGCGGCCGGCGGAGTTCCGAGGCATGAAGGTGCCCGACGTACTCCTTTCCGGCAATCATGCGGAGATAGAAAAATGGCGGCGTGAGCAAGCGCAACAGCGCACGCGCGAACGCCGCCCCGACTTGCTCGATGGTCAAAACTGAAACTGTAGTGGCGGTCAATGACCGCCGTCCGAACGAAACTAAAAACCGGTGGTAATTAACCCCCGACACCAATAAGACAATTTATGAACCAGGCACTACTCGATAAAATCCACGGCGAACAGCTCCGCAAGGACAACGCCAAGTTTAACGTTGGCGACACCGTTAAGGTCCACACCAAGGTCGTGGAGGGCGACAAAGAGCGCATCCAGATCTTCAGCGGCGTTGTCATCGGCAAGCGTGGCCGCGGTTTGGAGGAGTCCTTCACTGTCCGCCGCATCAGCTACGGCGAGGGCGTCGAGCGTGTCTTCCCGGTGAACTCCCCCCGCGTGGACAAGATTGAGGTTGAGCGCGAGGGTCGCGTGCGCCGCGCCAAACTCACCTACCTGCGAAAGCGCATCGGCAAAGGCGCGACCGCCGTGAAGGAAAAGGAGTCGGGTCTAGTCGCCGCGAAGTAAGCGCGCCGATTTATTCCAGCCAACGCCTCCAAGACTTCCTGCGCTTTGGGGTTGAACGGAAGCCTGCAAGGGTCCCGCTTAAGTCGCCGCGCGGCGCAACCGGTCGGCGATGCCCCGCCACTCCGGCGCGTCGGGCGGAGCCTCCGCCACGATGCAAGCTGCGCCCTGCTCATCGCAGCGATGTAGTTCACCGTAGAGCGCCCGCGCGTAGGCCTCCGCGTCGTGCGGGATCACTGATACCGCCCCGAAATCGTCGCCGAGAGGCACATGGGAATGCGCCAGCACCCACGCGTGCTTTGGGGGCAAGCCAAGCTGTGCAAGTTGCGCCTTCAACTCCGCTTCATCCCGCCAAGCCAGCACCAATAAGCGAGCTTGGGGTGAGTAATGCTTCGGCAACAACCCCGGGCTGCGCAGCGCGCCCTCCCTAACCACCGATCTTCCATCTTCGATCTCTCCACCTAGCGCGGCCGCGAGTGATTCGTGGTGCACCATTCCTGGCCGCAGCACGCGTGGCGGGTTTGTTGTCAGATCCACTACCGTGCTTTCAATGCCCACATTTGAGTCGCCGCCGTCCACGATGAGCTGCAGTTGGTCGCCAAGTTGCTTGCGGACGTGTTCGGCATTGGTGGGGGAAATCTGGTTGGACAAGTTCGCGCTCGGTGCGGCCAGTGGGAAGCCACACGCGCGAATAACCTCACGCATGAATGGATGCTGCGGCCAGCGCACGCCCACGGTATCGCCGCCGGCCGTGACCGAGTCGGGAATCCCCGCCGCACGAGGTAACACGAGGGTCAGCGGCCCCGGCCAGAATGCGCCCGCTAGAAGCTCCGCCGTCAAGGGCCACTCCCGTACGCATCGCCGCCCCATCTCCAGCCCGTCCACATGGACGATGACGGGATTTTGTGCTGGCCGGCCCTTGAGCGAAAAAATCTTCGCAACGGCCCGCGGGTCAAGCGCGTTAGCTGCGAGTCCATATACCGTCTCTGTGGGCAATGCCACCACTTCGCCGGCACGGAGCAATTCCGCCGTGCGCCGCACTGCCGTCGCGAAGAGCTCGGGCGTGTGCGTGGGCAGGATTTCGACTGGGGCGGAATCGCTCATGTGATTGCCGCCGTCAGCTTGCGAACTTGCTGACGGCGACGCAACGTCTCGTTGCAATGAGCAATCACCTGTTGGGCATCAACCCTCACACACAGCCGCCGCCGTGGACGGCCGCCTGACGCCATCGCCACCGGCCGATGCATCAAAACAGCCTCGTATGCTGCCAGCCTTGATCCTCGCTGAGTCGTTGCTTAGCTTAAATCCATGAGCGTGATGCAGAAAATCTTTGTGGCGGTACGTAAGCTTCCCGCTACACAGGGAAAATTCTTCTTGGACCAAAGCAAACTTGCAGAGGCAGCGAAAGCCCAGCGGAACAAAGTGCTTCAAGCCATCACCGCCGGGCACGATCGCTTTCACCAGACCGTTTAGTTCCCATGCCGTGGGCCTTTCCAATCTGGTCTCGCATGACCTGCCGGCTCTTCGGCTCCCAAGTGCTTCTGCGTGGTCGCTCTTGGGGATTCGCCTTTGTCACCTGCACGACGTTCAGCACCGCTTTTGCTCAAAGCCCAAGTTTCACCCACACCACACCCGGCGCACTCGCACCCGGCAAGATGGAGGAAGTAACTTTTCACGGAGCCAACCTGGTCGGCGCGACGAATCTTTGGACGGGCGTGCAAGCAAAGGTGCTTACCGCTGTCGCCACCAACGCGGGCGCGGCGCGGTTTCAAGTTTCCCTTCCTGCCGCTGCACCCGTTGGCATCCATGCGGTGCGCGTAGCCTCGGTGGGCGGCCTTTCCGCGCCGTTTTTGTTAATGGTGGATGACCTGCCCAGCGTGGCTGACGCTGGCCCGAACACCAGCCTCGCCAACGCGCAGCGCCTCGCATGGCCCGTGGCTGTGGATGGGCTAACGGTGTCGCTCGGCTATAAGTTCTACCGCCTCACAGTGAAGAAGGGTGACCGCCTCGCATTTGAAGTTTTCGCACAGCGGCTCGGCTCGAAGCTTGACCCGGTGCTGCGTTTGTTGGACCCACGCGGGCGCGAGTTGGCATTTTGCGATGACGAGTCCGGCCTCAATGGTGACTGTCGGTTTGCTTACAACTTTGTGGCGGCCGGTGATTACTTTCTCGAAGTGCGCGATATCAACTACGTTGGCGGCCCGGAATATCGCTTTCGCCTCCGCATAGGCGATTTTCCGCTCGTCAGCCTGCCCTTTCCGGCCGCTGTTCAGGCGGGCAAGTCTGCCACCTTCGACTTCGTTGGTCCGCAGGTAGACAAACTCAAGCCCATTGCCACTACCGCGCCCGCCGGAGCGACGCACCTGCCACTGACGGTGAAAACTCCTGGCGGAAAAAACACCGCTTTCGTTGCCGCCCGCGTAACTGCCTTGCCGGAGCTTTCTGAAACTGAGCTTAACCAAACCGCCGAGACCGCCACACCCTTCAATCCACCCGCCGGGTTGAATGGGCGCTTCCTCAAGCCCCAAGAACGCGACTTCTGGAGATTTGACGCAAAGAAGAACCAGCGCGTTCTCTTCACGGCGCAAACCCGCAGCCTCGGCTCCGCTAGTGAAGTAATTCTACAACTTCGCGATGCAAAGGGTGCCGCCATCGCCAATTCTTCACCGAACGACGCGGGCGAAGGCGCGGTTACAAATACAATACCCGCCGACGGCACTTACTTTCTCGTTGTGGATGAACTCATTCGTCGCGGAGGCCCGCAGCACGCATATCGTGTTGAAGTCGAATTAGTGTCGCCTGGCTTTACGCTGGCGACCGAAGTGGACAAAGTCGAAGCCGCGCCCGGTGGCAGTTTCACCCTCAAAGTAAACGTTACGCGCCGCGACTTCACCGGCCCCATCACTCTGACCGTCGCTGGGTTGGACGGCGTGTCCCTCCTCGAAGAAGTGATCAAGGAAAAAGCTGTCAACAGCACACTCAAGGTGACGCTACCCGACACCGCCGTGCCCGGATCGATCATTCCATTCCGCTTGATTGGCAAGGCAAAGGTTGGCGAGCGAGAGGTCGAGATAACAGCCCGTACCACCCCCGCGCTTAAGAAGCTGTTCCCGAACCTAGCCGTTTTACCGTGTGAGTTGGACGGCCTACTGGCGCTCGGTGTGAAAGCGAAGAAGTAGCGGAGTCAACCAAGCTCTGCAATTTTGGCACGTTAGCGATGCCTAGGATCGCTAATCGTGTTCACAGCGAATGTCGCTTTGCCGGCTCGGTGGGGCGGGTTATTATAACGTTGATGATGCGGTTTAAGTCAGAAATTGGTTTTGGTGTGCTCACGGCTCTCGGGTTAGCAGCGTGGACTTTACTGGCGTGGCAACTCGGTTGGCACGAGCGCGACTTCACTAATGCGCAGCACGGCAAAAAGGTTGCTTTAGTGCTGACGGTAGCGGGCATTTGGCTGGCGGTTCGGGCGCGGCGTGGGCGGCAGGACGGCTGGATCAACTTTGCCGAGGGGTTCGAGTCAGCGCTGGTGGCTTGTGCGGTGGCGGCGTTCCTCAACGGCGCGTTCACAGCGTTTTACAGTCGCGTGCTCAACCCCGGCTGGCTGCAGCGCGGTTGGGAATGGCAGAAGGCGGCGTTGATCGCGGGCGGGGCGAAGGAGCGGGATTTGCACCGGCCGGAAGCCATCGCGACGGCGTCGCAGGAGTTGCTTTTCCAGCTGCTAATGGATCCCATTGGCAAGGTGTTGGTGGGGCTAGCCCTCGCGGCGGCGGTCGCGGGCCTGCTGCGGCGTAAGCGGCCGGAGGAGGATTCTGAGCCTGTAAATTCTCCGGCCCGTTAAGGAATGCGCGCTATTGCGCAGTCGGTACGATGGGCTGCGTCCAAGCGATTTCTACATCGCCCGTCTGGGGTGGATTCGGATGCGGTTTCGAGGAGATGATCTTCGCGCGGACGTAGATTTCGTCGCCCTTGGGCGTGTAGCTGGCCTTGGCCCCCTTCACCTCGGCGAGCACCGCGCCAACATCCTTGCTGTAAGTGTGCGAAACGCGGAGCGCGTCGCCGGCGGCGTTGCGCACCGGCTCGTTGCGGGCGTCGTAGCCGCGCCGCGTGCCGATGAATTGGGTGGTGTAGGTCACGCCGGGCTGGGCCTCGATTTCGAGGCTGATGCCCTTTGCGTCCTGGCGCAGCTCGCGGAGCTTCACGCCGGAGCTGGAGTAAAAATCCCCGGCCTCGAGCGCGGTGATGAGGCCTTCAGGCGTGAGCTTGGCCGAGCGAATCCAGACCCAGCCGCGCAGCGGGTTGCTCGCCCCGACCCGGTTGGTGTGGTAGTTGTGGCCGTCATCGGTGCCGAGGCCATACATGACCGGATACTTCAACTCGGCGAGGCGGCGGGTGAGCACGATGTCCCACAGGCGGTCCATGCTGGGCGTGCGGTTGGTGGAGTTGCCGTTGTTCCAGACGGTCGGGTGGCCGTTGAACAGCTCGAAGAACCGGGCGTCGCGCACCTGCAACAGCTCCTCGGGCGTGATGGCGGAGCCGAAGTTCGGGTGGTTAACGTGCAGGAATATGGGCTGGCCGGTACGCTGACGCTGCTCCAGCACGGCGGCGACGTTGTTGGAGATTGTCTGCGTCACGCTGTCGCCGCCCCGCGGCTTGATCAGCTCGCGCAGGTTGTGGGCGTTCATGTGGATGGGCGCGGTCTTCCAGCGGTCGGTGATCTCCTCGCTTTGCAGGATGAGAAATCGATCTGGCTCTTCAAATTTGCCGCGATACTCGGCCAAGAACTTCAGCCGCACCTCGGTCTTGCCATCCTTGCCCTCGCGCGTCTCCAGCCACTCCTTCGGCCAGCGCGCAGCGTATTTCGAAAAGGCGACTTTTGCGCTCTTGCCCGTCTCGGTGTTCACCCACTTGTTGGTGAGGTGCAGCGTGTTGTGGTCGGTAAACGCAAGGAAATGGTAGCCGTTGGTCTTGTAAAGCTCGGCGATGCTCTCAGGAAAGTCATCCCCGTCGCTCCAGTAGGAATGCGAGTGCAGATTGCCACGCCACCAGTGGGCTGAATCACCGGCGATGGCGGTGAGGGTCAGCGCGGCGAGGAGGGTCAGGATTGATTTCACCGGGATAATGGCGTGGCGGAGTGTCGGAGCGAAGGCGGAAAGTTACTTCTCCAGCGCAGCGGCGAGCTTTTTCTTCTCTTCCTCGAACTTTGCCTGCAATTCCGCGCGCTTGGTCTTCGCGGCGGCTTTCTGGGCGTCGAGCTCCTCGGGCTTGGTCTTCTTCGCGTCGGGGTCGCGCACGGCTCCGACGGCGTCCTGAGCTTTGCTCACATTGTTCGCGGCGGCGGTCACGTCGGCGAGCCACTGGGGATTCGACTTGGCCTTGGCGACGTAGGCGCTGGCGTCCTTGCCCACGAGCGCGGCAGCGAAAGCGACGACGGAGTGGTTGTGGTGCGCCGCTTGCACGTCCGGGTTCGGGGTCGCCGGGCCGTCAATTAGCTTAAACGCCCACTTGAAGCCGGCCAGCAGGTGCTCGTGAAACTTCGCGTCCTTCCAAGTCGCGTCGTTGTGGCCAAGGTTCGTGTAGAAGAGCCGGCCGGAGCCGAACTCGCGCACCCAACAAACCGGCACCAGGTAAGGGCGCTTTGGGTTTGTCTTGCTCATGTCGAGGCTGAAAAGAACGCGCACAGACTGGGGATTGTAGTTGTTGTATTGGTAGATCTCGTCTTTCCACTGGAACTCCGGGCTGAACATGGCCACGACTGGGTGCTTCGGCTCGTGGTTCACGAACGTGCAGAGCGTGCCGCTACCCCACGGATGTCCGGCAAAACTGCCGTTGACCATTTGCACGTATTCGGTGAAGGCGTCCTTGCCGCCGTGGAAGGTGTCGGTGGCGCTGTGCGCGCCCATGAAAGCCTTGCCCGACTTCACAAAGTCCGTGAGCGCTTCGCGCGGCCCACCCGTTGGCACGAGGATGCCGGTGGTGTAGAAGAACACGCCGTCGAACTTGGCGAGGTTTTCCTTCGTGAGCGCGGTGATGGAGTCTTGTGAATTCGCGGTCGTGAAGACGCCGGATTGCTCGCCCAGTTCCTTCAACTGTTGCTCGACGAGGCAGAGCTGGTCGGGCGCGGGGCGTTTGACGGGGTTGTGCATGAAGCCCTTGGATTGCGTGATAACGAGGAGCTTCTTGGCGGCCGCCTCGGTGCTCGCGGTCGCGAGGGCCAGGGCGGCGGTTGCGGCAAACAGGGAACGAAGTTTCATAGGTGTGGATTGGGGGTTAGTGATGAGGGAAAGTGACTGGCAGGCGGCCGAGTGCATTCAATTTTGGGCAACAACCAAGGCCCAGCACCTAAGTCCAAAACCCAGAGCGGCTCCAAGCGCTTTACGCTGCGACTGCACTCTGTTGACTCAAGCTGCGTGGGCGTAAGTCAGGTCTCGCTTGGGGTCCACGCCCCATCGCCGAGCAACGGCTTCCAACTCGGGCGTCAGCGGCCATTGGTCGGGCTGGGCTTCGCCTAGGAATTCAGGGTGCGCGCCCTTGAGGTTCATGCAGCCCTTGTTGTCGCCGATGCGGCGAATGGTTTCGATTTCATCGGCGGTCAGGCTGATCTCTGGCAGCGTGGCCAGCTCGCTAATCTTCGCTTCGATCGGTTTGTTGTTCGCGCCAACCTCTTGGATATGCGTGGGAATGACGCTTTTTACCGCCTTTTGCGCAAGCGTCCAGAGGCAGGCTAGTTGCAGCAGGGAAAGTCCGTATTTCTGGGCGATGGGTCGCATTTGCTCGATCTTTGCATTGCCCGCCTCGACCCAGCCGGCCGGCCGAAACGTGCGGTGGTCGCCGTGGCCAAAAGTGTGGCCGGGCTTTACGTCGTCGTGGAACAACCCGCCGTAATCCACCACGCGCGCGATGAGCTTGACGCCATTTTTCTCCGCGGCGGGAAGCACGTAGCCGCCGGGCCAGGGCTCCATTGGGCCAAGAATGATCATCGCTTCGTCCACCAGCCCACGGAAGCGCTCGAAGCACTGGATGATATCGAGGGAGAAACCGTTTGCCGGCCCCGGCGCGATACCGAGGCGGCTGGTGAGCTTGGCGGTTTTGAGCGCCTCCATGCCTTTCCATGCTGCATCGTTCGAGTACCCGATGGAGTCGGGATTGTGCAGGAACAGCGCGTCGAAGCGATTGGTGCCAATGCGCTCGAGCGACTTTTCAGCGGCCATTCGGAGGTAACCGGCGTATTGGTCGGGCTTGCGTAGGCGCGGGTCGGTAAAGCGGAGGAAGCCTTTTGCGCCATCGCGTTTGCCGGGGTAAATGTCGTGGCCGATGATGCCGATGAGGCAGTAGTTGTCGCGGGAAACGCCTTGCAACGCGCGGCCCAGCATCGTGTCGGCCTCGCCGTTGCTGTAAACGTCCGCCGTCATGAAAGTGCGAATGCCCTTCTCATAGGCGTGCCGGATGCAGCTCAGGTAACGCTCCTCGCTGAGCGCCTCGCCGAAGTGCATGTAACGGCCCCCGCTCCAAGTGCCGTAAGCAGTGCGTGTCAGTTCCATAATCAAAAGCCGTTTCGTTCCGCGTTCATCGCGCTGGATGGTCGCCAGATGACAATTGCGCCATGAAATGTCTGCCGGGAATGTAGGCGAAGGCAAGCCGCAAGCGGGTAAAAATTGACGTGGGCCGCGCGGGCGCGGCAATGACCGGCTTGGGAGTTGGCGAATGTGTTAGTGGTTGCCGCGGTTGAACTAGGGTCAAATGAACGGCGAGCGGGAGCTGTGTTAAGACAAGATCAGGTCAAAATTATCCAAATTATGCCCGTAGGCCTTGAGCAATGGATATCCTAAATTCAGTTACCCTCGCCGCGTGCTCATGCCAACTCTACCCACTGCCGTGTCTCAGCGGATCGTAATGCCGCATCCGTCACGTCCTGCATTCGTGCGCCATCGTGGAAGGTCACGCTACACGAGCGCTGCT
>Ga0194131_10005715_pt1 | contig 17721 bp, 22 predicted proteins | sample TA2KigO120mmetaG_FD_148631 | JGI IMG/M metagenome (GOLD analysis project Ga0194131, IMG submission 148631) | Freshwater microbial communities from Lake Tanganyika, Tanzania - TA2015053 Kigoma Offshore 120m | ecosystem: Environmental > Aquatic > Freshwater > Lake | place: Tanzania: Lake... | reverse complement strand
TCCTCGATGAGCCGATCGACCGCGCCGTCACGTACCGCCACCGGCCCACGGACCCGCGCGACCGGGAGGCGACGCAGAGCCACGGCCACGTCGCGTTCCTCTTCGCCGCGCACCGCGCGACCGTCGACGTGGACGTCGCGACCGGCCTCGTGCGCGTCGTGCAGATCGCGACGGCGCAGGACGTGGGCAGGGCCATCAACCCGCTCCAGGTCATCGGCCAGCTCGAGGGCGGCATCGCGCAGGGTCTCGGCCTCGCGGTGATGGAGGAGATCCGGCTGAAGGGCGGCAAGGTGCTGAACCCCTCGTTCACCGACTACCTCCTGCCGACGATCCTCGACATGCCGCCGGTGGTCTGCGACGTCATCGAGCACCCGCACCCGGACGGGCCGTACGGGGCGAAGGGCGTGGGCGAGCCGCCGACGATCTCGAGCACGCCGGCCATCGTCGCGGCCATCCGCGCGGCCACCGGCCGCGCGCTGGACAGGGTGCCGGTGCGGCCGGACGACATCGTGTTCGGGAGCGAGAGCCGCTCCGGGTGGCGCGTCACGGCCGGCGCCGCGCCGGAGGATGCTGTGCTCGCGTGACCGTCCCGCTCGAGACTCTGCGCAGCGCGCCGAAGGTGCTCCTCCACGACCATCTCGACGGCGGGCTGCGCCCGGCGACGATGATCGAGGTCGCGCGGGACGTGGGCTACGCCGGCCTCCCGACGACCGACGCGGCCGAGCTCGCGCGCTGGTGCCACGAGGCGGCGAGCGCGGGCGGCTCGCTCGCGCTGTACCTCCGCCCGTTCGCGCACACCATCGCCGTCATGCAGACCGCCGAGGGCATCGAGCGCGTCGCGTTCGAGTGCGGCGAGGACCTCGCACGGGACGGCGTCGTGTACGCCGAGGTCCGCTACGCGCCGGTGTTCCACCTCGGGCGCGGCCTGAACCTCGAGCAGGTCGTCGCCGCGGTCGCGCGCGGCTTCGCGCGCGCCGAGCAGCGCTACGGCATCGCGCTGCGGCAGATCGTCTGCGCGATGCGCGACCGCGCCGACTCGCTCGAGATGGCCGAGCTCGCCATCGCCTCGCGCGACCAGGGCGTCGTCGGCTTCGACATCGCCGGGGAAGAGGCGGGGCATCCGCCGAAGGCGCACCTCGAGGCGTTCCAGCTCTGTCGGCGCGAGAACTTCTCGATCACCATCCACGCCGGCGAGGCGTTCGGCCCGCCGTCGATCTGGCAGGCGCTCCAGTACTGCGGCGCGCACCGCATCGGCCACGGCGTCCGCCTCGTCGAGGACATGGCCATCGCGGACGGGAAGGTCGTGAAGCTCGGGCCGCTCGCGCAATACGTGAAGGACAAGCGCATCCCCCTCGAGCTCTGCCCGACGAGCAACGTCGACACCGGCTCCGTGCCGTCGCTCGCGGAGCACCCCATCCGGCACTTCCTCGAGCAGCGCTTCCGCGTCACGGTGAGCACGGACAACCGTCTCATGTCCGGGATCGAGCCGTCCGAGGAGCTGCGCCGCCTCTCGGCGGCGTTCGGCCTCGACCTCGCGGACGTCGAGCGCCTGCAGATCAACGCGATGAAGAGCGCGTTCGTCGACTACGACGCCCGCGTCGCGCTCATCTACGGGAAGCTGAAGCCCGGGTTCGCGCGCCTGCGCGGCGAGCCCGCGCTCGCCGCCTCGCTCCCGCCGACGGCCTGACCAGAGGCCGACATCCGCATCAGCGGCAGGACCGCGGCCTCGTGCATCGACCGCTCCAGCGGGCTGAGGACGAGACCGAGGCGCTCGAGCGTCACGACGCCAGGGAGCGCGACATCCTCGCCCCCGCCCAGGCTCACCGGCGTGTGGCCGGCCACGCGTTCGCCCTCGATCGGGCCGAGGTCGCTGTAGCGCTCGGAGACCCAGCGGACCAGCGACGTGAGGTCGGCCATGCTGGACCGCATCCGTCGGGTCGGCCTCAGGCCGAGGCGCCGCCAGATCGTCTCGGGCAGGAGCGCGTACACGGCGCCGCTGTCCGCGAGCAGCTCCACTTCGATCGGCTCGCCCGAAGGCCCCGGCGCGGCGACCGTCGCGAGCGCTTCCGCCGCTCGCACACGCCCGAGTTCGGCCACGGCTTGCCAGTATCCGCCTAGCATGGCCGCGTGGCGATCGCGCAGCGCTCGCTCCTCACGCGCCGCGACGGGATCCGCATCTTCTCGGAGGACCGCGTCGTCGCGGTCATCCGCGTCGGCGGCGCGGAGCTCGCCGAGCGGTGCGCGCACGTCCTCGCCGACGCGGGCGTGCGGCTCATCGAGGTCACGCTCACCGTGCCCGACGCGCTCGCGGTCATCGAGCGCCTCGCGAGCGACGAGCACATCGCCGCGCGCGGCGCGACGATCGGGGCGGGGACCGTGCTGAGCGGGCGCCAGGCCGAGGACGCGGTCCTCGCCGGCGCGCGCTTCCTCGTCAGCCCGATCCTCGTGCCGGCGATGATGGAGGTCGCGCGCTCCCGCGACGTCATGTCCATGCCGGGCACGATGACGCCCACCGAGATCGTCCAGGCCGCGGAGATCGGCGCGGACTACGTGAAGATCTTCCCGATCCAGAGTCTCGGCGGCCCCTCGTACGTCGCGAACGTGCGCCGCGCCATCGTGCACGTCCCGCTCGTCCCCACGGGGACGATCGAGCTCGCCGAGGTGCCGGCGTACGAGCAGGCCGGCGTCGCCGGCTACGGGGTGGGCAACCCGATCGTGCGCCCCGACCTCGTCGAGAAGGGCGACACCGCGGCGGCGACGGCGAACGCGAAGCGCTTCCTGGAGACGGTCCGCCGGAAGTAGGCTCCGGCCATGCCGCGCGACCTCCCGTCGGGAACGGCAACCTGCTCTTCACCTTCGACGACCGCTACCAGCTGCGCGACATCTACTTCCCGTACGTCGGGATGGAGGACCACACCGGCGGGCACCCGTGCCGCTTCGGCGTGTGGGCCGACGGGACGTTCCGCTGGAGCGGCGGCGACGGCTGGGAGCGCCGCCTGCGGTACGCGGAGGGGACGCTCGTCACCGACGTGGGCGCTGTGGCTCCACAACGAGCGGCTCCGCGACCTCGAGCTCGTGCGGCCGCTGCACCGCAAGCTCGTCCGCACTGCCGCGGACCTCATGGTCGCGTTCCGCGAGCCGCGCACGAAGCTCCCCGCGCCGAGCGTCGACCACTGGGAGGAGCGCCGCGGCATCCACGCGTTCACGACCGGCGCCGTCTGGGGCGGGCTCTCCGCGGCGTGCGCGTTCGCAGGCGCGTTCGGGCAGCACGGGCTCGCGGCGCGCTACCGCACCGCAGCCGCGGAGATCCGCGAGGCCGCGCTCGCTCACCTCTGGGACGCGGGCCGCGGGCGCTTCGTGCGCACGGTGACGGTCCTTCCCGACGCGACGATCGTGAAGGACCCCACGCTCGACATCTCCCTCGCGGGCGTGTGGCTCTTCGGCATGGTCGAGCGAGCGGACGAGCGGGTCGTCGCGACGATGCGCGCGATCGAGGAGCGCCTCTGGGTGCCGACCGCGATCGGCGGCCTCGCGCGCTACGAGAACGACTGGTACTGACGGCACGACCGTGGCCGGCGACCCGTGGTGCATCGGGACGCTCTGGCTCGCGGAGCACCACGTTGCGTGCGCGGCGCGCGTAGAGGACCTCGAGCCGGCGCGGCGGATCCTCGAGTGGCGCGCGGCGCGCGCGCTGCCGTCGGGCATCCTCCCCGAGCAGCTCCGCCCGGCGGCCCGCTCTCGGTCTCGCCGCCCACGTGGTCGCACGCCGCGTACATCTCGGCCTGCCAGCGCTACGCGCGCAAGATGCACGCGCTGCGCGGCGGGCTCGCGCAGCGGCTCCGCGCGAGCGGCGAGGCGATCGGCTAGAGGGCGGTCAGCGCTCGATGAGGAACACCCGCGCGGGGGAGCCCGTGCCGCCGCGGATCGGCAGCGGCGCGCACACGATCTCGTACGGGCCGGGCTTCACGTCGTGGAGGTCGAGGCCCTCGACGATGACGACGCCAGCGCGCAGGAGCGCGACGTGGACGGGGTGGCCGAGCTTGCCCGACCCGAACGGCTCGATCGAGAGGTAGTCGCTGCCGACGAGGCGGATGCCGCGCTGGACGAGCCAGCGCGCGGCGGTCTCGTCGAGCGCGAGGAAGTCCTTGTCGAAGCCGGCGTCGGGGTCGATCCAGCGCGCGCTGTTGCGCGTGCGGAAGACGATCCGCTCGATGCCCGGCGCGACGCCCGCGCCCTCGAGCCAGCTCTGCGAGATGTGGTCGTCGCCCTCGTAGCCGAGGACCTGGCACGGGCCGACGAGCGCGTCCGCCGGGAGCGCGTCGACGCCGTCGGCCCCGTCGATGAAGTGCAGCGGCGGGTCGACGTGCGTGCCGGTGTGGTCGCCGATGGTGAGGACGGACACGTTCGCGCCGTCGCCGCGCGCGATCCGCCTCAGCGGCTCGACGCGTGGCGGGTGCTCGCCGGGCCACGTGGGCATGTCCGGCCGCAGGACGAGCGTGACGTCGTGCAACTTCATCGCAGCGGCGGCAGCATACGTGCGCGATGGGTATCAGCCCGGCAGAGGTCGAGGAGATCTTCCGCGCGGCGGGCGCGTTCCTCGACGGGCACTTCGTGCTCTCGTCGGGACGCCACTCGCCGCGGTACCTCGAGAAGTTCCAGGTGCTCCAGTGGCCGGAGAGCACCGAGCGCCTGTGCGCCGCGATCGCCGGGCGCGCGCGGGACCTGCGCGTCGAGACGGTCGCCGGGCCGACGACGGGCGGGATCATCCTCGCCCACGAGGTCGCTCGCCAGCTCGGGGTGCGGGCGGTCTACGCGGAGCGCGCCGAGAGCGGCCCGGGGCGGGCCTTCCGCCGCGGCTTCCAGCTGCGGCCGGGCGAGCGCGTGCTCGTGGTGGACGACATCATGTCCACCGGGGGGTCGGTGGACGAGACGATCGCGGCCGTGCGCGCGGGCGGAGCGGAGGTCGTGGCGGCCGCCGTGCTCGTGGATCGTTCGGGCGGCTCGGCGCACACCGCCGGCGTCCCGTACTTCGCGCTCTGGGAGGTCTCGATCGACAGCTACGATCCGCTGTCCTGCCCGCAGTGCGCGAGGGGCGAGCCTGCCCGCAAGCCGGGGACGACGCCCGCGGCCATGAAAGGAGCGTGACCATGGGTCTGCTGCGAACGATCCGAACGCTCGCGTGGGTCGCCCTCATCGCGGCGATCTACCAGGAGCTGAAGAAGCCGGAGGCCGAGCGCACCTGGCACGGGAAGGTGGCCGGCATCATCCCCTACGACTTCCGCATCCCGACGCCGGAGAAGCTGAAGGCGGGGTACTGGGACCCCGCGAGCGACCGCGTGTTCAGCGAGCACGTGTTCGGCGTGGGCTGGGCCGTGAACATCCCCGTCCTCGTACGGAAGCTGAACGCGGTGTCGCGGCAGTACGCCGAGGTGGCTACCGACATGCGTGAAGGGATCTCACACCGGCTCCCGCGATCGACGGCGACACGCTCGGGTAACGGGCGAGCGACCGACTAGCACGGCCGCACGCCGGCCGTGACAATGGTCCCGCTGGTCGCCCACCCGCTCACGTTCGCGTGGCGCCTGCAGGGGGTGCTCGGGCACCCGGTCCGCTTCGCCGCGCTGACGGCGATGCTCGTCGGCCTGCCCATCGGGCTCGTGCCGAATGACACGGTCCGCACGACCGTGCTCGGCGAGCCGGTCGGCCGCGTCGCGCTCCTCGTCTCGCTCGGCGCCGTCATCGGGGCCGTCGGCGCCCAGCTCATCTCGGCGCTGCGCAGCCAGGCATCCATGGACGCGCTCACCGGCCTCTACGACCGCCGCTTCATGGATGTCTAGCTCGGCCTGCTGCAGCACCGCGCCGGCCGCTGCAGCCACGGCCTCTCGGTCCTCGTCCGCGACATCGACGGGCTGAAGAAGGTGAACGACACCTACGGCCACGACGTGGGCGACCTCGCGCTGCGCGCCTTCGCCGACGTCTTGCGGGCGCCGCTCCGCGGCTCCGACGTCGCCATCCGCACGGGGGCGACGAGTTCGTCGCGATCCTGCCGGAGACGCCGTGCCACGACGCGCACATCGTGTTCGACCGCATGCGCCGGATGGTGCAGGAGCTCCGCGAGGCCGACCCGCGCATGAGGATCGGCGTCAGCGCGGGCGCCGTCGGCTGGAAGTCGGGCCGCACGCCCGAGTCGCTCGTCGCCGAGGCCGGCGCGCTCCTCCTGGACGCCAAGCGCTCGGGGAAGGACCGGCTCGCGACCGAGGTGGGGCAGGCGATCCCGGCCTGACGCCTATCCTCGCCGCGGCATGACCCGCATCGTCGTCGCGCGGCCCGTCCCCGAGGAGGCTCTCGCCCTCTTGCGCCCGCGCGCCGACGTCGCCGTCGGCCCGGAGGAGCCGCCGCTGCCGTCGGCGGACGAGATGCGCGCGATGGTCCGTGACGCGGACGTCCTCTACACGCTGCCCGGTGCGCGCGTGGACGCCGACGTCATCGCCGCGGCGCCGAAGCTGCGCATGATCGCGACGCTCGCGACCGGCTACGACAGCATCGACGTGAGCAGCGCGCGCGCACGCGGCATCCCCGTGACGTACGCGCCGGGGATCCTCGACGAGACGACCGCCGACGGGGCGTTCGGCCTGCTCATCGCGGCGGCGCGGCGCTTCGGCGAGTCCGAGCGCTACCTGCGCGGCGGCGCCTTCCGCGGCTGGACGCCGTTCATGTTCCTCGGCCAGGACGTCCACCACGGCACGCTCGGCATCGTCGGCATGGGCCGCATCGGGCAGCAGGTCGCGCGGCGCGCGCGCGGGTTCGAGATGCGCGTCCTCTACCACGACGAGCGGCGGAACGACCGCGCCGAGCGCGAGCTCGGCGTCGAGTACGCCGCGCTCGACCGCCTCCTCGCCGAGGCCGACTTCGTGTCGCTGCACGTGCCGCTCATGCCGTCGACGCGCCACCTCATCGACGCGGCGGCGCTGCGGAAGATGAAGCGCACCGCAGTGCTCGTGAACACCGCGCGCGGCCCGGTCGTGGACGAGCGCGCGCTCGCCGAGGCCCTGCGCGACGGCGTCATCGCCGCGGCGGGCATCGACGTGTACGAGCGCGAGCCCGAGGTCGACCCGCTCCTCCTGCAGCAGGAGAACGCCGTCCTCCTGCCGCACGTCGCCTCGGCCTCCGGGCCCACGCGGACGCGCATGGCCGTGCGCGCGGCCGAGAACATCCTCGCGTTCCTCGACGGCAAGCCCCTCCTGGACCCCGTCCCGTAATGCCCGCACGCGTGAATCCCGACGTCCCGGGCGAGGCGCGGCTGCTGAGGAAGGTAGGGAAGCGCATCCGCGCGCTCCGCGAGGACCGCGGCCTCACCATGGCCCAGCTCGGCGCCGACCGGCGCGGCCGCGTGTACTTCGAGCGCCAGTACGTGTGGAAGATGGAGACGGGGCGCGTCGCGCCGTCGCTCGCGGCGCTCTCGCACTTCGCGAAGCGCCTCGACGTCAAGGTCGCGCAGCTCCTGAAGGGCCTCTAGCGCGGGACGGCGTGGCGCGCGGGGATCGCCCCCGTGTAGGCGGGCAGGGTGAGATCGGCCGAGCGCTCGAGGGCGAGGCGCAGCCCGTACAGCTCGCTCCGGCGCTTGATCTCGCGCAGCGCGCTCTGGTCGCCGAGCGCGCGCAGGAGCTGGTCCGACGGGCCGAGGACGCTCACGACGAAGGGCGGCGACATGAGCCGGCCGTTGATCTGGATCGTCGCGCCGACGCACGCGGTCGCGGAGGTGATGCGCTCGCCGTTCACGGCGATCCCGCGGGCGCCCGCCTTCCACGCGGCGTTGAAGACGTCGGTGATGTCCTGGCTGTGCACGATGGCGAGCTCGATCGAGCGGCGCGGCGCGTTCGCGGGCAGGCGGCCGTCGTCGAGCGTGACGACGACGCCCTCGCCGCGCTGCGGCGTCAGCCCGCTGCCCGCGCGCATCTCGTCGATCTGCCGCTTCAGCGCGGCGGCGCGGTCGTCGAGGCGCGCCGCGTGGTCCTGCACGCTGTCGAGCTGTGCGCGCAGCGCGGTGACCTCGGCGCGCAGGCCGTCCTGCTCGCGCTGCATGACGTTCGCGGCGTCGGCGAGGTCGGCGCTGTAGCGCGCGGCGATCGGCGAGCGCTGCGCCTGCGTCTGCCACTGGACGCCGACGACGAGCCCGAGCAGGAGCGTGGTGAGCGGGAGGAGGAGCGCGACGCGCACGGATCGATCGTACGCGTGAGCAGCCCGCTGCGAGCCTGGCCTCCGCCATACCGGAACAGGTATCATTCGGCATGCGCGTCGGCCGGCTGGTACGCGACGCCCTCACGGCCCTCGGGGTCGCCGCGGTCGAGGCGGGGATGCGCGTGCGCTACTTCAGCGCCGTCGACCTGGTCGAGGACCTCTACCGCGGCCTCGCCGACGACGGCGTCGGCAAGATCCTCGACGGGCTGCTGCGCGCGGACCTGGTCATCTGCGACGAGCTCGGCTTCGCCCCGCCCGACGCCAAGGGCAGCCAGCTGCTCTTCCGCTTCGCCGCCGCGATGTACGAGCGACGGAGCCTGGCCATCGGCACGCACTGGCCGTTCGAGGAGTGGGGCCGCTTCTTCCCCGAGGCCGTGACCGCGACGCCGCTGCTCGACCGCGTCCTCCGCCGCGCCACCGCGGTGGTCACCGGCGGCGAGAGCTTCCGCATTAAGCAGGCGCGCTCGCGCTCCGCGCCGCGGCCGAAGGGCGCGTCGGCGCCGAGCGCAGCGAAAGCGGCCCGCTCAGAGCCCCGCTGAGCCGCGCGACCGGCCCGGCGTGGGTCAGGACGCTCGCTCAGCAATGATCAGGTGGCCGATCTCGGCGTCGCCGGGGTGGGGACTTCTACTTGGCCAAGACCGCGGACCTCTAGTTGGCCGTTGGCACGGGCCCGGCAACAACGAGAAGTGCAGCAAGATCCTGGCGTCGTGCAGAAGGGGTACGGACAGTACTGCCCGATCGCGAAGGGTGCGGAGATCTTCGCCGAGCGCTGGACGCCGCTGATCATCCGCAACGTCCACGTCGGCGCTCACAGCTTCAGCGAGATCGCCCCGGGATGCCCACGCATCTCGACCGCGCCGCTGACGTCGCGCCTACGTTCGCTCGAGCGCGCCGGTGTGATCGAGCGCCGGCGCGACCCGGCGACGCGCGGCTCGCTCTACTACCTGTCGCCCGCGGGCCAGGAGCTCGCCGCTGTCACCTTCGAGCTCTGCGTGCGCGATCCCGTCTACGACGAGGACATCGTCGTCGCCACAGACTCGCGGACGCTCACGCTCGTCCATCTCGGGCGGCGCGACATCGCCGAGGCGGAGCGCGCCTTCACGTGGCGCGTCGAAGGCACGCCCGCGCTCGTACGCGCGCTCCCCAAGTGGGGCGGGATTTACAGCGCGTTCGCGAACGTGCGGTCGAACACGAGCGACCCCATTCGGCTGGAAGGGTGAGGAGGCCCTTCGGACCAGTGAGCCCGCCGGGATTCGAACCCGGAACCAAGGGATTAAAAGTCCCCTGCGCTGCCATTGCGCCACGGGCCCGGAACCACCCTCAGTGTAGTGATCCGTGCGAGCGTTCCCGCGCGTACACCCGTTGATGGCCCGCGCGATCCTCGCCCTGCTCCTGTTCGCCGCGGCGTGCGCGCCGCGGCCCGTGCGCGCCGACCAGGTGCGCATGTACGACGACCCGCGCAGGCCCGAGAAGGAGTGGGGCTACGAGCCGCGCGCGATCGAGGTCGCGAAGGGCACGACCGTGACGTTCACGAACGCGGGCGTCGCGTTCCACAGCGTCACGTCGGACAGCGCGCCGCGCGCGTTCGACGCCGGCGCGAACCTGGGCGAGAAGGTCACGCTCACGCTCGAGCGGCCCGGCACGTGGGCGTGCCACTGCGGCGTCCATCCCGACATGAAGGGCGTCGTCCACGTGCGCGACGGCTCCTGCCGCTAGGCAACTCTCACCCGATCCTCACCCGGCCGTGAGCTTCTCCGGCATGCTTGTCGCATGAGAACGACGCTCCTGGTGGCCGCACTCTTCGCGCTCGCCGCGTGCGGCGGCGCCGCCCAGCCCGCGCCGACGCGTACGCCTCAGCCGGCCCAGGCCGCGACGGCGGCCCCGACGGCCTCCCCGGCCGCCACCACCGCGGCGCCGGCGGCCGCGGGCGCGCTGGCGTTCACCATCCAGGCGGGCTCGAAGGCCGTCGTGCGCGTGAACGAGCAGCTCGCCGACCGCACCCTGCCGAACGACGCGGTGCTCACGAGCGAGAAGGTGACGGGGCAGTTCACGCTCGACCCCGACGGGACCTTCGCCTCGAGCTCGAAGGTCGCGGTCGACCTGACCGCCCTCTCGAGCGACAGCGCGCAGCGCGACCGGTTCATCAAGGACAACACCCTGCAGACGCGCCTCTTCCCCGAGGCGGTCTTCGTGCCCGTGCGCGCGACCGGTCTCGCCCTGCCGCTCGCTGCGTCTGGCGAGGTGACGTTCAAGCTCACCGGGCAGATGACGATCCGCGGCGTCACGAAGGAGCTCACGTTCGACGTGAAGGCCGCCCGCAGCGGCGCCGACCTCACGGCGACGGCCACCGTCGCGCCGGCGTTCCAGTTCTCGACGTTCGGGATGGATCAGCCGCGCGTCTTGTCGGTGCTCTCCATCAAGGACGAGATCCGCCTCGAGGTGCAGCTCACCGCGAAGCAGTAGGGCCGCGGAGGTCGAAGCGGTCGAGCTCCATCACCTTGCTCCACGCGGCCGCGAAGTCGCGGACGAGCTTCTCCTTCGCGTCGTCCGCCGCGTACACCTCGGCGAGCGCGCGGAGCTGCGAGTGGTGCCCGAACACGAGGTCGACCGCGGTCGCGGTCCAGCGGACGCGGCCCGTGGCCCGGTCGCGCCCCTCGTACACGGTCGCGTCCGACGCCGACGGCCTCCACTCGGTGCCCATGTCGAGCAGATGCACGAAGAAGTCGTTCGTGAGCGCTCCGGGCCGGTCGGTCAACACGCCGTGCCGGGACCGCCCGTGGTTCGCGCCGAGGACGCGCATGCCGCCGACGAGCACCGTCATCTCCGGAGCGCTGAGACCGAGGAGCGTCGCCCGCTCGAGCAGCAGCGTCTGCGGCGTGAGGACCTCGCCCGCCCTCACGTAGTTGCGGAAGCCGTCGAAGGTCGGCTCGAGCGGCGCGAACGACGCGGCGTCCGTCTGGTCCTGCGAGGCATCGGCGCGACCCGGCCGGAACCGGACCGTGACGTCGTGGCCGGCGTCCTTCGCCGCGCGCTCGACCGCGGCGCAGCCGCCGAGGACGACGACGTCCGCGAGCGACACCTTCTTCTTCGCTGCGGTGCTCCACTCCCGCTGGATCCCCTCGAGCGTCCGCAGCACCTTCGCCAGCAGCGGCGGCTCGTTCACCTCCCAGTCCTTCTGCGGCGCGAGGCGGATGCGCGCGCCGTTCGCCCCGCCGCGCTTGTCGGTGGTGCGGAACGTGGCGGCCGACGCCCACGCGGCCGAGACGAGCTCGGTGACCGAGAGGCCGGACGCGAGGATCCGCCCCTTCAGGTCGGCGATGTCCCGCGGCCCGATGAGCTCGTGGTCCACCGGAGGGACGGGGTCCTGCCAGAGCTGCGGCTCCGGCACCCAGGGCCCGAGGTAGCGCGAGACCGGGCCCATGTCGCGGTGCAAGAGCTTGTACCAGGCGCGGGCGAACGCGTTGGCGAGCTCCTCGGGATGCGCGTGGAACCGCTTCGTGATCGGCCCGTAGATGGGGTCGACCTTCAGCGCGAGGTCCGTCGTGAGCATCATCGGCGCGTGCCGCTTCGAGCGGTCGTGCGCGTCGGGGACGGTGCCGCTGCCGGCGCCGTCCTTCGGCCGCCACTGCTTCGCCCCGGCCGGGCTCGTCGTCAGCTCCCACTCGTACCGGTGGAGGTTGTCGAGGAATCCGTTGCCCCACTTCGTCGGCTCGTCGCTCCACGCGCCCTCGAGCCCGCTCGTGATGGTGTGGGGCCCCTTGCCGCTGCCGAACGTGCTCTTCCAGCCGAGGCCCTGCTCCTCGATCGGCGCGGCCTCCGGCTCGGGACCGACGTGCCCGACCGCGGGCGCGGCGCCGTGCGTCTTGCCGAACGTGTGGCCGCCGACGATGAGCGCGACGGTCTCCTCGTCGTTCATCGCCATGCGCCCGAACGCCTGCCGGATGAACTTCGCGGCGAGGAGCGGGTCGGGGACGCCGCCGGGACCCTCCGGGTTCACGTAGATGAGACCCATGTGGTCGGCGCCGAACGGTCCCTGGATGGCGCCGTCGTCGCCGTGACGCTCGTCGCCGAGCCAGGTGTCCTCCGGCCCCCAGAAGACCTCCTCGGGCTCCCAGACGTCGGCCCGCCCGAAGCCGAAGCCGAACGTCTCGAACCCCATGGACTCCATGGCGACGTTGCCGGCGTAGACGAGGAGGTCGGCCCACGAGATCTTGCGGCCGTACCTGCGCTTTATCGGCCACAGCAGCCGCCGCGCCTTGTCGAGGTTCGCGTTGTCCGGCCAGCTGTTCAGCGGCGCGAAGCGCTGCATCCCGCTCCCGCCGCCGCCCCGGCCGTCGGCGATGCGGTACGTCCCCGCCGCGTGCCAAGTCATGCGGATGAAGAGCGGGCCGTAGTGGCCGTAGTCGGCGGGCCACCAGTCCTGCGACGTCGTCATGAGCTGGATGAGGTCGCGCCTCAGCGCCTCGAGGTCGAGCGTCGCGAACTCCCGGGCGTAGTCGAAGCCCTCGTCCATCGGATCGGAGAGGGGCGACGGCTGGTGGAGGATGGAGAGGTCGAGCTGGTCGGGCCACCAGTCCTTGTTCGTCCGGGGGCGCGCGCGCTTCGGCGTCGGCGAGGGGATCGCCGGGTCCTGGCCCTCGCTGACGCTCCTGGTCCTGTCCTTGGTGTCCGACATCCGTGCCTCCTTCTCTTCGCCCGTGATCCCTAGATTAGGTAGTCTCGGGCGCGGTGGCGGACTTCCGACCGGTCATGGCCGAGGGGCCGAAGGCGCGCATCCTCATGGTCAAGCCGGCGCCTGCCGGGACGACGCCCGACCGCGCCAACGCCGAGTGGGTCGAGGTCCGCGTCGATCTCGACAGCGACCTCGCGAACTGGCGCGTCGCGCGCGTGCGCGCGCTCTGGCGCGAGGAGGTCGAGCGGCCGGTCGAGTGGGAGTGGGTCTACACGTTCGGCTCGCCGCACTTCGCGAAGGCCGGCGAGATCTACCGCATCCACTCGGGGTCGATCGTCCGCGCCGCGATGCACCCCGTCGCCGACGACCTCGCGCCCGGGCGCAAGCACGCGTACGCCGGTGGCCCGGTGCGCGGCGCGCGCCTGCTGTGGTCGAAGGGCGACTACGCGCGCCTGGTGGACGCGTTCGGCACGGTGATCGACGAGGTCGTCGTGTGGCCGGCTAGCGAAGCTCCGCCGTCCCAAGCGCCAGCCGCCGGATCTCCCGCTCCAGCACGCTGACCCCGATCCCCGGCCCGGCCGGCACCTTCATCGTCCCGCCCGGCTCCACCTCGAACGGCTCGCCGATGATCTCCGTCTCGAAGTAGCGCTTCGACGCCGCGACGTCGCCGGGCAGGCTGAACCCCGGCAGCGACGCGAGGTGCACGTTGTGCGCGCGCCCGACGCCCATCTCGAGCATGCCGCCGCACCACACCGGGACGCCCGCGGCGAGGCACGTGTCATGGATGCGCACGGCCTCGGCGTGGCCGCCGACGCGCCCGGGCTTGATGTTGATGACCTTCGTCGCGCCGATGGAGATGGCCTTGCGCGCGTCGTCGGCGTGGCGGATCGACTCGTCGAGGCAGATCGGCGTGCGGATCCGCGCCTGGAGCGCGGCGTGGTCGATCATGTCGTCGTGCGCGAGCGGCTGCTCGATCATCGTCGGCCTCGTCGCGTCGATGCGCTCGAAGACCGGCGCGTCGGCGAGCGTGTACGCCGAGTTCGCGTCGAGCATGAACGGCAGGTCGGGCCAGCGTGAGCGCACGGCCTCGGCGATCGCGGCGTCGCGGCCCGGCTTGATCTTCAGCTTCACGCGCCGGTAGCCGCCGCGCAGCTCCTCCTCGATGCGCTCGAGGAGCGCCTCGAGCGTGGGGTGGAGGCCGATGGCGACGCCGCAGAGGATCCGCTCGCGCGTCCCGCCGAGCAGGGCCGAGAGCGGCACGCCGGCCTGCTTCGCGGCGAGGTCCCACATCGCCATCTCGATCGCCGCCTTCGCCATGCGCGCGTCGCGGACCCAGGCGAGCGCCTCGCTCACCTCGCGCGGATGCGCGAACGTGCGGCCCCGCAGGTGCGGGACGAGCACCTCCTCGAGGAGCACCCACACCGTGGACGGCGTCTCGCCCGAGTACCACGGCGTCTCGTTCGCGACGCTCTCGCCCCAGCCGACCGCGCCCGAGTCCTCGACGCGCACGATGACGTGCGTCTCGTGCGTCTCGACGGCCATGCTCGTCTCGTACGGGCGCCGCAGCGGCAGGCGCAGGAGGAACAGCTCGGCGCGCTCGATCCTCACCGCGGCTGCTTCACCAGGAGGTACGCGCCGCGTGTCCGGTCCGCCGAGCGGAGGAGCTCGACGGCGGCGTAGCCCGCGGCGCAGGCGGGCTCGAGAGCGTCGCGCACCGCGTGGCGCCACCGGAGCGCGAGGTCGCGGTCGCGCGCCTTCAGCTGCTGGAAGTCGGTGGGGACGGCGACGAGGAGGTGCGAGTCGTCGGCGAGCGCCGCCGCGGTCCCGGGCGCGTCGCCCTCGGCGGCGAGGAGCCAGCGCACGCCCTCGCTCTCCGCGCCCTCGAGCGTCGCGAGCTCCTCGGCGCCGCGGAGGCGCCGGTCGGCGCGGTCCGTGGCGATGCGCCACTCGACGTACAGGCGGTCCGAGGGCAGCCCCGCGTTCAGCCGGTCGGGCATCTCGCCGTACCAGTCGCGACCGTACGTCCGCGCGAAGGCGCCGAGCTTGGCGAAGTTGAAGTACGCGTTCCGCGCCTCGAGCGGATCCATCGTCCAGGCGATCGTGTCGATGCCCTGGTCGAGGCAGTGGTCGCGCTGCGCCTCCTTCAGCTTCACCGCCAGGCCGGTGCGCCGGTGCGGCTCGCGCACGCCGAGCATGTGCGAGTGGTGCCGGAAGTGGAAGTCGTAGATGCCGAGGAAGCCGAACACGAAGCCGGCCGGCGCCTCTTCGCCCTCGACGTAGCCGAGCGCCACCAACCCCCCGTTGTGGGCCACGGCGAGCAGGAGCTGCGGGGGGACGACGACGTCGCCGCTCCAGACCTCCTCCTGGATCGGGACGGTCCGCCGGCAGGCCTCGATGTCATGCGCGACCTCGACCCGGAGCGCAGGCACGAGCGTCGAGGGTACGCTGTCCCGCCGATGGCAGCCTCGAACGTCGAGTTCCTCCGCCGCGTGCCCATGTTCCAGGCGCTGGACGACCACACCCTCCGCGAGATCGGCAACGCCGCCGTGGAGCGGCGCTGGGAGGCGGGGCAGGACATCGTCCGCCAGGGCGACACGGGCGTCGGCATGTTCATCGTCCGCTCGGGCAAGGTGGAGATCGTGCAGGGCCGCCCGCACCACGAGGGGAAGCTCGAGAAGGTGCGCGAGCTCGGGCCGGGCGACGTGTCCGGCGAGATGGCGCTCCTCGACGAGTTCCCGCGCTCCGCCACCCACTAGCGCGCGGCCGCGCGCGACGGTCACCCGCGCGTTCCTCTTCAGCGACCTCCGCGGGTACACCGACCTCGTCGAGCAGCACGGCGGCAGCGCCGCGGCCGACCTCCTCCGCGCGTACCGCGACGTCGTGCGGAAGGAGATCGGGCGCCACGAGGGCGCCGAGATCAAGACCGAGGGCGACTCCTTCCACGTCGTCTTCGAGGCGCCGTCACGCCGGCGTGGCGGGAGCCGCTCGCCACGGCCCGCGCGTACTCGGAGAGGTCCCGCGCGGCGTGGTCCCTCGCGGAGCTGGACCGCGTCGAGGCGCCGATCCACTAGGCTTCGGGCGATGCCCGGCATCGTCGAGTGCGTGCCCAACGTCAGCGAGGGCCGGCGGGCCGACGCCGTCGACCGCATGGCCGCCGCGATCCGCGCGGTGGACGGCGTGCGCCTCCTCGACCGCACGAGCGACACCGACCACAACCGCTCCGTCTTCACGTTCGCCGGGCCGGCCGGGGCCGTGGAGGCGGCGGCGCACGCGCTCGTCGGGGCGGCGCTGCGCGAGATCGACCTGCGCACGCACCAGGGCGAGCACCCGCGCCTCGGCGCGGTGGACGTCGTGCCGTTCGTGCCGCTCGCCGGCGCCACGATGGAGGAGTGCGTGGCGATCGCGCACCGCTTCGGCCGCGCCGTCGCCGAGCGCCACGACCTGCCGGTGTACTTCTACGCGAAGGCCGCGCCGCGACCCGAGCGCGTGCGCCTCCCCGACATCCGCAAGCCGCAGTTCGAGGGCCTCGCCGAGGTCATCGGCACCACGCACGTCCCCGACGCCGGTCCCGCGCGCGTGCACCCGACCGCGGGCGCGATGGTGACGGGGGCGCGGCCGCCGCTCATCGCCTTCAACATCGAGCTCGACACCGCCGACGTGAAGCTCGCGAAGCGCATCGCGAAGGAGATCCGCGAGTCGTCGGGCGGGCTCCCCGCGGTGCAGGCGCTCGGGTTCGAGCTCACCGACCCTCCGCGCGCTCAGGTCTCCATGAACCTCCTCGACACCTCGCAGACCTCGCTCGCGCGCGTGTGGCACGAGGTGGAGACGCGCGCGGCCGCCGAGGGCGTGCGCATCCTCCGCGGCGAGCTCATCGGGCTCATGCCGCTCGACGCGGCCCTCCAGGCGGCCGCGAGCGGGCTCCGCCTCGACGGTCTCCCGCGCGACCGGATCGTCGAAGCGCACTTCATCGAATGAGCGCGAAGGAGGCGGACCTCCTCCTCCGCGGCGCGCGGCTCCTCACCCTCGCGCCGAGCGGCGAGGAGCGGCCGCGCGTCGGGGCCGCCGCGGGCGACGTCGGCGCGATCGACGACGGGTGGGTCGCGGCGCGGGAGGGGCAGGTCGTGGCGACGGGGCGCGGCGGCACGTGGGAGCGCGTCCGGCTCGTCGACGGCGCGACGACCGAGGACGTCGGCGGCCGCGTCGTCATGCCCGGGTTCGTCGACCCGCACACCCACCTCTGCTACGCCGGGCAGCGCTGGGACGAGTTCGAGGCGCGGCGCAGCGGGTCCGACTACCTCGCCATCCTCGAGCGCGGCGGCGGCATCCACGCGACCGTGCGCGCGACGCGCGAGGCGAGCGACGCGCGGCTCCTCGCGCTCATGCGCGCGCGGCTCGACCGGGCCGTCGCCGCGGGGACGACGACGATCGAGATCAAGAGCGGCTACGGCCTCGAGCCGGAGGAGGAGCTGCGGCACCTGCGGATCATCGCGGCGCTGCGGTCGGAGGCGATCGTCGACGTCGCGCCGACGTACCTCGCGGCGCACGCCCTCCCCGGGAGGGCGAACGGCGACCGCCGCGCCTTCCTGCGGTCGGCGCAGGCCGTGCTCACCCGGGTCGCCGAGGAGCACCTCGCGGAGGCGGTGGACGCGTTCGTGGAGAAGGGCGTCTTCGAGACGGAGGAGGTCGCGCCGCTCATGCACGAGGCCGCCGCGCTCGGCCTCGCGCGCGCGGTGCACGCCGACCAGCTGAACGACGTCGGCGGCGCGGGCTTCGCCGCGCGGGTGGAGGCGCGGTCCGCGGACCACGTCTCG
>Ga0194131_10005709_pt1 | contig 17734 bp, 17 predicted proteins | sample TA2KigO120mmetaG_FD_148631 | JGI IMG/M metagenome (GOLD analysis project Ga0194131, IMG submission 148631) | Freshwater microbial communities from Lake Tanganyika, Tanzania - TA2015053 Kigoma Offshore 120m | ecosystem: Environmental > Aquatic > Freshwater > Lake | place: Tanzania: Lake... | reverse complement strand
CGTTGGCGACGAGCCCGGGACCGCCGTGCCCGGGGCCGGTCACGTACAGCATCGAGAGATCGAGGCAGCGGATCACGCGGTTCAGGTGCGCGTAGATGAAGTTCAAACCGGGCGTCGTACCCCAGTGGCCGAGCAGTCGTGGCTTGACGTGCTCCCTCCGGAGCGGCTCCCTCAGGAGCGGATTGTCGAAGAGGTAGATCTGGCCGACGGAGAGATAGTTCGCGGCTCTCCAGTAGGCGTCGATCTGGCGAAGCTCCTCCGCCGAAGCGGCACCCTCCGACTTCGTCTCGCGTTTCGTCATGGCTCCTCCTCGACGCCGTCCCGCTCCGCCTCCGGCGGATAGAGCACCGCGACGCACGTGAGAGCGGCGAAGACGCCGACGTAGAGGGCCGCCATCTGGACGAACGCGGTCCACTCGCGCCGCTCGATCGCCGTCATGAAGTAGCGGCTGACGTAGCTGTTGAGCACGTTCAGGGCGTTGATGCCGAGGAGCATCACCAGGAGGAGCGCGGCGAGCATCCGGGCTCGTCCACCGACCTCGGAGGCGAGAAAGCCTCGAATGGCGCGGAGGAGTCGGCGCGCCGTGTCGCGGGCGAAGACGGCCCGTGAACTGGTCGGTTCGTTCATCTCGGGCTCCGGTCCGCTTCGCGAGAAAGGGACCGGGCTCTTTAACCCCAAAGGTAGGCGTACGCGAGAGCGCGCCGACGCTCGACAGGGCGAAGGAAACCTGGGAGGGAGGCGACGCGGGAAGAACCATGGGCTCTGCGCCTCGAACGGCCGATGCCCGCGATCGCGGGCCGACGCTCCTTCCGCCGCGTCGCTTGCTCGCCGCCTACCGGTCCGAGTGGCTCTCTGCGGATCTGCTCGCCGGCGTCACGCTCGCGGCGTACGCGATACCGGTCTCGCTCGCGTACGCCGGGCTCGCGGGGTTGCCGCCGCAGGTCGGCGTCTACGGGTATCTCCTCGGCGGGCTCGGCTACGCTCTCCTCGGCTCGTCGCGGCATCTCGCCGTGGGCCCGACCTCGGCGATCTCGCTGATGGTCGGGGGCACGATCGCGCAGATGGTCGACGGGGACACCGTCCGTTGGGCGCAGATCGCCACTCTCGCCGGCTTCGTCGTCGCGTTTCTCTGCGCGATCGGCTGGCTGCTCCGCCTCAGCACGCTGACGAGCTTCATCAGCGAGACGAACCTCCTCGGCTTCAAGGCGGGAGCGGGTCTCAGCATCGCCTCGACGCAGCTCGCGGCCTTCTTCGGCGTGCCGGGCGGCGGGGACCACTTCTTCACGCGGCTGACCGCCGTCGGCTCGCAGCTCGGCGACCTGCACGTCCTCACGACGGCGATCGGGTTTGCGGCGGTCTTCGCTTTGGTCGCGGGAGAGAAGCTCTACCCCGGCCGGCCGATCGCGCTCTTCGTCGTCGTGACGTCGATCCTCCTCGTCTCGCTCGGGGGGCTCGGGGAAGCGGGCGTCGCTCTGGTCGGCGCCGTCCCGAGCGGCCTGCCGAGCCTCGGTCTGCCCGAGCTCCGTGCGCGGGAGGTGGACGGGGTCTTGCCGCTCGCGTTTGCGTGCGTGCTCCTCGCGTACATCGAGGGCGTCTCCGCGGCGCGCGCTTTCGCGGCGAAGCACGACTATCCGATCGACGTCCGCCAGGAGCTGCTCGCGCTCGGCGGCGCGAACCTGCTCGCGGCGCTGGGAGGAGGCTATCCGGTTGCGGGCGGGCTTTCGCAGACGGCGGTGAACGAGAAGGCCGGCGCGAAGACGCCGCTCGCCCTCGTGTTCGCTTCGGGGACGCTCGCTCTGTGCCTCCTCTTCTTGACGGGGTTCGTGCAGAGCCTTCCCCGCGTCGTCCTCGCCGCGATCGTCCTCGTCGCGGTGAAGGGGCTGTTCGACTTCAAGGCGATGGCGCGGCTCCGGCAGATCAGCCGTCTCGACTTCAACGTCGCGATGATCGCGTTCGCCGGTGTGCTCCTGCTCGGCATCCTGAAAGGGGTGCTGCTCGCCGCGATCGCGTCGATCCTGCTCCTGCTGCGGCGCGCCGCGTACCCGCACGTCGCACTCCTCGGGCGCGTACCGGGGACGCCGCGCTTCTCCGACCTCGAGCGGCATCCGGAGAACGAGCGGCTCGACGGCGTCCTCGTCGTACGCGTGGAAGCCTCGATCCTCTACTTCAACGTGGAGAGCGTCCTCGCGACGATTCTCGAGGACGTGAACGGCGCATCCGGCCTGCGACTGGTCGTGCTCGATCTCTCGACCTCGCCGTACGTCGACGTCGCCGGAGCCGCGATGGTGTCGCGCCTCGAGGCGGAGCTCCGGAAGCGGGACGTCACCCTGCGGCTGGCCGAGGTCCACTCGACGACCCGCGACCTTCTCCGGGCGGAGGGCCTCGACTCGCGGGTCGGCGGGATCGACCGGCGGACCACGGTCTCCGATGCGGTCGAGCGCTTCCGGAGCCAGAGCGCGCCGCAGGGCGCATAGCGATTTCGAGCGGACTCGATCCGGGCGAGGCTGCTAGCCTGCATTTCTCACCAGATCCCTACTGCGGCGGCCGATAGCACCGAATCTTCGCGAGCTTCTCCCTCCGGGCTCCTCGACGTACTGTTCAAGTACGCCTGCGTCGCCCTCCGGTCCGAGGCTCGCGAATCTTCGGCACTCTCGACCGCCTCGCGACGTGATCTGGTGAGAAATGCAGGCTAGTGCACCGCCGTCGAGATAGCGTCAAGCAGACTGCCGTTCATCGGCGTCAGGCGGCAACGGGATCACCTACGAGGTGACCGGCCCGTTCCGCCGCTCGCCGCGTCCGCTACGCCGCGCGCACGCGCCGCGCGCCGAGGGGCGAGCTACTTCTTCGCGTAGGTACGGTCGCCCACCTTCTTGATCGCCTTCGCGCGCGACCAGCGCGCCAGTGCCATCACGCGCGCCTTCGGTCTCTTTGCGAGCACTGGCGTCGCCTTTTCGAGATCCGCGCCGGTGAAGGTCTTCGGCAGCCGCTTCAAGACGCCGTCCCAGTCGATCGTCGGACCACGGCGTGCGGCTTTGCGCTTCGTCGCGCCGCGCGTCTTCTTCGCCGCTCCGCGCTTCCTACCCTTCGCCGTGTGCGAGGTCTTCGTCGCCGTCGAGGTGCGCGACGAACGGCGGTCGCCCTGGAGCGCTGCCCGCCAGCGGCTCGCCTCGCGGCGCAGACCCTCGAGCTGATCTTGCATCCGCTCGATCTCCGCTTGAAGCGCACTGTAGACCTGACGCCCCTGGACCTGCAGGCGATTCAGAAGTGAGTCGGTGGCTGGCATTGTCGATCCTCTCCGTTTGTGCCGAACGAGCGGCTGGTTCAAATGAAGTATCGGTTGAAGTATCGGTCGAACTTCGGAACGCGGTGAATACGTGAACAGAAGGCAATTCGACAGGATATCTACTTTGGGAAGATGTGACAAGGCCGTGCTTCGCCTCAACGCTCAATGGGGGCCCCATTCCTTCGTACGGTTACGGTTACGGAGTGATGCGAGGAGCGTAGCGACGGCGACGAGAAGAAAGCCCTGTAACGGAGCCCGACATCGCGCCTGGCCGTACCAGGGCCCAGGCCCATATTGGCGAGCGCCACCAGAAGAGAGACGACAATGGGCGCGAGCTGAGTGATCGACGTGTTCGATCGATCCTCCCTCCAGAGCTTCACCTGAACGATCAGCAATAGCGGAAGCCAAGCTCCAGCATACGCCCAGACGGAGCTCCAAGGAGGAGCGAGGACGCGCGCCGGGCAGGCTTCGGCGCGCGGGGGGGCCCCGGCTCCCGGCCGGAGAAAGCGACCCACGTCTCCCACCAGCGCGAAACGTACAACGCGGGGTTGGCGGCGAGGACGAGGAGCGCTTCGCGACCCGCATGGACTTTGAAGTCCTCGGGGGACACGACGTCTCCACCGCGTGCGACCTCTGCGTCCTACACTCAGCGCAGGAAGACGGGCCCGACCCCTTGCGCGACCAACGCCTCCGCGAGCTTCGTCTTCGCGGCGATCGTCCGGATCGGAATCCGCGGGAGGATCGCCTCGAGCTGGAGGTGCTTCCGCAGCTCCTCACCCTCGAACTCGTTCGCGAGGAGCCGCCGGGCTCCGTCGATCACTCGCCCGCTCGCCGAGGCGACGAAGATGTTCGTCATGAGCAGGCGGAGAGCGTCGTCGCTCTCGGACCCGTGCCCCGAGAGAAGCTGCGTCCGATTGACGACGCTGTCCATCGCGAAGACGTCGATGATCATGTTCGCGAGGATCTCGAGGTGCTGCTGCTTGTCCTTCAGTGAGGCGAGGTCCTGCTCGACGAGGACGCGCGTGATGTATGCCGTCACGCGCTTTGCGACCTGCGCGGCGCGGTACTCGCGCTCGAGCGGGCCCGCCGCCGAGGAGGCCCAGTGCGCGCCCTCGGCGATCTCGCGGTCGACCTCCTTCAGGAACTCCATGTAGGCGAGGCCGCCCTGGCCGATGCGCTTCAGCACCGTCGCCGGGATGATCAGGCGGTTGATCTCGTTCGTTCCCTCGAAGATGCGATTGATGCGCGAGTCGCGGTAGTGCCGCTCGACGGGATACTCCGCGGTGAAGCCGTAGCCGCCGAGCACCTGCAGCGCCTCGTCGGCGACGAAGTCGAGCGTCTCGGTGCCGAACACCTTCAGCGCCGACGCCTCGATCGTGTACTCCTCGATCGACTCCCGGATCAGCCGCTCGCCGAAGTCCGAAGCGTTCGGGTCGAGCGCGTCGGCGGCCGCGTCCATCAAGCCGGCCGTCCGGTAGCTCATGCTGTCCGCGACGTAGATCCGCGTCGCCATGTCGGCGAGCTTCCGCTGGATCATGCCGAAGCTCGCGATCGGCTGGCCGAACTGCTTCCGGTCGCGCGCGTAGTCGAGCGCGATCTCGAGGCACTCCTTCGCGGCGCCGATCGCACCCGCGCCGAGCTTGAAGCGCCCGATGTTCAGGATGTTGAACGCGATCTTGGGGCCCTGGCCGATCTTTCCGAGCACGGCCGAGGCGGGAACCGCCGCCTCCTCGAGGATGAGCTGGCGCGTCGACGATCCCTTGATGCCGAGCTTCTTCTCCTCGGGACCGGTGCTCACGCCCGGTGTCGTACGCTCGACGAGGAACGCGGTGAACTTGTCGCCGTCGACCTTCGCGAAGACGGTGAAGAGATCCGCGAAGCCGGCGTTCGTGATGAACTGCTTCGTGCCCGTCAGGCGGTAGCCGCCCTCGACCGGAGTCGCGACGGTCTTCGCCGCGAGCGCGTCGCTGCCCGATCCGGGCTCGGTGAGCGCGTAAGCGGCGAGCCACTCGCCGGTCGCGAGCTTCGGGAGGTACTGCTTCTTCTGCGCGTCCGTTCCGTAATAGACGAGCGGAAGGCTCCCGATGCCGGTGTGCGCTCCCCACGACACGCTGAACGAAGCGGAGAGGGCGCCGTGCTCCGAGACGAGCATCGACGTCGTCTTGTGGAGACCGAGCCCGCCGTACGCCTCGGGGACGTCGATCATGAGAAGCCCGAGCTCGCCGGCGCGCTTGAGGAGGCCGGGCATCACGCCTTCCTCCGCCGCCTCGATGCGCTCGAGATTCGGGAGGACCTCGTTCCGCACGAAGTCCTCGGCCGTCTTCGCGTAGAGCCGATCCTCCTCCGTGAAGTCCGCGCCCGTGAACTGCGGACTCGTCCCCGGGGGATCGATCAGCCAGCTCGCACCACCTGTCGCTGCCATGGTTTCTCCTCGTCTCCCCGTGCGGCGCGACCGGAAGGCCCGCCCAACACATAAATTGTCGAGGAGACGCGCTGCGTCAACCCGCGTAGGGTTCGAGCTTCGCGGCGAGGTCGACCAGATCGACCGCGTGCAGGTCGAACTCGTTCCCCGAGACGGGGAACGCCGCCTCCCGGCCCGGGCCGTACTCGAGCGGCCGCGAGACGTACAAGGTGCGGAGCCCGACGCCGCGCGCCGCCTCGAGATCGGGCGGGTGCGCCGCGACGAGCGCGATCTGGTGCGGCTCGCGGCCGAGGACGCGAGCCGCCCAGCGGTAGACCTCGGGATCGGGCTTGTAGCGCCCGATCATCTCCGCCGAGAGGATGCAGTTCCACGGCAGTCGAGCGCGCTTCGCCATGTCGACGAGAAGGGACACGTTGCCGTTCGAGAGCGTCGCGATGACCCAGCGCGACTCGAGCCGTCGGAGGCCCGCGACGGAGTCCGGCCACGGATCGAGCCGATGCCAGACGCGGTTCAGATCCTCCGTTTCGATCGGGCCGAGCTTCGTCGCGAGACCTGCCTCCTCTAGGAGCGGGCCGAGCCGCTCGCGGTGGATCTCGTCGACGAGCTTCCACGGCGTCTGCCCGGCGATCACGTGGAGGATGCCCTCGATGTAGCCTTGCCTCCAGCGGTTCGCGAAGCGGGGCCAGTCCGCCTCGACGGCGTGGGCACGGCCGAGCGCTTCGAGCTCGCGCACGACCGTGCCGTGCCAGTCGACGACCGTCCCGAAGACGTCGAAGACGAGAGCCTCGACGTCTCCGAGTGGAGAGCCATCACGCTGCGGCATCGTCGCCGCGATATCCCGCTTCGCCTCGGTCGGGAAGCAGACCTACTTGATCGAGAACCCTCGCGTTCCCGGCGACGACGTCGCACCGAGGTTGTCCTTGACGGTCAGGATCGCGATGTAGTCCTCGGGCGGCAGCGTCGTCGTGACGGCGGACGGCACGACGGTCGTCGGTCCGAAGACGACGACGCCGGTGTCCTTCACCGCGACCGAGAACGTGTAGTCGGCGATCGTGCCGTCGCGATCGGTCGAGTTCCCGCCGTCGAGCAGGACGAGGCTCGGCTGCCCCGTCTCTCGCGTCAGGAGCTCCGTGCGGATGCTCGGCTTCGGCGCCTCGTTGCCGCCTCCGGGGGAGCCACCACCGCCGTCGCCGCCGTAGACGCGCAGGCGACCAGGCGAGCAGCGCCACTCGATCGTCGCGGCGACCGTCGCGGGTGGGTGGATTCCGTCGTCGAGCACCAGAGCCGCGTCGAGGAGCGTCGTCGGCGGCAGGCCGGCACAGAGGTCCGGCGCGTCCTTTGCCGTCGCGCGATTCACGCGGAGGTTCATGCGGTAGCGGCCGTCGCTCTGTCGCCGGGCCGTCAGCCGCAGCGTCGGCCGGTCGGAGCCGTTGCTCGTGAAGACGGCGTTGTCGCTCTCGCCGCCGGGCGTCGCGAAGAGCGTCTTCGGGAAGAGGCTCGTGCCCTGGAAGCCCTGCAGGAGCTCTCCCTCGCCGCCGACCTCGTCGAGCAGCTTCCGGATCGTGATCCGCGAGACGCTGAGATCGAGCGGAGCGGGCAGGAAGAAGCTTCCGACGAGCTTCGCGCCGACGTTGCCGTCCTCGCCCGGCGGAACGGGGATGCCGACGTAGGTGACGGTTCCGGAGTCGACGCTGAGCTCGTAGCGCGGCGAAGGCGTCGGGCTCGGGGTCGGGATCGGCGTCTGCGTCGGGACCGGGGTCGCGGTGGGTGCCGGCGTCGGCGTGGGAGTGGCCGCGTCCGCTGCGCCGGAGAAGCTCGTGAAGAAGACGGCCGCGAGGGCCAGCCCGAGCGTGCCGTGAGGCGCGCTCCGCCGATGACGTTCCATGGAAACCTCCGTGATCTCGAGAGTTGAGGGGCAGTGACCGACCGGCGCGGGTGCGCGGAGCGGGGGGAGTCGGAAGCGGCGGAGGTTTTCGTGCGTGGGCCGGCTCTCCCGATCCGGCCCATCGTTTGTTGCTCGAATGTCGCGTCGCTGTCAACAGCGAAAGTGGCGCGGGTCGCGCGCAAGGAGGAGCACCCGGGCGTCGCTCGGTCGACGAGGTCGATACGGTGAAGCTCGAGCCCGGGTCGGGCGGGGACGAAAAGGGCACGCGGAGCGTCAGTCCCAGACGCACTAGCTCCGTGGTGACGGCGCCGCCGGAGGCGGCTGGCTCCGATCGCGGTCGAAGACGTTCATCGCGACCGAGATCATCGAGGCCACGTCCGCGACGTTCGCCGGCAGGATCATGCTGTTCGTCGACTTCGCGAGCTCGCCGAAGCGCTCGATGTAGCGCTCGGCGACGCGCAGGCGCACCGCCTGCTCGCCGCCCTGGACGTCGATCGCCTCGGCGACTTGCCGGATGCCCGAGGCGGTCGCCTGCGCGATCGCGAGGATCGCCGCGGCCTCACCCTCTGCCTCGTTGATCTGCTGCTGCTTCCTCGCCTCGGACTCCTTCACGACCTGCTGCTTCCGCCCCTCGGCCGCATTGATGATCGCCTCGCGCTCGCCCTCCGAGCTCAAGACCACCGCGCGCTTCTCGCGCTCGGCGCGCATCTGCTTCTCCATTGCCGCGACGACATCCTTCGGCGGATTGATGTTCTTGATCTCGTAGCGCAGGACCTTGATGCCCCAGGGCTCGGACGCCTTGTCGAGCTCGTTCACCACCTGGAGATTGATGTTGGTACGCTCCTCGAACGTGCGGTCGAGCTCGATCTTGCCGACCTCGCTTCGGAGCGTCGTCTGCGCGAGCTGGCTGATCGCGAAGAGGTAGTCGGCGACGCCGTAGGAGGCGCGCTCGGGATCGAGGACCTGGAGGTAGAGAACGCCGTCGACGCCGACCTGTACGTTGTCGCGCGTGATGCAGGTCTGCTCGGCGATGTCGGTCGCCGTCTCGCGAAGGTTGTGGCGATAGCGGATCACGTCGACGAACGGCACGAGTATGTGGAAGCCGGCGCGCAACGTCGTGTGGTACTTGCCAAGGCGCTCGACGACGTAGGCGTTCTGCTGTGGAACGACGACGGCCGTCTTCGCGATCGCGACGACGACCACGAACGCGAGCACCACGGCGATCGCGAGCAATCCGCTCATCTCATCCTCCTCCTCTTCAAGACGCCGCCGGCGGCATCTCTGGAACGACCCATAGGGTCAGCCCCTCGACGCGCTCGACGCGGCAGCGTCGCCCTTTCTCGATCATCTCTCCGTGACGGCTCCGGACGGACCACACCGTGCCGCGGAGCTCCGCCTTGCCGACGTCGCCCGGCCGCAGATCCTCGCTCAGGCGGGCGACCTCGCCGACGAGCTCGTCCTCGCGTCGCGTGCTCGTCGTGCCCCACCGCCGCGAAAGCGGCTTCCGCAGGAACAGCACCGAGAGCACCGCGAAGACCGAGAAGAGGACGCACTGCGCCCACGCGGTCGTCGCGATTCCCGTCGCGGCGAACCCGCCGACGAGGATCGCTGCGATGCCGAAGAAGAAGACGAAGAAGTCCGACGGAACGAAGACCTCGACGATCAGGAGAGCGAGGCCGATCGAGACCCAGAGCCACCACAACATCGCTGCCGCCCGTACACCCGCGCCGTTCGCCCCGTCAATGCCCGGTCAGAGCTGCACCTTCGGGACATCCTTCGCGGACTCCGGAGCCTTGAAGTACTCGGCCGGCTGGAAGCCGAAGCAGCCTGCGAAGAGCATCGACGGGAAGCGCTTGATCGTCGTGTTGTACGTCTGCACGACCTCGTTGTAGCGGCGGCGCTCCGTCGCGATGCGGTTCTCCGTGCCGGCGAGCTCGTCCGAGAGGCGCGCGAACTGCGCGTTCGCCTTCAGGTCGGGATAGCGCTCGGAGAGGGCGAGGAGCCGCGAGAGAGCGTTCGACACGTCGTTCGAGCCCTGGATCTGCTCGTCGCGCGTCTTCGCGCCGATCAGCTTCGCTCGCGCTTCCGCGACCGCGGTGAAGATCTCCTTCTCGTGCGCGGCGTAGCCCTTCGTCACCTCGACGAGGTTCGGGATCAGGTCGTTGCGGCGCTGGAGCTGGTTCTCGACCTGCGCCCACTGCTGGTCGATCTGCTCGCGCTCCGCGACCATCGTGTTGTAGCCGCAGCCGCTCGCCACGAAGACGAGGACAGCCGCGACCGCCGCCACCCCCGCGCTCGAGAAGCGCGCCGTCCGGAACCTGCTCGAACCCGACATCTCGTCCTCCCGTCTACCAGCTTCCACCGGCGCCGCCGCCGCCGAAGCTACCGCCGCCGAACCCACCGAAGCCGCCGCGCCCGCCGCCGAAGCTGCCACCGAAGCCGCCGCCGCCGAAGCCGCCGTGCCCGCGTCCGCCGAAGCCGCGACCGAGGATGTTGCCCAGGATGAACGGGCCGAGGTCGTCGGCGAGCCCGCGTCCGCGCCGCCCGCGAAATCCACTCCTGCGTCCGCGGAACATACCGCGGAGCACGAGGAAGATCACCACCAGGACGATCAGCGCCGAGATCCCGGATCCGGACGATCGCTCGCGCGCCCGCGGCGGGGGAGGAGCGCCGTCGAGCGTGACGCCCGCGTCGCCGGCGATCAGGCTCGCCATCGTCGCGACGGCGTTCCAGACGCCGCCCGCGTAATCCCCCTTCCGGAACGCGGGTGCGACGATCTCGTCGCGGATCTCGCCGACCTTGCCGTCGGGAAGGACACCCTCCGCGCCGTAGCCGGTGAGGATGTACATCTGGCGGTCCTGGACGGCGACGACGAAGACGACCCCGTTGTCCTTGTCGCGCGCGCCGGGCTTCCACGCCTCGGCGACCGCCATCGCGTAGTCGAAGATCGGCTCGGGCTCGGTCGTCGGAACGATCACGACCGCGATCTCGGCGCCCGTCTTCCGGCGGAGCTCCTCGTTCACCGTCTCGATGCGCGCCTTCGTGCGCGCGTCGAGCACGCCGACGCGGTCCACGACGAAGCCCGTCGGCTTCGGGACGTCGAACGTGAAGGCGGCGGCGCTGGACGTGAACACCAGGCTGCAGACGACGAGGGCGATCCCCGCGAATGAGCGCGCGACTCCGCGTGCGAGCCGATCGTCGTGCTCGCGCGGCCGCGCCGCGGAGCGCTCAGCTCGCATGCGCATCCACGAAGGCGACGAGCGCCTCCACGTCGCGAAGGACGGCACCGAGAAGGTCGTCGAGGCCCGCTCCGCTCGGCCACGGCGTCGTGCCCTCGCGGATCGCGTCGAGCCGCGCGAGCGCCGCGAGCGTCACGCCGTGTCGGCGCTGGACCTCGTCGCAGAGAGCGCTTCCGCGGAGGTGTCCCGGCGGAGCTTCGACGAGCGCTCGCTCGATGTGAGCGAAGCTCGAGGCGAGCGCGGAGAGAGCGTTCCGCACCTCTGCTTCGGGCGGCGCATGGACGACGATCGCGCGAAGGCGCAGGAGCTGCGTCCGCGCCTCGCGCTCGGCTTGCGCGCGCAGGCGGTCGGGCGTCACGGCGATGCCCACGAGCACGTCCTCTCCCGCGAGCACGCGATGGCGCTCGGCGATGTCGGCGAGCTCCATCGGGAACGAGTCGCGCGCGTCCCGCAGGAAGCTTCGCTGCACCACGAGCGGCGTCGCGAGAACGAGGTCGCGGGTCGCCTCCCGCTTCAGGGTGGCACCGATGGTGCGGAGGTCCGCGAACGTCACCTCGCGAAGGACGACGAGGAGGTTCACGTCCGAATGACCCGGAGAGTAGTCGTCGCCCGCGGCGCTCCCGTAGACGGCGATGCACACGGTAGCCTCGCCGAGCGCCTGCGCGAGGGCCCGCCCGACTCGATCGATGCGCTCGTGTACGTCCGCCGGCGGCTTCACCCTTCCCCTCCCCGAAGGAAAGCTATCAGATCCGGCGGCGTCGTCACGAAAGGCCGCGATCCGGCGTCGCGAGGCCGTGCGCGGTGACGGTCCCGTCCGCGGCGGCATTCGCCTCGGCGAGGGCGCGGCTCTCCTCGCGCAGCGCCTCTGTGAGGTACGCGCGCTCGTGGTGCACGTGCCAGACCGGGATGCGGTAGCGGACCGAGATCCCGTCGATGCCCGCGGCGCGCAGGCGCCGTCCGAAGTCCTTGTCCTCGCGGCGCGCGAGACGCTCGTCGAAGCCGCCGATCGCGACGGCGTCGCTCCGTGCGAGCGACGCGTTTCCACCGTGGAAGCCGACCGGAGTGCGCGCGAGCCGCCGGTCGAAGAGATCCGCGACTCCGGGGATCGCCGCGGCGACGAGGCGGCGCCAACGCCGATTTCCCGGCCGGCACGTGCGGAGGCCGTCGAGCGCGCCGCGGGCGACGTCGGACGGCGCGAGAGCGCGGCTCGCCTCGGCGCCGAGCAGAACGGTGCTTCCGGAGAGATATCGCCGCGGCTGCGCGAGCGAGACGTGCTTCGCAACGAAAGCGGGGCTCGGGACGCAGTCGCCGTCGAGGAAGATCAAGAGGTCCGCGGCGGCGGCCTCGATCGCACGGTTCAGGATGCGCCCCTTGCGCACGCCCTCGTCGGGCTGCCAGAGGTGTCGCACGGGAAACGAAGCGGATCGCGCGAAGGCGAAGGCCAGCTCCGCCGTCTCCGGTCCGCTGCCGTCGTCCGCGACGAGGAGCTCGAAGCCGCTGGCCTCCTGCCGCGCGAGCCCCGAGAGGACGAGCGAGAGCCCGTGCCGATTCTCGTAGGTCGAGACGATCACCGACGCGATGGGGCGCTTCTCGCCCGGCGGAGGTGGGGATTCCATCGCGAGCTCTCGAAGGCGGCGATACGGTGCCTCTCCGGATGCGTCAAGGCGCCGTCGCCGGCGCGTTGCCGATCGTGCGCGAATCGGCGATGACGGACGGGATGAGGCAGGTTGTGCTCGCGAGCAGGCAGGCGCGGCTCGCGGCGTTGGCTCTGGTCGTCGTCGCGAGCTTCGGCTGCTCGCGTTCCCCCGAGGACGCGAAGCCCGAGCCTTCCGTCACCGCGGGCGCCGCAGATCCGAGCGCAGCCGAGGGCGAAGCGCGCGCTTCCTCCGCAACGCGCCCGAACATCGTCCTGATCATCGGCGACGACCTCGGCTATCCGTTCCACGGGTTCATGGGCGATCGTCTCGTCCAGACGCCGCACCTCGATCGTCTCGCGAGCGAGGGCACGGTGTTCGTCAACGCGTACGTCACGGCGAGCAAGTGCGCGCCGTCGCTCCGCACGCTCTTGACGGGCGACCTGCCGTTCCGGCCGAAGCCGAAGAAGCCGCGCCCTCGCGTCCCGTGGAAGCAGGAGACGCTGCCGACGCTCCTCGGGAAGCAGGGCTACGCGAGCTACCAGGCGGGGAAGTTCTGGGAGCCGGGAGCGACCGACGCGGGATTCACGGACGGCACGAAGAGCGGCGAGCTCGGCGGCTCGATCCCGGAGCAGTGGATGGGCGGCGCCAAGGGCCTCGCGATCGGACGACGGGGCATCCAGCCCGTGCGCGAGTTCATCGACCGTCACGCGGCGGAGCCGTTCTTCCTGTGGTTCGCGCCGATGCTGCCGCACAAGCCGTGGGACGCGCCCGCCGCGTACCGCGAGCGCTACGCCGGCGTCGCGAAGGAGCTCGGGCCGGCGAAGCTCGCCTACTTCGCGAACGTCTCGCGCTTCGACGACGTCGTCGGCGAGCTCGTCGGCTATCTCGACGAGAAGGGGCTCCGCGAGAGCACCTTGATCGTCTACCTCTCCGACAACGGCTACGACCCGGTCGGAAAGCGCGGCGGCGAAGGCAAGTCGACGATGTTCGAGCTCGGCTTCCGCACCCCGCTCGTCTTCCGCTGGCCCGGGCACGTTCCCGCGGGCGTCGTGCGCGAGGACCTCGTCTCCGCGCTCGACCTCTATCCGACGCTGCTCGACTACGGCGGGGCCGCCGCTCCAGCGGGACGGCTCGGCATCGATCTCCGTCCCGCGATCGAGAAGGGAACCCCGGTCGGCCGCGCTGAGATCCTCGGATTCATGTCGGCGGTCCGCCCGCACTTCGACGGCGAACGCCCCGAGTCGCCCCCCGGCGGGACGGATGCGTACTTTCTACGCGACGCGCGCTGGCACTACGTCTGGTACCCGAAGGTCGGCGACGACCAGCTCTTCGACCTGTCGAGCGACCCGGGCGAGCGGCGGAACGTCATCGCCGAGCATCCGGACCGGGCGGAGGAGTTCCGCAAGAAGCTCGAAGCGTGGTGGGAGAGCCTCCGGTGAAGCGTCTCGTGCTCTTCACCGACTCCGGAGCGCGTCGCGGATCTCGGTGAGGAGCACGACCTCCTGAGGCGGCGCCGGCGGCGCCTCGGGCGGCGCCTCGCGCTTCAGCGAGTTCATCGCCTTCACGAAGAGGAAGACGGCGAAGGCGATGATCACGAAGTCGATCAGCGTGTTGAGGAACGCACCGTACTTGAGGGAGACGGCCTCCGCGGCGTCCGTCTTCGAGCGCAGGACGACCGAGAGGTTCGAGAAGTCCACGCCGCCGACGAGGAGGCCGATCGGAGGCATCAGCACGTCGTTGACGAACGACGTCGTGATCTTTCCGAAGGCGGCACCGACGATGATGCCGACGGCCATGTCGACGACGTTGCCTCGAACCGCGAACTCCTTGAACTCCTTCAGCATGCCCATGTGAGCCCTCCGTATGCCCTTCGCCGCGGGCGTTTCAGTGGCTCAGCAATCGGCGAAGTCGGCGATCGAGTCAAGGAGGCCGACAGGCGAGCCGGAAGCGGGGGAGAGCGCCCCCGTCTCCGGCTCGCCCAGAGCGGCGCGCGCCGCAGGTGCGACGCCGACCAAGACCGCGAAGACCGCGAAGACCGCGAAGACCGCGAAGATCGCGAAGATCGCGAGGAAGAGGGCGACGATCCGTACTCCGAGTCGAACCGTATGTGAGACCTCTCCGTGGGTATTCATGAGGCTCGGAAGACGAGACGGATGGGGTTCGGTTGCGCGAAAAAGGAGCGAGTCCCCCACGTCGGCGTGCACGCAGAGCCGTGTTTCGGGTCAGGCGCGCTGCCGCGAAATGCGGCGAATCGCGCTCGGTCGAACCCGTCGCTTGACCGGAGCGGCGGCGTGAGCGAGACACGCGCGAGCTTCCGATGAGCGAGTCGACGAGGCGCGAGGAGCGGAGCGAGTCGCGCGGTCTGCGTCGACTGCGCGGAGGGTACGTCGGCGCGGCGATCTTCCTCCTGAACGTCGTCGTCCTCTTCGTGCTCGCGAACCTCGTCCTCTGGCCGTTCGCGCGCTCGCGCGATCCCGAAGGGGTCCGTCTTCCGATCATCGAGCGCTACGGCATGGAGAAGCTGGGCGAGGTCTACGCGCCGCTCTCCCCGAAGGAGATCGAAGCCCTTCTGCGCGAGACCTGGAGCCGGCCGTACGCGTACGAGCCGTTCACGCAGTTCAAGGAGCGCCCGCACGGGGGGAAGTTCGTCAACGTGAGCGAGCACGGCTTCCGCGTCGGCGCTGGGCAGGGCCCCTGGCCGCCCGATCCGAACGTGACGAACGTGTTCCTCTTCGGCGGATCGACCGCCTTCGGCTACGGCGTCGCCGACGGCGACACGATCGGCTCGCACCTGCAGCGCGCGCTCGACGGCCGCGGCGGACGCACGGTGCGTGTCTACAACTTCGGTCGAGGCCACTACTACTCGAGCCAGGAGCGCGTCCTCTTCGAGCGCCTCCTCGCCGCGGGTAGCGCGCCGCAGATCGCGATCTTCCTCGACGGCCTGAACGAGTTCTTCTACAGCGACGACGAGCCGCTCTACACGGGGCTTCTCGCGCGCGTGATGGACGGCACGGAGCCGCCTCCGCCGACGTGGATCGACCGGCTTCCGCTCGTGCGCGCCGCGCGCCGTCTGCTCGGCGAGCCCGCAGCGCCCTCGCCAGCACCCGCGAAGCACGCGGACGAGGCGGAGGTCTCGCGGCGCGTCGTCGATCGCTATCTCGGGAACCGGGCGGGCATCGAGGCGGTCGCGCGGAGCGCCGGTGTCGTGCCGGTCTTCGTCTGGCAGCCGGTGCCGATGTACGGCTGGGACGACGGCCATCATCTCTTCCGCGGCAACGGCTACGGCGGCGATCATCGTCACGCGGCGGCCGGCTACGCCTACCTTCGCAAGCTCCTCGAGGAGAAGCCGCTGCCGCCGAGCTTCCTCTGGCTCGCGGAACTCCAGCGCGGACGCGCGGAGCCGCTGTACGTCGACCAGGTGCACTATACGGCCGCGTTCTCGCGCGACCTCGCGAACGCGATCGCGGCGGAGATCGAAGCGATCGGGCTCCTACCCGGCGCCCGGTCGAGCGCGCCAGTCGGTGCGCTCCCGGGTGCGGTCGATCTCGATCCGGCAGACGTCCGCCCGAGTCCGTCCGCTGCGCGCGAGCCAGCGGTCGAGAGCGGCCTCGATTGAAGCGCGCTCCTCGGGCGAGTCGACGTGCGCGTCCTCGAGATCCCAGCCGGGCGGGACGTTGCCGGATCGCCCGTTGATCGTCGGCACGCCCGAAGCGAGCGCGACCCACATCGCGTCGTCGTGCACGTCGGGATCCTCGCGTCCGCCCGTCGTCACGAGGAAGAACGACGCGCAACCGGGATCGATCTCGCGCGCGATCCGCTCCGTGCGCCACTCGTAGAAGGTCCGCTCGAAGCTGAGCTCGCGATGCGCCTGCTCGGCGAGACAGAAGGCCGCGAGCAGGACGAGGAGCATCACCGGCGTCCGTCCGGCCTGCTGCTCGAAGAAGAGTGCGACGCCGATCGCCGCGGGAAAGACGAGAAGCGTGCCGATGCGCGCGACGGCGCGGATCGCGCCGCCGCCCGGTGCGAGCGTCTGCACGATCGGCCAGAGGCTCCAGTCGCCCCAGACGCGCAGCGTCAGGAGGAGCAGCGTCGCCGCGACGAGCACGATCACGACGACGCTCCGCCGGGAGCGTGCACGGAAGAGCCCGATCGCCGCGACGATCGTCGTGACCGCGCCGAGCCCGTTCGCGTGCGTCGAGCGCGACCACGGACGGAAGCGCGGCAGCCGGTCCGCCCAACCGTAGAGCCAGTTGCTCGGTCCCATCAGGAACGAGCTGAACCACTGCGTCAGCTTCGTGCTGTTGTACTCGCGGAGCCCGACCTCGCCCGCGGCGCCGAGGTAGCGGCTTGCGAGCGGCCAGGCCGCGACGAGCGCGAGCGCTCCCGCGACGGAGAGCGGAGCGGCATTGCGGCGAAGCCCGCGCAGCGTCGCCGCACGGAACGACGGGAGGACGAGACCCCACGCGAGCGCGGCGACGACCGCGAGGCCGAAGAAGTAGAAGGGATAGAAGGCGGTATAGAGCTGCGCCGTCACCGCCGCGAAGAAGACGCCGGTCCACCCCCACGCGGGAGGCGGCTTCGCCGCGGCGCTCTCGGACGGCTCGTCCCGGAAGATCTCGAACAGCGCGATCACCGCGAGCGCCAGGAAGAAGTGCGGGACGAGCTGCTGCTTCGTCATGTTCGCGACGCGCGAGCTCGCGAAGGCGAACACCATCGCGCCGACCGCCGCTGCCGGAACGCCGACGCGGAACGAGCGCCGCAGGAGAACGCACCCGGCGACGTAGTTGAGCGACCAGATCGCGAGCACGAAGAGCTCGTAGGCGAGGAGCGGCGGCGCTCCGAGCGCGCGCCAGACGCCGTACAGCGGCACGACCGCGATCAGCGGCTCGGAGTAGGTCGTCACGCCCTCGTGCGGGAAGAAGATCGGCGGCGACCAGAAGCCGCGCTCCGGAGGGAGGAGCGACAGCAGGGTCTCCCAGCGATGCTCGAGGAAGAAGTTGACGAGCCGCGGATCCTGGCTCGGCCAGCCCGGCACGTGCTCGAAGCCCGAGCGCAGCATCGGATGGAACGTCACGAGGATCCCGGCGAGCCAGCAGAGGATCGGCAGGAAGAGGGAGCGCTCCGACTTGACCGGATCGGAAGGGTGGGCGAGAGACATCGCGGCGATCGTTCCTCCGCCTCGAATGTCCGACAGCGGTACGAGAAGCAATCCGGCGGAGCCCGCGGCATCTCCGTCCGAGCGCGCCCGCACGATGGTGCGGGAGCTCC
>Ga0194131_10005707_pt1 | contig 17736 bp, 21 predicted proteins | sample TA2KigO120mmetaG_FD_148631 | JGI IMG/M metagenome (GOLD analysis project Ga0194131, IMG submission 148631) | Freshwater microbial communities from Lake Tanganyika, Tanzania - TA2015053 Kigoma Offshore 120m | ecosystem: Environmental > Aquatic > Freshwater > Lake | place: Tanzania: Lake... | reverse complement strand
GTTGGTCTCGTGATATATTGGGCGGCGATGGAACACAAGCTGTAGGCCCAGGGCGTGGAAGTGCTGTAGGCGCTTTAACTTGTTATTGTTTAGGAATTACAGACGTTGATCCAATTTATGAAGGCTTGTTGTTTAGTCGATTTATGAGTGAGGCTCGTGGCGGACGGAGCATTATTTTGGAATTTCCTAAAAACATGGATCCGCTTTCGCCAGAAGATATTTTTGCGGTTAGCTGAAAGCATTTGCTAGAAACAACAATAGCCCAGACCCTAAAGGGTCTGGGCTATTGACTAATTTCTTCTTTTATTTGTCCACCGTTATATGGAATCCATCGGTGCAGGTGGGCCTTGCATGGCACTTAATGCGTGTGCTGCATGAGGGTGTTTCTTTTTCTTGTGTTTTGGCATGGGCATTCCACCTTCTGGCTCACTTAGAGCGGAACCCATGTCGTTTTCGCCACTCATGCTGCCCAGATCGTCTTCGTTGTCTATGTCTTCATCATCCATATCATCTTCATCATCTTCATCATCTTCATCATCCATATCGTCTTCATCATCTTCATCATCTTCATCATCTTCATCATCCATATCGTCTTCATCATCCATATCATCTTCATCATCCATATCGTCTTCATCATCCATATCGTCTTCATCATCCATATCGTCTTCTGGTGCGTCCATTTCTCCATCAATATCGTTTATTTCATCTTCGCCATGCATTGGTGGAGCGATTGCTTCGGAAAGTAAAGGCAATAGGTCGTTACGTTTCATTTCACGAACTAGATTTTCGATATATTTGTTATTACATTGGCAAAGTTCAACTACGTTACGAATGGTTGCATAAGCGTTATTGCTGCATTCATCTTGAACTTCTTGCTGCATACGCTTGGTGAATTCGTACATGGAGACGCCTCTGGTTTCATCTACCCATTCTTGGGTTTTGGTTTTTGTCCATGTAGATGCACTTTCCCCGCCCGGTATCCCGTTTGTGGTTTTAGATACGCCGTTTTTGACCGGGTCATATACGAGGGATTTATCGCCTAGGTCAGCGAAGCCTTTACCGTCTTTCTTCCCCTTATTGGGGTCAACTGGACGATTAGAAGGAGTATAGCTTTTTATTTCTCCGACTTGACCTGAACCGCCAGCATCTTTGTGCTTCTTTTCTTTTGCTGGCTTGTGACCTTGTGGGCCGTGATAATCAGGGACTTTTTCAATTTCTGGTTTATTTTTTACTTTGTTTTTATGATCTATATACTCTTGAAAACTTAAGAATGCCATGTTTTGCTCCATTTTGTTTTGTGCCAGATTGTTTATTTACTACTTTATCTCTAAAAACTTTGCGAAATCGAAACATAATACTTTTTTCACTAGTTAATATATAGTAAAGAAGTGGAAATAATATGTCACCTCAGTACAGGAGAATTATATACAATGATGATGTCTTTTAGAAATATTTGTGGTATTGTGCTGGTGGTTTTGATGACTATTTCGGCCTTGTTGGCGATTTTGGGAATTTGGGGCATGGTTGAAAGTGAGCAGGTTTGTAAGTTACTTAGCACTTTTTTCGTGGTGGGCGGGGCTACAATCGGTTTGAGTTATGTAACTAATACATTTTTTGGCAAAAAGGTTGAGAAAGAGACTTCTGGCAAGTAACTTTACAAGCAATAAAATTGTGGTAGAATTAATTTGCTAGACGGGGCCGTAAAGGTTTCGACGTGGTGGATGAGTTTTAGGGTGGCACGCAGACGTTGATCGAACGGCGTCTTAAAAATTCGATCAAGCCTTAACTGGCAAAATTGTTAAGTTCTCCAGCGTTGCTCCGGTAGCGTTGGCTGCTTAAGAAATTAGGCACTGACTGAGGAAGCGACGCAAGTAGCGTCCAAAAGTCAGCCGCAAAATCTTGCTGGTCTTTGGGTGGACGACTTACCCTTAGATGAGAAAATAGGTCGATACGGTTGACGAACCTTTGCTCGAAGTGGTTCTAAAATCCGACAATTGAACAACGAGACAAGCGTGTAGAGGCTTTAAGACCGTTACTTACGGACAGGGGTTCGAGAAAAGTCGAGCCGTCTATTGTCGAAAGGCAATAGAGAATAATCGGATGAATTCAGGGAAACCCTAACGTAAAGTCGAGGGCAATCCTGAGCCAAGCCAAAAGTACACTTTTGGAAGGTGCAGAGACTACCGGAGAGGTTAAGTCCTCTTAATGACCGGCTAGAGCGTCCGACGCCTAAAGCGAAAGTTATGGCGAAAAGATAGTCCACAATCCAAGAAATTGGACGGGGTGCATCGACTCCCCTCGGCTCCACTAAGCCCATTTAGGATAAAACCTAAGTGGGCTTTTTTGTTTTGTGGCGGGTCATTATAATTAGAAATTACCCGATTCAGATTTTTGTATTTTTGAAGGAGTGTCAATTATGCTAACAGAAGTTGAACGTGATCGCCTTGCGGAAGCAAACCCCGAAGCGCTACTCGCAGACGGATTTGATTCGGCGTATATCGGCATTTGCAGGCGATTCAACACCGCTCTTGCGGCCTATGATTATGATAAATGTATCAATGTACTGATGAATCGTGATGGCATGTCTGGCGAAGAGGCGGAAGAGTTTTTAGAATTTAACACACTTGGCGCATGGGTTGGTGAGGGCACTCCGGTCTTTGTGAAGGTTGTTGGGGCAGGTCTTTGAGAGTAACGAAAACAGATTTACCGCTTCGCTTGATAGGACAAGTGATCAACTGCGAGTGAAACTTATAAGTCTTCATTTTCAAATTCAATTTCTGTTTCTACAACTTTTTCTTTTATTCCATTGATCATCATACTTGATGCTTTTTGTATATTTTTTTCTAAAGCTCTGGCCCTTATATCATCACCTTTTAATCCGTGTAAGGCTAAATAATTTTTTGAGTCTTTTGTTTCAAATCCAAAGTGATAACAAACAACATATGCTGTTGCTTCTGCGTCTATTTCATATAATTTTTTAGTTTCTTTTTCTGTATATCTTTTGTCTCGAGCAATAGATTGATTGATCCAATGTAATAATTCATGTGCTGTTTCGTGGACTAATGTGCTAAACAAATTAATTCCTTTGTATGTATTGTTTATTACAATTTTACCCCCACTGCTGTATCCGCCCATTTCTTCTGACAATTTTTCATAATTTATACTGATATTTTTTTCTTTTATAAATTTTACTAAAGAATTAATTAAAACATTTATTTCTTCAATGTCTTCATTGCTGTCTTCACTCCATTGTTTTCTTGATAGTGGATTAAAAACGTTTTTGCTGCCCGGCATTGGCTGTGTGGCTGATATGTCGTAGACTTTAACCATTTTGAAGTATTTTAATTGAATTTTTTCTTTTTCTCCTTTTGCATTTTCTCTTTCTACATTTTTGAAATTAGGAGCAAAAATTAATATTCCTTTTTTCCAATCTATTACATTTCTGCCAAGTTCTACCCATTTTGTTGCAGAAGCGACATGCTCTGCCTTTCCTCTAGTTTGCGCCCAAATCAATATTTGATTCGTCAAAGAGTAATTGTAAAATTTGGAGGAAAATTTTAGAAAGTTAATTATAAATTCTTGTTTTGCTGCTTCATCTGTTGATTTCGCAATATCTTCAATCATTTTTTCGATCTTGGTGATTAAATTATTGCCTTCAATATTTGAACCTGAACTATTAATTGTTGTTTCCAAACTATTGCTAATATTGTTTAAAAGTTTGTCTGCTGCACTTTTTGGCTCCGCTGGCTCTGTAGGTGTGGTGGTGGCGGGAGTATCTGCTTTATGCAACGGATCAGCGTCGATGCCGAGTTTGGCCAAGGCAGCCTTCCTACTGTCGTCTAGAAGATTACGTGGAATACTCCATGTCCCATTGAAATAACGGAATCCCAACTCTTTGAGCTTGTCCTTGACGGGCTTGGTGTTGCCAAAGAGAACTAGGAAGTCGCTGTTGCGGTCGTTGGGATTTTTCGGGTTAGCTTTCCAAAAGCTTTCGATCCCGCCATTTTCTTCTTTTAATAACCAATCAGCAAATCTAATAATTTTAAATTTCATATAATTTTATATATTAATTAAAATTCAATAATTTTACATTTTAAATTGTCTGTAACCTTTTTCGTTAACGAATCTTTGCATAAATCCCTGAAATAATTCATGGGCTTTTTGCATTTTCTGGGCGAATTGCGGGAATTGTTTTTGTATATTCGGATTGCCCATTTTTTGTGCGTACCGCATCATTTTGTTGTCGTTTAATTCTTGGGCCAATTTGATGAGTAGTTGCGGATCATATTTCTTGCCGGGGTATTTGTTCATATACATGATGGCATATTGGCGAGCATGAGCTTTGACTTCGCCTGTATCGGTGTAGTAGTTTAATTGTCCGTCTTGATATTCTTGAGAGTTTTTTGGATATTTCCACCACGGAGTATTTTGCATTTTGCCCCCATCTCCAACTTGTCCGCTCATTAGGTGGGTTGTTTCGTGATAAAGTTGATATTGAATTTTGGCAATGATGTTTTGAACTTCCACATCATTTGAGTCGGTAGCAGCTTGAAGAACATCTGGGTTGTAATGGATTCCAATAATTCCGTGTCCTTGTGTGGCTCCTGCTCCGTGTTCGTTGGGATTTGGGTTTACATCAACACAAATTCTTAGATCGACCATTTCTTTGGGGAATACTGTATTTTTCCCGATTTTTGGAGGCAGATAGAATCGAATGCCTCCGTGATTGTTTGGTTTATTTTGACCCTCCCAGCTTTCTTTCATGTATTCTTCTACTTTTTTTCTTTTCCCATCCGAGAAAAACTTGTTTACTGCCTGCCGAAAATGGGAAAAAGTGTACGCAGCGATAGCCTCTTCATAGACTTCGTATTGATCGTTTTCCAGATAAAGCCACTTTTTGAATTCCACGTTTTATTTAGGGTTGTTCGGTTTTTAATTTTAGTTATAATTATCATTCAAAGGAGATTTTAAGATGGACAGTCATGATAAAGAATTGCTTGAAATACTGAAAAATGCTCCTCATGAACGGCATTCTTACGGAATCCCTGAAGCTGGCTACGGGAACGGCGAACCAGCTATGACGTGGACTGGGGAGCCGAATAAGGAAGAGAAAATTTTGCGGAGCTTGGTTCAATGGACGACTTCGGATGGCAAAACGTTTATTCCCGCATCAAAAACCGCTGAAAAAATTACGCCGGGCGTTTACGAAATTCAGCATTCTGAGGCTGTCGGCATTTATTTTCAAAAAATTCCTGTTCTTGTACAAGGACTATTGCGGTTCCCGCAAACTAATTCTGAGCGAGTTGTCACAGAAATTCAGAAGTTTTGGGAGCGTGAGTCTCTTTTCCGTGAATACAAATTGACTTATAAAAGAGGAATTATCCTCTGGGGACCACCAGGGTCAGGCAAAAGTTGCACGATTCAACTTATTATGAGAGACGTTGTTGATCGTGGTGGCATTGTCGTTAAGTTTTCATATCCATCTCTCTTTACAGATGGCATGAGAGTTTTTCGAGAAATTGAGCCACAAACGCCTATTGTTGTGTTGATGGAAGATATTGACTCCATTTTAAAATATTGTAACGAGTCTGAAGTTCTCAATATCTTGGATGGCGTAAATCAAATTGAGAAGGCTGTATTTTTGGCGACCACCAATTATCCAGAGGAATTGGGTGAGCGTATTATCAATCGTCCTTCACGTTTTGATAAGCGGTTCAAGATTAGCCACCCGAATTCAGAATCTCGAAAAATGTATTTCGAGCATTTGATCGGCCCAGATCGTATTACGCAATTAGATATTCCTATTGACCAATGGGTGAAAGATACGGAAGATTTTAGCTTGGCTCATTTGAAAGAATTGTTTATTGCGGTCGTTATTTTGGGCGATGAATATCAAGACGCCATCGATACGCTTTCCAGCATGAGAGAAGAACAATTGGATTCATCTAAAGATGAATTCAAACCATCTATTGGTTTTGGCAAACCTAAAAAAATTAGTTTCAAGGACTGAGATACTTATGAGTGAACCGATTCTGATTTCCGAAAAGTATATGTTGGTTATTGACACAGATTTCCATGTTGACGAGTTTGGTTCACAACTCTGTGCTTATTGTACGGGATTCAATGACGAATATTCCGACCCCGGCTATTCTGATATGTTTTATATGGAAATGGGAATAGAAGACGGAGCAGATGATTTTTTATTGGCTATTGAGAAAAACCCGTTCAACGAGTCGGTTATTCAAGAAGCGGTCGAAGGCCCAAGTTATACGCTGGAAGGGGACAAAAGTTGGGGTTATTGGTTAAGTCGCAATTGGGGCATTGATGAAAGAGGGAATTTTGGGCGTATAAACAAAGATAATTACGGAAACTACAGCTATCCTGCTCCTTTTAGTTTTGCTATATTCTTTGGTGTTGAGCCTACACCTTATCAAATTCAAATTATCAAAGAAAGAGCGGCGAAGTTCTTCAACGAGGTGTGGCCTAAAGCGAAAGAAAACGAAGACAAGAGAAATGTCAAAATAGAAGGTTTTCGGCTTATAAAGCACACTAAATACGGTGAAGAAAAGTGCCTTTGAGGAGAATTTGATGTCGATGGAAAAACTCACAAGGCTTTGTCAAAAAGCCTTGAGTGATTTTGGTTTAGCTCATGACCAAAGATATGTAAAAAGGCTTCGCTGGGAACTTGGCGAGATAGAATCCAAAGGTAAGTGGGATTACTTTCTTAATCTTATTGGGAAAAAATACACTAAGAACGTCAACAATCTTCTGATTGTTTACCTTCTCAAAATAGCCAAAGACTACAGTATTGAGAACGAACCCCATTGTGAATATGGGGAATATCCCGATATTGATGTAGATTATCTTTCTGAGGCTCGTGATTACCTCAAGCATGAGTGGGCTCCTAAAACCTTTGGCGAAGACTTTGTTTGTAATATTGGCAATTATACCACGTTCGGCATCAAAAACGCTTTATTGGATATGGCTCGTGTTCACAGTGTTCCCCGTGAAGAAATTCAAAAATTAACCAAGAATCTTGAAGCGAAAGATGATGAAGGGAAGGCGCTCACATGGGATGGAGCTATGAAGTTATATCCCGAATTGAAAAAGTATTGTGAAAAATATCCCGATGTTGCTGATTCTGCACGCCGAATGTTGCACCGTAATCGTGGTACTGGCCAGCACGCCGGTGGTTTGATTATTGCCTCTATTCCTTTGCATGATCTTGTTCCACTCATTAAGCGAAAAGATAATCCTCAAGCATCGGCATGGGTAGAAGGTTTGCACGGACAGGATTTACAACCTGTTGGGTTGGTTAAATTTGACTTGTTGGTTATTTCTAATTTGCTGCAAATTTCTCGTTGTTGCGACCTTGTAAAGAAGCGACACAATTTATCTTCTATTTGTGGTCTGCCCAACCAACCAGATTGGACAGATGTAGCAAAATGGCGTAATGATCCTGAAGCCTTAGAGATGGCAAATCAGGGCGATTTGAAATGTATTTTCCAGTTCGATAGTGAAGGTATACGGAAAATGGTTCGTGCGGGCGGCGTTACTCAATTCGAGGATTTGGTTGCTTATACTGCTCTTTACCGCCCTGGTCCTCTCGGCATGAAAATGCAGGAGAGATATATTCAACGTAAGAAAGGGCAGGAAGAGTTTTATCTACACCCGCTCGTAAAACCTATTTTGGATAAGACTTATGGAGTTATGTGCTATCAAGAACAAGTAATGAGAATACTCAACGTTGTGGGCGAAATACCGTTGAAGGATTGTGAAGCAGTGCGTAAAGCTATTTCCAAGAAAAAGGAAGAAGCTTTTAAGAAGTTTGAAGAGATGTTTATTCATAACGGGGTTAAGAATTTGAATGTCTCTATTGAGGAAGCTACGAATCTTTGGAATCAAATCAAGGCTTTTGCCGAATACGGTTTCAATCTTAGCCACGCAATGGCTTATACTTATATTTCTGGACGGTTGCTTTATTTAAAGGCTCATTATCCGCATGAGTTTTACGCTGCGGTTCTGAGTTGTGAGAAAACTTCTGATAAAATTAAAGAATACAAAGTCGAGGCTCATGCTCACAATATTGAGTTAGCCCGCCTAGACATTAACAAGTCTAAGGTCACTTTTGAATTGGTGGGAGATAAAATTTATTTTGGCGTTTCCAACATTAAAGGCATTGGAGAAGTTCCTGCCCAGAGGATTGTAGAAAATCAGCCTTATACGTCATTTGAAGATTTCTTGTATCGTTTTGGCACCGATGCCAATGTTTTGAAGCCACTGATTGGCTTGCGTTGTTTCAAGGACGCCGATCCGATTGTGCTGTGGAAATTTGTTGAATATTACCGTGATAAAATCAAGAAACATGAAGACAAGATTAAACGTTATGGCAAGTCTATGAATAAGTATGATGAAGATTTTCACGCTATTTGTCCAAATGAAAATATTTCTCTGCGGGAACTGGACGGCCAACAACCATTTGATACAGATTATTGGAAGAAGTACGATGTAGATGAACGCATTGAATCAATTAAAGAGATGCAGTGCGATCCAGAAGATCTTGGAGCGTACCGTAAGCGTGATCCTGTTGATAACGAATTTATTGTTGAGGTCGAGCATATTGAAGAAGATGGAGTAATTGTCGAAAAAGAGGTCATTCGATACTATCGAATGGGCACAGTTATTCGAACATACAATCGTTTTAAAGAATTACGTAAGTTGTGGAATCGTCGTCAAAAGGCAATTGAGAAGAACGAGAATATCGGCCCGCAGGCGTTCCCAAAGTTGGTGGACTTTGATCCAACTTCTTGGCCGATCCAGAAATCCTTGGTGGAAGAATTACGTGACTCTGTAGGATGTGAAAACAAATATTATGGCTTTGCATGGGTTCATGATTTGGAAAAGAGCCCAGATTACAATCCCAATAATACTTTTGAGAATTTACGACAGAATCCAGATTTTATTTGTCCGGTTGAAGTCAGGATTGTTTCTATCACAAAAACGGGATCTAACGCTAAGAATCCAGATGGTACGCCGAAAACAATTTTTTATCGTACAGAAATCGAAGATGTAATGAGCGAAACAAACAAGGTCAATATATGGGAAGATGACTATGAAAGATGGGGTGAAATTTTGAAACCCAATAACTTAGTTAGATTAAGATTGCAGGCTCCGGAACCGCCGTATAGTACCTATACACTAGAAAGTAATCGGGGCAACAAGCCGTGGATCAAGAGATACCCAGATAAAGAAAACGATTTCCGGGTCTACTTGATGAAGCCTCCTGTTGTGGAAATTGAAAAATATCAAACAGAGGATGAGACTTTTGAACAATTAGAAGCATATGCCACAGGACTAAAAGATGAATGATGAAGTAGTAATTGATGAAACTAATTTTGATCAATATTTTTTTGACGTAAGGATGCATAGGCCCAAGCAATATCAAGTAATGGCTCGGTACGCAGCCGTTGCAGAATTTGTAGATGGCATGATGAAGAAAAATATAATTGATCTACTTAAGAAAGATAAAGCGATTGCCGCTACTCAGGTTTTGCGTAAGTTGGGCTGTGCGACTGAAAAGGATTCAGTACGTCTTTGCAAAGAGATTTGTGAAGATATGTTGGCGGGGTTAACTGATGCTCAGATTGAGGAAAAGAGTTATAGATACAATATAGAAGTTTTCTATTATACAGAACAGAAAAATATTCCTTTAGATGATCCGCATTGGAGTGTCATAAGTATTAGAAACTTGGATAGTTTTTTGGATGTGAATAACAATGTTATTAATATGAAAACAAATATTGTAGAGGAAAATAAGGATGATTGATTTCAAAACAACTCTTTATGTTGATACGGGCTATCGTCCGTCTACTGGTTCTTTTGGAAAACCGAAGTTGTCTGAAAGCGATTTGAACAATAAGTATTCTGTAAATGCTTGGTTTGATTGTAGAGAATTATGGCATAGTCATCTTTATAATTTGAATTTATTTTTCTATACGCATAAAACGAATGCTGGAAAAAATATTGCCACATTTATCTCAAAAGTAGAAGATATTCTTGGTCTGAAAAATAGAACTAAATTCGGCCCAACTCAAAGAAAAACAATTATGTGGATTGAGCCGAGTAAATGGTGGACAAAACCTCCTATGCGTCGTTCTTTGTTTACGGTGCTTTTGCGATCCGCAGTCGCTTACTCTATTGAGCCAGACAATTTCGAGGAAGCTCTATTTAGCAGCTTTTATGCTAATAAAACCAAACCAGCAATTGAATGGTTTTTGAAAGGCAATACCGTTTATTGTGGCAAAAAGACTGGCTGGTTTAAACAATTCGAAGAATCAACGACTATTTCTTTGGCTAAACTATTGGTTCCCGAAGTAAGGTAAACAAAATTTAGAAAAATATACAAAAATATACAAATCATACTTTTTCTGGCTTCAGTGCTGAGTTAACAATTATGTCATATTCTTTCCACTCTTTAATTCTTGTAATTGCTTCTTTTCTTGCGATCTCATACCATTGTTTCGCTTTGATATAATATGGCGGACTATACATTTTGCCTGCCGTATAACTCCTAAAGTGGTCGATCCATAGGTCGGAGATGTTTCTACAGGTACAAATGTTACTTCTTGCCAACGTTATTCTGTTTCTATCCATATCTCTTTTTTGCCGTTAATTATTCTTTTTTTGTTGTTGGCGGCGCTATCCCAGCGGGTTTTTGATATTTTCATTTTGATTATGAATTATAGTTTTTTTGAGAAAACAATCTATATACTAATGTAGATAATACAGTTAATATTTAAGGGGCAAAATTTCATGAACGATGACTTAAGATCCGATTTAGAAAAGTATCAAGATCAGTGGGAAAAAGCGATTAAGGGCGGCGTTTTTGCCGATGCCCCTAAGCCAGAAAAACCTGCTGCCGGTAGTTGGTTTGGTCATAGTAATGTACAAGATTCGGAAATTGAAGAAAAAGAAGTTGAAGATTGGGAAAATATTTATAATATGGCCGACCCGGATTTTAAGGATGGTGGCGAACAGCTTATTCAGGAGGAAACTGAGTCAACAAGGGAAATATTAAAGAAAGTTGCTTCCCGCATGGCCAATACGCACAACCCAGTGTCAAAACAATCATTAGGTAATGACCAAGACATTGTCGTGAATCAAAATTGGGGAGTTGGAGGCAAAGAAATTGAAGAATTAGCTGAAATGAAAATTAAACTCGAACAGCTTGAAAGCCGTCTTAATGCTGAAGAAGGCATCGGAAAAAGTGGCAAAGGCATCTCTGAGCAAATTAAAAATCTCAAAAAACAAATTGATGAATTGAGCAATTCTCTTAATGGCAATCGCATGGGTGACTCGGAGTCACGGTTGGCTTGATATTTCGACCAATTTCAGAAGATTAACTCAGCCTTGATTTCTTCGATGGCATTTGTTAAAATCGAAAATGCCAACTCAGGAGAAAAAACATGGCTAATCCTTGGAAAGCGTCTCAAGACGTTTTAGAGCTTATAAATCACGTCAAGACATTGCATCATTCTGATAGATTATCAGATGCGAGCGTCGTTTTATGTTTCGATGACAGTAAGGCTTTCGTCAAAAACAAGATAAATTTGGGCAAAGTTTCTAAATTCAGCACTATAGCCCGTCTTTGGCAGAATCAAAAGCACGATTTCTGTCTCGTAATATGCGCTGATTTGTGGCATGATGTTCTTGGTAACGTCGAACGAGAGGCACTTATTGATTTGCTTCTTTCCCGTTGCGAAGTGGAATTCGTTCCAGAAACTATTGAAGAAAATGGTAAGAAAAAAACAGTAAAAGATGATTGGGGAAGGATACAATATACTAGAGAGGTCAAACTTGATGATGAGGGCAATCCAAAATGGAGGGTCGCTCCTTTAGATTTGGAATTATTTGCTAAAAATGTTCGTCGTTACGGTCTTTGGCTTGATGATCTTTTGGAAATGAAAAAAGCTATAGATTTTGTCACAAACTAGGTTTAATGTCGTATGATCACAATGTTTAAAAAATGGGTCGAATTGAGAGAATCCGTTGAATCAAGGTTTATAAAGAAAAAAGTCATAGATTTAAAACCGGGTGACATAATGTCAAGCACTGGTGCAATAGTCATTTGGGCGGGACAAACCATGGAAACGCCAAAAGGCAAAAAGAGAGTGGATTTAAAATATCCTAATGGCAGAGAGTCAACATCATATTGGGGCGCACACACTGAAGTTGGTGTTAGAAAAGCGTAGAGTAAGATGATGTGAAGAGGAGCAGCATGATTACGACATTCAAAGAGTGGGTCAAGCTGAGAGAATCTGCTGGCACATCTGCGGACTGGACGCTTGAGGACTGGAAGGCCGAGTTCAAACGGCTTGACGCAACAAAGATCCCCCCCCGGTCCTACGAGCCGCTGATAACGGCAAAATCCGTATTGTTCCCCGTTATCCACGATAAGAAAGTGATAAGCACATCGCAAGCCCTGCAAAAGATGCAGGAGTTGGCTAAGAAAGGGGCTGTAATTTGGCACGAAGGAGAACAAGCAGAACCAGTTGTCGATACTTTTCTTCAAAAACATGCGCAAGGCTACAGTATGCTCCCCAACGGTCGAAGTCGGCGTAGGTTTCCTCACATTCCAGAACTTGCCAAACTTCAGAAGAAGTCATGGGAGACAATCAAACCGAAGACGATCAGCCAGCAAAGATTTCAGCAGGGCGGTGTGCTTACTTCGATATTTGGCGGCAATAAGGAGACGAAGCAGGCACAAGGGATTCTAGGTCATCCCCTTGTCAAGCAAGCACTACAACAACAACAAGGTACGACTTTTCCATCAATACATCAAGTCTTGAGTGTTGCATCCAATGTTCCAGAAGGAAGAATTGTCAAGAAGATTCCACAAGCGAAAATTGAAGGCAAATGGATCAATCAACCTGAAGGTTGGAATGTTTACTCCCCTCGACCTCTCAGCCCGCAAGAGATTGAAGACCTTGTGAATCTCGCTCAAGAACCGAACATGAAGGTGTTCCGAGATTTGCTTCGCCAACCAGCAACAAAGAATAACTTGGTAATGTTCTTGAAGATAGGACGACACCAAGGATTCAATTCGCCATATGCGAATCCAAACGCTCCTCTAAGTTCGTTGGGCAAGTTGCAACAGGATGTGAACTACGAGAGGGATTTGTGGCTGTTGTCGTTGGTTCAACAGGATGGTGGCATCTTTTTCGCTGGGGCTGACCATGTGCCAAATGTAACGAAGTTGATGCAACAACAACAGGGGCAGTAAGATGGAAAACAAGTGTCGTAAAACTGATTTAGAATTGATGAAAATTGTAGACGATTTGTACACCGAATTACCATCACTATCTGCTATCACTCTTATTCATTTAATAGAGAATGTTGGGTATGAATTAGAACACAGGACAGAAGAATTACTTGATTTTCCCTTTAGACTGATAGTAAAGCAATGGAAACAACGTATTGATTTGATTGAGGCTCGTATTCCACATGCCAACCGGGTGACATAATGTCAAGCACTGGTGCAATAGTCATTTGGGCGGGACAAACCATGGAAACGCCAAAAGGCAAAAAGAGAGTGGATTTAAAATATCCTAATGGCAGAGAGTCAACATCATATTGGGACGCACACACTGAAGTTGGTGTTAGAAAAGCGTAGAGTAAGATGAAACGATTTTAAGCTAATCGGGTAAGTTAGGAAGAAAATGAAACGCAATAGACTGATAATGTTCATTATAATCGGTGGGCTAGGTCTTGTGTTGGGTGATTTGGTGTGGCCTAAAATTCAGATGTATTTTAGACGGAATGGAGAACCCATCGTTATTGCGGCCCCGCCTGACGTAAAAGAAAATGTGGTTGGGAAAACATATCCCATTAAGAGAATTCAGGTTCTTAAAGGTGATTATTTTGATATTACAATTTTAGAAGATAAATTGGACAAGAGAATTCTAGGTAAGTTGTCGGTCTTGGCCACGGATAATTCAAAGTCCAAAGTGTTAGATTTGATGAATCGCTGTACACAACCTAAAGTGACTCTAAAATCTAAGGACAATGAAGGTTTTTGGATTGTGGAGATTAATATCGTTCACGAGAGCAAGGAAGTGAACCTCGCTCAGTGGCTTACTCAAAATGGTTTGACCTATAAATGAACGAAGACGCTGAAACAAAAAAAGAAGAGAAACTTTCTTTAAAAAGAAAAGATTCTTCCTTAGGTAAGGTCAAAAAGTCCTTCTCAGACTTTTTCGAAAAGAATAAGGCTTGCAAGGTTGCAATCTTTACTCACAACTCACCTGATCCCGATGCTATCGGTTCGATGATGGGCATGTCATGGATGCTGAAAAAGGTTTATGATGTTGAAGTTGACTGTTTTTATGACGGTCATATTTCACATCCGCAAAATCAGCGAATGTGTAATTTGCTAGACCCAGAAATGCATTTCGTAAATACTTGTGATATTGGACAATATGCTTATAAAATCGTTGTGGACACAATTCCTTGCCACGCCTGTTTGCCAGAAGGTGTTTCGCCAGCCGATATTGATTTAGTCGTTGACCACCATAAAGAAGTCCCAAATGGTGGATTTAAGGGAATTTATATGAATTTGAAGGCTGGTAGTTGTTGTGCTACTGTATATCAACTTATTAAAGAATATGATGTTGCTTTTGAGGATGACAACGAACGTGACTCAAAAGTAGCGACAGCCATGATGATTGGTATTATCACCGATACTGAGTATCAAACCTCAGACGATACAACCCCCTATGAACATGAAGCTTATAAGGGGTTATTTGATTTTAGAAGCTCCACGGCTCTAAAACAAATTACTCGATATAAGCATCCGAAGGAATGGGTTCAAGCCAGAGCTTGTGTTGCCATGAAGGGACATGATTGTATTAAGGACGGCATATTGATTCATGGAATTGGGTTTATATCCGCCAGTAACCGTGATTTGATTGCAGCAGTTGCAGACGAAATGTTGTCTTGGGAAAATGTTGAAACCTCTGTTGCCTTTGCGGTTGTTGACGGAGATAGAATAGAAGGCAGTGTGCGAAGTAGCAATGCGGCCATAGCTGTTCCTTCTCTTTGTAAAGAATTAGGCGGGCAATTTGAAGGTGGGTCAGGTGGCGGGAAATTAGGCAAAGGAAGTTTTAAATATAGTTTGGGAAATTGTGAAGTAAAGTCTAATGATAGTGAACTTAAAAATAAATTTTGGGAATATATTGAATATAAAGAACTTCAAAGAATATTGAGAATTATTCGTTGTGAAGACTAAAACGCTTAGTTGAATCGTTCAGTTAAAGTCTACATTTTTGCTGAAAAGTAGTTTGGCATTGACTTAACGGAGAAAATTTGTGGTTAAAAGGTATAATCATCTGTCTTTTGAAGAATTGCTTCAGGCGATTAGTATAAGATCATTATCATGCGAATATGATGTTGATGGAAGATACTATGTTTTGCATACATACAATTATGGTTCTTCGCCTCGTTATAAAACAATAGGCGAGTTAAGAATATGGGTAGAAAGAGAACTAGGCTGGCAAGTTGATGCAAATTTTAGAAATTGTTCAAAAATTAAGGCAATAGATTTGAAATAATCTGTTTGCATACGGGAATACTTCGTTGTCACTTGTTTGTATTTCTGCTGTTGTAGTTCATTTCAATGCTGCATCAGGAACGTGTAATGAACATCATGCCGGTAGGCGGAGATGTCAGAATCTCCGAAAGGTAGAACAATTACACTGTATTTCTGTCCGCCCTTCCAGAATGGTGACTTTCCTTCAGGGATACGAACAAGTTCACTGGTATAAAGAAGTTCTTCTTCTGGTGTGATATACTCACTGCGGACCGCCCATTCACGAACCTTTTCTCTTAAGGTTTCTTGACTCATTTTTGGCTTATAGACAGGCGGTTCGTCTCTTACATGTCTTTCAAATACTTTATCGAACACTTCTTTGGGTACGATAACAGACATCTTTGTTTTGTTTATATTCACCTTGTTTATTTCGTCTTGTTTTGCACCCATGGAGAAGTTCATTGTAATTCCATCTTTCTTGGCTAGATCGATAAAATCACTTTGTTTGGTGTAGCCATACGAAAAAATGTGGTCGGCAAAATTGATTTCTTTGCCATCAATGTCCTTTGTCTTAATTTTCTTCAATTCTTTGGTGATCTTAACGGCAATGTCATAGTAAGTTCTTGAGAACCAGTCTCCTGCGTCATTCCATCTTATTTTCAATGACTTCCCTTGGGAAATTTCCGTATATGCAATAGACTGAAGTTCATAAAATGCTTTTCTATAGTATGCATTAGGATCATTGACTATTAAATTGACTCTTTGATGGAGCTTTCTGTTTTTGCCATCGCTTAAAACATAGAATCCCTTGAGTGCATAGCAGTCAACAATGCAAGAACCAGCACCTTTACAAGTATTGATTGAATAGAATTTCTGCTGATCTTTATCAAAAACGATAGCTCTCAAGGCTGGTATGCCTGTGTTAACTGTGTGGACATTCGGGTCCAATTCGTTTGTGTGTTTTGATTTTTCGCCTTCATCAAAGATTGTAGCGGGCATAGCTGTAATACTTTTCACAAAATCCAACACTGTTTCATTACTGATCTTATTCGTTTGTGGATCAGTTATCTTTGCAAGATCGGAAGAAGTATATTGAGGAAAGCGATGTTTTTCTGGCTCTAGTTCGGCATGTCTAGGGAATCTTTCTCTTTCTCTTGCTATTTTTTGATAGCGTTCTAGTTGCTTGTTCAGCCCTTCAACGAATTCTTCAATAGACATACAGCTTTTATTGACATCCGAAAAGCCATATTTTGATGGGTCGCCTTCCCAATCTACTTCATTAATAAGCCAGTTTTTGAAATTCATAATACTCCTTATAAATATTTATATAAAAAAGTTAAAAAAATATGAAAATAATTAAGATTTGTTTTTTAGTTTGCTTTTTAATGCCAATACAAAATAGCACAAATCCTTAACCAATACATTCCAAAGAAAAAGCCAGAAATGCAAGAGCTAATTGATAGATATCTCAAATGAATTTCAAACAATGGCTATTATCTGAAGAACAACTTTTCAATGAGGACTTTAAAACTCAAAGAGAAAAGTTCATCCAACAAGGAACACAACCTAAGACCGTTGAGTCCTACCTCGATAACTTTAGAACTATCAAAAATAAAAAATACACACAAATTAAAGACCCAATACACGGACTAGAACACATTCACATTAAGGACAGAATCAATGTAGATGCTTATCAAACATTTGAAGAGCTTAGAACACTCGTAGATTATGTCAGGCGTCGAGTAGATGTAAGTGGTAAAACTAATTATAAAAATATAAAAGTAGACGCAAAACCAATTTATGAAGACAATGATCTCATCATCTACTACGCAGACTCTCCCCAAGCATGTATTACCTATAAAGGTAATGTTCCTTATAGCTGGTGTATTGCTAGAAGTGATGCATCTAATATGTTTTACACTTACAGATTCAAAGAATATGAACCAGCTTTTTACTTTGTCAAAAACAAAGAAAGAACAAACAACGAATTTAAACTTCTCAACTTATTGCGTAATATGACAACATTAAGTTTTAAGGATAAATATCACTTCTTTGTTATTCAAGTAGTAAAAAACGCAGATCCTCAAAACAAAGATCAAAAACAATATATTGTTACTTCTGCAAGCAATGATGGCGATCAACAAATGTCA
>Ga0194131_10005705_pt1 | contig 17744 bp, 16 predicted proteins | sample TA2KigO120mmetaG_FD_148631 | JGI IMG/M metagenome (GOLD analysis project Ga0194131, IMG submission 148631) | Freshwater microbial communities from Lake Tanganyika, Tanzania - TA2015053 Kigoma Offshore 120m | ecosystem: Environmental > Aquatic > Freshwater > Lake | place: Tanzania: Lake... | reverse complement strand
CGCTGTGGGTCAACTGGGACGGGGCGGTGCGTCCCTGTTGCCGAGCGGTTTATGCCGACACTATTCAGGTCGGCAACCTCTACGAGACTTCATGGAAGGACATTTGGAACGGTCCGCAGATGAAACAGCTTCGCCGTTCGCTCTTGACCGGTGAGGAGATGATCGATTTTTGCGACAAATGTTCGCACCGGGTGTTGTGCAAGGAGAATCTGACCCGCATTCTGCCGCGCGGACACGCTTACGGCGAAGCGCCAAAGACCGAGACGCACACACACGCCGAAACACCGGTCAACGCCTGAACCCAGCGCACAAACCCCACTGCGGACCGATCAAGGATAGATACATGGTGGACCTGACAAGAAAGCTCAAACGTGCGGCGCAACTGCTTCGAGACCCGGAAGAACGCCGGGTCTATTTCGGTCAAAGACAAGCGGTTCGTCGCCCACTCGACTCGGCATGGATCGAAGTAAGCGCCGTATGCAACCTGGACTGCATCACCTGCCCCCGCCAGGAGGGCATTACACCCGAACCGCTCAAACTGATGCCGATGGAGACGTACCACAAGGTGGCGGACGCCATCTTCCCTTATATCCGAAACGTCAACTTTATCGGTCTCGGCGAAAGCCTGATGCACCCACAGATCGACCAGATCATCTCCCATGCCAAATCGAAGTTCGTCGGGGTCAACATGACTTCCAACGGCACGATTATGACGGACAAAATCGCACACAAACTCATCGACTCCGGTCTCGACAGCATAGCCTTTTCCATAGACGGCGGCACCAAGGAGACATTCGAATCCATCCGGGTAAATGCCCGGTTTGACAAGGTGCAACGCAATATCCGGCGTCTGATCGAGGCTAAGAAGGCACTCAATGTTCAGCGCCCTTGGATCGCCATGGGTATGGTGTTGATGAAAACCAATGTCCGGGAACTATCGGATGTGGTGCGTCTTTGTCATGAACTCGAGATTCCTACGCTCAACGCGGAAAACGTATTTACATGGAACGAGGAGATGGAGCGGACGCTTCCGCTATACAACGGCATAAACCCGGAGGAGAAGGAGGCCATAGAAAAAGCCAAACAAACGGCCGCTGAACTCGGCATCAACCTTGAACTGCCGGGATTTATCCTGAAAGAACCCGGTCCGTGCAGCTACCGCCCCCACGAACATTTTGTCGTTACATGGGAGGGCAATCTGCGCCCCTGTTGCAATCTTTTTCATCCGTACGAATACGTGTTTCAGGGACAGAAAAAGTTTGCCCACGAAGCGACGATGGGAAATTTGCTCGAAGAAGATTTTTTGAGCATTTGGAACAAACCCGATTATACGGCGTTTCGCAAGGCCAACGAGACGGGTATAGGGCTTCCGGAAGTCTGCCGAGACTGTCTTTTTTCTCGGGGGTTGTAGCCGTGGCGGAACGACCGCGGGTGTCTGTGGTGGTGGTCAACTGGAATCGCAAGGAATATCTGGCGCGCTGTTTCGAGGCCGTTCTGACCCAGCGTTATCCGAACATAGAAACGATTCTGGTCGATAACGGTTCGCACGACGGCTCGGTCGAACTGGTAAAAGAACGGTTTCCAAACGTCCGTCTTATTGCGCTCGACACCAACCGAGGATTCGCACAAGCTAACAACATCGGGATTTCCGCATCGTCCGGCGTTTTTGTCATGACGCTAAACAATGACACCCAGATGGCCCCCGACTGTATCAGCACGCTTGTGGAAGCGCTTGAGGGGCATCCGGAAATCTATGCCTGCGCCCCCAAAATCATCAGTTTCGACGAACCGCCCTTGATCGTAAACGCCGGTATCGGTGCAAAAGATCACATGCCGACGGACCGGGGCGGAGGCGAGCCGGACGACGGTCGGTACGACCGGGTTGAGGAAGTGTTCGGCCCCAACGCAGGGGCGGGACTGTACCGCAGGATGGTATTCGAAACTCTCGGAGGGTTCGACGAAGATTTCTTTGCCTACTACGAAGACGTAGATCTGGCATGGCGTGCCCGTCTTGCCGGATGGAAGTGCCTGTATATCCCCTCCGCCGTCTGTCGCCATGTTTCCGGAGGCACCAGCAAGTCGCTCCCCTTTTTTACCGAATACCACCTCTTCCGCAACATCGTCTGGCTATATATCAAAGGAATCCCAGGCCCGTTTCTTCGCCCCAGACTACTCCCTTTTCTAAAACAGGAATTTGTCTTCTGGAAAACCCATCTACGGCGTGAAGAGATACGCTGGCTAAGGATGAAATGGGACACGTACCGAAAAATCCCTCGGATGTTTGTCAAAAGACGACAAGTGCAACGCAGTCGGCGCATCGACGACGCGGAGTTCGAGCGCTGGTTTCTGCCCATGCTGCCACGGTAGACTGGCGACCACGGACACACGAAAAACATTCAGACAAAACGCCTTATGTCGGCTAAACCGCGTGTTGCGCTTATTATTTTAAATTGGAACGGTCTGGAAGATACGCTTGCATGTCTCAAGTCTACAGAAGCGATCTCCTATGCGCCGCTGGAGGTGGTCGTAGTTGACAACGGCTCCGAGGACGGCTCGGTCGAGGCCATACGTAGGCAGTTTCCCATGGTACGACTGATCGCCCATCCGGTCAACACGGGTTTTGCAGAAGGCAACAACATCGGAATTCGGGCCGTACTCGACACCGCCGACTATGTTTTGCTTCTGAACAACGATACGACGGTCAGTTCCCATCTACCGGAGATACTAGTCGCCGCCATGGAAAAAGATGAGCGTATCGCCGTCTCAGGCCCTGCCATCTGCTATGCGGATGCACCCCGCACGCTGTGGTGCGCCGGACTGGCCATAGGCAAAGGACGCCTGTTCGGTCTGTCGATCGAAAATACGACGTCGAGTCTTATGTACTGCGGCGCACCGGTCGAAGCACTTCCCGCCGCACCCTACGACGTGGACGCCGTCGTGGGGTGCGCCATGCTCCTGCGTGTCTCCGCAATCCGGGAAACAGGACTTTTGGATGCCAGTCTGTTTATGATCCACGAAGACTTCGACTGGTCGCTTCGCGCGCAAAAAAACGGGTATCGTTGCGTCGTCGTCCCGGAGGTGGGGGTGTGGCATCGGGTTTCGGCCAGCATCAACCTGCAAGACCGAAAGCGACGCGGAAACCCGGCAGGACAGTACTACTGGTACAGAAATTGGCTTATCGTAGTAAGAAAACACTTCGGACGAGGGGCCATGCTCAAGGTGGCGGTGCTGTATGCCTTCCGGCTATTTCCGGCGTTGTTCCTGACCGATCTGATAAAACGCCGATATACCCCTTCGGTATGGATGGCATACGGTCTGTCTCTGGTCGACGCGCTGACAGACAAGAGAAACCGGCGTTTCGTCCGGCAAGTGCCAGCATAGTGTTCAATCGGCTTTTCTTACTGGATGGAGGCATTGTGTATAACCTCGTTTTTTGGTTTCCTCATGCGTATCGGCGTTGATCTACGCCCGCTCCAGACAGCCCATCGAGGAGCGGGGATCGGAACCTACACCTATCATCTTGTTCGTCATTTAATGCAACTGGAAAACACGGACGAGTGGCGGTATTTTGCGCTCGACGGCGTCCCAGTGCCCGGCTTCGAGATTTTCGATACCGTACGTATCCGTCGTCCGCCCTCTTCGCATATTGCCTTCTGGGAACAGACGCTGTTGCCGATAGATATGTGGCGGAGCCGTCTCGACGTGTTTCACGCCACCGGCGCGCTTACACAGGTCTGGGAACTCGGTGTCCCCCTTGTCCAACCCTGCCCCGTGGTCGTCACGGTACAGGATCTTCATCCGTTTATCATACCGCATTTTCGTTTTATCGCGGACGCACGCGCATTCGGTTGGCAGATCAAGGCATTACGAAAGGCTGCGGGTCTGATCGCCGTATCGAACAACACGCGGCAGGACATGGCGCGATATGCGGACATCCCTCCGGAGCGTATCGACGTCATCCCCATGGCGCCGGGGGAACATTTTCACATCATGGAACCCTCGGTCGCCGAAAACCTCCTGCGCCCATACAACCTGCTCGACCCGTTTGTCCTCTACGTGGGCAACTACAACGTACACAAAAACATAGAACTGCTTGTCGAAGCATGGAACCGTCTTCCTCGGTCGGTGCATCTGGCGCTTGTCGGGCGTAGAGAGACCTATCCGGCTTCGCTGACCGACCGTCTTTCCGGAGCAGGAAAAGAAGACCGGGTACGGTTTATCAGCGGATTGCAAAACGAAAGCCCCGAACTGGTAGCGCTGTACAACCGGGCGGCTTTGTTTGTCTTTCCCTCGCTCTACGAGGGGTTTGGTCTGCCCGTAGTCGAGGCGATGCGGTGCGGGTGTCCGGTTATCGCCTCTCGGCGCGGTTCGCTGCCCGAAGTGGTCCAGGATGCCGGGGTGCTGATCGAACCGGAAGACGTCGAAGGGTTGACTGAGGCCATGCAACGGATACTGGACGATGGGGGCTGGCGAAACACCCTGATACGCCAAGGGCTTGAACATGTAAAAAAGTTTTCATGGCCCAACACTGCGGAAAGGACGATGGAAATATATCGGAAAGCAGCGGGAAAGGGATGAACACCGCACGGGTTGGCTCTATCATGGCGATGCTTGCGGGGGCACCCCCTTACGAACGGTTTCGGACGGTTTTGCTGATGCTCGTCGGCGCGCTTCTGCTTTTTCCCAACCTGGATGAAACCTATCTGTGGATGGATGAGGCAGAGACGGCGGTACTTGGCAAGAACATCCTTACCTACGGCTATCCCCGCATGTTTGACGGGCGGAATCTGATGGCCTATTATCCGACGCTTCACAACGAAGCGTACGCCGAAGTGGTGTTGCCGTGGCTTCAGTATTATGTATGCGCGGCCTCTTTTCTGGTGTTTGGTGTCGATACGTTTACCGCGCGGCTACCTTTCGTACTCTGCGGACTTGCCGCCATCGGGCTTTATCCGGCGGTCGTGCGTCGTCTCACACCGGATTTTCGGGTTCAGGCGCTCGCGCCGTGGCTGCTTACCCTCAGCATTCCCTTTTTGCTGTATTTCCGGCAATCCCGATACTACGCCCTGGTTATCCTCGCCACCCTTTTGCTGGTGTGGGCTTATCTGGGTCTCGGTGAAAAGCGGCGTTATGCCGGTATTTATTTTACCCTCGCGGCGATCGCCCTTTTTCATAGCCACTACGTAGTATGTGCTGGCACCCTGATCGGACTTGGGATACACTGGCTTACGGTGTACCGCCGACATATCCCATGGACTACCGTCGCATGGACAGGAGCGGTTTTTCTGGCCGGAACGGTCCCCTGGGTGCTGTATGCAAAATTCTGGACACACGGCTATGCATGGTTCAGTCTTCAGAAGGTAGGAACCTATCTGGGGACGTTGAGCGCGCGTCTTTTCGAAAATTTTACCGCTCCCCTGGTGTTGTCGATAGTCAGATGGTTGGCCTTCGACCGTACGGAACGGTTTTGGCGATGGGTTTGCTTAGCAGGAGGCGTTGTCATGGCGGGAGCCACAATCAATCTCCCTTTTTTTCCTTATCTGACCGCTGCCTGTTTCTTGGCCGCGCTTGGACAGGGTATTCGGAGGGTCTGTCGCCCTGTTGAACACCCGCCTCTACACCTCGTATGGATGCTGCCCGCCGGCGTAATTCTCACACTGGCTCTGCTAAGCCCTTCGGACGAAATACGTTACATGTCCGGTTTGGCTCCGTTGGTCATTGTGGGTGTCGTGTTGTGTTTTTACCGACTTTTCGGGCGATTTCCCCGTTTTGCCGTCGTTTGTCTTGCGCTGGCATGGGGAACCAGTATTTTTAATGCGCTTCCGGCGGCAGCGTTACGCATGTTGCCTTTTTCGGCGTACGAAGCGGGTGTCTTTCTAAGCGAATCGCCGTGGGCGGTCCGGACCGGCATAAACCGCCTGCTGCCCCCGAAGGGTGCATGGTTTCATCGTATGGTGGTGATCGACGAAGCTGTAGAAAAACTGGCTCGGTTTCGTTCGTATCCGCTGGAGTATTTCCATGAATTGACGCACCCCTACGAAGGGGTGATAGAAGGCGTTTCCACCTATCTGAACCGGTACGGAACGCCAGACGATACGGTCATCATCGACTACGGGTCCGTTCCTCTCATGTTTTATACACCGATGGCTTTGCTTCCAGAGCATCTTCTGAGCGACTCGAGTATACGTCCCGACTGGGTTGTGTTGCATCCGGGCTATCATGTTGCGCCATCGCCGGAGGTCCGTACTTTGTTGGAAACCTCGTACCGAAAGATCGACCTGCCCTACCCGAATGCGCTGTGGGACAACCGCCCCGAACTCTGGTTTCATCATTTCCGGCAGCCGGCCGACTCGTCGCGCATCGCCGTGTACCAGCTTATCCGATAAGAGAAAGGGTCGTTCCGGTGGTTGTTGTCGTACTCCCCGCATACAACGAGGCGGAGGGCATAGGCGAGCTGATCGAACGTATCGGCAAGTCACTGGCGCAGACCGACCACCATGTCGTCGTGGTGGACGACGGGAGCCGGGACGGGACCGGTCCCATCGTCTCCGCGTTGGCGGCGCAATGGCCGGTTACCTTGGTGACGCACGAAGTAAACCGGGGGGCGGGACAGGCTATCTCCACCGGCATTCAATATGCCTGCGCGCATTACGGGCCGGAAGACATGGTCGTTACCATGGATGCGGACAACACGCAGAATCCGGATTTGATTCTATCCATGCTGGAAGCTACCGCTTCGGGTGCGGATATGGTCATCGCCTCGCGTTTCGTACCCGGAGGCGGTCAAGCGGGTGTACCCTGGCATCGCAGTCTGCTGAGTCATGGCGCCCGATGGACCTTTATGGCGCTGTTTCCCATTGGCATCAAAGACTATACCAGTTTTTATCGGTTGTATCGAATCGGGCTTCTCCAGCAGGCGATACGCCGCTATACGCCGTTTCTCGAAGCACGGGGGTTTGCGGCGATTCTGGAACTGTTGCTCAAACTGGAACCGCTGAAACCGAAAATTGTGCAAGTGCCGCTTTTTCTCCGATACGATCTAAAAGCGGGGGACAGTAAGATGAAAATTTTCAAAACGCTGGTGGAATACGCGAGGCTGTTGATTCGCGTCAAGCGTCTTACCGCGCGGACGGCCCATGAACATTAATCGTGCAAACGTCCTTGTGACCGGTGGTGCCGGCATGATCGGAAGCCAGCTTGTCGATGCGCTGTCCGCTCGGGGCTGTCAGGTATGGATCGTCGACAACCTGAGTTCGGGTTATCGAGACAACGTACCCGACATACCCGACGAACGGTTTTTTGAGGCGGACATTGCGCAAGACGCTCCGCTCGACGAGATATTTACCCGGTCTTTTGACGTGGTGTTTCATCTGGCCGCGAATTTTGCCAACAAAAACTCGGTAGACCATCCGGAACGCGATTTGTTGACCAACGGGCTGGGTATTCTGAAAATACTCGAACGCTGTCGTCGGTCCGGGGTACGGCGCTTTGTCTATGCCTCCTCTTCCTGCGTATACGGCAACTGCGACGGCCAGATGGACGAGTCTGCCAACGTGTTCGATCCCGGCACGCCCTATGCCATGACAAAGCTGCTGGGGGAACACTATACTCGTTTTTTTACTTCGTTTCACGGGCTGTCCACGGTAAGCCTTCGCTATTTCAACTGCTATGGGCCCAAAGAGCGTCCGGGCAGATACCGAAACGTCATCCCGAACTTTCTGTACACCGCCCTGCTCGGCAACCCCTTGGTCGTTACCGGAAACGGGGATGAAACACGAGATTTCTGCTATGTTGCCGATATCGTTAACGGAACCCTGCTGGCTGCCGAACACGACGAAATATCGGGCGCAGAGTTCAATCTCGCCGCAGGAAGACCGGTAAGCATTCTCGGACTGGCTGAGCAGGTCAATCGGCTGACCGGCAACGACGCCGGGATCACACTGGCCGGACGTCGCGCATGGGACCATGTCACCCACCGACAACCGGCGATCCGGAAAGCGCAGACCTTGCTCGAATACAAGGCTGAAACTCCGCTCGAAAAAGGGCTGGAGCGAACGCTCGCTTGGATGCGCGAGCACTGGGAAAAAATTCGTCGACAGACCGACCTGACACTCTAGTCGCACACCCATACCACGCCGGGCGGGTTTTAAAAACCGTCCTCTTATCCTCCTCGCGCCTCCTATGTGGAACGGAAAACGTATTTCAGTCATCTTTCCCACGTATAACGAAAAAGACTCGATTTATCAGGCTATCGAAGATTTTTTTGCCAACGGCTATGTGGACGAAGTCGTGGTGATCAACAACAACGCGGCGGAAGGCACGGCGGAAGAAGTGGCCCGTACGCGGGCAAGACAGGTGTTCGAAACCCGACAGGGATACGGAAATGCCATACGGCGCGGGTTTCAGGAAGCGGACCCTGCCAGCGATTTTATTATCGTTTCGGAGCCGGACGGTACGTTTTCCGGCGGAGACGTCATCAAACTGCTGGCTTATGCCGACGATTTCGAATACGTGCTCGGCACGAGAACCAGCCGCGAGTTTATCTGGGCAGGGGCCAATATGGGATGGTTTCTCAAGTGGGGCAACTGGGCCGTAGCCAAAATGGTGGAATTTCTGTTCAACACCACCCTGCTTACCGATGTGGGCTGTACCATGCGACTTATCCACCGGGACAGCCTTCGGCGGCTCGAAAATCAATTTACCGTAGGCACCTCGCATTTCGGTCTGGAAATGACACTGCTTGCCATCACCAACCGTCTTCGTCTGGTGGAAATCCCCGTAAACTACCGTAAACGTGTAGGCCGCTCGTCGGTTACCGGAAGCAAAATCAAAGCGTTCAGATTGGGTCTCATGATGATTTTCATGATCTGGGCACACCGGTTGCGAACGCTATGGTAATCCTTGTGCGGCGTTTTGATGCAAATTACGCAAAAGGTTTCCTTCTTACGGGATAATCGGCATGCCATCCCTTCCCGCTCTGTGCGTCGTTATTCCCACATACAACCGTCCCGCTTTTCTGGCGCGTCTGCTCGAATCGCTGGCCGATCAGGACGTTGCCCCGGACCATTTCGAAGTGTTGGTCGTGAGCGACGGTTCTACGGATCATACGCACGAGTATTTGGAAGCCTTCTGCTGTACCCATACGAATTTTCGATGGATGGTACAAAAAAACCAAGGGCCGGCTGCCGCACGCAACACCGGTCTGGCCGTAGCGACAACCGATTGCATCGCCTTTACCGACGACGACTGTATCGCCGCACCCGACTGGGTTCGGCATATCCTCCGATGCTTCAAAGAACAACCCGATGTGCTTGGTATGGAAGGAAAAACCGTCACCCAGCATGAACTAAGAACCCCGTTTACCCACTATGTAGAAGGAAACGGCGAGTGTTACGCCAGTTGCAACGTGGCCTATCGTCGGCAAGCGTTAACCGAACTGGGGGGGTTCGATACCCGTTTTTTCTATGGCAACGAAGACGTCGATCTGGCCTGGCGTATGATGCAACGGGGCCGTATGGTGTTTAACGAAAAAATGGTGATCCTGCACCCCCCGGTTCCGCGTTCCTTTCTGAAATTTGTCCGGCATCCGGAGACCTATGGTGTCGAGATCCTGCTCTATCGCAACCATCCCCAGAGATATCTGCAAACCAAAAAACACAACCCTCTGCACGTCATCTTTATTTCCATAGGACTTCGGTATCTTCCCGGTCAGATCGCATCAAGTCTTCGCATGTCCGGACGGCGTCCGGTCGAGTTTGTCAATGCGCTGGCCGGTCTTGCCTTACAGCGCGTCTGGTTGTTGTGTCTTGCGCCCCGGATGCTGGCTCTGTATTTCGGGGTGATCAAAAAAAATCGTTCTTATGTCTAAAACCCTATCGGACGGACACGCTCCGTCGTCGTTCTACCATTCCGCATGGCCCGTTTCACTCATGCTGCTGTGCGCCGCCATCCTCTACACGGGCAGTCTGTCTCCCAGTACCGGCCACAGCATAGACGACGGCATTCACCTCGTAGCCGCCAAGTCCATGGCGACCGGCCAAGGCCTTCGCATGATCAGCGACCCCGACGCTCCACTTGCTACCCAGTTTCCACCGGGGCACTCGCTGTTTCTCGTGCCCGTGTTGTGGCTCTTTCCCGATCCTCCGACCAACGCCATTCCGTTGCAACTGGTATCGACCGTTTTTGCGTTGTGTTTTGTCTATCTGTCGTGGCTGTGGCTTCGCCGGCATTTCGAACCGAGCGCCGCCCTGCTGATGACGGCGCTCATAGCGTTCAACCCGGAAACCGTCCGCTTTGCAGGTGCGGTCATCGCGGAGATGGGATATGCCGCCTTTACCATGGCTACGTTTCTCTTTTTCGACCGCGCCCTGCCCAACGGACAATCCAACGTCCACCGCAACACGCTTTTGGGTGCAGTCGTCATGATGACCGGGGCCTATCTGTTTCGCAGCGTCGGCATAGGACTTGTCATGGCGGTCGTTGCCACGTTGGCGCTTCGGCGGCGTTGGTACGCCGCCGCGTGGGCGATCGCAGGATTTCTGATCCTCGCCTCTCCGTGGCTGTTCAAAAGCGTGTTGGTAGGAACGCCCGAATACAGAGGACAATTTTGGCTCGCCGATCTGGAAAATCCCGAAATGGGACGCATCGGACCGGAAGGACTGATCGCCCGAATGGTATCGAATGCAGTCTCGTATCTTTCGGAGACCATACCCAATCATTTGTTTCCGTTACTGGGTAGCCAAAGAGTCGTGGAAGGCTTTCAGGGGGCAGAGATGTACCCCGTTCTCGTCGTCGGACGACTGTGTCTGTCCGGTCTGCTCGTCGTCGGATTCTGGAGACGGATTCGTTCCGGTCTTCGAATGCCCGAACTCTATATGTTCGCTTATTTTGCCATGCTCCTACTTTGGCATAATCGAATCCAATGGAAATACATGGCACCCGTCACCCCCCTTCTGTTGTATTATCTCTATACGGGCATCTCCTACACCTTTTCGCGGATATCCCTTCGGCTTCCCCGCATCGGTTTGTCTTATGCCTTCCTAAGTCTGATGCTTGTGGCGTGTCTGCTTAGAGCGCCCGATAGTCTTGCAAAAGGCTGGTGGACCAACGGAACAAACGATCCTTACGCGCTTGCTTATGGGTGGATTAAAAACGAAACACCGCCCAACAGCCTTGTCGTCGGCTTTGATCATTTAGGGTTGTTTCTGTATACCGGTCGAAAAACGATCGCCCCGCTCATGTCTCACGATCCTCAGCAGGTAATGAACTACCTGTCGACCACCGGGGCGCAGTATTTCGTAATCGAACCTCGCCGGGTGTCCAACGAGCGGAGGGGACTCGAAGAGCTGTATCAGCGACCGGTGTTGGAAAAATTTCCAGAGCGCTTTTCTCAAGTCTTTTTCGATCCGGCAAGCCATATCGAGATATACCGGATCGATCTTATGCCGTGACCTGCCATGAATATCCTATATACAATCACGCGCTGTCATCCGGCTATCGGAGGCGCTGAAATTCACGTTCGACAGATAGCGCACGCGCTTTCCGGACGTCATAGCGTTTCGGTCGTCGCGCACACCGATCGCCAGCGGGTGGACCCGATTCGGGCCTGTACCACCGGAGCGGTTCGGACAGATGTCTTTGAGGACGGCCCCGTACGGGTTCACTTCTTGGGGGTCGGTCGTGCGGCCCGGGTTCTGCTGGCTCCGGCGGCGCGGTTGTACCATTATCCGACGACCAAACCCCTCGGCTACCGGCTTTACGCTTCCCTGTTTGCCGGACATCTGGAGCGCTACGTACGCACACACCAAATCGACCTTATACACAACGTGCTGGTGGGAACCGAATACTTGAGTCATCTGTCTTGTGAAACGGCACGCAGATGCGGTATACCTTTTGTAATCACCCCGCTTGTCCACGAAGGCATCTGGGGTGATGGCCCTTTTTTTTTTCGTATATATCGGCAAGCAGATGCGGTGATCGCTCTGCTGGATGTGGAACGGGCACTCTATATAAGGGGTGGTGTAGACGCCGCCCGCATTCATACCGTAGGTGTGAGCCCTGTCATTGCGTCCCAGGCCGATCCGGCTTTTTTTAGAAAGAAATACGGGCTGTCCGGGCCGGTGATTTTGTTTGTGGGTCGTCAGGTGGAAAGCAAGGGGATTCCAGATCTTCTGGCCGCAGCCCCAAGGATATGGGAACATCACCCGGAAGCGACGTTTGTGTTGATCGGACCTGCGGAGGAATCGTCACGTCTCGTCTATCCGTCCGATTCTCGTCTGCTCAACCTCGGTCCGGTGTCCGACCAGGAAAAGGCGGACGCGCTATCCGCCTGCGATATGCTGTGTCTGCCGTCTCGGAGCGAGATTATGCCGACCGTCATCCTGGAAGCATGGAGTTTTGGCAAACCGGTCATAGGAGGAGACATACCTGCTTTGCGAGAGTTGATCGAAGGAGCCGGCGGCGGCGTGGTGGTGGAACCGAAACCGGAGACGATAGCAAGAGCTATTCTGGCATTTCTTGACGACAAGGAAACCGGAAAACGAAAGGGCGAAGCGGGCCGTGCCCGTGTAGCGGAGCGTTATACGAGCGAGTGCATCGCCGACCGACTTGAGAAGATATACCGGGCGCTGTGTTTGGAGCGAACCGGACCATGAATAGACCGCCGTTACGCATCTTGATGATCAGTGCCACGTTTCCGCCGGATGTTTGCGGCGTAGGTGACTACACAGCGCAACTCGAACGGGCCTTGCGTCATCTCGGCGTCCATGTGGATGTAGTCGCTTCAAACCGGGCAAACTCGGGAAACCCTCCGGAAAGACAGCCAATTTCTTCTCTTTTTCGGCGCATGGAAAAGTGGAATGTGCGTGCCGTTGTTGGTTTGTTGAAAACGGTCAGAAAAAACGGATACAACTACATCCATATCCAGTACACCCCGAATTTTTACGGCCCGCTCTCCTTTGCCGTCAATCTGATCCCGTGGCTTCTTCTCGGATCCCGTTGCCGGACTGCGGTGACTTTTCACGAGATATACGCGCCTAAACTCGGCGGATATAAAAATCGTCTGCTTGCGTTCTACGACCATTTCAAGGATACGATGCTGCTTATGGGGAGTTCGGTTTCCATCCTGACCGTTCCCGATCGAGTTGCACGTTTGGGGAGGCGATTTCCATGGCTGCGTTCGCGTCTGCACGCCATCCCGGTGGGGACGGGTGTTCGGGTGGTTCCGATGACCATCGAGGAACGAAATGCCGAAAGGGCGCGGCTGGGCATTGGGGCTGACGACTTTTTGCTAGGCAGTTTTGGCACTATGCATGTAGACCGTCATTACGATACGCTTTTCAGAACGCTCCACCGTATGATCGACCGACATCCGAGGCTTCGTTTTGCCATTATCGGCGCGTATCGAGAAGAACACCCCTACTACCGGTTTCTCAAAAAGTGGATTGCCGATCTTAGACTGGACCCGTATATTGTGTGGACGGGATACGGAAACGAGGAAGCAGTCTCTCGCTGGTTGAGTTTGCTCGATTTGTATGTCATGACGGATGTTCGGGGGGCCAGCGGAAGAAAAAGTTCGCTTATTGCTGCGCTGGGACACGGGTTGCCGATCGTCTCGACACGCGGTCGGGACACACCGCCCGATTTTATCGACGGGGAGAATATGGCGCTCGTAGAAGTCGATGACGAGCAGGCCCTTTCCGACCGTATAGAACGTCTCGTGCAGGATACGACGGAACGGAACCGGTTGCGCGCAGGGGCGTCGGATTTGTTTTCCTCTTGTTTTGCATGGGAGTCCATAGCACAAGAAACGATAGAGGTGTATGGATTCCGCGTTTAAAGACAAACTTCTTCGTCCCCCGTGGATACGCCGGATCGTACGGTTTGTTTTTGCCACCGGAGATACGATACGTCGAGCCGTGCAGAAACCTTTCGTAGACGGTTTTCTGCCTCAGATGGGAGATCGCGCGCTGGATGTGGGTGCCGGACGCGGCATGTATACGTTCGACTCGCTTCGAAGTCGATTTCGCCGTGTGGTGGCAGTCGAAATTCGGGAAGACCATCTGGCCTATCTTGCAGCCTCCAAACGCCGTTTCGGGTTGAACGGCGTTTGGCTTGTCCGGGCTTCCGCCGAGGCGCTTCCGTTCAAGGACGGCGTATACGATACGGTACTCTGCACCGAAGTGATCGAACATCTTCACGACGACCGTCAAGGGATTCGGGAACTGGCTCGCATGTTGCGCCCCGAGGGGGTTCTGATTTTGAGCGTGCCGGTTCCCCCTGCCCCTCGAGTAGACGGCGCACACCTCCACGAGGGATATACCGCGGAGCAATTACAGAATCTCCTGCGGACGGCAAATCTTTTGATTCAGTGCAAGGAATACTGTCTACTGATCGTATCGAGAGGAGTTCTTCATATCGTAGCGTTTTTCGAAACCCGACTGGGGTTCCCTCCGCCGGTCCTCTTTTTCTGCTATCTGGAACGCTGGTTGCTCAGGTTTCGTAAACCCGATCTGAAACCCTATGATATTATCGTAAAAGCCCTTAAAACAAGGCCATGACGAGCATTACCCACAAGCCGCAAACCGCTTATAAACCGGCGAATCGGCACATCCTGACCATTCTTTTTGTCATATTTTTTATTTTGTTCAGTTTTATCGCTACATATCTGGCGCTTCAGGGATCGTCGATTTTATCTACCCAGGTTGGCCTCACCCTAAGCTAGCTGGCCGGAGTTGCCGCCATGACCACGCTATTCAGAACCGAACAATCGTCACCCCGCCTCCTTACAGTAAACAGCCCGGCGCTGCAAATTCTATTTCTTACGCTTCTGATTGTCATCGGGTTGGTCATCGTCTATCTGGCTGCGCAGGAGGAGGTCATTTTTTCGACACGCATGAGTCTGATCGTCGGCTACCTGATCGGCGTTCCGATTCTCCTGTCCGCCAACTACAACCGGTCCATCATGATGATTTTCCTGTTCGCATCGGTCGCCGGTCTGCTCAAGTATAAAACCGATTTTAATCCCGTCGTGCATGTCACCATAGATATCATGATAGTAATCCTCTGTTTTGGGTGGGCCATCCGGCGTTTTTTCGCTGCTCGGTCTTCCGATAAGCCGATTTCGACCCCCTGTGAAAAATTGATCTTGATTTTTGTAGCAATATGTATTTTGCAGCTTTTCAACGCTTATACGTACAGCTATGTGGCCAGTTTGGCAGCGCTCAAGATGCATATCCTCATGATTCCGCTGTTTTTCTTCGGATACCACTACACTCGGTCAATCGATCAACTGCGGCAGCGGGGGATTGTATTCGGCATAATCGCCCTTGTCATGAGCGCCGCAGCGGTCTCCCAGTTTCAAAAAGGCCCCGAACAAGTCAAGGCGGAGATGCCCGAATATACCGGCATAATCGATCAGAACACATGGCAGGACGAAACAGGGCGATCGTTTTTCCGCCCCATGTCCACCACATCCAATGCTGGCGGAGCCTCCACATGGATGCAGTGCATCATCCCTCTGACACTTGCCCTGTGCATGGCCAAATTTGTATCGAAACGCCTGCGCTTTTTAATGATCGCCACGCTTGCCATCTGTATCATGACGCTTTTTATCTCTTTGATACGGCAGATGTTTGTCGTCACGGCGATCAGTTTGGCGTTGATGCTCTTTTTGCAACTTATGTCCCGAAGACTTGGACAGGGTGCCCTTGTGTTCATTGCGCTGTCGGTTATCGTATTGGGCGGATACAATCTGGCGAAAAACGTGGCCGGCACATCGAGCGGCGCCTTTCAGGAATTGATCGTTACTGCCGCAAGCCCTGTCTCCGCCTTTCAACAAAACAACCGGTACGTTATGCTCGGTGTTGTCTGGCAAGTGGCGCAGATGTACCCCCTTGGCGCCGGATTGGGTCGTACAGGCCCGGCAGCGGTAAAATTTTACGGAGAAATCCAAGCCTTTTACGAGATCTACCACGACCATCAGTGGCGTTCGGAAATGCATGTGCCCTCCATGATGCCCAGCGAAAACTACTTTCTCGTTCTGATTTCCGAAACCGGAATACCCGGAACGATAATCATGGTACTCATTGTATTGGTGCTTCTGTGGAAAGGGCTTAAAGCCTATATAGCCATTCAGGACGACAGTCTGAAATGGTACTCCGCCAGTTGCCTGAGTATTCTCGTATCGATTTTTATCGTTTTCTTCGGCGGACCTGCGCTTATCACCACGCCGCTCAATCTGTTTTTCTGGTTTCTGGGAGGCGTACTGCTAAAACTGCCCGAACTGGACCGCAGCCTGAGAACCGAAATCGTGCCCTCGCCCGTCCCTCACCTCTCGACCGCGCATTTCGCAGGCAAGGCATAGCCTACCGGTATGTCCGCCCCCGAACTTTCCGTCGTCATCCCTTTTTTTAATGAAGAAGCCTGTTGCGAGGACGTACTCTACAACCTTGCCGCTGTGCTGGACCGGGAAAAAATCGACTATGAACTAATCCCGGTCGATAACGGCTCGTTGGATCGTACAGGCGACCTGCTGGATCGACTCGCCCAATCGCATGACCGAATCAGGGTCGTTACCCTTCCTGCCAACGAGGGATACGGTTGGGGCATCCTATCCGGGTTTCGGCATAGCACCGGTGTATATACCGGCTATATGGACGGGGATGCCCAAGTTTCTCCGGAAAGCCTGATACGGATATACACCGAACTCAAATCCTCCGGAGCCGACCTCTGCAAAGCCACCCGGATTACTCGCATGGACGGCCTGAGAAGAGTAACCATATCTCGCATGTACAATATGCTTTTCAGAGGGCTCTTCCTCTGCCGGGTAAAGGATGTCAACGCAAAGCCTAAAATCATGCGCCGCGTTTGTATCGACCATCTCAATCTTGTCTCCAAAGACTGGTTTATCGACGCGGAAATCGTTCTGAAAGCCCATAACGCCAAAATGCGCATTCATGAAGTGGCCATAGAATTTCTACCCCGAAACAAAGGCAAGTCAAAAGTAAAACTAACAACCGTATGGGAGTTTATAAACAATCTCCTTCGGTATTATTTTTCTTCTGCGAAAAAAACCGTCGCCTTTTCCGAGTCCCGGCAAGAGTCGCTCCACGTCTGACACCCTCCACCGTCGAGTCGTCTTTCTTATGCCCCCCCTCCACACCCTGTCGCCCGATCCGGATAAGCGCGTACTGGTCACCGGTGCAGGCGGCTTTATCGGTGGCCATCTGTGCCGAACACTAACGGCTTCGGGTGTTTCTTGTGTTGCGTTGCACCGTCACCCACCCCCCGAACCCACAACCTGCCGATGGGTAAAAGGTGATCTGCTCGATCCGGATGGTCTCCGGCAGATCGTTTGCGCCATACGTCCCGATTATGTCTATCATCTCGCCGCCGCAACCTCCGTAACACGCGGTTTTCAAACCGCAGACCAGATGATACGGACCAATATCCAAGGAACCGTCAATCTGCTTCAGGCGCTGGAGAATATCCCCTATCGCCGTTTTGTACATACCGGGTCGGCCGAAGAGTACGGAGCCGGAACCGCTCCCTTTCGGGAAACCGACCCGCTTTTGCCGGTCTCGCCTTACTCCGCCTCGAAAGCCGCCGCCACCCTGTTCTGCCAGATGATGTACCGAACCATGGGAACGCCTATCGTCATCCTGCGCCCCTTTCTTGTCTACGGCCCCGGCCAACCGCCCGACCGCCTCATTCCTCAGGCTATCCGCGCCGCCCTCGCCCATGAC
>Ga0194131_10005704_pt1 | contig 17744 bp, 13 predicted proteins | sample TA2KigO120mmetaG_FD_148631 | JGI IMG/M metagenome (GOLD analysis project Ga0194131, IMG submission 148631) | Freshwater microbial communities from Lake Tanganyika, Tanzania - TA2015053 Kigoma Offshore 120m | ecosystem: Environmental > Aquatic > Freshwater > Lake | place: Tanzania: Lake... | reverse complement strand
GCGGGCTGCGACTTCGTGTGGCATCGTCGGGCTCCATCGGCGGATCCTCAAGATCCGCCTGCTTCGCCCTCCTTGCCACACTCGTCTCGCCTACGCCAGCTCGCCACGCCTGAGTCGTCACCGCTCTAGAATCGCCGCGACTCGCCGCACGCGTAGCTCAGCTGGATAGAGCATCGGCCTTCGAAGCCGAGGGTCGCAGGTTCGAATCCTGCCGCGTGCGTTTCGATCGGCCCTGACGCGATCCGCTCGCGCGGCGACGGTGCTCGATCGACCGCTCAGCCCCCGCACTCGTCCGGGATTCCGTCGTGGTTCTCGTCGGCGGCGGTGCCCGCCTCGATCTCGCACGCGTCGATGAGGCCGTTGCCGTTGCAGTCCTCCGCGCGGCCCTGGGCGATGTCGAACGAGTCGTCGATGCCGTTGGCGTTGCAGTCGCGGGCGCAGCCGAGGTCGAACTCGTTTCCGTGCGCGTCGATCACGGCGCCGCCGAGGTTCGAGTCGCGATCGCCGCAGAAGCGCGTGGAGCGCACCTCGACGAGCGAACCGTCGCCGTCGATCGACCAGGCGCCGGCGGCGCCGTTTCGCTCGAAGGCGCAGCGATCGAATCGGGCGCGGCCGCCCCGCACGAACGCGGCGCCGCCGCCGTCGGTCGAGTCGTTCGCGGTGAACATCGAATCGATCACCGTGAGCTCGGCGCCGTCGGCCAGGATGCCGCCGCCCCAGGCGCCCGACGTCGTTCGATTTCCCGAGAACCGGGTCCTCGCGATCATCGGCGCGCCGCCCTGCGCATGCAGCGCTCCGCCGCCGGTCAGCGCCACGTTGCCGTCGAAGGTGCAGACCATGAGCACGGGGGACGCGTCGATCGACTGAAGCCCGCCGCCGAACGGCACGGCTCGATTGCCGAGGAATTCGCACTCGTCGAAGAGCGCGCGGCTCGCCGTCACGCGCGCCCCGCCCGCCGCGTTCTGCGCGAATCGGCACTTCGCCACGATCGGGTCGCAGTCCTCGACGAGCAGTCCCACGCCCGCCTCGCCGCGGGCGCCGCGGATCGTGAAGCCTTCGAGGCGCGGGTCGATCGCCTGCCGAGGACCTCGAATGACCACGATCGGGCCGGTGCTGCCGCCGCCGTCGATCACGGTGCGCTCCGCGCCGTCGCGGGATCGCAGCACGATCGGTCGTGCTCGAAAGTCGATCGATCCTCGATAGATGCCGGGCTCGACCTCGATCACGGCGCCGGGCGCGGCGCGATCGATCCGTTCCTGGATTTCGCGCGTGCTTCGAGTGCCGTGCAGCAGCGCCTCGAGCGGCGCGGCCGAGGCGCCGGAAGCGTGCTCGCCGCCGGGCGCCGATCGGTTCGGCTCAACGCTCGCGAACGATCCTCGAAGCGCGCCGCCCAGGTAGAGCAGCGTGCCCACCACGAGCAGCACCGCCGCCGAAATCATCGCGCCGATCGAAGGAGGACCGAACGGTCGCGGCGCGGAGAGATCCGTGCAGGAGAACCACGGCGAGCGCGAGTCGGAGTTCCAACCGCCGTCGCCGCCGCGAAGGCCGGTGGGCGAATCCCACGAGCCGTCCGGGGATTCCATCGGCGCAAGGACACCACGACGGGCTTTCTCCCTCTCGGGACCGTCGTGGCTTGTGTCCTCCTCCCGGCGCGTTTCCCCGCCCCCGCCCCGCGCCCCCGGAACTCCTCCCGCCTCCGCCCCGCAAATCCGCCAGTCGCGACCCGAAGTGTTCTGTCCCGCCATCGAGAGTCAACCTCCTCGGCCGGGATTCCGGCCAATCGGGCCGCGCAATCGGCCGCAGGCTGCTGAATCGGCGATCGGAGGAGGTCGCTGAAGTCGACGGTCCTCGCTTCCCGGTCACCGGTACGCTCGGCGCCGTGCGTTGGGGCATGCGTTCCTGGGCGCTCGCCGCGCTCGTCTGCGTCGTCCTTGCAGGCTGCGTCGATCGCGAGCCCAAGTTCGACCTCGTTCCCGGTCCCATCGGCGTCGGGCTGCTCTGGTCCGGAGCCGGCGCGGACGGCTGCCTGCGCGACGAGGCGGCGTGGCGGTGCCTCGACGAGCACCTCGACTCCTATCGCCGCGACTACGCGAACCTGGTCCGGCGCGACGCGACCCCGCTGCTCGAGTCGTTCCGCAAGGTGAAGTCGGGGCCGTGGCGGCAGGATCTCGCCGTGATCGAGCGGCTCGTCTCGCAGCAGGCGTCGATGCTGCGCTCGATCGAGCTGCTCGACGAAACCTTCTTCGCCGCTCTGGGCGAATGCGGCGTCGACGCCGAGACGACGCGTCGGCTCCGCGTTGAGCGCGCGATCGAGCGCCGCCGGATCGTGATCGAAGGGGTCGGCCCCTCGATCATCGACCTTCGAACCTGGCTCGACGATCGCACCTCGGCGGCGCCGGCGGTCGCCGCGATCCTCGACGACTACGCGTCGCAGCTCGCGGAGCTGCTTGCGCCGCTGCACGAAGCGGAGCGGCAGCGCCCCCTTCGGCACCGCCGCGCCGTGGAGCGGCTCGAAGCGGAGGCGGCCGCGCGCAGCGAGCCCGGGAGCGAGGATGCGGAGAAGGCACGCGAGCGCGAGGGAGCGAAGCAGGCCGCGAACGCGGTGCGCCGCGAGCTTGCCAAGATCCTCGAGCTCGATCGCGCCACGATCGAGCGACTGCGCGCCGCGGCGCCCGCCGAGTCGTTCGCGCGACTCGAAACGCGTTGGCGCGACGCGACCGACGCGGGCTTCGGAGGCACCGGCGGCGATCCCGCGGTCGAGTGGCAGGCCGAGATCGCCGGGGAAGCGGCGTCGCTCTCGGAGTCGCAGCGCCGCGCCGTGCGCGACCGACTCGAGCGCTACCGCCGCCTCGATCGCGAGCTCGCGGACGCCCTGCTCGAAGCGATGCGGTCGGGCCGAGCGATCGGAGACGACGATCCTCGCCGCGCCAAGCGCAACGCGCTGCGGAAGGAGTTCATCGAGGCGGTGCTCGCGAGCGTGCCGGAAGGGCCGCGCCAGAGACTTGCGGCGATCCGGAACCTCTCGCAGGAAGAGAAGGGCGCGCTCGTGATGGAGATCGCGCCGTCGAGCGCGGCGGCGCTCATGGCGCGGATGCCGCCGTCGCTTCGCAGCGATCCACCGTCGACCGACGAGCTCCCGCAGCGCCCCGACGACATCTCGCTGCTCTTCCACGCAAGTCCCGCCGACGAGGCCTGGCTGCGCCGATCGCTCGAGCGGCTCGACCTGCCCGCCGATCGCCGCGCGATCGCCGAGCAGCTCTGGCGGGACGATGCCCTCACGGCGCTTCGGGCGCTCGAGCCGCTGCACCAGGCGACGAGGACGGCGGAGTCGCAGATCGGCCGCTCCCTCTCCGATCGCGAGAGCGCCCGCAGGGCGATCGCGGCGTACCTCGCGGCCGTCGATCGCGAGCGCGAAGTGATCGCGGCCGCGGAGGAGCGCTACTTCGATTCGCTCTCGCCGCTCATGCAGGAGCACGAGCGCGAGCGACTCGAGCGCCTTCGCTGGCAGCGCCGGCTTGCGCGAGAGCGCATCGCCTGGCGCTGGGTCCCCTTCGGAGACGGCCTGGGCTTCGGCTCGGAATCGAGCGTGACGGTCGTCGATGCGCTCGCGCTCGCGCCGCTCGAGCCGCACGAGCGCGAGATCGCCGAGGCGCTGCTCGACGAGCGGCTGCCGGAGCTCGTGGCCGGCGAGGCCGCCTTCCGCACGGAAGGAACTCGCGCGATTCAGCGCCTCGTCGATGCGATCGTCCGCGCGCAGGAGGGCGACGGACGAACGGACGAGCGGTTGCGCGCGGCGCTGCCCGCGATCGCGGAGTCGGCCCGGGGCGCCGTGGAGCGGCGCAACGCGAATCAGCTCGCCGCGATCGACGAGATCGCCTCGGCGCTCGGAGATCGCGGACGCATGCTGCGCTCGGCCTGGCGGCGCGCCGCGCACCCGGAGTACTTCCTCGACGACGCGGTCGTCGTCGATGCGTGCGCCGCGGCGAGGCGCCGCGCCCGCGGCGACGAGCCCCTCGAGCGAAGCGTCGGCGAGCGGATCCTTCGCTTCGAGCGGGAAGTCGACGACGCCGAGCGGGCGCTCATGGAAGCGCGGCGCAACGCGTCGTGGGATTCGCCGCCGCAGCGTCGCGACGAAGTGCGCGAGCGCCTGCGCGACTGGCCCGAGCTGGCGATGGCGGCGGCGTTTCGCCGCGAGGTGATCGGCCGGCTGCTGCGGGACCTCGCGTGCCTGACGAACGATCCGGCGATTCGCGGCGCCGCCGACGCGTGGTTCCGGCCGCGCGAGCCGCGCATCCTCTGGGTCTACGACTGATCTCGCGCCGCCGACTCCTTCTTCCCGATCAGCAGGTAGTTGAAGCCTCGCAGGAAGAAGTTTCCCTCCTCCGCCGCCTTGCGGAAGTTGCCGCGGTCGAGCTTGCGGTTGTGCCGCGCCACGCAGATCACGTCGACCGGCTTGAAGCGAGTGCGCAGCATCGCGAAGAGCTCGAACCCGATCGGCATGAAGCGTCCGCCGGGACGCCCACGCTGCTTGCGGAAGGAGTCGCTCACGAAAATCGCCGCGTAGCGGCGGTCGCGCAGCACGCGGTGCATCTCGCCGATCACCGCGTCCATCGCGTCGAAGTAGGCGCGGCCGTCGTCGTCGCCGCCGGCGTCGAGTCGGCCGATGCACGCGGGATCGTCGGAGTAGCGCACGTGCGTCGAGTAGGGAGGATCCACGAACACGAAGTCCGCCACGCCGTCCTCGAGCGGCAGTCGCCGCGCATCGGCGCGGAAGATGTCCGGACGCGACGGCGCCAGGTCGTAGCCGAGCGCGCGGCGGCCGAGATCCCGCGCCACGTCGATCGTGGTCCCGGAACCGCACATCGGATCGACGACGAGATCGTTCGCGCGCGTGTAGCGCGTGAGCAGCTGCCAGATCACCCAGCTCGGCGTGGCCCCGACGTAGTCCTTGTCCCCCTGCATGGAACGGCGCTCGCCGTCGGGGCCGACGGCGTCGTAATGCTGGCTCGGATACTCCCAGAGCGTCGTCGACTCGAGTCGAAGCGGAGGGCGCTCGGCTCGCCGCGAGTGCCGGCGCGACGAAGTCGATCGTCTCTTGTCCGCCACGGGAGCGAAGGCTAACCTTGCCGCTGATGCCGCGTCGCGCTGCCCTCGTTCTCGCGGTCCTGATGCTCGCCTTCGGCGCGTCGAGCGCACGATGGCTGCACATGGCCGTGGCGCACGGTGGCGGCGCCGCGCACACGGCGTGCGGCGGGCACTCCTGCGCGACGCACGCGATCGATTCCGCGTCGAAGCACGACGATCGCCCGGCTCCTCGCTCGCCGTCGCACGACTGCGACACCTGCGACCAGCTCGCCACGATCGGCCACGCGGTGGCGCCGGCGTCGATCGTCGTCGTCGAGCACTCCCGCGTCGGCGAGGCCGCGACGAGCGCGCCCGAGGGGCGTGCGTTCCGAGCGCGGCTCGATTCGATCCGCGCCCGACCTCCGCCCGCGGCGTGAGCAACCCCCGATTCGTGCGCTGACGACGGTTCCGCCTCGATGAGAGGCGGCGGCCGCGTTCGCGCGTGCTCTCACGCCCACATCGGAGGCGCCCATGCGCCGACACCCTCGCTCCATCGTCCGCGGCAGCGCTCGTCGCTGCGGATTCACCATCGTCGAACTGCTCGTCGTGGTCGGCATCATCGCCATCCTCACCGGCATCCTGCTCGTGGGGCTGAAGGTGGTCGGCGGCACGGCCCGCGCCAGCGCGTGCATGTCGAACCTGCGCGAGCTCTCGATCGCGCATGCGTCGTACGCGAACCTCCACCACGAGTGCTTCGCCGACGTTGGACTGCCGCACGGCGGAATCGGCGATCCGTCCCGCTCGTTCATCACCACGCTCGAACCCTTCGGCATGTCGATCGAGGTGCTGCGAAGCCCGCTCGATCGCAGCGCCCACTGGTCGCCGGAGCACGGCGAGGGCGCGCCGGTGTCGATCGTCGACGGACAGCCGCTCTTCCGTCGCACGAGCTACGGCATGAACAATCACCTCTCGCGGAGCTACTCCCCCGCGATGGCGACCGGCGGCGCTCCCGCCGATCGCTTCTCGCGCGTGGCAAGGCCGAGCGAAGTGATCTGCTTCGGGCTCATGGCCGAGCGCGGCGCCTATGCCTCCTCCGATCATCCGCATGCCGAGAACTGGGGCGCGGTGAGCAATCCCGCGCTGCTTGCCGCCACGCAGCTCCAGATCAACGCGATCGACCGGCACGACCCGTCCGGCGATTCGCGATCGAACTGGAGCTGGGTGGACGGTCACACCACCTCGAACCGCTTCGACGAACTCTTCACCACATCGATCGACAACAAGTTCGATCCAGGACAACCATGAACACGCTCACCCGCATCACCACGATCGTTTCGTTCACGCTCTCGCTCTCCGCCGTCGGCGCCGCCTCCGCGCAGCACGAGGGCGACATCGGTCTCGCCGTGATCGACGGCCGCATCACGACGCACCTTCTCGACGGCGCGGAGAATCCCGCATCGCTCTTCTTTGCCGCTTCGCTCGGTGAATTCGGCATTCCCGGCGTCGGCGACGAACCCGGCTTCGACGCGGAGCCCGGCACCTTCGCCGCCGGAACGGCGCTCGGATTCACGATCGAACAGCCGCTGCTCGTGTGGGCCGTCGATCAGTTCGAGTTCTGCGCGCCGGACCCGCTGCTCGGCGAGCGCATGATGCTCACCTTCGACCAGAGCAGCGCCACGACCGCCGACGGTCCGGTCGACGGCTTCGAGCTCAACGTGCTGCCGACCGGCGAATGGCACTACCACTTCATCTTCGAGTTGCTGGCGGCGGACGGCGAGGCCGAGCCGTTGCCCGGCGCGTACCTGCTCACGCTCTCGCTTCACTCGACCGATCCCGAAGTCGCGCCGAGCGAGCCGTTCTGGATCCTCTTCAATCATGCACTCGACGAGTCCGAGTTCGACGCGATCGTCGAGCAGGCAGAAGCGTTGCTTCTCGGCGCGGCGCACTGCCCCGCCGACTTCAATCACGACGGCGTCGTCGACGGCGACGATCTCGGCACGCTGCTCGGCCAGTGGGGCGCCTGTGCCGATTGCGCCGCCGACTTCAACGCCGACGGCGCGGTCGACGGCGACGATCTCGGCACGCTGCTGGGCCAATGGGGCGCTTGCGAATGACGCACGACCGCGGCCGGCGCGCCGATTGACCTCGGCGCGCCGGCTACCGGTTGCCCTCATCCGCCGAGTTGAGGTCGGGTTGACGCGGCGACGCTCCGGGAGCCGCGCAACCCGACCGAGTGTTTGAGGCGGGGAGGGCAACCGGAGCCGACGCGCCAGCGTCGGAGCCGGGGAACCGGCGCCGTCGCGCCGCGCTACGGCACGCTGACGAAGAGCTTGGCGGGATCCGGCGCCGACTTGATCGATCCAAGCTCGACCATCTGCTGCGCCAGCGTGCGCCAGCGATCGGCGTCCATCGAGCCGAGGCCGCGCGACTTCGTCCACTCGGTCTCGATGAGCGGACGCTCGCGCGCCGCGGCGAGGTTCATCGCCTCGAGCTTCATCGCGGGATTGACCGACGCGATCGCGGGATTGAACTTCGCGGGGTCGTCCAGGTACGCGCGCCATCCGCGCCGCATCGCGCGGACGAATCCGTCCACGAGCTCGCGTCGTTCCCGCAGGGTTTCGCCGCGCACCGCGATCACCGCCGTGTACGGGTCGTAGCCGCTGTCGGCGAGCGAAAACACCTTGACCTTCACGCCGCTCAGCTCCATCTGCACCGGCTCGGCGCTGATGAAGCACTGCTGCGCCATCGTCGGATCGCTCGCGAAGATCGCGAGCGCGCCCTGGTACGAGACGAGCTTCAGTTTCGAGCCGCCGTAGAGCTTGTTCAGGAAGGTCACATAGGGAAGCCCCGGCTCGACGGCCACGGTCGAGTCGCTCTTCCAGAGCGCTTCGAGCGAGTCGATCGCATTCGCTTCGTGCAGCATCATCGCCACCGGGCTGGTCTGGAAGATCGCGTAGATCGCCACGACGTCGCCGCCCTGCTCGCGGATCTGGAGGATCTGGTCGGCGCTGACCACGCCGAAGTCGCACGCGCCCGACGCGATCAACTGCGGCGTCGACACGCCCGCGCCGCCCTTGATCACTTCGAGATCGATGCCTTCCCTGGCGAAGTCGTCGTTGGCAAGCGCCGCGTAGACGCCGCCGAACTCCGGCTCGGGGACCCAGTTGAGCTGCAGTTTCGCCTTCGTCGGCCTGCCGGCGCCCGCGCCGGGCTTCGGCGCCGCGCCGCCGCCGTCGCACGCGACGACGAACGGAATCACGAGCACCAATGCGAGCGCCGCGACGACGCTCGAGGCGTGCCAGCGCCGCAGGAAGAGCCATCCTCCGAATCCAACCATCGCGAAGAGGATAAGTCCCACGAGCGCGGAGAGCGCGATCGCCGCGAAGACGAGATCGGCGCGGTTCTCGCGCATGGCCGCAAGGATCACCACGCCCAGCGGCGCCCGATCGCCCGCGTACCCCGAGACGAACTCGCCGACGATCGCGCCGATCAGCGCGAGCCCCGCCGCGATGCGAAGCCCCGTGACGATCTGCGGCGTGGCAGCCGGCAGCCCAAGCTTCCACCAGGTCACGAATCGTCCCGCGCGCGAGATGCGGAACAGCTCGCGCCACCCCGGATCGACGGAGCGCAATCCGTCGAGCGTGTTCGCGAGCACGGGGAAGACGGCGACGATGGCGCTCGCGGCGACGGTGGCGCCGAGTCCGTAGTGGAACCAGATCACGAGCAAGGGCGCGATTGCCACGAGCGGCACCATCTGGAAGAGCGTGGCGAGCGGATAGAAGCCGCGTTGCAGGAAGCTCGACGCCGAGAGCACGCTGCCGAGCGAGACTCCCGCGATCGCCGCGATCGCGAAGCCGAGGAACGCGCTCGTCGCGGTGCGCAGCGTCGCGCCGAGAAGTCGCTCCGGCGCCTCCGCGATGGCGCTCGCCACCGCGATCGGTCCCGGCACGAGGTACGCGGGCGGTTCCCAGAGTCGCACCCCCGCTTCCCACAGCGCCAGCGCTGCGAGAATCACCACCGCCGGCGGCACGATCGTCCGGAGCGCGCCGCTCACGCCGCGCGCTCCGAGATCAGGTCGAGGATCTTCGAAACCAGCGGCGCGAGCCCGGCCGACGCGCGGCGATCGAGCCCGCGCTCGGGCAGATCCACCGTGATCACCTCGCGCACGCGGCCGGGCCTCGTTCCGAGCACCACGATCCGATCGGCGAGCAGCACCGCCTCGCTGATCGCGTGCGTCACGAGCAGCGTCGTGGCGCCGGTGGCGCGTCGCAGCTCGAGCAGTTCCTCGTCGAGCTCCAGGCGCGTCACCTCGTCGAGCGACGAGAAGGGTTCGTCGAGCAGCAGCACGCGCGGCTTCGTCACGAGCGCCCGGGCAAGCGCCACGCGCATGCGCATTCCTCCCGAAAGTTCCGCCGGCAGCGATCTCGTGCGATCCGCGAGTCGCACGAGCGAGAGCGTCTGCTCCGCGCGGCGCCGTCGCTCCGCGCGCGGTACGCCGGCAAGTTCGAGCGGCAGCGCCGTGTTGTCGCGAGCGCATCGCCACGGCAGAAGCCGGCTCTCCTGGAAGCCGAAGCCGAGATCGAATCGACCGGGCGAAATCGCGGCGCCGCCCGCGTCGACGAACTCCACGCGTCCTTCGTCGGCGCGATCGAGCCCTCCGATGATTCGAAGCAGCGTGGTCTTTCCGCAGCCGCTGGCGCCGACCACGGCCACGAGCTCCCCGGGCTTCACTTCGAGCGAGATGCCGCGCAGCGCCTCGACTCCCGGAAACCGGCGCGACACGCCGACCACGCGCACGCCGAGCGCGCCGCCGCCCGGTTCGGCGCCGACGGGCGCCTCCGCGTCAGGCCACACGGATGTCCACTTCGCAGCCGTCGGCGGCCTTCGGCAGCTTCGCCTTCAGGCTCGCTTCGAGCTCGACCGGATCGAGATCGGCGGGAATGTGCGCCAGGATCGTGATCTGCCGCTTCGCCTCGTAGAGCGCGGTGCTCTTGATGCGGCAGTGGTTGCGCTGGAGGAACTCCTGCACGTCGCCGTAGACATGCTTGATGTCCAGCTTGGGACTCAGCCGCAGTCGAATGCGCGCGGAGATGTGCGAATCGAGCCAGAAGATGAGTCCCCACGCCGCGGCGGTCACGAAGGTGGCCATCGCCCATTGGCCGGCGCCGCACGCGAGCCCGATGATCACCACGAGAATCGCCTTGCCGGTGACCTTGGGGTTCTGAAGCACGGTTCGGAAGCGCACCAGCGCGCCGATGCCGAAGATCACGAACGCCATGTTCTGATCGATGCCGATCTCGGCGGCCACGGCCCCGACCAATCCCAGCAGGATCAGCGCCTTTCGCTCCTCGAGATCGGAGAGCGGATCGACCTTGGTGCTGCGCCGCGGATGCCACGCGATCAGCCACGAGCACGCCACCGCGAGCCCCAGCCCGATGAAGAGCCGCGTGATGAAGCCCCAGTGATAGAACTTGGACGCGTTGTCGGCGATCTTCTGCCAGCCGCTCGGGCTCGAGTCGCTCGATGCCGACGATGCGGTGAGATCCGCCGCGGCATTCGTCGCCTTGTCCGCGAGCGCCGGCTCCACTGCAAACGCAAGCAGGATCAGGACGATCAATGCCGTCACGCGCGAAACCGGTCGCATTCTGGACTCCTGACGAGGCGGGGCGCCGGCTTCGCCGGAGCAGCGGTATCTTTCCCGAAAGCGCCCGGTCGCACAAGTCTCGTCGATCACGGAGGAATTCCATGATGCACGCATTTCGCCGAATCCTCCTTGCGGGAACGATCGCCGCGATCGGCACGATCGCCACCGCATGCGACGGCTCGTCTTCACCGAGTTCGAAAGGTTCCCAGGAGCAGCGCGAGGAGTCGAAGGTACGCAAGGATCTTCATGCGGAGAAGGCGCACGAACTCGGCGGCGCCTCCGGCGGCTCGGACGGCTCGGGCGCCGACGACGGCAAGGGCGACCACAAGCACAAAGACCACGACAAGAAGAAGGACGACGACCGGAAGGGCGACGACCGGAAGGACGACAAGAAGTCGGGCGACGGCTCAAGCGGCGCCGCGGGCTCCGACTCGAAGCGCGCGCACGGACACGAGCCGGGCCCGAACGACATCGTCTTCTATGTCTCGATGCACGGCGATCAAGGGGGCAACACGCTCATCGGGCTCAACGCGAAGGGCGAAGTCAAGGGAAGCGTGCTTCGCGGGGCGCCTCCCGGGGACGCGGGCGAATCGCTCAGGGATCTGCGCGGAATGTGCCTTCTCGGCGACGGCAGCATTCTCGTCGTCAACGCGTGGATGAAGGACACGCGGATCGTCCAGTTCGGCAAGCCCGGAGCCGACGGCGTGCGCGACTTCGAGCGCGTCTTCATCAAGGGCGGCACCGGGAATCAGGGTCTCGTGCACACCTACTCGGTCGTCGTGGGTCCGGGCGGAAACATCTACTGCTCGAACCAGGACACGAACACGGTGACTCGCTACGCAGGTCCGGGCGCCCAGAGTCCGGGCGAACCGCTTCCGGCGCCGCCGTCGCTCAAGAGCTTCGGCTCGCTTGCGCCCGGGACCTTCGTGCCGAACAGCCAGACTTCGCCGCAGGGAATCTCGGAGGTGCGCGGCATCGCCTTCGGACCCGACGGCCTGCTCTATGTCGCCGATCGCACGGGCAGCCGCGTGAGCGCGTACGACCCGCAGAGCGGCGACCGCAAGGCGATCGTCGCCTCCGAGAAGGACGGGCTCAAGCATCCGATCCAGCTCGCGTTCACGCCCGACGGCAAGTTCCTCTTCATCGGCGACAACGGTGCGAATTGCGTGTGGCGCAAGGATCTCGATTCCGGGGCGATCACCCAGTTCGTCAAGCCCGGCACCGGCGGGCTCGATGCGCCGAGCGCGATCGTCGTGTCGGACGCGCACCTCTTCGTGGGCAGCCGCAAGACGAAGTCGATCCTGCGCTTCAAGATGCCCGAGGGCACGCTCGATCCCCATCCGTTCGTCGAGAAGCTGCCCGACAATCCCGAGTTCATGCTCAAGGTCGGCGGCACGAGCGGCTTCGGGACCTAGAGCGGTTCCTCCGGTGCGCAGCGCGAGGCGCGCCGCCACTCATTGGCTCGCGGGTCGTTCCAGGCGCCAGCATCGGTGGATCTTCCGATTGCGGAAGTCGGGCGGGACCGTGCGATCGCCGAGATCACGCGCGGTCAGTCCGGGCGGCACCGCCGCCGCGTCCCACTTGAGGGCTCGCGAGTTCGTCGAGAAGTAGAGGTATCCGCCCGGCGCCAGGAACCTGGCCGCCGCGGCAAGCAGCGCCGCGTAGTCGCGATCGATCGCGAAGGTGCGCCCACCCATGCGCTTCGAATTCGAGAAGGTCGGCGGATCGCAGACGATGAGGTCGTACGCCTCGCCGGGCGCGGGTCCCGCGTCGAGCCACTCCAGGCAATCGGTCGTCACGAGCCGATGCTCCGGCGTCTCGCGCATGCCGTTCAGCGCGAAGTTGCGTCGCGTCCACTCCTGGTAGGTGTTGCTCATGTCGACCGTGGTCGAGGCGCTCGCGCCGCCGGCGCGCGCGTACACCGTGAAGCTTCCCGTGTAGGCGAAGAGATTGAGCATGCGCCGGTCCCGCGCGTAGCGCCGCACGAGCGAGCGCGCCACGCGATGATCGAGGAACAATCCCGTATCGAGGTAGTCGGAGAGATTCACCTCGAAGCGAAGGCCCTGCTCCGCGACCACGCGCGTCACGCCGCGCCGATCGACTCGCTCGTACTGCGACGCGCGATCGTCGCCGCGCTGCCCCGATCGATCCTTGATCCAGAGCCGCTCGTCGGCGAGCTCGAGCCCGCTTCGAATCTCCTCGACCACGCGATCCCGGAAAGCACGCTGCGCCTCGACCGTATCGTCGCGCGTGCGCGGCAGGAGCCACGCCACCGCATCGCCGTCGTACCAGTCGACGATGAGCGGATACTCGGGAATGTCCTTCTCGTAGAGGCGAAAGCACGACACGCCTTCCGCGGCGGCCCAGCCGCGCAAGTGCCGCAATCGCTTCGCGAGACGGTTGGCCAGCATGGACTCCACGGCTGCGATATATTCCCCCGCCGCCGGCCCCGTGGCGGGTGATCCGCCGGTGGATCGCCATCACTTCGGCGCTTGTTTGAACCCCGCTTCCTTTCGCGGGAATCGTGGCCTCTCTCGAGGCATCGCTGCTCCCGAACGCTCCTCCCTCAACTTCATCATGCTCAAGCTCTTCCAGCCGAGTCGTCTCGCCGTCACCGCATCCCTTGCCGCCCTTTCGCTCGCCGGCGCCGTTTTCGCCGGCGAAGCGGACCTGAAGGTTCCGCCCGTCGACAGCGCCCACTTCGACTTCGGCGCGTTTCAGCTCGACGGCATGCAGCTCATGCTCGGCGGCCTCGTCATCTGCGTGATCGCCGCGATCTTCGGCTGGGTCCAGTACGCGCAGACCAAGGCGCTTCCGGTCCACCAGTCGATGGCGAGCGTGTCGAACATCATCTGGGAGACCTGCAAGAGCTACCTCTTCCAGCAGGGCAAGTTCCTCGTCTTCCTCTGGATCCTGATCGGCGTCTGCATCCTCTTCTACTTCGGGTACCTGGGTCAGCGGACCGCGAGCGCCGAGCATCCGTGGATGGGATGGGGCGGCGTGGGCATCGTGCTCGCCTCGAGCGTGCTCGGCATTCTCGGCAGCTATGCCGTGGCGTGGTTCGGCATCCGCATCAACACCACCGCCAACAGCCGCGCCGCGTTCGCCAGCCTGAAGGGCGAGTTCCTTCCCGTGCTGAGCATTCCGCTGCGAAGCGGCATGAGCGTCGGCCTGCTGCTCGTGAGCGTCGAGCTCTTCTTCATGATCTGCATCCTCTCGTTCCTGCCGGAGCACCTGGTCGGGCCGAGCTTCATCGGCTTCGCCATCGGCGAGTCGCTCGGCGCCTCGGCGCTGCGCATCTGCGGCGGCATCTTCACCAAGATCGCCGACATCGGCGCCGACCTGATGAAGATCGTCTTCAAGCTTCCGGAGGACGATCCGAAGAATCCCGGCGTCATCGCCGACTGCACCGGCGACAACGCCGGCGACTCGGTCGGTCCCACCGCCGACGGATTCGAGACCTACGGCGTCACCGGCGTCGCGCTCATCGCCTTCCTGGCGCTCGCGCTCGAAGCGAACGCGCCGATGTGCGCCACGCTCATCGTCTGGCTCTTCACGATGCGCGCGCTCATGATCGTGACGAGCCTCGTCAGCTACTTCCTGAACGAGGTGATCTCGAAGAACCGCTTCGCCGGCAAGAAGGACTTCCACGAGGAGGCGCCGCTCACCTGGCTCGTCTGGATCACCTCCTTCGTGTCGATCCTGATCACCTTCGGCGCCAGCTACCTGATGCTCGGCAATCTCTCGGAGACGGTGACGACGATCGGCGGCGCCGCGCCGGCCACGCTCACCACGCCCACGGGAACGGCGACCGGCACGGTCACCGCCGGCACGGTCACGACCACCGACTTCGGCGACCTCTGGTGGATCCTCTCGATCGTCATCAGCTGCGGCACGATCGCCGGTGCGCTCATTCCCGAGTTCACCAAGATCTTCACGAGCACGAGCAGCCGCCATGTGCGCGAAGTGGTGAACGCGTCGGCGCAGGGCGGCGCGAGCCTCAACATCCTGAGCGGGTTCGTGGCCGGCAACTTCTCCGCGTTCTGGAAGGGTCTCGTGATCGCGGGACTCATGGCCCTGGGCTGGTGGGGCGCCATGCAGCCCGACATCCAGCTGCTCATGCCGCAGAAGTACGACTTCGCGGCCCCGATCTTCGCGTTCGGCCTGATCGCGTTCGGCTTCCTGAGCATGGGACCGGTCACGATCGCGGTCGACAGCTTCGGTCCCGTCACGGACAACGCGCAGAGCGTGTACGAACTTTCGCAGATCGAGTCCAAGCCGGGAATCCAGGAGGAGATCAAGCAGCAGTTCGGATTCACGCCCGACTTCAAGACGGCGAAGCACCAGCTCGAGAAGGGCGACGGCGCCGGCAACACCTTCAAGGCCACCGCGAAGCCCGTGCTCATCGGCACCGCGGTCGTCGGCGCCACCACGATGGTGTTCAGCCTCATCCTTCTGCTCGACAAGACCTTCGGAGAGGTCGTCGAGAAGCTCAGCCTGGTGCAGCCGCAGATCCTGCTCGGCCTGCTCGTCGGCGGCGCGGTCATCTACTGGTTCACCGGCGCGAGCACGCAGGCCGTCGTCACCGGCGCCTACCGCGCGGTGGTGTTCATCAAGAACAACATCAACCTGAACAAGGCTACGGCGAGCGTCGAGGATTCGAAGGAGGTCGTGCGCATCTGCACCGTCTACGCGCAGAAGGGCATGATCAACATCTTCATCGTGATCTTCTGCCTCGCGCTCGGACTGCCGTTCTTCGATCCGTACTTCTTCATCGGCTACCTCGTGGCGATGGCGTTCTTCGGCCTCTTCCAGGCGATCTTCATGGCGAACGCCGGCGGCGCCTGGGACAACGCCAAGAAGATCGTCGAGGTCGACATGCGCGCGAAGGGTTCCGACATCCACGCGGCGTCGGTCGTCGGCGACACGGTCGGCGACCCGTTCAAGGACACGAGCTCGGTCAGCCTGAACCCCGTGATCAAGTTCACCACGCTCTTCGGTCTGCTCGCGGTCGAGATCGCGATCCAGGACCAGGTGCAGGAGTACAAGTACTGGATCGGCGGCGCGCTCTTTGCGATCGCGCTGATCTTCGTGTACCGAAGCTTCTACGGAATGCGCATCCCTGCGGAGGTGCGGAAGACGGCTTGAGGCGCCATCGCGCGGAGACGCGCGGCAACGCGCGATTCCGGCGATTCGCGAGCGCAGCGGCCCGGTTTCGCGCCGGCGAGGCTGCGGTCGATGAACCGCGAAATCGCAGCCGTATACTCCCGCCGCTCATGCGGTTCCTTCGGCCACTCGCACTCGTTCTCGCCGCGTTCGCGCTCGCCTCGGTGGCGGCCGCGACCGAAGCGCCGGGCTCGAAGGCCAACGACGCGACACGCGCCGTCGCGTTCGAGGCGCCGGGCTCGACCGCCGCGCCGAATGCCGCAGGCCCCGGCACCTGGGACGGCGACGGATCGCAGCCGGACGAACCCGAATGGACCGAAGTCGCGCCCGACGGCCGCGATCGGCTTCCGAAGTGGATCGAGCAGGGAATCCGGCGCTACGGACCGATCTCCGTCTTCTTCGCGTTCATCATCTCGGGCGTCGGGCTGCATCTGAGCGAGGACCTGATCCTCATTCCGGCGGGCTTCCTGGCGGCGGGTGACCCGCACCATCCGGTGCGACTCTTCTGGGAGTTCGCGTTCTGGGCGTACCTGGGCATCGTCGTGGGCGACGCCGGGTGGTTCTGGATGTGCAGCACCTTCGGCACGCGCTTCCTGCACAGCCGCTGGTTCAAGCGATTCATGCACCCGCGACGCCTGCTCGAGATCAAGCACCAGATGGATCGTCGCGGCGCGCTCGTGCTGATCGCGGCACGATTCATTCCCGGCACTCGCACGCCGGTCATCACCATGGGCGGCCTTCTGCACATGAAGTGGTGGAAGTTCCTGCTCGTCGAGCTCACCTGCGTGCTCGCGTCGGCGCCGCTGCAGATGGCGGTGGGATGGTTCGCGGCGAAAGCAGTGTCGAGCGCGGGCGTGACGAGGCTTTCGCACCAGATCGCCATCGGCGTGGCGGTGACGATCGCGTTCGTCGTGCTCATGTACTTCGTGCACGTGTGGGTGAAGTCGCGGCAGTCGCGACGGCGACCGCCGCGAGCGCCGGCGCGCTGGCTGCGGCTCTACGACTCGCGCGTGGTCGTGTGCCCGCAGTGACGCCGGCGAGCCGACGGTCGCGGGCCGGGATCGACGCGATCCTTGCCGACGCACATGCGTCGCGTTACGCTTCCGACCCGCCTTCGGGCGGAGACATCCAGTTCACGGGCGGTTACTCAAGTGGCCAACGAGGGCAGACTGTAAATCTGCTGGCTTACGCCTACGGGGGTTCGAATCCCTCACCGCCCACTTCCGATTCGGACGCGGCACGATCGATCGATCCGGCGTACGATGGCCACCTCGGTCGCGGAGCCAAGCCGCGGTTCGAACGAGATCTCGACGGGGCGTAGCTCAGCTTGGCTAGAGCGCTTGGTTCGGGACCAAGAGGTCGCAGGTTCAAATCCTGTCGCCCCGACTCGGTGTGCGAGGGGAAGGCGAAGACGCCTTCCCCTCGCGTCGCTTCCGGCATTGCGTGCATCCCCGGACGACGCGAAGAGCGTTCGATGTTCGCGGGCGGCCGCTACGGCTCCCAGCCTTCGAGCAGGATCGCCAGGTCGTTGCCGTTCACCGTGAGATCTCCGTTGAGATCGGCCACGCGACCGTCCGCGCCCCCCACCTGACCCCACGCGCCGAGCAGTCGGCCGAGATCGGAGCCGTTCACGGCGCCGTCGCAATCGAGGTCGGCCGGCTTCGGCACCTGGATCAGGAGCCGCTGATTCACGGCCACGTTCGTGAGCGTCATTTCGTAGCCCGGCGGGAACTCGATCGTCAGCTCGTCGATCAGCGTCGCATTGCCGAGCCCGAAGTGGATCATCGGCTCGCTCGAACTGCCGTAGCCGTGACCGCCGTCGAGGTATCGCATGTAGGTCGCCGAACCGACCTTCGCGGTGACGCGAGCG
>Ga0194131_10005696_pt1 | contig 17761 bp, 11 predicted proteins | sample TA2KigO120mmetaG_FD_148631 | JGI IMG/M metagenome (GOLD analysis project Ga0194131, IMG submission 148631) | Freshwater microbial communities from Lake Tanganyika, Tanzania - TA2015053 Kigoma Offshore 120m | ecosystem: Environmental > Aquatic > Freshwater > Lake | place: Tanzania: Lake... | reverse complement strand
AAGAAGATGTGAAGCGCTCGGAACTGGTGGCGTATCTTATCAAACGTTTAAATAACAAAGATTCTATTGTTAAAAACGAGGAAGAACGCAAGATGTTTCTTTAGACGTTGGCATTTGCTAGAATTCTTTGTCTATATTTAGCGAAAGAAACGACGTTAATTTTTTCATGCTTAACATAAGATACGAATTGCACTTTTTTATTTTTAAAATAGTCATCTAGTTGAGCCAAATCCTTAGCTGAATATTTTCCTACTATATATTCTACAAAAAGGCAGTTTCCATCATCACTAAAATCTCCAGCGCTTCTTCTATGGCTATATTCTGAAGCATCCTCTGGGTCATTTATTTTCATGATATGGAAAAATAGCATAAAATTTTCGCCGCAAACCATTTTACCCTTATATTTTTTGATTAAATCAAAATAATAATGATATATTCTCCCATTCTTATCTTGGTGTTTTCGTATCACAAATTCGCTTTCGGGCCTGTACTTTAAAAGCAAATCTTGATTTTTCTGCAATATTTGAAGTTTTTCTTCAAAGTTTAGTGTATTAAAATCTACGACTTTAATTTCCATATTTTTATTATAAATTTTAATTATAATCTAATATAATTTTTTATGAAGTATTGCACTCAATGTGGTCATAAGAGTGATGATTTTGCTAAGTTTTGCCCAAATTGCGGAAATTCTTTTTCCGTTAAAACGAGCATTGCGAGTGTCAAAAACTCCCAAAATGAAATTGAAAATGATGGCGAGGGAGATATAAACCTTTCGCTGGCAAGAAACGCCTCTAAAATAGATTTCGAAATAGAGGTTCCTTATGAAAAAATGACAGGTACTTCAATTAAAGATTTAATTAGAAGCCCTTGAAAAATAATTTAAAATTTGAAGATCACATAGGACTGATTGATTCGGAAATAAACAGACATCGCAATAAATGGTTTTTATCTGAGTCTACCGCGATTGATTTTGAGGATGTTTCTCAAATTATAAAAATACATATTTTCAAAAAATGGAAACTTTTTGATAGTTCTAAAAAACTTGAGCCATGGATTAATGCAATCGTTTCTAATCAAATTAAAAATTTAATAAGGAACAATTATGGAAATTATTCCAAACCCTGCATAAAATGCGGCGCAGCTTTAGCTGGAGACGCTTGTAGTATTTATCAAGAGCAGTGTTCAGCGTGCCCCTTATATGCAAAATGGGAGAAGACAAAAAAACATGCTTTGAGCATTAAAAAATGCCAATCCACAGAAGAGAATTCAAACTATATTCAATCTCAAGAAGATGAGTCCTTTAGTCTAGAGTATAATATAGAAAAATTAAATAATTTATTGCCTAAAATATTAAAAGAGAATGAGTATAAATTCTATAAGCTTTATTTTATAGAAAAAAATTCTGATGAAGCTGTTGCTAAAAAAATGAAATTTAAAACTTGCGAAGCGAATCGCAAGCCCGGATACAAACAAATACAAAATATTAAAAAGAGCATAATAAAAAAAATCCAAAAAGCGTTCAGAGAAGATAAAATAGATCTGATATGAAAAAAATAGATCTCACCAATGATCAGCAACTCAAAGTACTCGAAATATGGAACACTAATGACAATGAAAGTCTTCCGGGTATAAAAGAGCTAACTTCTTTAATTTTTCCAGATATTGAAGAAGATTTAAAAGATGGGAGAAGCTCTTATGGCCGCGCAATCAAAGATTTTTTAGCCAGCAGAAATTTAAAAGCAAAATCAAGAACAGAATATGAGCCCAAAGATCGCATTGATCTAACCAGCGAGCATAAAGAGTATATTGAAAAAAATGCCTCAACAATGAGCGCGGTACATATTGCGCGAATTATATTTGAAAACGAAAAGCTTTCAAATCTGAATATAGAAACTAGATCGGTTAATGATTACATTAAATCTTTACCAAACATCGTTTCTTATGCGGATACTGAGGAGATTCCAGAAGGTAATTATCGTCCACCAAAAACTTTTGAAAAAATTTCAAACAAAGTTAATCGGTATGTTTTAGATGGAATAAATAAAGATCAAGTTTCCGCTCAACAAAAAAATTCTTTGATGACGCTTATAGCTTATTTGCACACTTATAGATTTATTCATCAGATAAACTCTTATCTTTCGCAAACCGACCGGGACCTTTTTGAAAGTTCTTTTATCAGATATTGTTTTGATAAACCAGATTTAACCCAAGAAGAAGTTGATCAGTATATTATTCTTTCTAGTGAAGTGGTAATTTCTTCCAATATACAAAAAACCATTCAGATGGTTCAAGCTCAAATAGACGCGCAGGTTGAAAATGATGGTAAAATTCCCATGACCCTAATAGAAGCCTCAAATACGGCCAGAAATGAGTATAATCAGTGCGTTACGCGCCAGCAAAAACTTATTAATGATTTAAAAATTAAAAGAAGCGAAAGACTCAGCAAGCAAATTAAAGAAAATGCAAGCATCCTTAACCTCGTCCAATTATGGAAAGAGAAAGACTCAAGAGATCAAATGATCAAGCTAGCAAATAAAAGAAGAGAAATTGTTAAACAAGAAATCGATAGATTATCTTCGCTAGATGAAATCAAATGTAAAATAATGGGCCTTTCCGAGGGAGAGCTGTTGAATGAATAATGTTTGTAAAATTTGCAATCAATCTTTTTCCGAAACTGCTGGGCTTCATAAGCACATCAAGGCGCATGATCTAAGAATCATTGAGTATTATCAGACTCAATATCCTCGCTACGATATGCAATCGGGCGAAATTATAAGGTTTAAAAATAAAGATCAATATTTTTCTACAGATTTTAATAGTCGTGAAAATTTAAAAAAATGGATAGAATCAAAGCCGGAACCAGAAGTTAGAAATTATATTAAAGAATTATTAATTAATAGAAAAAATAAAAAATCAGCGCAATACTCTTTTTGTCAAGTTGAATTAAGATCTTTGCTCATGCCGCCCATTCAAACTTATGATAAATATTTTGGAAACTATTATAGATTTTGTGAGAGTCTTGGGTTTAAGAACAAATATCAGCCGCTTGGTGGTCCAATTATTTCAAAAGAAATTATAGGAAAAATTCACATTGATACTCGCGAGCAAAAACCATTATCTTTCCCAGGCAGATACACGGAGGTTAAAACATTAAATTTTGGAGATTATACCTTTAGTGATAAAAAAGCCAGCTGCGAATGTTATATTGAAAGAAAATCAATTTCAGATTTTATTGGTACTTTAAGTGGCGGCTATGATCGTTTTATTAATGAAATAGAAAGGTCCGTGGAGGCGCAAGCTAATCTGATTGTTTTAGTGGAGGAATTTTTGAGCAATGCTTTAAATTTTAATGATCTTTTTTATGTTTATCAAAAGAATACTAAAGTTACTCCAGAGTATGTTTTTCATAACGTAAGAAACATTATCCAAAAGTATCCCTCCGTTCAGTTTCTGTTTGTAAAGAATCGCGAAGAGGCGTCTAGAGTAATTCAAAAAATTTTTACATGCGATTGTATTTATAAAAATATAGATTTGCAACTCGCATACGATATGAAAGCTCTTTAATGTGGTATTGTCCAGATAAATATAAAAAAATCATCACTAATGTAAATGATGAGATGCTAAAATTAGAAGGCTCTTTAAAAGAAAGAGACGCTAGAATTTCTTTAGCTAAATTTTTACGAGCAAATATAGGAATTACTACAGAATTAATTTCGGGAATAAAGCTCGCCCCTTATCAAGAGATTATGATCAAGGGAATGATGAATAGAAATTTTAGCATGCTTGTGCTTGGGCGCGGATTATCCAAATCTTTTTCCGCTTCGGTATTTTGTTTTTTACAGTGCATATTTGAACCTGGCACTAAAATATTAATCGCTGGTCCCACATTCAGAACCGCAAGAAACATTTTTAATAACATAGAAAAATTTTCAGAAGCCAAGGGCGCGGAGCTTTTATTTCAATGTTTTGGAGCAAAATCAAGACGCGGCGACGAGTTTAGCTGGGATATAAACGGAGGATCAATAAAAGCAATTCCGTTAAATGGAGAAAAGATTCGCGGTTTTCGTGCGAATGTACTTGTACTCGATGAGTTTTTATTACTTCCAGAAGATATAATTAAAAACGTACTAATGCCATTTCTAGTGGCTCCTCAAAATATTAAAGAAAGAATGGAGATCAGAGAAGAGGAGGATAGATTAATCGCTCGCGGAGTGATGAAGGAAGAGGATCGAGTAGTTTTTCCTAATAATTCAAAAATGATCGCACTCTCCTCTGCGAGCTATACTTTTGAAAATCTTTATAAGACTTATCAAGATTGGACAAACAAAATTACAAACGACTCAATTTTAGACTCAAAGTACTTCGTTACCCAAATGGGCTACGAAGCGGTTCCTCAAGATATGATCGACAAGAATATTATTGAAGAAGCGCAGAACGGAGGAACTTCAAACTCTTCATTTTTAAGAGAATATTGCGCGCAGTTTACAGATGGTAGTGATAGTTATTTTAGTTTTAGAAAAATGGAAGAGTGCACTCTAAAATCTGAAAAACCTCACACTTTAATAAGGGGTTCTTCTGGGAAAAAATATGTTTTAGCAGTTGATCCAAATTTTAATGATAGCCCTTCCGCCGACTATTTTGCTATGGCTGTGATGGAATTGGATGAGGAAAAGAAACAAGGAATTTTAGTTCATTGCTATGCTGGGTTGGGAGGTTTAAGCAACCATGTAAAATACTTACATTATATACTAACTAACTTTAATATTGTAATGATGATTGTGGATAATGCTGGCGCAGATATATTTTTAGATAGTTATAATAATTCTGAATTTGTTAAAAATGACTCAGAAAAACTCAAAGTATTTGAATTTAATTCTGTGGCAGAAGGGGCAGATTATGAAGCGGAATTAAGAAAAGCAAAAAATCAATATAATCAAGAGAATAGACGCATAGCTTTTCCTCAAGTCTTTGAATCTGAATTTATAAGAAGAGCAAATGAAAAATTACAAGGTGATATAGATTTTAAAAGAGTATGGTTCGCTTCAAATACGTGCGGAGATGAGTCTTTTTTTAACGAATCCTCTTCCGCTAAAGTTCCCCTAGACTTGATAATACCAGAATCTAAAAAAGACTGGAGTTTTATTGATTTTTTGGAAGAATTAGATAATTTAATTTATCAAACTAAAAAACAATGCGCTTTAGTGGAGTTTAGTACCACCGCCAGAGGCAACCAATCTTTTGAGCTTCCTCAGCACTTGAAAAGGTCAAATTCCCCCAATCGAGCAAGAAAAGACAATTATACTGCTTTAGTATTGTCTAATTGGCTTGTTAAATGTTACTTTGATATAACTAAAACATCAGAAAAAAAGAATGATGGTTTCAGCCCAATGATGATATATTAGTGTAATGAATAAAAAGGTCTAAGGTATGCCAGATAATTTTATCCGAATAAAACAATTAGATAAGCCCGAATTGTCAGGTTTTATTTTTGACGCTATTTCCGGCCGAGGTTTAGAAATTTCTTCAAATAAAAGAATCACGGGAGATTTTATTCCATTATCGAGTGGAGAGTCAAATTTGGGATCTTTGAGTTTTCCATTCCGTGATTTGTACACAACTGGAGTTTACATTGATGGAAATCTTCTTTCCGTTCTGAATGGAGATTTAAAAATAAATGGAGTTTCTTTAACGGGCGATTTGGGGGTTGGTGTTGTTGGTCCAAGCGGCGCAACTGGAGCGATTGGACCTTCTGGCGAGTCTGGCAGAGCAATTATTAGCGTTCAAGCTACGGGAACTCTTAATGGTGGTGCGAGCGGAATTCGTTTTGGTTTATCTGGTAAAAATGATACAGAAATAACTTTCACGGATGTTATATCTTTGCCTGCTGGTCCTTCTGGAGCCACAGGAATTCATGTCACAGGCGTTTTACCTTCTGGAACAGGAGAATTTGGCGGAGCAAAAGGTTTTAGATTTTTGTTTAGCAATAACTCGACTGGAACTCTTATCGAACTTCCTAGTGGCTTAAGTGGAGCTCAAGGAGAAATTGGTCCAGTTGGAGGATTTACTTTTTCTTTCGTAGCAAATGATTCTCCAAAAAGTCCAACAGGTTTCGAAACGGGACAAAGCGCTCCTCCAAGAGCTTTTATAGATCAACTTCAATCAAGTGGATATAATCCTACTCTCAAATTAATAAGAGGATTCACTTATAATTTTTCTTATGGCGATATTGGTACTGAAGTTGTTGATGATACCAATACAAATCTTCTATTCTCGACCGGAAACGAGCTAGGATTTTTGAGATTTACTTTTTTCAATAATGCTGTATCTACTGGAAGATATATAAGTGGAAGTTTACCCACACCAATTGCAATTGCAAACGTTTTATCAAATCATACTTATACTTTAGATGGATTAATTGGTGCTTTAAGATATGATGCGGCCACCGAATTAAAATATGGTTTTGAACTAATTGAAGTAGAAGACCAAGAGACTTCTTTAAATCAATACTATGTTCTTGGGCAAATCCTTACATTTGATTCTGCTCCTCCAGGACCAACTGGACCAACTGGATCGACTGGCCCTCAAGGAGCACAAGGTCCAACTGGAGCGGTTGGACCACAAGGGGATCCAGGACTATCAATAACGGGAGTCCAGTTGGCTTCTGGGGCTGGAGTAAATGCTTATATTTATATTCTTTCTGGAGGGTCACAAACTAATCCATTCCCGTTGCCAACTGGCGCGCCAGGTCCAAGTGGAGCGACGGGTCCAGCGGGACCAATTGGACCAAAAGGGGATGTTTATAAAACTTCATTCTATTCAAATTCTGCCGGACTTTCCGTGAGAAAAAATAGTGCAACAGCCATAGGCTTCCCGTCTTCAATGACTTTTACATTGAATGATGAATTGGAGTTTACTCACAATAATTTCAAAAATCTGGCTTATGGAGTAAATCAAAAAATTATTTTCGTTGCCGCTGACACTGGAACATATTGGAATGGAAGAATTTTAAACTATGATGTTGACGCGGGAGTTGTTAAGGTAAATGTGGAAAGTCCTTATGCTTGTAATTCGGCGTATTGCGTGCTTAGTGGAGGGAATCCAATTTTTAGTGGGATTTTTGCTACTAACATACTCGTTGACGTAAATTTAGACATCGTTTCCGCCGTTGGCCCAATCGGACCAACTGGAGCTACCGGCGCTTCTATTACCGGAGCCGTGAATGTTGGAGGAACCGGAATGTTCTTCAATCTATCAAACGGAACTAATACAATCACAATTCCTACTCCCACCGGTGGACCAAGCGGCGCGCAAGGCAAAAGTATTATATTTGCTTCGGGAACTGGAAGCGCAACTTACGGAGGGTCTAGTGGAGTTTATTTTGGTATTTCTGGAATTGGAGACGCATCTGCGACTTTAACTTCTCCAATTTCTCTACCAGTTGGCCCCTCTGGAAGAAGTATAATTTTTGTTTCTGGAACTGGACAACTTTTTGCTTCAAATGTTGGCTTTAGCGGAATGTATTTTGGATTGTCTGGTGCGGGAGACTCATCCGCAGTTTTAACAAATGTAATTTCGCTGCCTAGAGGTCTTTCGGTTGGATTTTTAAGCCAAAGTGGGAATAACGTAACTTTCGTAAGAGAGGATACTATTCAAATTGGAACTGTCGTTTTGCCCAGCGGAGCAACGGGTGCTATTGGCCCTACTGGAGCTAGAGTAAGCGGAGTAGTTCACTTGACCGGATCCGATGGAATTGGAAGCGGCATTTTCTTTACATTAACCAATGGACAAAATACGAATACAATTCCCATTCCAACTGGTGGTCCAATAGGACCAGTGGGCCCAATTGGGCCATCTGGAAGAAGAGTAATTTTTGCTTCTGGAACGGGTGTGGGTGCGAATGGAGGTTCTTCTGGAGTTTATTTTGGAATTTCTGGTAGTGGAGATGTATCTGCGATATTAACTTCTGTCATAGCTCTTCCCGTTGGTCCAAGTGGAGCGCAAGGTCCAACGGGAGAAACGAGATTTAATATAAAATACATCGATCCAAATGATGGCTTATATCAAGTGTTACTCGAATCCAATACTAATAATATTATAGATTTTGGTGAGTATGATTTGTGGGACTGCAGAATAACTGGTAATAGTGTAACAGTTAATTTTGTTTCTGGGACATTCTTAACCGGTTCAGTCGCTGCAATGCGTATAACTAACAAGCAATGCGAAGATGGCGACATTTCTGATACCGCTATAAATTGGGGTACTGGTATTTATTGGCCGGGTAATAGTTCAGCGTTTATTCCGACCGTAAGTGGCCGATCAATATACTGCACGTTTACTAGATTACCAAATAAAAATGGCCCAGTATATTTAGCTAATGCTTTAACGAATTATCACATATAATGATTTATGAGCAAAACAAAAAAACCAAACTTAAAAGAGATTTTGCCTTTATCTACAGAAGCCTCCACTCCGACTAGGAGAAATCGAGCCGGTTCTATTGAAAAAACCGACAAATATAAAAATATTGATGATGGAGTCATTCCTTTTAAGTATAATGGAACTTACTCTGACACTTCTTCATTGGATGTGCGGGATGTGGTGACGCTTTGTCAAAAAGCTTACTATAATTTTTCTGTATTTAGAAATGTTATTGATTTAATGACTGAATTTTCGGTGAGCAATATATTTTACAGAGGCGGAAACAAAAAATCAAGAGACTTCTTTGAAGCATTATTTAACAAAATTAATTTATGGGATTTGCAAGATAAATTTTATAGAGAATACTATAGGTCTGGCAATGTATTTATTTATAAATTTGAAACCGAACTAAATAACCAAGAAATTTCTAAAATTACTCAGGTGTTTGGTGGTAATCAAATTCTAGCGAAAAAAAATCAAATTCCAGCCAGATACACTATATTAAATCCGGCCGATATTCAACTTGTTAGTCGACTTAGTTTTAGCACCGGGCAATATTATAAAGTGCTTTCAGATTACGAATTGGACACGCTTAAAAAACCAAGAAATGAAGAGGATAAGGAAGTTTATGATAGTTTTCCTCAAGAGATTAAAGACCAGATAAAGCAAAAGGGATCATCGTTAGTAAGACTACCATTAGAAAAGCATAAAATGGTGGCGGTTTTTTATAAAAAACAAGATTATGAGCCTTTTGCCATTCCAATGGGATTTCCCGTGTTGGAAGATATAAATTACAAACAAGAATTAAAGAAAATGGATATGGCCATAAGCCGCACAATGCAGCAGGCAATTCTATTGATTACCATGGGTGCAAAAGAGGAGGATGGCGGAGTAAATCAAAAAGCAATGGCTGCAATGCAAGAACTTTTCAAAAATGAATCAATCGGTAGGGTTTTAATTGCTGATTATACAACCAAAGCAGACTTTGTTATTCCAAAAATTTCCGAACTTTTAGATCCTAAAAAATATGAAGTTATTGATAGAGATATCAACATAGGACTTAATAATATTCTAGTTGGTGGAGAAAAGTTTGCTAATCAAGCTAGTAAAGTAGAAGTGTTTCTAGGAAGATTGCGTCAAGGGCGGCAGGCTTTTATTAATAATTTTTTATCTCAAGAAATTAAAAAAATTGCTAAATCTTTAGGGTTCAAAAATTTTCCAATTCCCTATTATGAGGATTTTGATTTGAAAGATGATTCTAATGCAAGAAGAATCTATACTAGATTAATAGAGCTTGGTATTTTAACTCCAGAAGAAGGTTTAACGGCCATAGAAACTGGACGCTTACCAGACAAAGAATCTTCTCTAAACTCTCAAAAAGAACTTGTGGAGTATCGGGACCAGGGATTTTATCAACCTTTAATTGGAGGAGCAAAATCGGCTGAGCCAGCTGGACCAGCTAAATCTGCCGGACCAGTTAAATCAACTGAAGTAGGCAGACCAGTAGGCACAGACAATATCAAACAATCAACTAAAAAAATTTCACCAATCGGCGCTTCTTATAGCTGCGCTAAAGTAAGAGATAATTTGTTGATTTACGGTAAAGTTATCGTGGAGGTGGAGAGTCAATTGAAAAAGAAATTTAAGCTTAAAAAATTAAATCCAATCCAATCCGAATCTGCAGAAGAAATTGCTCGAACCATTATCCTAAACGAAGAAAAAGTTAATTGGTTTTCAAGCGTAGCAAAATATGTTGAAAATCCAATAGACAATAACTTTGAAAGAATTGAAAAAATTAAAGAAATTGGTATTCAGCATGAGTTAGATTTATTTTTGGCTTCTATTTTATCAGAAAGTCAAAACTAATCTAACAAATGCCAAAATTTTTCAATTATCTTCGCCAAGATGATTTTCCTCCCTCTGGGTTTGAAAATAGTTTAAGATTTGTCGGTGCCGATTATCAGCAAAATTACTTTTTTGCTATCGAGGGAAAAAATTATTCTGTATCTTTAAACAGTAATTTTAGTAAAAATCCGAAAGACACTTATTTTGCCGAACTTACTTTAAATCCCTCAATCATAACAAACCCTTCAGATCAAAAAAATTACTCAGTAAGTTTTTCTTCCCGAATTATACCAAATCCTTCTGATGCGGGAAGTTTTTTGTCTAAAATTTCCGCAGCGGTCGCTCCTCAACCGCAAGAAACTGGAAATTTTTTTGTTGGTTTGAGTTCTTCAATTTTTGGACCCCCCGAAGCGAAAGAATCTGGAGAGTGTTCGGTATCTTTACAAGATCTTAAAATAAGTGGGGTTTTTAGAGAATCTGGAGAAAATGTAGTTTCTTTAGAAAGTTTTATAAAAGCAGCTAATAAATTATACAATAATATTGATATTATTTTATATACAGGCGTATACGATGAGCTTTCTCAACCTGAAGAAAATTATAATTTAGATATTATATTCTATACGGGGACTTATCAAGGCCCAACAGAAACTTAATGTTAAAGATTTAATTGTGCCAGTTTTATTTAAAAAAGTGTAAAAATTAAAATATGATTAAGGCAAATACGGAATATGGATTAGAGGGCGCTTTTAAAGCAGACTTTTATGATGCTCATGGAAATTTAGTAGATTCTACAGACTATTTTTCTAATTTTATCACATATTCCGGTCTTATTTATCCGCTTACCTATCATTTTGCAGAATGTTTTAGGTTTTTAACGTTGGGAGGTTCTAGCGCTAATAATACTATTGGCACGACTGGAATAGGAACTCCGCTTAGTTTAAAAGTGGTGGATGCATTTGAAAATATAAATTATGAGAATGAAAGCCTTTCTTATTTAGGTCCAAATTATTATTCTTTAGGAAATTGTGGAAGTTTCGTATCTAAAGATGGCCCAGCTTTTTTTAGAGCTTGGAAAATTCCTTCAGGAGAAAATACAGTCGCGGGAGAGACTACCACAATAAGAGAATTTATGGTTTCCCCAAGCTCAGGTAGCGATAAATCGGGTAATGTTGCGTTTTCCAGAGTCGTTAAAGAGATCGCTATAAAATCAGGAAACTCTGCTATTTTAACTTATAGACTAAAACTAAAGATTCTTGCTACTGGTATAAATTATTTGACTGGATTTGATATCTCAAATGCTGATCTTGAAGATGGAGCTTTAGTCACGGATTGGGTGGGGACAACTGGAATTTACCGACAAGTTTATAATGGTTTATCTGCAGTAGATAAGAATGGTAATACTTTCATTCCCAAGTACGGAGATATAATGGAACCCGCTAGTAGAAATCAAAAAGACTTCGTTGCTTACTTTTCTCCAGATTATGGTCACTTTGCTACGAATACTAAAACGGGCAGACAGCTTTCTGTCTCAGCTTCTTATAAAGCTGACGGTTTATTTAACGTAGCTTTTGGTTATGATTATGGTAACGAAACGCCCTTATCCGAGACGCCACAAAGCTATGAGTTTAATAAACAAACAATCACCACGCGGATACCTTCTATAGAGATTAGAAACGCCTCCAATATTCGTTTCAAGAGTAATTTTGCCAATTATAATGATTTTACTGGAGAATTGGTAGAGGGAGATTTTAGCAAAATTAATTACGACTATGGAGCATTCGCACTAGCAACTCCTGGGGTAAATGGTTTTGATCCTGATCTAATAGATATTAGAAATAAAGCATCCATATCTGCTGGAGTTTTTACCGAAAAGTTTAATCCTACTGGGGTTTTACAACAAAATCGTAAAAAAACTCTTATTAGACAAATACTTTTCGCCCCGAACAGATCGTACGGAACAAATACAAGATACGGTTCTTTTGTGTATGGATTCAAAAACGGTAATGATATTTATCCCGCAATAGACTGTATTTTTTTCAATAAATCTGGTCAATTATTAATGCCGCATTTTAGAGAATTCACAGGTTTTCATAATTTTGAACCAGGCTCAGGTATAGGAACGGGAAGAGCAACTTTGTCTCCCGCTATAAATAATTTCTTTAATTATAATATTCTTGTAGATTCTACGGGTCACATAACGGGTTTTGTTAAAACTGGAAATTATAAATCTGGAATTTTTGACAGATATTTACAAAGACACTTTCCGCAGCTTCCAGCACCATTAAATAACCTTCCAGTTTTCAATTCTGAGCCAGAATTTACTGGAACAGCTCTTCATCCAAGCGGCTATCCTAATTTCAACAACACTGATGAAATAAAATTAATTTACAAAGACTTACAATTTTTCGCCTCTGGTTTTGGATATGTTCCAACTGGATATTATGAATTTTCTTCTTCAAAACAAGTTTTACATGAAGTAAGTTTTAGCGGCGATTCAAACACAAATTTGTTAAAGACTCCGCTAAAGTTAAGCAAATCTCGCATAACGGGAGAAGATAATTTAGTTAGTGGAGGGTTCTTTTTATCAAGAATTCAATTTTTAGATTCAGGCACTAACGGAGAAAAAGAAAAAAATACTGATATAGTTAGTTTGATTGGTGGTTTAGATAGTATTCCAACTGAGCAATATTTCACTGGTTATCTTTATACTGGAGACACGCTACTAACTAGCTTTAATGTTTTTGGTCAGGATGAGAGCTTACAATTAGACGCGAGTACCACAATCGACGCTCTTAGATTAAATAGATTGGTTAATAATTCTGACTCGACCGGAAGCGCAATAGCTTCTTTGGGCAAAAGAGGATCTGGATTATTAAATATTCCCAACCCTGATTATAATTTAAAATTTAGCGGAGGAAATCAAGCGAGCTCAACTGGTTTGGCTCTTAGTGGTTGGTCAAGCGTTGCTTGTAGCAGCGATGGGGAAACGGTTGTGGTGGCTGCAAGTGATCCTAATTCTTATGTTTATTATAACGTATCTGGAGGAAAGCTTGATAGCTGGGAACCTTTCACGGGCGTAAGCGGCAGTTGGGTCGCTCTTACAAAATCTGATCATAAAGATATATTTCACGGAATAACAACTGGAAATTATTTTAAAATTACAATTGATGAAGAAAACTTTCCTGTTGTTTGTGAAACTACCGGAGTCGCTCATGCAAAAATTGGATATACTATTAGCGGTAGTACCAACGACTATACTAGAACTTATACTGTTTCTAATTATAACTACAATTCAAGTTATCCTTTATTTGTAAGAGCTGGAGACACTTTAGAGTTTAAGAATCCAATGATCGAAGATTATAGCGTTACTGGCGCTAGCATCTCAAACGGAGGAAAGGATTACTTTATAAATGACATAATTCATCTAAATGGTGGGAAAAAACCAGACGGATCACCATACGATAACGGTGATCTTCACTCTTTCCATATTAAAGTAACAAATACTGGGGTGGATGGAGCGGTGACAGCTTTTGACATAATTCACAGAGGAAGTTATTATGAGTCTTTTCAAGGGAGTTGGGGCGCGGACGGGAGCGCGGGAACCAATTTTTCAGCAAACGTTAGTTTTGGTAAAAATCCTGCTCCGCCTTTAAAATTTAATGTAGTTTCTGCAAACACAGGCAATAAGACTTTTACGTTTACTGGCTCTGCTATTACAAGCGATAAAGCTAATTATCATCCTACCGTTCAAACTTCTAATTTAATATTTTATGTTACAGGAAATAGCGGATCATTTATAGATATTGATGCTGATGAAAAAATCTACACGATTGCGCGTGCGGGTAATATTGAAAATACTAGAAGAAATTTTATATTTAAATCAGAAAATTCTGGACAAAGTTGGGATTTAAAATATGCAGATGATGAGTTGGATAAATTTAAAAAAATATCTTCTTCTAAAAATGGAATCGTTGCTTGCGCCACAAGAAGTTTTGATAATCTTTTAATTTCAAGAGACGGAGGAAACGGTTGGGAAAACGCTTCTTGCCCATTCAATTGGACTTCAATAGATATGAGTGATGATGCGGGACTCATCGCAGCGGCCGCAAGATCAGATTTTACTAATCCAGGAGATCTTATATATTTTTCTTATGATGGGGGGCGTAGTTGGTTTCCAAGCGTAAAAGCGGGGGTAAGAAATTGGAAAGAGATTACCGTTTCAAGCAACGGAAGAAGAGTAATGGCTTCTCCTGAAAATGGTCTTATATACAAATCATTTAACTCTGGTAAAAATTGGGGAGAATCTCAATTTGAAACGGGTTGGGCTGGATTAGCCTCCTCTTCAAATGGACGAATTAATTTTGGAGTCGTTAGCGGCGGTTATGTTTACGCTCCCTTGAATAATTCTGAAAAATTATACATTGTTTATGTTAATAATACTGGAAATTACACTTGGGAAGCAACCTCACATATAACAGGAACTCCAATTTTTACTCATTTCAAAGAACCAAGTGGAGTTCCCGCCCATACAGAAACAGGTAAACTTCTTCCAAACAATTATTTTATTGGCCATACTGGAAAATTATTGAGCATAATTAGCGGTGGACCTTATCCTGGACTCAGTGATAAAAATAATCTTGAAGTTCAAGTTAATATGTCATGGTCAGCTCCTTGCGCGGGAATTACGCAGGCTGCGGGTTGTACTGAGCCAAGCTAACAAATGAACAATTATAAATTAAATGGAGAATTTAAGTTTAAAATACTCGATAAAGATAAAAATATAAGAGTAGAGTCGGATTATTTTCCAAATTTTATAACAAGCAAAGGTTTAAGTTTTCCATATCACACTGGATTCGCAGGATTACTTAATTTTTTTAGTGCAGGAACTGGCACGGGATACAACTATATTGGAGTAGATGAGAATCTTCCAACCAGTGGTCTTTATCTTCCAATATTAGAAAGTGGATTTTTCAACTCTACAGGTTTTTTAAAAAATGGCGTGGGCTCTGTTTTAACTCATTCGGGAGTAAACTTTTATAAAACATGGGTTTTACCAGATGAAAAATCAGTTGCATCTAAAGATTATCCTATTAAAGAATTTTCCATTTCAGCTTTTACTCCAAATATCATTATAGATGATCAAGAGGTTACGGAAGGTAATATTTATGAAGAAGTATTCAAGGATGGTGTCCGTCAGATGGAAATCATCCCTAAATATTCCGGCGGTTTAACTGGAATATTTTCTAGAGCCACCGGAAATTTTGAATTGAAAAGTGGCGAGCAAATGTTTGTAACTTACAGATTAAATTTAACTTTTGAAACTGGAATCAAAACATTTTTAAATGTAGTAAACACCGCAGGAGCAGATAAATCAAAAGGCACGCACTTAACTTTTAATCATTTTTCAGGAATTTATTCTTTGACTAGTCCCGCTGTGAATTTTCTTTTTCCATTAGAAGGTATGAAAGAAGGTGGAGATGCAAAACCTGGCGATGTAGGACCTATAGAGCACATGGGACTGGGTATGGAACCTTCCACACCAGAAAAAAATTTGTTTTGTTATTTGTCAGAAGATGAATCTCAATTTTTATTAAAAACAAGTGGCGTTGGAGGTGTATTTGAAGATGCCGAAGAATATTTTGCGGGTGGTGGATGGCAAAATTCTAGTGGAATTCATAAATATATTTATAACGCGCCGCTTGAGAAAGATTCTATAAAAACAAATATTCGTCGTTCAGGAGTACTTGCTCCATCAACCGGAGATATTTTTGAGACCAAGATTGGTGATGGCCCTTTTGGTACGTATGATCCTTACATATTTATGAATATCACGTCGAAAATTTTAACTCAACCTCAATATTTTAAAATAGATGGCACAGATAGAGAAAGGTACATTTTACGAAGTTTTAGTTTGTTAGCTAACGAAAATAACCTAGATCGTAAATTTAAATCTTTAGTTTTGGGTTATGAAAAAGAAGAAGGGGAAGGCCAAGAGCCAAAAGGTAAGGAAATTGTCCCTTATATTGATTGTTTGTTTGGAACAAGCGCGAACGAATTAAAGCCAAATACAGGAGAGTATATAAAAGAAGGAGAGCTTTTTACTGGATGGTTTCCTAATACAGGAAATTATTTAAATTTAGATGAAAAAAACAATTTAACTTTAACATTTAAATTAAAATGGTCTTCGCCTTGCAGCGATGCCATAGACTGCTCTTGATATGCATTTTTCAAAAGAAGATCATGATAAATATTTAAAAGCAATAAATATAGCTTTATTGCAAAATAATTTAGCTGCTATAGTTCCATCTCCACAAACAATTCATGGATCATCCGGATCAAGTGGAGAGAGCGGTTCGAGTGGGACTTCAGGCTCTGGTTCTAGCGGAAGTTCCGGTATAACTGGAACAAATGGCTCAAGTGGAACTTCTGGAGCCTCTGGAACTTCTGGAACTTCTGGAAATAGTGGATCAGCTGGTATTTCTGGTAGAGATTCTGCAGGTTTGATCATAAATAAATTAGAGGATACAACAATAACTTCTTCAACAAATTTATTGGTTGATCCCAACTTACAAGCAGCTATTTCTGAACCCGGAAGTTATGAATTTCAATTAAATGTTTTTTATGAAACTGATGAACTAGCAGATTTCAAATTTAAAGTAGCTGGAGTAAACGAACAATATGGTCAAATGGCTTCAATTTTTATTGAACCAGGTTCGACTCCATTAAGAGCAAAAATGGTAAATTCTGATATAGGATCAGAGCTTTCAGCCACATCTGATTCTGGGGGACTTGGTTATCTTGTAATTAATGGTAATTTTACAACTCAAGAGACTGGAACTCTTGGATTTTATTGGGCGCAAAACACCTCTCAACTAACATCTACGAAAGTAAGAAAAGGAAGCTCTTTAAAAATAACTAAATTAAATTCTTCTGGATCAACTGGAAAAATAAACGAATCTAGCGGCGGAAGTACTAGTGGCTCATCTGGTTCATCTGGAACTTCAGGAATATCGGGTCCTCCAGGCGCATCTGGATCTTCGGGTTCCGGCGGAACTTCTGGTATAACTGGAATAAATGGTTCAAGCGGTAGCGCTGGAACTTCTGGATCAGCGGGTTCAACAGGAACTTCGGGTTCAGCGGGTACTTCAGGTTCAACGGGAACTTCAGGTTCCAGCGGAATTACTGGTACAAATGGAACCTCTGGTATTGGAGGAACTTCTGGAACAAATGGAACAAGCGGAACTTCTGGGAGTGGAGGAACTTCTGGGAGTGGAGGAACTTCTGGGAGTGGAGGAACTTCTGGAAGTGGCGGAACTTCTGGAAGTGGCGGAACTTCTGGCAGTGGAGGAACAAGCGGAACTTCTGGAAGTGGCGGAACTTCTGGAAGTGGCGGAACTTCTGGCAGTGGAGGAACAAGCGGAACTTCTGGAAGTGGCGGAACTTCTGGCAGTGGAGGAACAAGCGGAACTTCTGGAAGTGGCGGAACTTCTGGCAGTGG
>Ga0194131_10005693_pt1 | contig 17765 bp, 14 predicted proteins | sample TA2KigO120mmetaG_FD_148631 | JGI IMG/M metagenome (GOLD analysis project Ga0194131, IMG submission 148631) | Freshwater microbial communities from Lake Tanganyika, Tanzania - TA2015053 Kigoma Offshore 120m | ecosystem: Environmental > Aquatic > Freshwater > Lake | place: Tanzania: Lake... | reverse complement strand
AGAGCGCGCCCGCTGACCCGCCGACCCAGCCGGGCATGGCCGACGACCCGGCGACGGCCGCGTCAGTCGCGCGGCAGCATGACCCACATGAGCGCGGCGCCGAGGAGCCACGCCGCGACGGCGACCACCAGCGCCAGCTCGGCTGAGATCGCGTTGAGGCCGCCGCCGATGGCGGACCCGACCGGATAGCCGATGAAGTTCAGCGACATCGACACGGCGAAGGCGCGGCCGAGCCACGCCGGGTCCGTGCGGCGCTGGCGCAGCGTGAACATGGGCACGTCGTAGACCGCCTCCGCGACCGCGCGCACGACGATAGCGACGACGAGCACGGTGAGGTCGAGCCGCACGAGCAGGAGCGAGATCGCGAGCGCCCCGCCGAGGACGGAGCCGACCATGTACGCCCGCTCGCGCCCCTCGATCCGCAGGCGGCCCGCGAACATGACGGCCACGAACGCGACGGCGCCCATGAGCGCGAAGAGCTGGCCGACGAGCACCGTCGTTCCGCCGAGACGCTCGAGGACGACGACGGGGATGGTGATGAACAGGATCCCGTTGCCGACGCTGCTGATGGACGCGCCGACGGCGATCCCGCGCAGCGTGGGGTGCCGCACGACGTGCACGATCCCGTCCCAGGCCGCGCGCAGGATGCTCCCGTGCGCGGACGCGTCGACCGCGGGGTCGGGCGCGGTCGCCGTGACGACCGCGGCGACCGCGAACATCGCGGCCGCGGCGACGAGCCCGCCCTCGCCGTGGAACGCCGCGACGATGGCGCCGGCGAGGGCCGGACCGACGATGCCGCTGAGCGCGTAGCCGTTGCTGTCGACCGCGTTCGCGCGCGGCCACAGCGGTCGCGGCACGACGAGCGGGAACAGCGTCCGCTGGCCCACCGTCGAGAGCGGGAACGTGAGCGACTGCACCGACACGATCGCGAGCAGGAGCGGCGCCGGCAGCGCGTCGAGCACGGCGAGCGCGGCGATGAGCAGCAGGCTCGCGAGGGCGAAGCAGTAGTCGAGCACGATGAGGCGCCGGCGCCCGTAGCGGTCGAGGAGCGTTCCCACGATCGGGCTCACCATGAGACCCGGCGCGAGCGCGAGGAACGTGGCGAGGCCCGCGAGCACGGGGGAGCCGTAGCGCTCGAGGACCAGCAGCACCAGCACCAGGCCGACCATCTGCCCGGCGATGCGCGCGAGGAGCATGCCTGTCACCAGGCGGACGAAGCCGTCGAGGGCGAAGAGCGCGCGGTACGAAGGGGAGCGGTCGGTCGGGATCATCGCAGGCTAGCGGGGCGCGGTCCCGGACACACCGGTACGCTCCGGAGCAGATGGACGGGATGCGCGACCAGGACGGCACCGCGCTCCTCAGCCCGCGGCAGGAGGCCGACCGCGCGCTCCTCGCCGAGATCGAGCCGGCGGTCCACCGCCTGCTCGAGCGCCACATCTCCGTCGCGAAGGAGTGGTTCCCTCACGAATACATCCCCTACAGCCTCGGGCGCGACTACGACAAGGAGCCGTGGACACCTGACCAGCCGCGGCTCACGGGGGTCGCCCAGACGTCGTTCGAGGTGAACCTGCTCACCGAGGACAACCTGCCCTCGTACCACCGGCTGATCCACCGGATGTTCCATCACGGCGACGGCGCCTGGAAGGACTGGGTGCATCGCTGGACGGCCGAGGAGGGGCGTCACGCCATCGTCATCCGCGACTACCTCGTGGTGACGCGCAACATCGACCCGGTCGCGCTCGAGCGCTGCCGGATGCAGACGACGCTGCTCGGCTACGAGCTCGACGCCGACGTCGTCGGCGGGCTCGCCTACACCTCGTTCCAGGAGCTGGCGACGCGGGTCTCGCACCAGAACACCGGCCGGTACTCCCAAGATCCGGTGGCCGACCGCATCATGACGCGCGTCGCGCTCGACGAGAACCTGCACATGGTCTTCTACCGCGGGGCGATGGAGGCGATCTTCGAGGTCGACCCCTCGGCGGCGACGAGGGCGGTCACCGACGAGGTCCTGAAGTTCCAGATGCCCGGCCACGGCATCAGCGGATTCACGCGCAAGGCGGCGCTGATGGCCGACGCGGGGATCTACGACCTGCGCATCCACCACGACGACATCCTCCTGCCGCTGCTGCGCCACTGGCGGGTGTTCGAGCGGGGCGGCCTCGACGGCGAGGCCGAACGGGCGCGCGAGCGGCTCGCGCACTTCCTCGAGAAGCTCGACACCTCGGCGAAGCGCTTCGAGGAGCGCCGCGCGGCGAAGCGCGATCGCCTCGCCGGACGCAGCTGAGGACATGCGCCGCGGCGACATCCGCAACATCGCCATCATCGCCCACGTCGACCACGGCAAGACCACGCTCGTCGACGCGATGATCCGCCAGAGCCACATCTTCCGCGACGACCAGGCCATCGCCGAGCGCGTCCTCGACTCGAACGCCCTCGAGCGCGAGCGCGGCATCACCATCATGGCCAAGAACATCTCGGTCCCGTACCGCGGGATCAAGATCAACATCGTCGACACGCCCGGCCACGCCGACTTCGGCGGCGAGGTCGAGCGGGTCATGAACATGGTCGACGGCGTGCTGCTGCTGGTGGACGCCGTCGACGGGCCGATGCCTCAGACGAAGTTCGTCCTCCGCCAGGCGCTGCGCCGCGGCCACCGCGCCATCGTCGTCATCAACAAGATCGACCGGCCGCAGGCGCGCCCGAACCACGTGCTGAACGCGACCTTCGACCTGTTCCTCGACCTCGGCGCGACCGAGGCGCAGGCCGAGTTCGAGACCGTCTACACGAACGCCCTCACCGGCGCGGCCGGGACGGACCACCGCCACGTCGACGCGACGCTCGAGCCGCTCTTCGAAGCGATCGTCGAGAGCCTGCCGCCGCCCGACGTCGACCCCGCCGCGCCCGCGCAGCTCCTCGTGACGACGACGTCGTACGACGAGCACAAGGGGCGCATCGCCGTCGGGCGGCTGCAGAGCGGGACGCTGCGCAAGGCCCAGGCCATCGCGCGCATCGACCACTCCGGGAAGGCGACGCCCGGACGGGCGACGTACCTCTTCACCTTCGAGGGTCTCTCGCGGACGGAGGTCGACGCGGTGAGCGCCGGCGACATCGTCGCCATCGCGGGCCTCGCCGAGGCCTCCATCGGCGACACCATCACCGACGCCGCCGACCCGCGGCCGCTCCCGCCGATCCGCGTCGAGGAGCCGACGGTGAGGATGACGTTCGGCGCGAACACGAGCCCCTTCGCTGGCCGCGAGGGCGCGCACGTCACCGGGCGCAGGATCCGCGAGCGCCTCTACGCCGAGCTCGAGCGCGACGTCGCGCTGCGCGTCGCCGACGGCGAGTCACCCGACTCCTTCGTCGTGAGCGGGCGCGGTGAGCTGCACCTCGCGATCCTCGTCGAGAACATGCGCCGCGAAGGCTTCGAGCTGCAGGTCTCGCGGCCCGAGGTCATCTTCCGGGTCGAAGGCGGGCAGCGGCTCGAGCCGTACGAGCAGCTCGAGGTCGAGGCCTCGCAGGAGGTGCTCGGGCGCATCGTCGAGATGGTCGGCCAGCGGCGCGGGACGCTCCTCGACATGAAGTACCGCGACGACGGGATGGTCCACGCGGTCTACCGCATCCCGACGCGCGGCCTCCTCGGGTTCCGCAAGGGCTTCCTCACGAGCACGCGCGGCGAGGGTGTGATGAACGCGCTCTTCTCGGACTACGGCCCCGAGGCCGGGCCGATCTCGTCGCGCCAGTTCGGCTCGCTCGTGGCCTGGGAGGACGGCGTCGCCTCGACGTTCGGGCTGACGCAGGCCCAGGAGCGCGGGACGCTCTTCATCTCGCCCGGGACCGAGGTCTACGAGGGCATGGTCGTGGGCGAGCACATCCGCGAGAGCGACCTCGGCGTCAACGTCGCGCGCAAGAAGCACCTCACGAACATGCGCAGCTCGACGTCGGAGATCACCGTGCGCCTCGAGGGCGTGCGCGACCTCTCGCTCGACGACGCCATCGAGCTCCTCGCGGACGACGAGCTGCTCGAGGTGACGCCGGTCGCCTTCCGCATCCGCAAGCGCGTGCTGTCGCGGCAGGACCGCGACCGGCTCGCCGGCCAGCGCAAGAAGGAGAGGGTCACCGCCGGCTGACCCTGCATCCGCAGGGCCGACACCCTGCGGGTGCACGCTCGCGGCCGATGATCGCACCGGAAACGGCTCCCGAGGCGCGCCGCACGCATAGCGGACACCCGATGATGGGAAGCGAACGCACGACCGGGCGCCGGGTGCTCGTCGTCGAGGACGATCCCGGCACGCGCGACCTGCTCGTCGAGCTCCTCAGCGGCGAGGGGTACGAGGTCCGGGCGGCGGCCGACGGGCTCGAGGGCATCGCGGCGGCGAACGGATTCCGTCCGGACGTGATCGTCCTCGACCTCGGGCTGCCGCGGATGGACGGCCGCGACTTCCTCGTGGCCTACCGCGCCGCCGCCGGCCCGGCGGCGGTCGTCATCGTCACCGGCGCGATCGACGCCGAGGCGCCGCTCGCCGACGTCGTCCTCGAGAAGCCCTTCCGGATCGACCACCTCCTCGGGGAGATCGCGGCGCGGCCGCGCGGTACATCGCCGCGGGGCTCGACCACGGCGAGCGCGGCATCTACCTGCTCGGCGACCGCCCGCTCATCGAGGTCGTCGACGCGCTCGACGCCGGCGGGGTGGACGTGCCGCAGCACGCGGCCGACGGGTCGCTGCAGATCCTCCGCGCGCAGCGGCTGTGCACGCGGTCGGGGTCGTTCGACGCGCGGCGGCTCGGACCGGCCGCGCTCCGGGGGATCGAGCGCGCGCACGCAGGCGTGCTGCGGATCGAGGGCTCGCCACCACTCGGCTGAGCAGCGTCCTTCCGCGCGCAAGGCTGCGCCGCTAGAATGGATGTTCGATGACCTCCTGAGGGCCAACGGAGGCTGCTTGCTGGAGCTGCTCGAGTCGTGCTCGAGTTCGACCACCGCGATCCCGCTCAGAAGGAGCTCGCCGTCGGAGAGCTCGTCCGCGTTGCCGAGTGGCCGCGCGTGCTCAGGGAGATCCAGATACGTCGAGCGCGCGACGCGGGATGGTCGGCCGACGTAGTCTCGGCGCGATCCTGAGCGAGATCGCGAAGTGCGACGTGAGGCGTGCGAACTGCCACCGGAAGCGGGCGGCCTCTCAGCAGGCCTGGAAGCGCCGACTTAGCGAGCGGCCCGGTGGCTACGTTAGAATGAGGTCCTCATCGCGGGTGTGGCGTAGTGGTAACGCGGAACATTCCCAATGTTCAATCACCGGTCCGATTCCGGTCACCCGCTCAGTAGCGACGCCGCGCCGAAGGCGCGGCGTTCGTGTCTCCGGCCTATCCTCGCGCGATGCTCACCCCCGACACGATCGCCCTCTTCGGTGTCGCCGCGCTCGCGCTCCTGCTCATCCCAGGCCCCGCGGTGACGTACATCGTCACCCGCAGCATCACGCAGGGGCGCGCTGCCGGGCTCGTGTCCGTCGCCGGTGTGCACGTCGGCACTTCGGTGCACATCCTCGCCGCGACCGTCGGCCTGTCCGGCCTCGTCCTGTCGTCCGCGCTCGCGTTCGACGCCGTGAAGTACGTCGGCGCCGCGTACCTCGTGTTCATCGGCATCCGCACGTTCACCGCGCGCCCCGGCGACGTCGCCATCCCGGAGCGCGTCGGCCCCGGTCTCCGCCGCGTGTTCGCGGATGCGGTCGTCGTGAACGTCCTCAACCCCAAGACCGCGCTCTTCTTCCTCGCGTTCCTGCCGCAGTTCGTCGACCCGGGCCGCGGGCCGGTATGGGCGCAGACGCTCCTGCTCGGCGGGACGTTCGTCGCTATCGGTCTCGTCACCGACTCCGCGTACGCGTCCATGGCGTCGGCCGCTGCCTACCGCCTGCGCTCGAGCGGGCTGTTCGCGCGCGTCCGCACGCGCGCCGCGGGCCTCATCTACATCGCGCTCGGCGCATCCGCCCTCCTCACCTCGCGCGCCGACGCGCGTCCGGTGGGTCTCGCGGCGGAGTAGACGCGCGCGGCCGAGGCAGCGAGCGAGCGACCGGACGCCGCGGGGCGCCGCGTACCCTCGGCCCATGCGAGCGAAGGCGCTCGTGCCGGCCGCGCTCGCGATAGTCGTGCTCGCAGGCCTGTCGCTCTACGCGGTCCGCTCCGAGACGCCCCCGCCGGTCGCGCTCCCGCCCACCGCCAGGCCGACCGCGACGGCTCCGCCGACGCCCACCGCGACCGCCACCGACATGCTCATCCCCGTCCCGGACGCCGACTTCGAGCTCGGGCACACCGGCCAGTTCTCCGGGAGCTCCGACCTCATCCACGTGCTCGCGGTCGCCAGCCCCGAGGGGCTCTCGCCGCGCGAGCTCAAGCGCCAGCGTCTCGGTGAGAGCAGCGCCGAGACGCTCGAGGACTCGGCGTTCGCGGGGCGGCCCGCGCTCAAGGTCACCGACGGCCAGAACGCCGCATTCCTCTTCGCCAACGCCGGCGACATGTGGCAGGTCGGGCGCAGGCGGAACGCCGGCAACTCGTCGTTCGCGGACCGCGAAGCGATGATGCTGTCGTTCCGCTTCCTCAGCGCGGGGGAGGCGCAAGCCGCGCGTGCCGCGGCCACGCCGAGCCCGGCGCCGCGTTCCGCAGCGCAGGTCGCGGACGTGCTCGCCGACGGCTTCGCCAAGCGTGACGTCACGATCCTCGCCCGCGTGATCCGGCCGTGCCTCTACGAGGGCGCGTACCAGGCCGGCCCGAGCTCCACGGTCGCGGAGAAGTACCTCGAGAAGCTGCGCCAGCGCTTCGCGCAGGGTCTCACCGTCGATGTGCGCGCGCGCCCGATCGCCGGTGACCCGGGCACGACGATGAAGGTCCGCTCGACGTGGCGCGAGCCGGGCCAGCCGGTCCGGGAGGCCGACCTGTCGGTGACGGTCCACCGCGGGACGACCTACTGGGATGGGACGATCACGTGCGTGATCGCGCCGCGCCCGCCGTGACCGTCCTCGAAGCGACCTAGACCGGCGTCGCGACCGGCGCCGCCACGTCCTCCTCGGGCTTCGGCGACTCCGTCGCGCTGATGACGACCCCGAGCGCGAGCGCGATCGCCGCGCCGACCGCGGCCGACACGAGGAGCACCGAGCTCGACAGGCGTCCCGGCGACAGCGCGAGCGGCGCCCACGTGACGTACGTCATGTAGAGGATCGCGGCGCCCGCGCTCACGCCCACCGCCGTGGCGAACACGTACAGGGCGAGCCAGCGGCGCGGCGTGAACACCTCGAGCAGGCTGCGGAGCAGCCGCGTCACCGTCCACACGACGAGCGCGGCGACGACCCAGGCGATGACCGTGGCGAGCGCGGCGAGGTCGGCGGTGCTGACGCGCGACACGAACGTGCCCATCTGGGCCACGACGGTCTCCGGGTCGAAGACCTCGCGGAGCGGTCCGAAGCGGTCGTCGACCGCGCCCGGCCGCACGAGGTAGAGGAACGCGGCCTTCGTCTCGAGCGCGCGCGAGAGGTCGAAGAGGGACGGCTGCTCGAGGGCGATGCCGGTCTGCACGAACGCGCCGAGCGTCTGCCGCCCGGAGGCGACGGCGAAGAGCACCGTCAGGACGGCGCCCCACGCGACGCTCACGACGCCGCTCAGACCGTGGACCGCGGCCGAGGTGAGGACGAACGCCGGTGCGAGGCCGACTGGGCCGATGACCGGCATCGCGAGCGCGGTCGCGGTGCGCTCGGGCGGCACGTCGCGCAGCCAGATCCACAGCCCCATGAAGGCGAACAGGACCGCGAGCCCGGGGACGAACAGGAAGATGCACGCCGTCTCGACGACCCACGCGAGCGCGAGCGCCATTCCCAGGTTGCCCGCGCCGCCGACGATCGCGACGAGCGCGGCGAGGGCCAGGGACGGCGCGAGCTCGAAGCCGGCGAGCGTCATCAGCCCGAACACCGGCGCGCCCGCGAGCACCGCGAAGAACGCCCGGCGGATCGGCGTCCCGAACGCGCGCAGGAGCGCGACGGCCGGGCTGTCCGAGGCGTCCGGGACGATGCCCTGCAGCGGCTCCGTCGTCAGCGCGACGCGCGTCGTCGCGAGCGCGCGCCCGACGTTCTCGAGCGCCGCGAGGGCGTTCGCGACGTCGCTCGCGCGCGAGTAGCGCAGCGCCGGGTCCTTCGCGAGGCACCTCATGATCACGGCGTCGAGCTCCCGCGGCAGCGACTGGCGCAGGTGGCTCGGCGGCACCGGCTGCCGCACCACGTGGTCGCGGAGGAGCACCGACGGGCTCGCGCTCGTGAACGGCGGCCGCCCCACGAGCATCTCGTAGAGGACGAGGCCGAGGCCGTAGATGTCGCTCGCGTGTGAGAGCGCTTTCCCCTCGACGCGCTCGGGCGCCACGTACATCGCCGTCGCGAAGAGCTGCGGCGTGGAGGCGTCCTCCTGCGGCGTGCGCGCGATGCCGAAATCCGCGACCTTCGCGCGGCCGTCCTCGGTGAGGAGCACGTTCGACGGCTTCATGTCGGCGTGGATGATCCCGCGCGAGTGCGCGAACGCGAGGCCATTCGCGATCTCCGTCGCGAGGCGCGCCGCTTCCGCGACGTCGAGCGGCCCGTCGCGCTCGATGCGCTGCTTCAGCGAGAGGCCCGGGAGGTGCTCCATGACGATGTACGGGAGCCCGTCGACCTCGCCGACGTCGTACACCGCGACGACGCTGGGGTGGGAGAGCTTGGCGAGCGCCTGCGCCTCGCGGACGAACAGCTTGCGCAGGCCCGGGTCGGCGGCGGCGTGGGGGTCGAGGACCTTGATGGCCACGTCGCGGCGCAGCTGCTCGTCGTACCCGCGGTAGACCTGGGACGAGCCGCCCGCGCCGATGGGCTCGACGATGCGGTAGCGCTGGTCGAGGACGCGGTCCACCGCGAGCTCTACCCCTCCTCGAAGGCGTGACGCCCCGCCGGGCGGGGCGAACATAGCACCGGCGGTGGTCCCGATCGCGCGGATGAGTGGCTCGCCCATCTGAAATGACACCCCCCGGGTACGGCTGCCCGCCTCCCGGAAGAACGAGGCGCGGCGTCCGGCGTCATCGGTCGGGTATCTTCCGAGGCGGGTGAGGATCGCCTTCTCCGCCGCCGAGGTCGCGCCGTACGCCAAGGTCGGCGGGCTCGCCGACGTCGCCGGCTCCCTCCCGCAGGCCCTCGCCGCGCTCGGCCACGACGTGTCCGTCCACGTCCCGCTGCACGGGACGATCGACCGTGCGAAGCACGGCATCCCGGCCGAGGGGCCGGCGCGCTCGGTGCCGTACGCGCGCTCGCGGACGCGCGTCTCGTACCCCCACGTCGCGCGCGACGGCGTGCGCGTCGTGTTCGTCGACGGCCCGCGGATCGTCCGCGCCAGGGTCTACGGCGCCCCCGACGACGCCAAGCGCTACGCGCTCTTCGCCCGCGCGGTCGCCGAGGACCTCGCGGCGTCGAAGGACCGCCCCGACGTCGTGCACGCGCACGACTGGCACGCCGCGCTGCTCGTGCCGATGGTCGCGGGGCCGTACCGCCGCTCGCTGCGCGGTGCGGCGACCGTGTTCACCATCCACAACCTCGCGTACCAGGGGCAGAGCGCGGCGGACGTCCTGGACGTGGTCGGGCTCCCGAAGCGCCGCGTGAAGCCCGAGGCGCCGGGCCAGCTGAACCCGGTGGCGCGCGCGATCGCGTCGGCGGACATCGTGAGCACCGTGAGCGAGCGCTACGCGCAGGAGATCCTCACCGCGGAGTTCGGCAGCGGCCTCCAGGACCTGCTCGCGACGCGCCGCGACGGCCTGTGGGGCATCGTGAACGGGATCGACGTCGGCGTCTTCGACCCGGCCACCGACAGGCACATCCCCGCGCGCTACTCGCTCCGCGACATGCGCGGCAAGGCGCAGTGCAAGGTCGCGCTGCAGAAGGCGCTCGGCCTCGCCGTGGGGACCGCCATCCCGCTCTTCGGCGTCATCGGGCGGCTCGTGGAGCAGAAGGGCATCGACATCCTCACGCCGGTCGCCTCGGAGATCCTCCGCACCGGAGCGCAGATCGTCGTGCTCGGCACCGGCGAGCCGAAGTACGAGGCGATGTGGAAGGAGCTCGCGGCGCGGCACCGGGGGACGCTCTCGCTCACGCTCGGCTTCGACGCCGCGCTCGCGCAGCGCGTCTACGCGGCGTCGGACATGTTCCTCATGCCGTCGCGCTTCGAGCCGTGCGGCCTCGGGCAGCTCATCTCGTTCCGCTACGGCACGGTGCCGGTCGTGCGCAGCGTCGGCGGGCTCGCCGACACCGTGCGCGACGCCGACGCGGACCGCGCGGGCGGCACCGGCTTCAGCTTCAGCGAGTACGCGGCGGCCCCGCTCGCCGACGCGATCCGCCGCGCGGTGCGCGCGTACCGCGACGAGGCCCGCTGGACCGCGCTGCGCGAGCGCGTGATGCGCCTGGACCACTCGTGGGACGCCTCGGCCAGGCGCTACGTGGAGATGTACGAGGCCGCGCGACAGGCAAGGAGGGCCGCATGACGCTCGCGCTCACCCGGCAGGTGGCCGACATCGAGGAGCTCCTCGGGACGCTCCCGGCGGGATCCGCGGCGGCGGCCCGGCGCCTCTACTCGGTCTCGACGACGACGGGCCGCCTCGACGCGCCGGCCGACATGACGCCGTGGATCGAGAAGCTGTTCGGCGGCGTCGAGAACGTGCGCGAGCAGCGCATCGTCCGCGTCACCGACCTCGTCACGCTCGAGGGCGCGCTCTTCAACGAGCTCCGCGCCCGGCGGCCGATGGAGGTGAAGGGCGCCGACGAGGTGCGGCAGCAGATCGACGCCTCCCGCGGCGACCCGTTCTGCCGCCCCGAGACGGGCACACCGGCGGACGACTTCGGCCGGGTCCGCGGCGCGCACGGCATCACCGCCTCGAACATCGCGAAGTACGACGGCTACCACGGCGTCCTCGTGTTCAGCGACCACGACCCGCTCGCGGCGATGGACGAGGGCGTCATCCGCGACCACATCGCGACCGCGCGGACGTGGGCGCAGCAGGCGATGGAGCGTGACCCGGGCGCGCGGTACTGGTTCCTCATGTGGAACTCGCTCTGGCGCGCCGGCGGGTCGGTCGTCCACGGCCACATGCAGATGACGACGACGCGTGGCATGCACTACCCCCGGGTCGAGTCGCTCCGCCGCCAGGCGCGCGCCTACCAGGCGGTGACGTCGCACGACTACTTCGACGACCGCTGGGCCGTGCACCGCGACCTCGGCCTCGGCGTCGAGATCGGCCGCGCGCGCGCGTTCGCGTCGCTGACCCCCGTGAAGGAGCGCGAGGTGATCGTGCTCGGCCGTCCGGGCGAGGACGAGGCGACGCTCGCGGGCGGTATCGCGCGCGCGGTGTCGGCCTTCCGCACGATGGGCGTGGTCGCGCATAACATGGCGCTCTACCTGCCGCCGCTCGCGCCGGACGGGGAAGATTGGCGACGCTTCCCGCCGATCGCGCGGCTCGTGGACCGCGGCGACCCCGCGAACAGGACGAGCGACATCGGCGCGATGGAGCTCTACGCCGCGAGCGTCATCTCATCCGATCCCTTCCGCGTGGCGGACGCTCTCCGCTCGTAGATCGCACCCCTGTACCTATTGACGGTCGCTCGGATGGATCCCTACGATTCGAGCGATGGCTGAGGTCACGTTCGTCTCGCGGCGGGACAACGCCTTCAAGGAGTTCCCGCCGGCCTCGGCCCAGGTCGCGCTCGTCATCCCGTTCTTCGGCGACCTCACCGTGTGGTTGCGCCGCCCCGACAAGCGAGGGTGGGAGCTGCCGTCGAGCACGCGGCGCAGCGGCGAGACGATCATCGAGGTCGCGAAGCGCGAGCTGTGGGAGTCGGCGCGCCTCATCCCCGCGCGGCTCGACCTCCTCGGCGCGGTGCGCCAGGCGAGCCCGCTGCCGGTCACGTCGTACGTGTACATGTGCGACGTCCACAATCTGCCGTGGAGCTATGAGCTGCCGCAGGGCGTCGCCGAGGTCGGCGTGTTCAAGACGGATCCGCGCCCGCTCCTGACCGAGTGGATGCAGCTGGTCCTGGAGGCGGCCCACCGCGCCCGGAGGACAGGCCTCCGCTGACCCCCGCGGCGCGCTGGAGCGCGCCGCGCCTCGCCGCCACCGCCCTCGGCGCCTTCCTCGCGGCGATCGTCGCCTCCACCGCGGTCGTCCTCCTCCTCGGCCTGCGCGGCCGTCCGCCGGAGCAGCGCGCGGCCGAGGAGGTCCTCGCCGTCGCCCTCGCCACCGCCGCGGCGCTGCTCCTCGCGCTCTTCGGCATCGGCCGCCGGCTCCTCGGGCTGACCGCGCGCGACGTCGGCTTCCGCGCCGCGCCGGCGCGCACCCTCGGCGTCGCCGCGTCGAGCGCGCTCGGCTTGTGGATCCTCTCGATCCTCGTGAACGCGGTGCAGATCAGCCTCTTCGGCCCGAACCCGCAGTCGCTCATCGTCACGATCGGCGCGCACCGCGGTCTCGCGGCGCTCGTCATGGACCTCGTCACCGGCGCGGTGCTCGCACCGTTCGCCGAGGAGGTCCTCTACCGCGGGCTCATCTTCGGCGGCCTCGCGCAGCGCATGCCCATGGCCGCCGCCGCGGTCGTGAGCGCGCTCCTGTTCGCCGTGTCGCACGGCCTCGGCGTCGTCGCGCCGATCTTCGTGCTCGGGCTCGGCCTCGCCTGGATCTACGCGCGCACGGGGACGATCTGGGCGCCCATCGTGACGCACGCCGTCGTCAACGCGGTGTCGCTCCTCCTCGTGTTCGCTCTGTCGAACCCCTGATGAGCTGCAGCGCGACGGCCGCCCCGAAGAGCGCGGCGCCGGCGACGTCGCCGGCGGCCGTCGGGAGGAGCAGGAGGACGCCAGCAGCGACGAGGAGCGCGCGCTCGGGGAGCGCCGTCGGGCGGAGGAGGTGGCCGCTCACGCCCGTCGTCAGCGCGACGATGCCGATCGCGGCGCTGCCGGTCGCGACGACCGCCTCCACGGCGGTCGTGTCGCGCAGGAGGATCGCGAGCCCGTCGGGCTGCGTGAACATGAACGGGACGAGGAAAGCCGGGAGCGCGTACTTCCAGCTGAGCATCATCGTCTTGTAGGGGTTCCCGCCGGTGAGCGCGGCGGCGGCGAACGGCGAGAGGCCGACCGGCGGCGAGACCTCGGAGAGCACCGAGTAGTAGAAGATGAACATGTGCGCCGCGGGCGCCGGGACGCCCATGTTGATGAGCGCCGGCGCGACGGTGGGGACGGCGACGAGGTACGACGCCGTGATCGGGAGCGACAGCCCGAGCACCCACAGGACGAGCGCGCTCACGATGAGCGTGAGCACGAGGTGCCCCTGGCCGAGGGCGATGATGAGGTTCGACACCTTCAGCCCGAGCCCGGTCTGCAGCAGGACGCCGACGATGATCCCCGCGGCCGCGATGGTCGACGCGATGGCGAGCACGCCGCGGACGCCGTCGGTGAGCGACGCGAGGATCTTCGGCGGCGTGAGCGCCGCGCTCCGGTCCACGTACGAGACGGCGATGGCGAACACGATCGCCCAGAAGACGGCGAGGATCGGCGACATGCCCAGCGCCATGAACGCGACGATCGACACGAGCGAGGTGAGGTGGGACCAGTGCCGGCGGAGGAGCTCGCCGGCGCGCGGCGCCACGATCTCCACCTCGCGCGCGCGCAGCCGCCGCGCGTCGACCTCGATCATGACGAAGATCGCGAGGTAGTAGAGGAGCGTCGGCACCGTCGCCATGACGAGCACCTCGAGGTAGGAGATGCGGAGGAGCTCGGCCATGAGGAACGCGGCGGCGCCGAGGACGGGCGGCGAGATGAGCGCGCCGATCCCGCCCGCGGAGAGGATCGCGCCCGCGGTCTCGCGGTCGTACCCGGCGCGCTTCAGCATCGGGTAGGCGATCGAGCCGAGCGTCACGGTGGTCGCGACGCCCGACCCCGACACCGTGCCGAGGAGGAACGAGGCGAGCGTCACGCTGCGGCCGGCGGCGTTGCGCCGCCGCCCCGAGAGCGCGAAGGCGAGGTCGACGAAGAACGTGCCGGCGCCGGACCGCTCGAGGACCGCGCCGTAGATGGTGAACAGGATGATGAACGAGCCCGCGATGTAGATGAGGCTGAGCATCCCGTCGAGCGACAGGTACTGCTGCGCGACGATGTGGTCGAGGTCGAACCCGCGGTGGCGGATGATGGGCGGGAGGATCGCCCCGAGGTACGCGTACGCGAGCATGACGATGACGAGGGCCGAGAGGTGCCAGCCCACGGTCCGCCGCGTCGCCTCGAGCACGAGCACCATCGCGAGCAGGCCGAACCCGAAGTCCGCGGGGCTCGGCGTCCCCACGCGGTAGATGGCGGTGTCGAACTGCGAGAGCAGGTAGCCGCCCGCGGCGAGCGCCGCCGCGGCGAGCGCGAGGTCGAGCGGCGTGACGCGGTCGCGCCAGCGCCGGAGCGGCGGGTAGTGGATGAACGTGAGCACGAGCACCGCCGTGAGGAAGACGATCGAGAACACGTGCACCGTCGTGAGCGAGAGCCCGAACACCGTCACCGTGGGGAAGAGGGGGATGCTGGTGAACGGGACCGGCGCGCCGGCGACGGCGTACGCGATCGCGATCGCCGCGGTGAGGAGGCCGAGCGCGCTCATGAGGAGCGCGGCCCGCCCGCTGAACGACCGCGTGCGCGCCTCGGCCTCGTACTCCTCGATGAGCGCCTGGGCCTGCCGCTCGTCGATGGCGCGCTCGCCGGGGGTGGCCGTCACGCCCACGGCAGGAGCCCCCACAGCCACAGCGCGAGCGGGCGGCGGCCGACCGTGACCACGACACGCGCATCCTCGCCGAACCGCTCGCCGAGGACCAGCGCGCGCGTCCCGGCCTCGATGCGCTGCTCGCCGCCGCGCGCCACGACGAGGACGAGCCGCTCGGCCGCGTTCGCCGGCGCGCGCCACGCGAGCATGCCGCCCGCGGGCTCCGCCGCGCCCGGCCAGCCGAAGTACTCGAGCGCGCGGACGTCGCTCGAGAGCGCGCGGTCGATGGCGATCCGCCCGCCCTCGACCCGGAGCTCCTCGCGCACGGTCACGCCGTAGACGGACTGGCTGTAGCTGTAGGCGAAGAGCGGCGCGGCGAGGGGGAGCGCGGTGCCGCCGGCCTCCGTGGCGATCTCCAGAACGGGCGCGGGGGCGGCGAGCGCCGCCCCCGCGATCAGCGTCAGCGCGACGCCCCGCGCGCGCCCTACTTGTTCCAGACCCCCTTCTCCTTGAAGTAGGCGATGGCGCCGGGGTGGTAGTCGATGGGGGAACCATCGACGGCGCTCTTCAGCGTCAGGTTCTTCGCCTCGGCGTGCACCTTCTCGAGGTCGGCGGTGCCGTCGAACATCGTGGCGAGGATCGCCCGGACGAGCGCTTCGTCCATGCCCCTGTCCGCGACGAGGAGGTTCGCCGTGCCGGAGACCTTCGCGTCGCCGTCGAGCTTGTACGCGGCGGCGGGGATGGTCGCGGTGAAGTAGAAGGCGCCGTACTTGTCGGCCATCTTCTTCACGAGGTCGGAGTGGTCGAGGACGCGCACCTTCAGGCCGGGGGTGTTCGCGAGGTCGACGATGGCCGCCGTCGGGAGGCCGCCGGACCAGAAGAACGCGTCGACGCGGCCGTCCTTCAGCGCCGTCGCGGAGTCGGCGACGCCGAGCTTCTGCACCTGGAGGTCGGCCTGGGCGAGGCCCGCGGCCTCGAGCACGCGGTTGGCGATGACCTCCGTGCCGGACGCGGCCGCGCCCACGGAGACGCGCTTGCCCTTCAGGTCGGCGACCTTCGTGATGCCGGTGCCGTCCTTCGTGACGACGTGGGTGAAGTTGTTGTAGAGGACCGCGAGCGCGACGGCGTCCTTCGCCGGAGCGTCCTTGAACTGCGCGTTGCCCTTCACCGCGTCGAACGCCGTATCGGAGAGCGTGAAGGCGAGGTCGGCCTTCTTGTCGCGGACGAGCTGCATGTTCGTGACGGACGCGTTCGTCGACTGCGCCGTCGCTGCGACGCCGAGCTTGCTCGAGAGCAGGTTCGCGAGGCCCGCGCCGTAGACGATGTACACGCCGCCGGTCCCGCCGGTGACGATGTTGATCGGCTTGCCGGCGAAGTTCGGGGTCGGCTTCGGTGCGGCGGTGCCGGCCTGCGTCGGCGCGGCGCCGGTCGGCGCGCTCGTCGGGGCGGGGACGCCGGTGCCCGGCGCCTGGCACGCGGCGACGAGCAGCGCGCCCACCAGCAGCACCGCGGTCGTGCGGAACGAACGGATCATTGGCGTGTGGCTCCTTCTCTTGGTGATGGAGCGAGGATACGCGCGCCCGGCGCCGCGCCCGAGGGACGTCCGCCGTCTAGCGCGCGGCCTTCCAGCCCATGACGGGCACGCGCGCCGGCTGCGCGAAGAGGTCCGCCCTCAGCGCGTTCATGAGCAGCTCGCGGCTCGCCGCCCCGCCGCGCGACCCGGCCGTCGCGAGCGTGTCGGGGCTCCGGTACGAGTAGCCCACCCAGCCCGCGGTCCCGCCCGCGAGCGCGGTGCGCACCTGGCGCACGCTGCCCTCGATCTCGTTCAGGTAGAGCGCGGTGCCGATCGCGACGTGGCGCCCGTGGTGCTGCTCCTTCGCGAACGCCGCCCATTCCTCGTACTGCTTTCGCTGCGCCGCGTCGGCGTCGCGCTTGTAGGCCATCGGGATGTTCGTGTCGAGGATGCCGAGGCGCATCCACGTCACCCAGTCCTGCAGCACCTCGCGGTACGTGCGCGTGGCCGTCCAGCCCCCCGCGGACTGCGGCGCCTCGCCGTACGTGATCGTGTCCGCGCTCACGCGGATCCCCGGCCGCAGCGCGGTGGACCCGGTGTAGATGCGGCGCACGAGGTCGGTGATGCGGTCGCGGCGCCACTGCGCCCACTGCGCGTCCGTCGCCGCCGGCGCGTCGGCGCGCCCGGTCTCGGCGCGGAAGCGCTCGAGCGCCACGGCGTTGTAGCCCCACGACGGCGCGCCGCCGATGTTGCCGTCGGGGTAGCGGATGCGGTCGAGGTTCACGCCGTCCACGGCGTACTTCTCCACGATGCTCGTCACCATCCGGACCATGTAGGCGGCAGCGTCGGGGTGGCCCGGGTCGAGGAAGAACTCCTGCCCCTCGGCCTGCAGGCGGTCGGCGCCGTCGGAGCGCTTCATCAGCCAGTTCGCGCTGCCGGTCGCGCTCGGGCCGTTCGTGTTGAAGACGTGCTTCGGGTCCTTCGGCGCCGCGGTCCCGCGCCAGATCCCCGTGACGATGACCCAGGCGTGCACCTCGATGCCCTCGGCGTGCGCGCGCGCGATGAGCGCCTGCAGCGGATCGAACGGCGCGGCGGCGATGCGCTCCTCGGTGCGCGGCATGACCGCCTCGTTGCAGAAGCAGTCGCCGCGGCGGACCACCTGCGCGACGATCGCGTTCACGTTCGCGGCCTTCGCGTGCGCGACGAGCTGGTCGATCTGCGCCGCGGTCCAGATGCCCTCGCCGAACGCGTCCACCCAGTACGCGCGGAGCTGCTCGGCCGGCGGCGCCAGCGTCGACCGCGGGACGGGCGCGACGGTCGGGGCGGCGGTCGGCTGCGCGGTCGCGGTGGGGACGGCTGTGGGCGCGGACGACGGTGAGGCGGACGGCGAAGCGGCCGCGAGGGCCGTCGCGGTCGCCGTTACGGCCGGCACGGCCGCGGCGGGCTGCGAGGCGCACGCGGCGGCCAGCACGACGAGCAGCGGCAGACCCCTTCTCATCCT
>Ga0194131_10005692_pt1 | contig 17766 bp, 17 predicted proteins | sample TA2KigO120mmetaG_FD_148631 | JGI IMG/M metagenome (GOLD analysis project Ga0194131, IMG submission 148631) | Freshwater microbial communities from Lake Tanganyika, Tanzania - TA2015053 Kigoma Offshore 120m | ecosystem: Environmental > Aquatic > Freshwater > Lake | place: Tanzania: Lake... | reverse complement strand
CTCGAACGGTTTGCCGCGCACCACGGCGGTGACAGTGCCATGCTCGATGCCGGTCGGCACCGCCTTGAGCCCAGCCGCAATGAGCAACTCCATGACCCGCGGCGGCGATTCCGGCGTAGCGATGTCGATATCGGTCACTGTCCGTCCGATGAGGGCGTCGCGCACACAGCCGCCGACCAGCCGTGCGGCCTTGCCGCCCGCCATCACTGCGGCGAGCACGGCGCGCGTATCGCTGGCCGTCAGCCAGGGTGCACGTGACGGATCGATAGCGGGAGAAACGGCCACCGATACCCCGGGACCTATTTCGGGACCACGTGGCCGGGAACGACCTGCCCGTCGCGCAGCTCCGGCGGAACGTAGACCCCGCCCGCGGGATCCCCACCAAAGACGGCAACAGCAACCGCGGCCACACCGGCGAAGAAGACGCCCAGGGTCAGCAGCCACAGCCAGGGTGCGGCCGACCAGCTGCGCTTCTCTTCGCCGCTGGCCTCCGCCCGGCGGCGCTCCGCGGTCATCCACAGCGCGTAGAGCAGCGCCGGAAGCACGATCGGGAAAACGACCTGGAAGAGGATCCGCGCCACGCTCCCTCGCTTCAGCTCGCGTCGTGCAGGACTTCGCACAGGTTGACCAGCATGCCCGCTGTCGCCCCCCAGATGTAATACTCGTGGTAAGGCATGACCCAGAACTCCCGCTTCAGCCCGCCGAAATCCTCGCGCATGCGGCGTTCGTGGTTCCGCCTGTCGAGCACGAACGACAGGGGGACCTCGAAGACCTCCGCGACCTCGAACTCGTCGCGCTGCAGCTCAAAGGGTGGCGTTACCAGGCCCACCACCGGCGTGACCTGAAAGCCGGTACGCACGACGTAGGTATCCAGCCGACCAACGACCTCGACCCGCTCGCGCGTCAAGCCGATCTCTTCCTCCGTCTCGCGCAGGGCACACGCAACGGCGTCGCTGTCGCCTTCCTCGATGCCCCCGCCGGGAAAGCTGATCTGGCCGGCATGAGCCTGCAGATGCGCCGTTCGCTTGGTGAGCAGCACCGTCACGTTGTCCGGCCGCACCACCAGCGGCACGAGCACCGAGGCCAGCTTGAGCGGGCCCTTGGGCATGATGTCCGGGTTGAGGTCGTGATCGCCCCGCACGCGCGTCAGGTGCCCTGACCCGCGCCAGCCGAGCTCGCCCTGGGCCATCCGCAGCCGCTCGCGGATCCGGGCCGGGGAGAGAGTTACCGGATCGGGGTTCATGCGACTCGTCCCAACGAGAAGAATTCGCCGCGACTCCAGACGCCGAATCCGGGCGGCGAGCCCGGCCCTTCCTCACCCAGCTCGACGAGCTGATAGAAGACGGGCCGGGCAATCAACGCGTCGAGTCGCTCGCGCACTGTGACATAAGGGCGCGGTGACTCCGTACCCGCCTCCTGCGTCACGCGGATGTGATGCCCGGGGCCGGCGACCACAATATCGTCAAGATTGGTGCGAAAACTCAGCTCCTGCATGCGGCCTTCGCCGGATACCGTTAGCTCGACTGCGAGAAAAGGCGCGTCATCCACCCGGATGCGCCCCTTTTCCACAGGCGTTTGCAGCCAATATTCGCCTTCTTCATCGCGCCGCAGCACGCTGGCAAACAGCTTGACGAGCGGTTTGCGGGTGATCGGCGAGCCGTGATAAAACCAAGTGCCATCGTGCGCGATCCGGATGTCGAATTCTCCGCAAGATTCGGCATACGGGGCCCCGGCCGACGCCTCCGGCCGCTGCGGGCCAGAGGAGGAGTGAGGCGGTTGGGAAAGATGCCGCGCAAGGGCGGCCGGATCGGGGTTTCTACCGGTCATGGCCGCAGGATCTTATGTCGCTGTCGCTCAGCCGAGAGAGGCCGCATTGAACGCTCCCGAGCCGAAATTCGCCAATCCCGCCGTCGCACCTTCCGATGTCATCGCCAAGATTGAAGCCCTCGGCCAGCGCCTGGGCCAGGTCCGCGCCCACATCGGTCGCGTAATCTTCGGCCAAGTCGAGGTCATCGACCAAACTCTTATCACGCTGCTCGGAGGGGGTCACGCGCTGCTCATCGGCGTGCCAGGCCTCGCCAAGACGAAACTCGTCGAGACGCTCGGCGTAGTCCTTGGCCTGGAAGAGAAGCGGCTGCAGTGCACGCCTGACCTCATGCCGGCCGACATCCTGGGTTCCGAGGTGCTCGAGGAGAGCGAAACCGGCCGCCGGTCGTTCCGCTTCATCAAGGGCCCCGTCTTCACCCAGCTGCTGATGGCCGACGAAATCAACCGCGCCAGCCCGCGTACCCAGTCGGCGCTGCTGCAGGCCATGCAGGAGCGCCGGGTCTCGGTGGCCGGTGCCTACCATCCGCTGCCGGCCCCGTTCCATGTCCTGGCCACCCAGAACCCGCTGGAGCAAGAAGGCACCTACCCCCTGCCCGAGGCCCAGCTCGACCGTTTCCTGCTGCAGGTGGACGTCTCCTATCCCGATCTCGCCGCGGAGCGACAGATGCTCATCGCCACGACCGGCGCCCAGGAGGAGAAGCCGCAGCCGGTGCTGACCGGCGAGGAGCTGATCGCCGCGCAGGCCTTGATCCGCCGGGTACCGGTCGGCGAAAGCGTCGTTGAGGCAATCCTGCGCTTAGTGCGTAGCGGCCGTCCGTCGGAAACCGACATCCCGGACGTCCAGAAACATGTCGCCTGGGGGCCGGGTCCCCGTGCCAGCCAAGCCCTCATGCTGGCCACGCGCGCCCGGGCCGTGCTCGACGGACGGCTTGCGCCCTCGGTCGATGACGTTGTCGCGCTGGCAAAGCCGATATTGCGCCACCGCATGGCGCTCAATTTCGGGGCGCGGGCCGACGGCATCACCATGAGTAAGGTGATCGACCGCCTGTGCACGCCGCTGGCCTGACGCTGGCGTGACACCGGAGGCCGCCATGGCCCCCCAGACCGCCTCGGCCGCCGCCCTTCACGCGCAGCAGCGCGCGGAGCATCTTGCCAGCCGCTTTCCGCCGCTGCTGGTCGCGGCGGAGCGGGTGGCGATGACTGTCGCCCAGGGTGTGCACGGCAGGCGCCGGGTCGGCACAGGTGACGCCTTCTGGCAGTTCCGTCGCTACGAGCCGCACGACGGCGCTGACCAGATCGACTGGCGCCAGACCGCCAAGGGCGATCACGTTTATGTCCGCGAGACCGAGTGGGAAGCGTCCCAAAGCGTGTGGCTGTGGCGCGACGTGTCACCGTCGATGCGCTGGCGCTCCAACATGCGGCTGCCGGAGAAGGCCGAGCGGGCCGATCTGCTAACCCTGGCGCTGATGGCCCTGTTGATCCGCGGCGGCGAGCTGATCGCCCTGCTCGGCGAGGGTGTACGCCCGGCAACCGGTCGCGCCACCCTCAACCGGCTCGCCCAAGTCATCGCGCAGACTCCGGCGGATAGCGCGGGATTGCCGCCGGAGACGGCCCTGCCCCGCTACGCGCAGGTGGTGGTGATCGGTGATTTCCTCTCGCCGCTCGACCAGGTCGCCGCGGCTATCGGGCGCATTGCCGGCCGCGACGTCAAAGGCTTCATGGTTCAGCTTCTGGATCCCGCCGAGCAGACCCTGCCCTTTGCCGGCCGCACCCGTTTCGAGGGCCTGGAAGCCGAAGGTGACATGCTCGTACCCCGGGTCGAGGCGGTGCGGCTGGAGTATCGCGATCTCTTCGAGGCCCACGTCGCTGGCCTCCAGGACATCGCCCGCCAGGTGGGCTGGAACTTCCTTTCGCATCGCACCGATCATCCGCCGGAGACCGCGGTGCTGTCGCTCTATCAGGCGCTCGCCAAGCCGGGATACCGCTGATGAGTACGCTGGCCGGCATCGCCTTTCTCTCGCCGATCTGGCTGCTCATGCTAGCGGCCCTGCCGATCCTCTGGTGGCTGTTGCGGGTAACGCCGCCGGCGCCGCGCACGGCGCTGTTCCCGGCTATCCGCCTGCTACTGCAGCTGAAGCCGAAGGAAGAGACGCCGGCCCAGACACCCCTCTGGCTGCTTCTGCTGCGTCTGCTCATCGCCACGCTCGTCATCCTGGCGCTGGCCCATCCGCTGCTGAACCCGGGGGCCCAGATCGCCACCAACGGCCCTGTTGTGATCGTCGTCGACGACGGCTGGGCTGCGGCGCGGCATTGGACGGCACGCAAGGCGATGCTGGCCGACATCATCGACCGCGCCGAGCGACACCGCCAGCCGGTCATGCTGCTGCCCACTGCCCCTCTGGTCACCGGCGAAGCGCCGCGCCCCTCGCGCCTGATGTCGGCGAGTGAGGTCCGGCCTATCGCCACAGCCCTCGAGCCCAAGCCCTGGCCGGTCGACCGTGCGGCGGCGCGGGCCAGTCTCGACGGCGTCTCGCTGCCGGGTGCAGCCAATATCATCTACATCGCCGACGGTATGCGCGACGACCAGCTCAACCCGCTGCTCGAGCGGCTGCAGCGCTACGGCGGCGTCGACCTGTTCACCGAGCCGAACGACGATCTGGCCCGCATGCTGCTGACCCCCGCCTCCGAGGCCGGCGGTCTCACCGCGGCGGCCGCCCGTGCCTCGGGAACCGGCACGGCCTCAATACCCATCCGTGCTATCGGCGACGACGGCCGCCTGCTGGCTCGCGAGGAACTACGCTGGAACGAAGGCCAGACCAACGCCCAAGTGCGGATCAACCTGCCGACGGAGCTGCGCAACCGCGTCGCCCGGCTGGAGATCGAAGGCGAGGCCTCGGCAGGCGCCGTAGTGCTGGTGGATGAGCGCTGGCGCCGGCGCCCGGTCGGGCTAGTCTCGGGCGGACCGATCGAACGTCAGCAGCCGCTGCTCGGCGACGTCTACTATCTGCAGCGCGCCCTCGCCCCCTTCAGCGAGGTGCGCGTCGGCAGCCCGCAGGAGCTGCTGCAGCGCGAGCTGGCGGTGCTCGTCCTCGCCGATACCGGCCGCCTGGCAGCACCCGACCAGACGACCGTCGAGGAGTGGCTCAAGAAGGGCGGCATGGTCGTGCGCTTCGCCGGGGCACGTCTGGCCGAGGGCGGCGACGATTTCATACCGGTGCCGCTGCGCGGTGGCGGCCGCACCTTCGGCGGCGCCATGTCGTGGGGACAGCCGGTCAGTCTGCAGGCTTTCGATCCGAGTGGCCCGTTTGCCGGGCTGGCCATCGCCGACGACGTCAGGGTGATGCGCCAAGTTCTGGCCGAGCCGAGCCTCGACCTCGCCAGCAAGACCTGGGCACGGCTCTCCGACGGCACGCCGCTGATTACCTTCGACCGGCGCGGCGACGGCTGGCTGGTCCTGGTCCACACCATGGCCACGCCGGAATGGTCGACCCTGCCGATTTCGGGCCTGTTCGTGGAGATGCTGCAGCGTCTCGTCGGGCTGTCGCAGGGCGTGACCGGCGAGGCCAGTGACGCCGTCCTGCCGCCGCTTTCGTCACTCGACGGCTTTGGCCGCCTGCAGTCTGCCAGCCCGGCGGCGCTCGGCATCGCCGGCCGCGAGTTCGCCAAGGTGCCGATCAGTCCCAAATACCCGCCGGGCTATTACGGGGCCGAATTCGGCCGGCGGGCGCTCAACCTGTCGGCCAATGTGCCACCGCCACGCGCGCTGGCCGAGCTGCCGGCGGGGATTGATCGGCGCGAGCTGCAGCACAGCCGCGAAATCGATACCAAGCCCTGGCTGCTGCTGGCCGCCCTGCTGCTGATGCTGGCCGATCTGGTCATCAGCCTGGCGCTGCGCGGCCTACTTGCCGGGTCGTGGGTGCGCCGCGCCGGCGGCGCGGCGACAATCCTTCTCCTGATATTGACTGCCTGGACGGCCGAAGCGCAGCTTGCCCGACCGGGAGTACAGCCCGCCCGCGACGGCGACGACGGCGCCGCAATCAGCGCGACGCTGGCGACACGGCTGGGCTATGTGCGCAGCGGTCGCCAGGATGTCGACGAGGTAGCCCGAGCCGGACTGATCGGCCTGGGCTCGATCCTGTCGCGGCGGACCGCCATCGATCCCGGCCAGCCAGCGGAGATCGACATCGAGCAGGACGAGCTCTCCTTCTATCCGCTGCTCTACTGGCCGGTGGCGCCCGACGGCAACCTGCCCTCGCCAGCGGCCATGGCGCGGGTCAACGACTTCCTGCGCCAGGGCGGCATGATCCTCTTCGACACGCGAGATGCAGAGCGCGGCGGACGTGGGCCGGCCGGTGTCCGCCTGCAGAACATCCTGCGGCAGATCAACCTGCCGGCTTTGAACCCCGTTCCGCCCGATCACGTACTGACCAAGTCCTTCTACCTGCTTTCGGAGTTCCCGGGCCGCTGGGTCGGACAGCCGGTGTGGATCGAGCAGGCAGACAGCCGCGTCAATGACGGCGTCACCTCCGTGGTGATCGGCGCCCATGACTGGGCCGCCGCCTGGGCTACCGACAGCCAGGGCCGCGCCCAGTACGCCGCGGTTCCCGGCGGCGAGGGCCAGCGCGAGACGGCCATCCGCTTCGGCGTCAATCTCGTCATGTACGCCCTGACCGGCAACTACAAGGCCGATCAGGTGCATGTCGACGCCATCCTTGACCGGTTACGACGATGAGCGGCGATCTGTCCTTTGCCGCCGCCCCGCTGATCCCGCCGCTGTTTCTGGCGATCGTGGGGATCGTCGGCCTCGTCCTGATCGCGGCGCTGTGGTGGCGCCGGGCCCGCGGCGCCGCGTGGCGCACGGCCGCGGTGCTGGGCCTGCTTCTCGCCCTCATCAATCCGACGGCGGTCGTCGAGGAGCGCCGGCCGCTCCCGGACGTGGCGCTGGTCGTGGTCGACGAAAGCCCCAGCCAGAACATCGGCGAGCGCCGCCAGCGGACCGAAACGGCGCTGCAGCAGCTGCAGCAGCGCCTCGGCAGCCAGAAGGAGCTGGAGCTCCGGGTCGTACGCGGAGGCGGCAGCGGTGGCATCGGCGGCAGCGACGGCACGCGGCTGTTCGAGGCCGTCGAGCGGGCGCTGGGCGACGTGCCGCGCTCGCGGCTGTCCGGCGTGGTCATGGTCACCGACGGGCAGGTGCACGACGCGCCGAAAGACGCCCAGAGCGTGCGTATCCCGGCCCCGATCCATGTCCTGCTCACGGGAAACAGGAACGAGGTCGACCGCCGGCTGGTGGTCGAGCGCAGCCCGACCTACGGCATCGTCGGCAAGCCGCAGAAGATGACCTTACGGGTCGACGACAGCGGCGGCCAGCGCGAGCTGGCGCGCGTCGACATCCGCCGCGACGGCGGCGAGGCGCAGAGCGTGCGCGTGCCGGTCAACGTGCCGACCGAGATCGACTTCACCCTCGATCACGGCGGAGCCACGGTGTTCGAGATCGCCGTCGAGCCCGGCCCGCGCGAGCTGACCCTGGACAACAACCGCGCCGTGGTCGTGGTCAACGGCGTGCGCGACCGGCTGCGCGTGCTGCTGGTCACCGGCGAGCCGCATCCCGGCGAGCGCACATGGCGCAACTTGCTGAAATCCGATCCCTCGGTGGACCTGATCCATTTCACCATCCTGCGCCCGCCCGAGGCCCAGGACTTCACGCCAGTGAACGAGCTGTCGCTGATCGCCTTCCCGATCCGTGAGCTGTTCGAGGTCAAGCTGCACGAGTTCGATCTTGTGATCTTCGACCGCTACCGGCGGCGCGATGTGCTAGCGCAGATCTACCTCGACAACATCGTGCGTTATGTGCGCGGCGGTGGCGCGCTTATGGTGGCGACCGGCCCGAACATCGGTACCACCAACAACCTGTTCAACTCACCGCTCGGCCAGATCCTGCCGGGAACCGTCACCGGCCAGACCTTCGAGGAAGGGTTCCGTCCGAAGGTAACCGAGCTCGGGCGCCGTCACCCGGTGACCGCTGACCTGCCGAATTCCGGCGCGGGTAGCGCCGATCCGAGCTGGGGCCGCTGGTTCCGCCATGTCGACATCGAGCCGCGCCGCGGTCACGTCCTGATGTCTGGAGCGCGCGACCGGCCGATGCTGATGCTCGACCGTGTCGGCGAAGGCCGGGTCGCCCAGTTCATGTCCGATCACATCTGGCTTTGGGCGCGAGGCTACGAGAACGGCGGCCCGCAGGCCGAGCTGCTGCGGCGTATCGCCCACTGGCTGATGAAGGAGCCGGAGCTCGAGGAGAACGACCTCCGCGCCACCGTGCGCGGCGACCGGATCGAGATCGCCCGCCGCACCTTGGTCCCCGACGGCCGCGGCGTAGAGGTGACCTTCCCCTCCGGCGCGCGCGAGAACCTCGCCCTCACCGAAGGCAGTGATGGCCGGGCGTTCGGCAGCCTGCGCGCGAGCGACCCGGGCCTCTACCACGTGACGGACGGAGAGCGCGTGGCCATCGCCGCGGTGGGGGCACTCAACCCCGTCGAGATGGCCGATGTGCGTACGACGGAGGAGCCGCTACGCATCGCCTCGGCGGCCTCGGGCGGCCAGATTCTCTGGCTGGTCGACGGGGCGCCGGACATCCGCCGCGTGCGTCCCAACCGCGACGCAGGCGGACGCGAGCCAGGCGGGCGCGGCTGGATCGGCCTGCGGGCCAACGGCGACTACGTGGTGACCGGCATCATGCAGCTTCCGCTGCTGCCCGGCTTCGCGCTGTTCGCCGTCGGGCTACTAACCCTGATCCTCGCCTGGCGGCGCGAGGGGCGTTGAGGGTAAAGACTTTCTTAATTTTTTTTCTCTAGCAAACCCCTATAGTCGCCCACTGCGTATCCCGCGAGAGGCCACCAGGGACCCCGTATGAGCGAAGAAGACAGCAGCCGTTCTGCCGCTGAGCAGCCCGCACCTGCCGCCTCTGCGCCACTAGACGAGAGCGCGCCCGCCGTGATGGTGCTGCGCACGCTGCAGAAGCTGATCATCGAAGCCCGCAAGGACCCGCAACACCGGCAGGTGGCCGACCAGGGCATGCGTATTCTGGTCGACGTGCAGCGCGCGCTTGCCGCCAACAAAGCGGACCCGGGCGCGATCCAGTGGCTGCGCCAGCTGGCGCTGACCTGGAACACCAAGATCCGCAACCAGGGGCTCAAATTCCGCCGCGTCTTCGAGCTGCTCGATCAGGCAGGCCCCAAGACCCCTCCACGCTGACCCGCCCCGCGACCGAGGTCTAGAGATTGTACCCGAGCTCTCGCGCCTTGCGCACGGCCCGATCGTGCCCGCGTTGACCGACCGCCTGTCCCCAACGCATACCAGCCGCTTGCGACTCCAACGCCAGTCGTGCAGTGAGGCCCGCCATCTTGCGCCCGGTGGGCGTGCGGTAGAAGGCGATCAGTGCCTCTAGATCCTCTTCGGTGTAATAGCGATCGAAGATCGCAGACATAATCTCGACGAACTCACCGATGGAGAGGCGGAACTCCGCGATGATCTCCTCCGACATCGCCCGTGCCGCGTCGTCGGTCAGCGTCGGTACGCGCCGCCGGATGTCGGCCAGGATGGCCGGAGCGAAGGCGTTGATCAGGTCGTTCATCCCGGTCAGCATGTTGGCTTCGGTGATCAGCGCCCGCATGAGTTCGTTCTTGCGGGTTTCTGTCGCCTGGATGCGCACCAGATCGGTGCGCTGGCGGCAGACGAAATCGCCGCGCCGGTAGAGAACCTCGAAATATCCTCCCTTGGACCCGAGAAGTCCTGTGGAGGTCGAGGTGCCGCCGTCACGCGGCACGACGCGCCCGAACGTGCCGTCGGCGGCCAGGGCCAGGATCTCCGAACCTTCGGCGAGTGCCGCGTCACGGTCACGATGGTAGGTCCACTTGAAGCGCAGTTCCGTACCGCGTATGTCGACGCGCCACAGGACGCTGCCGGTAGCTGGGCAGGGGCCGGTCCCGACCTGCTCGATCATAGCGTTGGCGCCGGCGAATACCGCGCCCTCCAGCGCCGGATTGGCTGCTCCGTCGGCCCAAGGCACTCCAGCGATGCCGGCGGCGAGCAGCAAACCGCGAAGCTTGATCATGGCTTCCCCCAGAACTAGTACTGAACAACCGCTACTAGAGCAGGTTACCAGTGCTGGCAATCGCCAGCGGAGGCAGCCCAATCAGTTGCTCGACGGTCTGAGGTCGGGCAGCGGGTAGGCGGCAACAAGCAACATATCGACACGCTCGGCGCCGTCGCTGAGCGGCATGACCAGGCGCTCCCAGGTCACGACCTGCGGCTCGGCACGCTGCAGCGGGCGGCGCTGCGGCACCTCGAAGGAGGCTGTATAGAGTCGGGCCCGCGGCAGGCGGGTGGCGCACACCGCCTCGTAGTCGCCGCGCACCCGCCCCTGCTGCTCGGGCGGCAAGTCGTCGACCGAGCGGCCGGTCATATCGCGGCCGAAATTGTCGACGAAACGTGTGCCGTAGAGCCGATAGACGAATTTTCCTTCAACGGTCACATCGATGAGCAGCAGGTTGCCCAGCCATTGCCGCATCTCGACCGGGTCGATATCGCTGCGTCTGGGCATGGCCCGGCTGCCACGCTTTCCGTCCCAGTAGGCGAAGAGGGCACCGAGTCGCGAATCGGTCAGCGGTGGCCGCAACGGGGACGACTCGGACATCCGGCGCCCCGCCCGCCTAACAGGCCCACAACAGGCGCCTCGGCGGGGCAAGCCGGCGATCGCGCATGGTTGGGGCGCTAGGATTCGAACCTAGGAATGGCGGAATCAAAATCCGCTGCCTTACCACTTGGCTACGCCCCAACAGCCCGGAAGGCCCCGTAGATATACGGGAAGCCCCATACGGTCAAACACCCGAAGGACGGAGAACGGTTAAGCCGCTTTGGAAGCGACGTTCTTGAGGAACCAGTCGTAGGTCCGGCGGAAGCCCTCTTCGAGGCCGGTGGTCGCCGTCCAGCCCAGGGATGTGAGCCGGCCGACATCGACCAGCTTGCGCGGCGCACCGTCGGGCTTCGAGGTGTTGTAGGTGAAGGAGCCGCGGAAGCCGACGACCCGGGCCACCGTCTCGGCCAGCTCGCGGATGGTGATGTCGCTCCCCGTGCCGATATTTACGATCTCCTCGCCGGAATAGCGCTCCATCAGGTAGACGCAGGCATCGGCCAGATCGTCGACATAGAGGAACTCCCGCCGCGGCGTGCCCGTACCCCAAATCTCGATCGAAGGCGCGCCGCTCAGCTTGGCGTTGTGGGTCTTGAGCACCATGGCCGCCGGCACATGGCTCTCGGCCGGATCGAAATTGTCGCCCGGCCCGTAGAGGTTGGTCGGCATCACCGAAGTGAAGTCGCAGCCGTATTGCCGCCGATAGGCCTGGCACATCTTGAGGCCGGCGATCTTGGCGATGGCGTACCATTCGTTGGTGGGCTCGAGCGGCCCGGTAAGCAGCGTCTCCTCCTTCATCGGCTGGGGTGCCAAACGCGGATAGATGCAGGTCGAGCCGAGGAACTGCAGCTTCTTGACGCCGACCTGCTTGGCAGCGTGGATGGTCGCGGTCTCGATCGCCAGGTTGTCGTAGAGGAAATCGGCCGGGCGCGAGCTGTTGGCGTGGATGCCGCCGACCTCGGCCGCTGCCACGAACACAGCATCGGGCTTGTTGGCGGCGAACCACTCCTCGACCGGCGCCTGGCGCGTCAGGTCGACCTGCCGGCGGTCGACGGTGAGGATCTCGGCCCCGGTCGCGCGCAGCCGCCGCACGATGGCCGAACCGACCATGCCCTTGTGGCCGGCGACGAATACTCGCTTGTCGGCAAGCGAGAAAATGGCCTTGTTACCCGTGGCGGTCATGACGCTCGCGTTCTTTTTGCACCGCTTTGCGGTCGGCGTCCACCATCTCGCGCACCAGCTGCGGGAAGCTGGTCTTGTGTGTCCAGCCCAGCCTGGCGCGGGCCTTGGCCGGATCGCCCAGCAGAAAGTCGACCTCGGTTGGCCGGAAATAGCGCGGGTCGATCTCGACCAGCACAGCGCCGGATTTCGCATCGATACCCTTCTCGTCGACGCCCTTGCCCCGCCACTCGATCCTGCGGCCGACATGGCCGAAAGCCAGCTCGACGAACTCGCGCACGGTGTGCGTCTCGCCCGTGGCCAGGACGTAATCGTCCGGTTCCTTCTGCTGCAGGATCAGCCACATTCCTTCTACATAGTCGCGTGCATGGCCCCAGTCGCGCGAGGCATCGATGTTGCCGAGATAGAGGCGATCCTGCAGCCCGGCCTCGATCGCCGCCACGGCACGGGTGATCTTGCGGGTGACGAAGGTCTCGCCACGCGTCGGCCCCTCGTGGTTGAAGAGGATGCCGTTGGAGGCGTGCATGCCGTAGGACTCGCGGTAACCGACCGTCGTCCAGTAGGCGTAGAGCTTGGCTGCCGCATACGGGCTGCGCGGCCGGAACGGCGTGGTCTCGCGCTGCGGCTTCTCCTGCACCAGGCCGTAGAGCTCCGAAGTCGAGGCCTGGTAGAAGCGGACACTCTTCTCGAGCTTCAGGATGCGCATCGCCTCGAGCAGGCGCAGCGTGCCCAGCCCGTCGGCGTTAGCCGTGTATTCCGGTGTCTCAAAGCTCACCTGCACATGGCTCTGCGCCGCGAGATTGTATATCTCGTTGGGCTGCGTCTCCTGCACCAGGCGGATGAGGTTGGTGGCGTCGGTCATGTCGCCGTAATGCATGAAGAACTGCACGCCCTTCTGGTGCGGGTCGGCGTAGAGATGGTCGACGCGGGCGGTGTTGAAGGACGACGAGCGGCGCTTCAGCCCATGTACTACATAGCCTTTGTCGAGCAGCAGCTCGGCCAGATAGGCGCCGTCCTGCCCGGTGACGCCGGTGATGAGGGCAACAGGCTTGGTCATGCGGGGTTCCGGAATTTCGGGAGCGTGTATTTCGGGAGTTAGGACGAGGACTTAGCACCCCCGGCCGCGCCAGACAACGGCGCTGCTTCAGACGAAATTCCAGCCCGAGGCGGTCTTACGCCAGGCAGCCGGCCGGGCCGATTGCCCGCCTCATGGCGCTCATCCTCGCGCCATCCGCCGGTGCGCTTCCTGCCGCGCTGGTCGACAAAGGCGCGGGGCGGCGCTAGCGGCGCGCCTCGGCCAGGCGCCGGAGATCATTGACCGTGCAGCGCATCTCGTCGGCAAATCGCTTCGCCCGCGCGACCGCCGAAGGGTGATCGGGAGCCCAGAGCAGGACCGGCGGCGGGTTGACGGCGGCAGCGTTCGGGCGCGGCACGAGATTGGCGATCCAGGGCGACTCGCTGGCCGAGGCCGGGAACTCGGCGGTGACCAGGATCTCCACCGTGGGCGACGGCCCGCGCGCCGCCAGCTTCTGGCGCAGCTCCTGTTCGTCGTGCTGCGCCTTTTCCGCGTTGGCCCGTGCCTGCGCGATCTGGTTGCCCAGTTTCTCCCAGCGCTGCTTCTCGTCCGCTACAGCGCGCTCGGCCTGGCGCCGCGCTTGGCCCAACGTCATGATCCGCCCCTGCCCGGTATCCCAGTAGAGCTGGAAACGGCGCAGCAGGAAGGCGAACCAACCGGCAGCCAGCAGCAGGCCGAACCAGAAGACCCCGGAAGACATCTCAGCCGCCCTCCACAGCGTTGCCGGACTGGGGCGCGGCGGCCGGCTCGGGAGCCGGACGATCGTCGAGCAGCTGAAACGGCCCCAGCTCGTAGCCCGTACGGTCCGCGAAACTGTGGAGTGCCAGCTCCAGCGCCGCCGCCGGATCCGGCGCCCAGACGTCGACGAAATGCGGATAGGACCAGATCAGCGCCTGGTTCGGGTCGGGCGGTACGGGCAGCGTCTTGCCCAGGCTGGCGCGGAACCTCGGCCCCGGCGGCTCACCCAGCCGGTGCACCAGTACGTCGCGTGACTGCTGGGCCTCGGCGGCCAGCGTGCCAGCGCGACGCAGGCTCGCCTGTGCCTCGTTGGCCCGCGCAGTGGCCGCCGTCAGTTCCTGGTCGCGCTCGCGGTTGCGCTCCTTCGCCTCGGCCTGCTCCTCTTCCAGCTCCGCGATCTGGCGCTCCAGGCCGCGCGACTGGCCGACCTGCAGCAGCGTGCCGCGGAAGACAAAGAGCAGAATCTCGAGTCCAGCCAACACCGTCAGCAGGCCCAAGACGACGTTCGACAGATCGCCAGCCGACACGAAGCTGCTTCCTCCCGGCGCAACGTCTGGCGTTGCGCGCTGATCCTAGTTCGCGTTCACCCCAGTCCGACGGCCTGCCGCGGAGCGGCGTTAGCCTCGGCCGACGAAGGGCATAGTCGTCGCCATCACGGTGACGAACTGCACGTTGGCATCGAGCGGCAGGCTGGCCATATAGGAGATGGTCTTGGCCACGTTGTCGACGTGCATGCGCGGCTCGACCATCGTCGTGCCGTTGGCCTGCGGCACGCCCTTGGCCATACGTTCGGTCATCTCGGTGGCGGCGTTGCCGATGTCGATCTGGCCGCAGGCGATGTCGTACTGGCGACAGTCGAGCGAGGTCGACTTGGTCAAGCCGGTGATGGCGTGCTTGGTCGAGGTATAGGCCACGGAGTGCGGCCGCGGTGCATGCGCTGAGATCGAGCCGTTGTTGATGATGCGCCCGCCGCGCGGCTTCTGCTCCTTCATGATCTTGATGGCTTCCTGCGTGCAGAGGAACGGCGCCGTCAGGTTGACGTCGACCACCTGCTTCCATTGCTCGACGGTCAACGTCTCCATTGGCACGGCGGGCAGGCCCATACCGGCGTTGTTGAACAGCACGTCGAGCCGGCCGAACCGCTCCCTGGTCCTGGCGAACAGCGCCTTGATCTGCGCGGCATCGCCGACGTCGGTCGGCACCACCAGGGTCTCGGCATTGCCGGCCTGACGTGCCGTCTCTTCTAGCTGCTCCTTGCGCCGCCCGGCGAGCACCACGGCGTATCCATCGCGGGCCAGGGCCAGGGCCGAGGCGCGGCCGATGCCGCTGCTGGCGCCGGTAACAAGGGCAACTTTGGTCGTCATATGTCTCTCTCCCGCTGACGCTGCATCGTGGCGATTAGGCCGGCATTCAAGCTTGTTTCACGGGAAATGTCACCCGCGCAGCCGTGTCGGCACGACCCACCAATGGGGCTCGCGCGCGCCGATCCACGAAGCTGCCATAGCTGCTGCGGGCTCGTTCTCATAGAGGCCGAACGCCGTCGCCCCGCTGCCCGACAGACGCGCGAGCAGGCAGCCCGGACTGGCGCGTAGCGCGTCGAGCACGGAGTTGATCGCCGGCACCAGTGTCGCCGCCGGCGCCTGAAGATCGTTGCCCCTCGTGGCCAGCATCGTCGCAAGATGCCGGGCGCTGGCCGGCGTCTCGTCGAAGCGGGCCGGCTGCGAGAAAAGGCCGTTGCGCGCCTGGAATACACGGGCGGTGATCAGCGGCACGCGCGGGTTGACCAGCACGATGCCGACCGCCGGCAGCCGTGGGGCGGGCGCCAGTTCCTCGCCGATGCCGCCCATGTAGGACGTGGCGCTGGCCAGGCAGACCGGCACGTCGGCACCCAGCATTGCGGCGATCCCCTGCAGTGCCGCGTCGTCGATCTCGAGCCGCCACAGGCGGCGCAGCAGGCGCAGGGCAGCTGCCGCGTCGGCCGAGCCACCGCCGATCCCAGAGGCGACGGGCAGGTTCTTGATCAGCGTCAGGCGAGCGCCGGTCGCGACCGCTGCGTGCGCGGCCAGCGCCCGCGCCGCCTTGAGCACGATGTTGTTCGTCTCACCCTTCAACCCTTCGGCGAACAGCCCATCGACGGCGAGCGACAGCTCGGGTGCGGGCTCGGCGCGCAAGCGGTCGGCGGCCTGGGTGAAGGCGACGAGGCTGTCGAGATGATGGTAACCGTCCGATCGCCGGCCGACGACGTGCAGATAGAGATTGAGCTTGGCGGGGGCGGTCTCGCTGAGGGCGGCCACAGGCAACGCCGCGATCGGACTCGGTCTCAAAACGGAAATCCCCCGGCAGGCCGGCTCAGCTTCCCTGGCGTACCGTTCGGCGCGGCAGGCCGCTCGCCAGCTTGCGCTCTATCTCCACCTTCGCTTCGGGCTCCGGCTTGTTGGAGAGGGCGCGCTGCCACTGGAAACGCGCCTCGTTGAAGCGCCCGACCTGCCAGTAGGCATCGCCGAGATGGTCGAGCAACACGGGATCGCCCGGCAAGAGTTCGACCGCGCGCTCCAGTACCTCGACGGCCTCGGCGTAGTAGCCGGTGCGGTAGAGCACCCAGCCCAGGCTGTCGACGATGTGGCCGCTGTTGGGACGCAGCGCCACAGCGCGCTCCAGCATCTTGCGCGCCTCGGCATAGCGCCCGGTGATGCCCTGGTCGACCCAGGAATAAGCAAGGTAGTTCATCACGTCGGGTTGCTCAGGCTGCAGCTCCAGGGCGCGGATGAAATCAGCCTCGGCCTTGTTCCACTGCTTGGAGCGCTCATGCGCGATGCCGCGCGCGTAGAAGATGGACCAGTGGCGCGGCTCGGGCGCGCGCACCCGGGCCAGCGCCCGGTCGTAGACCTTCGCCGCGTCGGCGAAACGCTCTTTGGCGCGCAGCACGGCACCCAATGAGATCAACGGCTCGACCCGCTCCGGCCGCTCGGCCGCCATCGCCTCGAGCGCCCTGATCGCCTCGTCGGGCTTGTCCATCAGATGGAGGTTCTCGGCGATGCGCACACGCGCCGACCAATCGAGCGGCGAGCTGCGTGGAATCCGGGCGTACAGGGCGTTGGCGTCCTCGCGCCGCCCGTAGCCATCGAGGATGTCGGCGACCAGCAGCACGCCCACTGGCATGTCGGGCTGCAGGGCCAGCGCCATCCGGCCGTAGACCAGGGCGGTGGGCTGGTTGTTCTCCTGGCGTAGCGCTCCGGCGACGTTGAACAGCGCCTCGGCCAGGCCGGCAGCCGGCGTCGCCACCAAGCGCGGCGGCGGTGCGCCGCCGCCGGTGACGCGCTGCAGAGCCGCACCGATCGCCGCCGAGTCGCGCGAATCAGTCTGAAAGCGGGCATAGAGGGCGCGCGCCTCGTCGCGCCGTCCGAGGCGCTCGTAGTAGCTGCCCGCGGCCTCCACCAGCCGGGCCGGGGCGCCGCCTTCGATTTCCAGTGACTTCTTGTAGTGGTCCTCGGCCAACTCGGGCCGCCCGGCGTAGTCGTTGATCAACGCCGAGTGATACTCATAGAGGGGGCGGAAGCCATTGACCTCGAGAATCGGCCGCAAGGCGTTCAGTGCCGCCGCCGGACGGTTCTGTCCGGCGTGCATCCACGCCTGGGCAAGCGGCAGGACGACGCGGTTGATGGCGGTGAGCGGCTGGCCCTCAAGCTGGCGCTCGGCGCCGGCAAAGTCGTCGCGCTTCACGTCGGCTAGCGCGATGATCATCGCCGACTGCGCATGGCCGGGCGAGACGCGCAGCGTCCGCCGGGCGATCGCCACCGCCTCGTCGAACCGGCCAGTGGCGACCAGGAAGGTCTGGGCGCGCACCAGCATGTCGTAATTGTCGGGACTGTCCTCAAGCGCCGCCAGCATGAAGCGCGCCGCTGCGGCGTAGTCGCGCTGACGCTCGGCCTGGCGGGCGGCGAGGAAGTTGCCGGCCTCCGTGGCCGGCGGAACACTGCTCTCTCCAGCGATCGGAAGCCCGCCATCGCCGGCACAGGAGGAGAGCACGAGAGCCGCCAGCAGGGCGAGCGAGCGGGCCCGCCGAAGCCTGATAAAACAAGCACTTAGAGACACGTGACGAGCAGTCCTTGAGGCCGGAGCCGAGGGGTCGGTCGGACGCGCCCAATTAGCAGAAGCGCCCTGTCAAACATAGACAAATCAGCGCGATTTGACCATTGAGCGCTGCCGCAAAGCAGCCCTGCAACGCCGAGCCGAGCCCGCCGGTTGATGGTCAGCCGCGCAC
>Ga0194131_10005691_pt1 | contig 17767 bp, 12 predicted proteins | sample TA2KigO120mmetaG_FD_148631 | JGI IMG/M metagenome (GOLD analysis project Ga0194131, IMG submission 148631) | Freshwater microbial communities from Lake Tanganyika, Tanzania - TA2015053 Kigoma Offshore 120m | ecosystem: Environmental > Aquatic > Freshwater > Lake | place: Tanzania: Lake... | reverse complement strand
GGTGGGCGCGCTGCTGGCCGTGACCGACGCCGAGACCGCGCGGTCGTTCGAAACCGATAACGGCGTGACCACGCGCGTCGCGGTCGAACCGCGCACCGAATACGGTGTCCTGCGCCTGCAGCAGGAAATCGGGCGCCAGGCGTCCACCGTCGGGTTCATGGTCACCGGCTTGCAGCGCCAGTTCCAGGATCCCGCGCTGGCGGCGCTGATGTCGCGCGAGGCGTTCTCGGGCGGCGTGGACTGGCGGATCCGGTGGAAGCAGGGCATGTACGCCGTGAGCGGCTGGACCGGGTTCGGCTACGTCGCCGGCGATTCGGCGGCGATCGCGAGGATCCAGCGTTCGAGCGCGCACTATTTCCAGCGCCCAGATGCCCCGTATCTCGACTACAACACGGCCCGCCGCCACATGGGGGGCATGACCGCGCAGCTCAGGGCCGACAAGGACGCCGGTCGCCGGATCCTCTGGGGCGCGCAGATCAACACGGAGTCGCCCGAATACGAGGTGAACGATGTCGGTCGGCTCCAATCGGCTGACGACATCGAGTACAACGCCGACATCCAGATTCGCGAGACGATTCCCGGCAAGTACCTCCAGAACTGGCGACTCGGCTTCGTTACGCGCGGCGGTTTCAACTACGATGGCGACCGCATGAACGAGGAGTGGAACCAGAACACCACACTCACGCTCAAGAACTTCTGGAACATCAACATCAACTGGCGCTTGGACCTGCCGACGATGGACGACGTGCAGACCCGCGGCGGTCCGATGATGAAGACCGGCCACGGCTGGGGCGGTGAGTTCCGGGTGAACAGTCCCTTCGGCGGGCGGACGAGCTACCGGACGAACTTCAACTGGGGCCGCGACAACCTGGGTGGCTGGCGAAACTCAGTCGGCGGCAGCGTCACGATGCGTCCGGCGCCTCGCTGGTCAACTTCGCTCGAGCCGAACTTCCAGCGGAGCCGCGATGCGCGGCAGTACATCACGAGTTCGGACGACGCCACGGCCACCGCGACATATGGCCGGCGCTACTTGTTCGGCTTCGTGGACCGCACCACGATCTCGATGCGGACGCGGTTGAACTACACGTTCTCGCCGCGCCTGACGCTCGAGGGGTACATGGAGCCATTCGCCGCCAGCGGTCGGTACCACGGCATCGGCGAGCTGCAGGCCGCCCGGGGGAACGCGCTGACCACCTATGGCAAGGACGCGGGCACCACCGCGACCCGTGACGGGTCCGGGAACTACACGTTCACGGCCCGGGGCAACACCTTCACCCTGTCCAACCGCGATTTTCAGGTGCTGTCGTTCCGCTCCAACACCGTCCTCCGTTGGGAGTGGAACCCGGGGAGCACCCTGTTCCTGGTCTGGCAGCAGAACCGACGGGCGTCCGAGGTCCTGGGCGAGGGGGTCACCCTCGGGGACCTCCTGCACACCACCCGGGCGGCCGGCGACAACTTCTTCGCCATCAAGGCGACCTACTGGTTCCCGGTCAAGCGATAGCCTATAATTAACGGCTACCTTGTATTCAGCCGTCCAGAGGGCTCCATGAAGGCCGATATCCACCCCGTGTACGCCACCGCGACAGTCGTTTGCGCGTGCGGAAACCGGTTCCAGACGCGGTCCACGCAGGCGGAGATTCACACCGACATCTGCGCGGCCTGCCACCCGTACTACACGGGTAAGCAGAAGCTCGTTGACACCGCTGGTCGCGTCGAGCGCTTCCGCCAGAAGTACGCCAAGCCGCAGAAGACGACTGCGTAGCTCTTGGGGCTCCGCGACCTCCTCGCCGATGCGCTGAACCGCGCGGCGGCCGTCGAACGGGAGCGCGTCGATCCGAAGACGGTCCGCGACGCGCGCCTCATGGCGTCGCTCGGCCGCGAACACCAGCGGCTGTCCCTCGTTGTCGAGCGGGCAGCCGCTCTGCACAAGCTGGACGACGAATGCGTCGCCGCCCGCGAACTCGCCGCGTCCGATGACCCGGAAATGGCGGCCGAGGCGGCTGCAGAGGTCTCGCGGCTGACCGTTACGATCGCGGAGCTCGAGGAGGGCCTGAAGCCGCTCCTCATCCCCCGCGACCCGCTCGACGAACGCAACTGCATCGTCGAAATCCGCGCCGGCACCGGCGGCGATGAAGCCGCCCTGTTCGCCGCCGACCTCTGGCGCATGTACACGCGCTACATCGAGCGCCTGGGCTGGAAGGTCGAAATCATGTCGCTGTCCGACGGCACGCTGGGCGGCGTCAAGGAAGTCGTGTTCAAGGTGGTCGGCAGCTCGGCCTTCGGCGAAATGCGCTGGGAGAGCGGCGTCCACCGCGTGCAGCGCGTACCGGCCACCGAGGCGGCCGGGCGGATTCACACGTCGGCGGCGACGGTGGCGGTCCTCCCCGAGGCCGAGGAAATCGACCTCAAGATCGAGGACAAGGACCTCCGGATTGACGTGTTCCGGTCGAGCGGGCCGGGCGGCCAGAGCGTCAACACCACGGATAGCGCCGTGCGCATCACCCACCTCCCGACGGGCGTGGTTGTGTCGCAGCAGGACCAGAAGAGCCAGCTGCAGAACAAACTCAAGGCGATGGAAGTGCTGCGCGCCCGCCTGCTCGATGCCAAGCTGGCCGAGCAGGAGGCCGAGCGGTCGCGGATGCGGCGCTCACAGGTCAGCACGGGCGATCGCTCCGCAAAGATTCGCACGTACAACTTCCCGCAGAGCCGCGTGACCGACCACCGGATCGGCTTCACGACGCACAACCTCACGGCCGTGATGAACGGCGAAATCGCGCCGTTGATCGAGGCGCTGAAGCTGGCCGATACAGAGGAAAAGCTGCGCGGCGAGCACGAGTGACCGCCGTGGCCGCCGTGCGCATAGGCGAGCTGCTCGACGAACTGGCGGCCACGCTCGGGGGCCCAGGCCTCCCACCGGACCGGGGTACCGCACGCGACATCATCGCGGCCGTCGTTTCTCAGCCTCGATTCTGGCCCACGGCCAACCGCGATGCCGAGCTGGACGGCGTCCAGGTGGAGCGCGCACGCGACGCTGCAGCCGCGATCCGCTCAGGGGCGCCCTTCGCGTACGCGGTCGGCACCGCGGCGTTCCGCGGCCTTACCCTGCGAGTGGACCGCCGCGTGCTGATCCCGCGGCCGGAGACCGAGGTGCTGGTGGACCTCGCCCTCGCCCTTACGAACCGCCAGGGGACGGTCGCCGATGTGTGCACGGGCTCCGGCGCGATCGCGTTGGCGCTGGCGTCGGAAGGGGCATACACGCGGGTGGTTGCCACGGACGTATCGGCGGAGGCGCTCGCCGTCGCCGCCGACAACCTCGGCACGCTGGATCCGACGCGACAGGCCACCGTGGAGTTCCGCCGGGGCGACCTCTGTGCGCCGCTCTCAGGCGAGCGATTCGGCTTGGTCGTGGCGAATCCGCCCTATATTGCCGATGGCGAAGCCGGCGAGTTGCCTCGTGGCGTGTTCGATTGGGAACCGCATCTGGCGCTCTTCTCCGGGCCGGACGGCATAGCGGCGATCCAGCGCCTCATTGCAGACGTACCGGAGGTGCTCGAGGCCGGCGGCGTCATGATCCTCGAGACGGATTCCCGTCGCGCAGCGGCTGCGCTGGCGCTGGCGTCCGCCGATGCACGATGGGTGGATTCCCAGTTGCACAACGACCTTACTGGGCGCCAACGCTTCCTCGTTGCGCGCCGATCACGGAGCGGGTGACATGTTGAGCGAACGTGCGGTTGAACTCGGTCGGCTGATCGGCCAGTCGAACGAATACCAGGCCGTGAAGCGCGCGACCGACGCGCTCAAGGAAGACGCCGAGGCCACGGCGCTCCTGACGCGCATGGAACGCCTCCGGCAGGAGGCGCAGCGCGCCATCGCGCGTGGCGAACAGCCCACGGACGAGATGGAGCAGGAACTCGACCAACTCCTGTCCAAGGTCCAGGTCAGCCCGGCATACCAGCGCATGCTCGTGGCGAACGAGAACTTCGACAAGGTCATGGTCCAGGTGAACCAGTGGATCATGGATGGCATCCGGAAGGGCGCCACCAGCAGCATCATCACCCTCGGCTAGACGGCGGTCGCGCCATGCACCTTCTCCGCGCGTAGGACGGGCGAGTCTCGATGGCGCTCATCGTGTTCGAAGGCGTCGAGGGGGCGGGGAAGTCCACGCAACTCGCCCGGGTTCGCGCGTCGCTCGAAGCGGCCGGTCGCGTCGTGGAGTCGTTCCGCGAGCCGGGCGGCACCCCGGTGGGCAATGAGATCCGCCGCGTGTTGCTCGACCCGGCGAACAGCATGGATGCGATGACCGAGGCACTGCTGTTCATGGCATCGCGCGCCGAGCTGGTTGCGCAGGAGATCCGGCCCGCTTTGGCGGCCGGGAAGACCGTCCTGCTTGACCGGTTCTTCCTCTCGACCTACGCCTACCAGGTCGGGGGCCGCGGACTCGCCGAGGCCGACGTGTTGGCGGCCAACCGCGTGGCCACCCGTGGACTCGTCCCGACACTGACCATCCTGCTCACGCTGTCGTCCACCGAAGGGCTCGAGCGGGCGCGTCGCCGTGGGCCATCGGATCGGATCGAATCCACCGGCGCGGTGTTTCACCAGAAGGTCGAGGAAGCCTTCGCGCGGTTTGCCACGCCGGAGTGGCAGCGCGAGCACCCGGAGTGCGGTCCGATCATCGCAGTGGACGGGAACGGGACCGCCGATGCGGTCGCCGCGCGCGTACACCGGGTGATCGCCGAGCGAATCCCCGGCCACGACTCGCTCGTACGAACGGTCACATGACACGCCACTGGAAGCCGCTGGTCGCGGGGATCGCCATGGGCGCGGGCCTTGGGGCCGGCGCCATCCTCATGGTGCGCGGCATCCGTGGCGAAGATCGTCCGCGCGAGATCTCCGCGGCGGCGGGCCGACATCTCTTCGACGCCGTACGTGCCCGGATTACGCGCTCGTGGGTGGACACGATCTCCGAAGACGAGATGTACCGTCGCGCAGCCATGGGCCTGATCGCCGAGCTCGGTGATGCCGGGACCGAGTACCTCACGCCGCAGCGCGTCGCGCGTCTCCAGGAGTCGGCCACCGGGACCTACTCGGGCGTCGGCATGTCGCTGTCGTCCCGCGCGGGCATCGTCGTCGTGACACACGTGCGTGTCGGGACGCCTGCCGAGCGTGCGGGCATCGCGATCGGCGACCGGCTGCTGGAGGTGGATGGCAAGTCCATGCGCGGCTGGACGGTGGGCGAGGCGCTTGGCGCGATCCGCGGGCCCGCGGGCACGCGCGTCTCGCTGACGATCGAACGCAACGCGACGACCGCGCGAATCCCGCTACAGCTCGAGCGCGATGAAATCCATGTCACGTCCGTGACGCGCGCACGGTTGCTGGGCACGGGTGTCGGCTACTTCCTGCTCAGCGCGTTCAACGATTCCACCGCGGCCGATGTGGCCCGGACCGTGGACTCGTTGACGAGCGTCGGCGCGCGCCGCTTCGTGATGGACCTGCGCGGTAATCCCGGCGGCGTGCTCAACCAGGGCGTTGACGTCGCCGATCTCTTCCTCGGCGCCGGGCAGCGGATCGCGTCCACCAAGGGCCGGTTGCCGGAAGCGAACGCCGAGTTCGTTGACCGGACGGCCGAACGCTGGGCGGGTCGCCCGCTGGTGGTCCTCGTCAACGCCAACACGGCCAGCTCCGCCGAGATCGTGGCGGGCGCACTGCAGGACAATGATCGCGCGCTGATCGTCGGCCTCCGGACATACGGGAAGGGCAGTGCGCAGCACGTCCTGCGGCTCGAGGACGGCGGGGCAATCAAGCTCACGGGCGCGCGGTGGTACACGCCGCTGGGTCGGTCGCTGGAGCATACGACGACCGCGGAGGATGAGGTCGGGGCCGCGGAGGACTCGGCGCGCCATGCGGTGAAGACCCGCCGCGGCCGCGTCCTGATGGGTGGAGGCGGCGTGCAGCCCGACATCGTCGCGGGCGACAGCGTGTTGTCCGCGGCGGAGCGTGCCTGGGTCCGCGCCGTGGGCGATCGGGTCAGCGATTTCCGGCGCGCGCTGACGGCATCCGCGCAGCGGAATGCGGCGGCCGCGCGTCGCGACGGCCCGCTGTTCACGGTGACGCAGGCGATGCGCGACGCGCTCTACAATGAAATGCGCGCGCGCGGCCTCACTGTGCAGCGCGGGGTCTTCGACGACGCGCGTGCGACCATTGACCTCGTGCTGGGGCAGGAGCTCGCCGTGGTGGCGTTCGGCATCCCGGGCGCACAGCAGCGCGCGACGCTGACCGACCCGGTTGTGTCCCTGGCGGTGGAACTGCTCGAGGGTGTGGAAACCGCCGACGCGTTGTTCGAGCGCGCCAACGCCGGGCGCTCCAGGCCGCGACCTACCGCCAGCGGGATCTAGCGCGCTCGGGCCTCAGGGCCGGCCCAATCGGCCGCCCATCAGGGCGGTCGCATCCACGATCTTGGTATTGGCGGGCGGCGAGAACGCCAGCGCGCCGGCCGGCAGCTCGACACCGGTGCGAATGTCGCTGAACCGGATGCGGCGCACGAGGCCGCTGGCTTCCGTGACTTCCATCTGGCGCACGAGCGCCTCTTCGCGGTCGAGCCAGACTTGCGCGCGGGAAAACGGCGCGGTCTGCAGCTTCGGCACGAGCGACAGCGACACGACCGGGCGTCCGCCGATCTCTGACGCCTTGCCCTCGGTGATCCGGTAGGTCTCCTTCGGCTTCGTCAGGAACTGCGATACAAGGTCGAGTTGCGCGCCTTCGGTGAGCGGGAGCTTCAGCGCCTGCCCGCGCGCGCTGCTCGGCAGGTACACCCAGACGGCGGCGCCATCGGCCACGATCGCGTCACCCGACGGATCCGTGAACCGGAAAGCGAACTTGGCCGCGCCCTGCTGCATGAACTCGCCGCGCGACGTGCGGGTCTGCTTGATATCGGGGTTGGTCAGCGTCTGCTCGAAGCGCGCGCGCATGGTGCGTGCCTGCGCGACGTGTTCGGCGGCGCGACTGAGCAGCGTATCGGAAGCCGCGGACAACGGCGCCTGGGCGGGCAGCGAAGTGCCCGCCAGGCCAACCAGGACGGCCGCCGCGAACGCGCGGCGCCGGCTAGGCCACACCGGCGCCGACTCCGGCGATCTGCCGGTCCACGGCGTCGGCCACGCGGCGGAGCTGACGCATCAGGTCGCCGAACAGCTCGGGCGTCAGCGACTGCGCGCCGTCGCTCATCGCCTGCTCGGGGTGCGGGTGCACCTCGACGATGATGCCGTCCGCGCCGGCGGCGACCGCCGCACGCGCCATGGGAATCACCTTGTCGCGGCGGCCGGTGCCGTGGCTCGGGTCGGCGACGATCGGCAGGTGTGACATCCCGTGCACGACCGGGATCGCCGTCAGGTCGAACAGGTTGCGTGAGTTCGTGTCGAAGCTGCGCAGCCCGCGCTCGCAGAGGATCACGTGCGGGTTGCCTTCGCTCAGCACGTATTCCGCCGAGAGCAGGAGGTCCTCGATCGTCGCCGCCATGCCGCGCTTGAGCAGCACCGGCTTCTTGAGCCGGCCGACGGTCTTGAGCAGCGAGTAGTTCTGCATGTTGCGCGCGCCGATCTGGATGCAATCGGCGTGCTCAGCCACGAGGTTCGCGCCCTCGTCGTCCATGGCTTCGGTGACGATCGCCAGGCCCGTCTCGCGCTTGGCGAGCGCCAGCATTTCGAGGCCCTTCCGGCCGAGGCCCTGGAACGAATACGGCGAGCTCCGTGGCTTGAAGGCGCCGCCTCGCAGGGCCACAGCGCCGGCGGCCTTCACCGCCCGGGCCGCCTCGACGATCTGTTCCTCGGATTCCACCGAACACGGGCCGGCGATAACCGGCACTTCGTCGCCGCCGAAGCTCACACCGGGGGCGATCGTAACCACCGTCGGGTCAGGACGCCATTCGCGGGAGACCTGTTTATAGGGATTCGAGACGTGAATGACCTGGGCGACGCCGGGCAGCTCCTCGACCCGCGTGGAATCCACGCGGCGGTCGTTGCCGATCAGCCCGACGGTCGTGCGCTGAGCGCCCGGCATGGGTAAAGGCGTATATCCCATGCTGCGGATCGTCTCGCAGACCCGTTCGATTTCCTTGTCCGTGGCCCCTTGGGCCATCACTACCAGCATCCCACATGCTCCCGAAAAGGCCCCGGAATATACTCTTAGGGACCCTTATGACCCCGACCATGACCCGACGTTCCCCACTCATTCTCCTCGGCGCCGCCATCCTGCTCGGCGCCGCCGCCACGCCGATCTCGGCATGGCTGCAGCAACGCGCGTCGTACGACAAGTCGCTGTACAGCGCGATGCGCTACCGCTCCGTGGGCCCCAACCGCGGCGGCCGCGTGACCGCGATCGCCGGGGTGGTGAACGAGCCCCGGACGTTCTACATGGGCTCGACCGGCGGCGGCGTGTGGAAGACGCTGGACGCCGGCGCCACGTGGACGCCGATCTCGGACGGCCAGATCCCGCTCGGCTCCATGGGCGCGATCGAAGTCGCACTCACCAACCCGAACATCGTGTACGTCGGCACCGGGTCGTCCAAGATCCGCTCGAACGTCTCGATCGGGCGGGGGATGTACAAGTCAACCGATGCGGGTCGCACCTGGGCATTCAGTGGCCTGCGCGACGTCGGCCAGATCGCGACCGTGCGCGTGCACCCGCAGAACCCCGATATCGTCTGGGTCGCGGCGCTGGGTAACCCGTTTGCGCCATCCACCGAGCGCGGGATCTACAAGACCGTGGACGGCGGCAAGTCGTGGAAGCGCACGCTGTACGTCACGGACAGCACGGGGGCGGCCGATGTGGAGCTGGCGCCCGGGAATCCGAACGTCGTGTACGCGTCAATGTGGCGCGGCCAGCGCAAGCCCTGGACGATCGTGAGCGGCGCGAACGAGGGTGGGATCTACAAGTCCACCGACGGTGGCGAAACGTGGAGCAAGCTCGGTGGCGGCCTGCCCACCGGGTTGTTCGGGCGCTCGAATGTCGGCGTCTCCAAGGCGGCGCCGAACCGGCTGTACGCACTGATCGAGGCCAAGCCCGGCGGCGGCCTGTATCGCTCCGATGACGCCGGTGCATCGTGGTACTTCGTCAACGGCACGGCGAATCTCTGGACCCGACCGTTCTACTACACCACGCTCGGCGTGGACCCGAACAACGCGGATGTCGTTTGGGTTGGCGCCGAGGGGTGGTACAAGAGCACGGACGGCGGGAAGACGTTCCGGAGTTCGCCCGTCCCGCACGGCGATAACCACGAAGTCTGGATCAACCCGAATAACTCGGACATCATGATCCAGGCCAACGATGGCGGCGCCAACGTGTCGCTCGACGGCGGTCGCACCTGGAGTACGCAGTCGAACCAGCCGACCGCGGAGTTGTACCAGGTGTACGTGGACAACCAGTACCCCGCGCGGCTGTACGGCGCGCAGCAGGACAACTCGACGTTGATCGTGCCGACGAATCCAACGGGTGCCGGCTACAACGATGAATGGCGCGCCGGCCCGGGATGCGAAACGGGCCCGGTGCTTCCGCACCCGACCAACCCGGACACGGTGTACGGGTCCTGCAAAGGACAGTTCAGCCGGAAGAGCATGCGCTCAGGGCAAGAGTGGCAGAGCTGGGTGGGTGGTGAGTCGCTCTACGGCAACGGTGGTGCGACCCTGATCTACCGCTTCCAGCGCGTGTCGCCGATGGAGATCTCGCCGTTCAACTCGCGGGTGCTCTACTACGGCTCGCAGCACGTGCATCGCTCCACGGATGAAGGCATCACGTGGCAGAAGATCAGCCCGGACCTCACGGCGTTCCCGCCGGGCGAGCCGCAGCTGGCGAGCGGCTGGCCGATCACGCTCGACGTGACCGGCGAGGAGATGTACAGCACGCTCTACTCGATCCGCGAGTCACCGGTGCAGCGCGGCGTGATCTGGACGGGTTCGAACGACGGGCCCTTCTACGTGTCGCGCGACAACGGCGTGACGTGGACGAACGTCACGCCGAAGGACCTGCCGCCCGGCGGCCGCGTGCAGAACATTGACCCGAGCCCGCACCGCGCGGGCACCGCGTACTACGCGGTGTACCGGTTCCTGCTCGGCGACTTCAAGCCGTACATCTATCGCACCGACGATTTCGGCAAGTCGTGGACGCTGCTCACCACGGGCACGAACGGCATCGCCGCGGATGAACCGACGCGCGTGGTGCGCGAGGATCCCAAGCGGCCGAAGCTGCTGTACGCGGGCACCGAGTTCGGCATGTACGTCTCGTTCGACGACGGCGCCAACTGGCAAAGCTTCCAGTTGAACCTGCCCAACACGCCGGTGACCGACATCAAGTTCGCCGGTGATGGCGACATGGTGCTCTCGACCATGGGGCGCGGGTTCTACGTGCTCGACAACCTCACGCCGCTGCACCAGTTGTCGGATCGCGCCGCCAGCGCGGCCGCGACGCTGTACAAGCCGCGCACGGCGATCCGCGGCATGGGCGGTCGCGGCGGCCGCGCGGCGCAGTACCTCCCGGCGGGCGCGATGATTGACTACAACCTCGCGGCGGCGCCGGCGGGTGACATCAGCCTCGACGTGCTCGACTCCGCCGGGCGCGTGATCAAGTCGTTCACCAGCGCCGGTGGTGCCGCGCCCGTGCAGCAGGTGGTTGAGGCCGCCCCGGATGAAGACGGTGGCGGCGGTGGCGGTCGCGGCGGCGGCGCGCCCGCGCGGCTCACCAAGAACGCGGGCCACAATCGCTTCATGTGGGACTTCCGCTACCCCGGCGCATGGGCCGCAGCGAACCGGCCCGACGGCGGCAACGGCCCGCTCGCGCCGCCGGGACGCTACCAGGTGCGACTCAAGGTCGGCGACGCAACGCAGGTACAGCCGCTCACCGTTGCGCCCGACCCGCGCGTGACCCGCGATGGCGTCAGCGCGGCGGACCTGCGCGCGCTGTTCACGCACAACATGAGTGCGCGGGACCTGGTCAGCGAAGTGAATCGGACCGTCGCGCGCGTGCGCGCCACGCAACAGCGCCTGCGCGGCGCAACCGGCGCGGCGGCGGACACACTCCGGCAGGTGAACGAACTGGCGGCGAAGCTCATCACGCCACCGATTCGCTACAGCAAGCCGGAACTGCAGACGCACATCACCTACCTGTATTCCATGACGGGGCAGGCGGACCAGCGGGTGCCGAAGGACGCGGCGGACCGGCTGGTGGTGCTGAAGAAGCAACTCGCCGACATCCAGCTTTCCCTGACGAAGCTGCTTGGCCCGGCGATGTAGCGTTCAGCGACCCTTGAAGAGGATCTTGCGGACCGTCTCAACTCCGTCCGCACGAAAACGCACCAGGTATAGGCCAGCGGGGACGATCCGTCCCCGCTGGTCGGTGCCATCCCAGCTCAGTCGCGGGTCACAGCCGGTGTCGCTGCCCGGCGCCGCGCGGCCGTAGCGGCCGGCCGGCACGGTGCCCGAAACGTCGAGCCCGCGCCCGGGAATCAGCGTCGTCACCCGGTTGCCGCGCATGTCGAGGATCTCGAGCCGCACATCCGACTGGCGCTTGAGGTCGAACCAGAGGCAGGTGCTCGTGAGGCGCTCGTTCGGGAACGGGTTCGGGAAGTTCTGGTAGAGCACCGTCGCGAGCGGCGCGCTTGCGCTGAGGATGACGAAACTCGATGCGTTGATCAGGCGCACCGAATCGCCGGCCTGCGACACGGCGCTGACCGACCAACGGTACGAAGTGTTCGACTCCAGGTCAGTCGGCGGCATGTAGGCTGAGTCGCTCAGGGAGCCCGTCAGCACCGCGCGACCATCGCTCGAGTGCGAGATCACGATCGTGAACCGCCAAGGGCCGACCGGCGGGTACAGCCCGGCGGCCGACCACTGGAACGTCGGCCGGGCCGTCGTGACCGTGTTGCCGTTCAGGTTGTTGGGGAAGATCAGCGACAACCAGGCCGGCGTGCGGCGCGGGCCTTCGGCGTTGGAGATCACCGGCGTGTTCTGCGTCGTCCGCACTACCGCGCGCCACCAGATGGACGCCTGCTGCGGCAGCAGCCGGGGGATCGTGATCGTCGCCGCCGCGCCGGGCACGACGGTGTCCGCGAACATCGGGCCGCTGAAATCGGGCGTGAACGACACTTGCAGCCGGATATCGGCCGGCGGCGCCAATGCCGAGAAGCCGCTCGTCGTGATCGTGAAGCGGGGCGTCGCTTCGCGAAGCGGGTTGCCCGTCGGCCCGACCACCGTCACCGTGGGCGTCTGCGCGCCGCCGACGCTGGGAATCGCAATGAGGACTGCGCCGACCACCGCAAGCGCCTGCGCGGCGCGGCGCATCACGCGGCTGCGCCTGCCGCCGAGCCCGCCGGCCCGCTCGTCGCGTCTCCGTCGAGGTCCACCGCCTGCCCGCGCATCCGCACGCTGACCAGCGACGATACGCCCGGCTCCTGCATCGTCACGCCGTACACGGCGTCGGAGGCCTCGGTGGTGGTGCGCGGGTTGTGCGTGATCACGATGAACTGCGTGTTCTTCTTGAACTCGTTCAGCATGCGCACGAACCGCCCGATGTTCTGGTCGTCGAGCGGGGCGTCCACTTCGTCGAGCAGGCAGAACGGGCTCGGCTTCGTGAGGAAGATGCCGAAGAGCAGGGAGAGCGCCACGAGCGCCCGCTCGCCGCTGGAGAGCAGGTGGATGCGCTGCGTCTTCTTGCCCTTCGGCGAGGCGTGGATCTCGATGTCGCAGTCGAGCGGCGCATCAGGATTCTCGAGCCGGAGGTCGCACTCGCCGCCGCCGAACAACGTCAGGAAGATGTGCCGGAAGTGGGCGCGCACTTCGTCGAAGGTCTTGAGGAACATCTCGCGCGCCGTCGTGTCAATCTCGCGGATCGCCTGCTGCAGCGACTCGCGGGCCTGCGCGACGTCCGTGCGCTGCGTCTCGAGCAGTTCGAGCCGCTTCTGTTCCTCGGTGTGCTCCTCGATCGCGAGCGGGTTCACCGGCCCCAGCTGCTCGACCTGCGCGCGCAGCGCTTCGGCCTCGGTGCGCAGCGAATCGTCGTCCGTGTCGAGCGGCTCGTGCGTCGCCAGCATTTCGTCGAGCGGACGGCGCCACTCGGTCTCGAGTCGCTCCCGGATCGCGGCACGCCGGCCGCCGAGTTCGGTTTGACGGAGTTCGGCGTGGTGCAGGTCGTTCGCGAGCGTCGCCGCCGCCGCGCGGGCCGCCTCGAACGCGGCGTCTGCCGTGCGGAGCGACACGTCGGCGGCGCCCAGGGCATCCTCCGACTGGTGCAGCGCAGTTTCGGCGGCGGTCGCCGCTGCCTGCCGCGCGTCGAGCTCCACACGCCATTCGTCCACCTGATGCCCAAGTGCGGCGTCGTCCGTGGCGATCACATCGAGTTCGAGTTGCAACGAGGCCAGGCGCGAGCGCGCAGTCTCATGCTCTCGAGCCAGCCGTTCGCGTCGCTCGACGGCGACCGCCCGCTTGGCTTCCACCTGCGCGTGGTTGACCTGCGCGGCAGACCGCGCTTCACGCGCACTGTCCTGCCCACGCTCGGCGTCCGCGGCTGCGGTGCGGCCGGCTTCAACCACTTGGGTCGCGGCGGCGATACGCTGCCGTGCGTTGGCCATGGCGTCGGAGCCTTCGCCCACGCGAGTGGTGAGAGCGTCCTTCCGCCCCGTCAGCTGCGCCGACAGCGCGACGGCATCGGCCAGTGCGCGGCCAGCCACCTGGCGCGCACGCTCGGCTTCTGAACGGTGCCGCGCCGCCAACTCGCGTTCGCCGTGCGCGAGCGTCGCCGCTTCACGCGCCATGACCACGGCCTCGGTGGCCGCGGCAAGTGCGGCCTGCGCGGCCGCGATGGTTTCCGCCGCGGCGCTCTTGCGCCCGGCGAGTGAGGCGAGGTCAGCACGCAGCGCGAAGAGTTCCGCGCGGCGCCGGAGCGGACCGGCCGCGGATGTCGTACCCGGCAGCCACACGGCGCCGCGGGAATCCACGAATGCCGCGCCATCGTCCACCGGCTGCACCTTGCCCAGGAGCGCGCGGACCCACGCACCGCCCGCACCTTCGGCGCGCACCAGCGTGGCGAGTGCTTCGGGTGCGCCAAGCTGTTTGAGCGCGGGCGCATCCAGCGGCAGGAGGAGCAGGGCACCCGGGTGCGCGTTCGCGTGCCACCGGCGGATTCGCTCCGCCACGGCGGAATCGCGAACGACGACCGCATGGGCCGTCGCGCCGAGGAAGCGCTCGACCTGGCTCGCAGCGGCGGTATCGGCGGCAATGAAGTCCGTGAGCGGGCCGACGACCGCGCCCTCCCCGAACTGCTCCTTGTCGCGGAGCAAGCGCGCAGCAGCCGGGGCGAGCCCGACACGCTCGCGCTCGAGACCCTCGAGCCCGTCCACGCGCCCGGAGAGCGCGGTTTCTTCCTCGTCGAGCCGGCGCGCGTCCGCGCGCGCGTTGACTTCGGCGTCGTGCGCGGCGACTTCGGCGCGCTGCGCCTCGGCGAGCCGTCCGTCCGCGATCGTGGATTGCCGCTCCGCCTCGGCCAGCGCTGCATCGGCGGTGCCCAGGGCGGTCGCGGCCTCACGCTCCGCGCCCGCGAGCGCTTGGTGCTCACTCACGAGTGACGCGGTGCGCTGCACGACCTCGGCGAGTTCGCGGTCCGCCGCCTCGATCTCCAGTTCCAGGCGCCGCAGGTTGTCGTGCTCGCCACGCAGTGCCTGCTCAGCGGCCGCGAGTCGTTCACGGCTGGCCATGACTTCGTTCCGTGCGACGTCTTCGGCGGCGACCGCGGCATCGCGGGCCGCGGCCGCGCTCTCGACCGCGCGCGTGGCTGCCGCGACATCGGCGTCGGCGGCATTCACGTCGTTCTGGACGCGCTCGTCCTCCGCCATGCCGGCCGTGCGCTCCTGCTCAGCGCGCGCGAGTCGTTCCACCGCGTTGCGATGGCGCTCCTCCGCGACGGCGATGTCGCCCTGCAGCTTGAGCATGGACTCGCGGCGGTCGGCCGCCTCACGCGCGGAATCCGTGCGCCGCTGTTCCGCGGCCGCGCGAGCGCCCTGCGCCGATTCGCGTGCCGATCCGGCGAGCAGCTCCGAGGCCACGGCTTCCGGTTGCCGCACACGCAGGTCCCGCACCTGGACATCGAGCTGTTGCAGCTCACCGTGCCACGCGGACATCTCGCGCGCGGCCAGCGTGATTTCGACCGCGAACTTCCGCGCCATGATCTCGACGTGCCGCTCCGCCTTCTTGCGCTGGCGGGCAAGCGAGCGCACCTGCGTCGTGACTTCGCTGATCAGGTCGTCGAGGCGCGCGAGGTCAGCGCCCGTTTGCTCGAGGCTGCGTTCCGTGCTTCGGCGGCGGTCGCGATACAGGCCCACGCCCGCGGCTTCCTCGAAGAGCTCGCGGCGGTCGTCCGGGCGATCCGAGAGCAGGGCGTCAATCATCTTGCTCTCGATCACCACGCCACTCTCAGCACCGAGGCCCGTGCCGCGCACGAGGTCGTGGATGTCGCGGAGCCGGCACTGCGCGTTGTTCAGCAGGTATTCGCTCTCGCCTGAGCGCGAGAGCCGGCGGGTGATCACGACCTCGCGGAAGGGAACGGGCAGCTGGCCGTCGTCATTCTCGAAGAAGAGCGAGACTTCGGCGATGTTCACCGGGCGGCGGGCGGACGAACCCTGGAAGATCACTTCTTCCATCTTCGCGCCGCGCAGCAGGCGGGCGCGTTGTTCGCCCAGGACCCAGCGCACGGCGTCCGACACGTTGGACTTGCCGCAGCCGTTCGGGCCGACGATCGCCGTGACGCCCGGCTCGAACTTGAGTTCGGTCGAATCCGCGAACGACTTGAATCCCTGCAACTCCAGCTTGGTCAGCCGCACCTAGTTCGCTCTCCCAGTTCGGTACGCCACGATTGGCGTCCCGCCCATCCGTTGCACCGCCACCGCCATCGGAATCGCCTGCGCGAGTGAAGCGAACGCGCCCGCGTACACCCGCATCATGCCATCGTCCTGTCGCAGCGCATACGCCCGCACGCCCTTCGCCTTCCACACTTCGATCACCGCCGCCGCGCGTGCCGGCGCGGTGCTGTCGGCCAACAGCAGCGCGTACGGCACCCACACCACTGCGCCGTCACCACGTTCGACCGCACCGCTCGCGCGAAACGCATCCAGCGCGGAATCGGCCGCGAGCGGCGTCAGCCACGCACCAACGATTGCCTTGTGCCATTCGGCGATTTGTGCGGTGCCGCTCCGGGTTGCGACCGTCGCCACGGTCGCCGCCGGGAGCACGTGAGACTCCGCCGCATCGTCGAGCGTGGAATTTGCCATGGCTTGGGTGTTTGCCGCCATGAGTTCGATCGCATAGGCCACGGCGCGGGACGAGTCCCTTGACGGCAGGCGTTCCACCAGTTCGAACCGCGTATTGGTGGCGGCGTTGGCGGAGTCGCGCAGTATCGGGGCCTCCGGCTCCGCGCCGGCCTCGGTTGCTCCGGCCAGCTGGACGGTGCCGTCCGGGGCGTTGCGCAGCATGGTCCACCAGATTCCAGCGGCGCCGCCGAGGAGAATCGCGACCGATGCCGCGGCGAGTATCGCGCCTTTGGCGCCGGGCTTCGTGCCTCGTGCCGGGAGGGTAGCGGCCTCCGCGCCATCTCCTGACGACGCCTCGATCAGCATGCGAACGCCCGCGGGGGTCGGCAGGCCGGTTTCGGTGTGGATCAACCGTGCGCCGTGACCGCCGAGCACGGGAACGACCGGGGCTTCGGCCCGGGCCACCAGGATGAGCAGGCCGCCTGCGTCGGCAAAGCCGCGGATCAGCCGGCCCCAGCGTGCTTCGTCGAGCAGGGCCGGTTCCCGGTCCACCTTCGCACCGGCCGGGAGCACGAAGAGCCCCGACGCCCCGCCAACCGGTCGTGCGACGTCGCTCAGGCCCAGTCCGTCGCGGAAACACTCCGCGAGCCCGTCCGCGTCGTCGCCGCCCGCGAGTGCGTAGATGGGTTCGAGGTCGCCTGCCAGGTCGCCGATCGCGACGCGGCGGTCCTGGTTCGCACCGCGCGCGAGCGCGACGGCAAGGCGCGCGGCCAGTTGCATGTCACGCCCGACGACCACGACGGCGCTGACGCCGCGTGTTGCGCGTATGAGGGCTTCGAGGCGGTCGTTGCCGCTGGTGGCCTGTCCTGAGCCACGCGAGCGCGATCCGCCAAAGCCGATCACGGCGTGTCCTCGTACACCCAGTAGGGCAGGCCGGTGCGTCGGCCCGCGCGTTCCGCTTCTTCACGGGTCGCGAACGGCCCAGCGACTACGCGCCAGATCATCGTGCCGTCGCGAGGGGTCCCCACCACGCGCGCCGGTCGCCCGTCAATGCGAATCGTCGCGGCCTGCGCGCGGGCGCGTTGTTCATCGAGCAGCGCGGCGAAGGACAGCGTCCAGCCGGTCGGCGCTGCAGCCGGAGGCGGCTCGGCGCGTGACGGCGGCGCGGCCGGCGTTTGCACGGGCGCTGCGGCGGCGCGCGCGGGTTCATTGATGCGACTCGCTCCGGAATCCGGCGGCGCAACTGCGGCAGTATCCGCGGAATCGGCCTCAAACTCGACCGGGCGGTCCAGCCCACGCGCGCGCGGCCGGAAGCCGTTCCAGCGCACGAGCGACCAGAGATCGCTCGCACCGCCGGCGTACGTGCGCCGACGCTTGCCGCTGACCGGGTTCAGGTCCACGACGTCCGCGCTGTCGGCCATCAGGATCCAACCATCAGGGCCAACGAGCGGCAGGTCATTGCGCCATGTCGTTCCCAGCGTGGCGACGATG
>Ga0194131_10005688_pt1 | contig 17774 bp, 14 predicted proteins | sample TA2KigO120mmetaG_FD_148631 | JGI IMG/M metagenome (GOLD analysis project Ga0194131, IMG submission 148631) | Freshwater microbial communities from Lake Tanganyika, Tanzania - TA2015053 Kigoma Offshore 120m | ecosystem: Environmental > Aquatic > Freshwater > Lake | place: Tanzania: Lake... | reverse complement strand
CCCCGACCCCAAGTGCGACCTCGATTACGTCCCCAATGTCGCCCGCAAAAAAGAGGTCCGGGTCGCCATCAAGAACAGCTTCGGCTTCGGCGGCCAGAACGCCTGTGTCGCCTTTGGCCGCTTCGAAGCGTAGGCCCGAGTTCCGGCCTATTGTGGTATCTTGCTTGGAGGAATGAGGCAGGAGGACGCGGATGGCTCAGGCACAAATGAAACCCCGCAGATCAAACCGCGAGCAGTTGCATCGCCTTGTGGATCTTCTTCCCCGGAAGAATCTTTCTACCGCTCGCCGCCTTTTAGAGGAACTGAAGTCAAAGGATGACCCGGTTCTTCGGGCCGTCCTCAATGCCCCCTTCGATGATGAGGAGCTTTCAGAAGAGGGGGAAGCGGCTATCGCTGAAGGCCTTGCTGATTACAAAGCTGGGCGTGTGGTTCCCCACGAAGAGGTTCGACGAAGAAGCACTCGTCGCCAATGATTTGGCGACTTACCTGGTCAATCCGCGCCAGGAAAGATCAGACACGCCTCGATGAGGAGACCCACCAGCGGGTTCTTCGGGCCTTGGAGCGTTTCTGCGAAATAGGCTACGGTGACGTCAAGCTCCTTCACGGGCGTGAGCGCATTTCTCGGTTGCGGGTGGGGGACTGGCGCGTCTTTTTTGTTTTAGATTCACAATCTGAAACATTGACCGTTCTTCGAGTCCTCCACCGCCGTGAGGCCTATCGCTAGCCTTCCCTTCTCGGCGGCCAGAACGCCTGTGTCGCCTTTAGCCGCTTCGAAGCCTAGTTTCTCCTGTTGTGGACTTTGACAAAAAGTTCACAATCCACTATATTTTCAGTTCATCTTTTATCAGGACGCCCAGAGGCGCGGCCCCAGGCGCGGAAGCCGGAGAGGCAACCGGCCCTCGCCCACAGCCCCGCTGCTGGACCTCCGCCCAGCGCTTGGACGGGCGAGCGTAGGACATGGCTACCAGGGACAACAAGGAAGCTCGGGACTTCGTTTTCCATACGGTCAAGGAAAACGATGTCAAATTCATTCGCCTCTGGTTCACCGATATCCTCGGGAACCTGAAGGGCTTCGCCATCACGGTGGAGGAGCTCCGGGAGGCCATGGAGCGCGGCAAGCTCTTCGATGGCGCCGCCATCGAAGGCTACGCCCGCCACGGCGAGAGCGATATGATCGCCATGCCCGATCCCACCACCTTCACCCTGCTCCCCTGGCGTCCCAAGCAGAACGCCGTCGCCAAGATGTTTTGCGATGTGCTGACCCCCGAGGGCAAGCCCTTTGAAGGCGACCCGCGCCAGGTCCTCAAGCGCAACCTCAAGCGCGCCAGCGATATGGGCTACACCTATTACACCGGCGTCGAGCTGGAGTACTTCTATTTCAAGGACAGCATCGGCGCGCAGATCGTGGACCAGGGCGGCTACTTCGACCAGATCGCCCAAGAGCTCGGCGGCGACCTCCGCCGCGAGACGGTGCTGACCCTGGAGCAGATGGGCATCTCCGTCGAATACAGCCACCACGAAGGCGCCCCCAGCCAGCACGAGATTGACCTTCGCTACGGCGACGCCCTCACCATCGCCGATAGCATCATCACCTTCAAAGCCGTCGTCAAAGAGCTCGCCACCAAGCAGGGCGTCTACGCCAGCTTCATGCCCAAGCCCATCTTCGGCGTCAATGGCAGCGGCATGCACTTCCAGCAGTCTCTCTTTAAGGACGAAGGGAACGCCTTCGCCACCAAGAAGGGCCAGCACCAGCTCTCGGATATCGCCCAAAAGTTCCTGGCGGGACAGCTGCGCCACGCCCCGGAAATCACCATCGCCACCAACCAGTGGGTCAACTCCTACAAACGCCTCGTCCCCGGCTTCGAGGCCCCCATCCACGTCACCTGGTCCCGGGGCCGCAACGACCTCGCCCGCATCCCGGCCCACCGCCCCGGCCGCGAAGACGCCACGCGCATCGAATACCGAGCGCCGGACGCCGCCTGCAACCCCTACCTCGCCCTCAGCGCCCTCCTGGCCGCCGGCCTGGAAGGCATCGAGAAGAGCGCCCCGCTCCCGCCTCCTATGGAGCAGGACGCGGCCTCCCTCACCGAGGCCGAGCGCGCCAAGCTCGGCATAAAGAGCCTGCCGCGCAGCCTCCGCGAGGCAATCGAGGCGGCGGAGCAGGGCGCGCTCCTCCGCAAGGCCCTCGGCGACCATACCTACGAAAGCTTTATCGAGAACAAGCGCCTGGAGTGGGAGCAGTATCGCACCCAGGTGCACGATTACGAGATCAAGCGGTACTTACCGGTCCTGTGACCGGAAGCAACCCGGTGGAGCACGGCATGGCTAGCGGCAAACAGGACATGAGCGGCACCCTCTATGACCCGCGCTATGAGCGGGACGCTTGCGGCGTCGGCTTCGTCGCCGATGTCACGGGCCACAGGAGCCACGGCATCCTGGAGAAGGCCGTCCAGTGCGTCTGCAACGTCACTCACCGCGGCGCCATCAGCGGCGATGGCAAGACCGGCGATGGCGCAGGCATCACCACCCAGGTGCCGCACAAGCTCATGCAGCGCGAGATCGCCAAGCTCGGCCACCGCGCCCCCGATGGCAAGGACATCGCCGTCGGCATGGTCTTCCTCCCCGGCAAGAATTCCGAGGCCGCCAAGAAGTCCCGGGAGATCATCGAAGCCGCCGTCAAAGAGCAGGGCATCCACAGCTTCGGCTGGCGCAAAGTCCCCACCGACCAGTCCGCCCTGGGCGTCATGGCCCGCGAAAGCGAGCCCGAGATCGAACAGCTCCTCATGGGCCGCCACGGCGGCTCCGAGGAGAAGTTCGGCCGCGCCCTCTACCTGGCCCGCCGCGTCGCCGAAAATCACGCAGCCGAGAGCGGCCTCAATGACCTCTATATCCCCTCGTTCTCTGATAAGACCGTCGTCTACAAGGCCCTCCTCGTCGCGCCCCAGCTCGCCCACTTCTACCGCGACCTTGAGGACAAGGACTTCGAGACGGCCCTCGCCCTCTACCACCAGCGCTACAGCACCAACACCTTCCCCAACTGGTACCTCGCCCAGCCCTTCCGCTACCTGGCCCACAACGGCGAGATCAACACCCTCCAGGGCAACACCAACTGGATGCGCGCCCGCGAGCCGGAGCTCCACTCCAAGGTCTGGGGCGGCGACCTCAAGAAGCTCCTCCCCATCATCTGGGAGGGCGGCAGCGACTCCGCGATGCTCGATAACGCCGCCGAGTTGCTGCCCAGTCCGGCCGCGACCTCCTCCACACCATGATGATGCTCGTCCCCGAGCCCTGGGAGAATATGCCCCACATGGAACCCCTGTGGAAGGAGTTCTACGAATACCACGCCTCCATCACGGAGCCTTGGGACGGCCCAGCCGCCCTCGCCTTCATGGACGGCGTCGTCGCCGGCGCCTGCCTCGATCGGAACGGCCTCCGCCCCGCGCGCTTCAAGCTCACGGACGATAACATCGTCGTCATGGGCTCCGAGGTCGGCGTCGTGGACCTGGACGATGCCCGCGTCATCGAAAAGGGTCGCCTCGGCCCCGGCGAGATGATCGCCGTGGACACCGGCAGGAAGCGCATCCTCCGCAACCGGGAGATCAAGAACAAGTACGCCTCCCGCGAGTCCTACGGCAAGTGGGTGCAGAAGCATCAGTACCGCCTCGGGCACGTGGATGGCCCCGCCAAGCCGGAAAGCCCCAACGGCCACCTGGACGTCTTCCAGCGCCAGCGCCTTTTCGGCTACACCCTGGAGGATATGTCCTTCGTCATCAAGGCCATGGTGCTGGATGGCAAAGAGCCCGTCTTCTCCATGGGCGACGACACCCCCCTCGCCGTCCTCGCCTATAAGCCGCGCCTTCTCTACAGCTACTTCAAGCAGCGCTTCGCCCAGGTCACCAACCCGCCCATAGACCCCTTGCGGGAAGAGCTCGTTATGTCCCTTAACGCCTACCTGGGCCCGCGCCACAGCCTCCTGGAGGAGACCCCGGAGCACGCCCACCTCATCCACCTCTCCTCGCCCCTCCTCTCCAATGAAGAGCTGGCGGCGCTCAAGGGCCTCCACGATAAGACCTTCAAGCACGCCGATCTCACCTGCACCTTCCTCGCCGCCGCCGGGGCCGAGGGCCTTGAAAAGGCCCTGGCCGACCTCTGCGCCTCCGCCCTCCACGCCATCGAGCAGGGCGCTTCTCTCCTGGTCCTCACCGATCGCGGCGCCGATGCCGTCTCCGCCCCCATCCCCGCCCTCCTCGCCGTCGGCGCGGTGCACCAGCACCTCATCCGCTCCGGCAAGCGCATGCGCGCCAGCCTCATCGTCGAGTCCGCCGAGCCGCGCGACGTCCATCACTTCGCGGCCCTCTTGGGCTACGGCGCCAACGCCGTGAACCCCTATCTCGGCTTCGAGATCATCGGCGAGCTCATCGAGGCCGGCGAGATCCCGGATATGGACCACAAGACGGCCCAGAAGAACTTCCGGAAGGCGATAGACGGCGGCATCCTGAAGATCATGTCCAAGATGGGCATCTCCACCGTCACCAGCTACCAGGGCGCGCAGATCTTCGAAGCCATCGGCGTCTCGAGCGCCCTCATCGAGCGCTGCTTCACCGGCACCACCTCGGCCATCGGCGGCATCGGCATCAAGGAGATCGCGGAAGACGTCGTCGCCCGCCACGCCCACGCCTTCCAGCCCGCCACCGGCAAGAAGCTCGACGACTACGGCTACTATCGCTTCCGGAAGGACGGCGAAGAGCACCTCAATAGCCCCGTGATGGTCAAGCTCATGCACGCCGCCGTCACCTCGGGCCGCTACGAGGACTACAAGGCCTTCTCCAAGCTCGTGGACGGCCGCGAAGCCATGGCCATCCGTGACCTCCTGGACTTCAAGCCCGGCTCGCCCATCCCCCTGGACCAGGTGGAGCCGGTGGAGGCCATCGTCAAGCGCTTCGTCAGCAGCGCCATGTCCCTCGGCGCCCTCAGCCCGGAGGCCCACACGACGCTCTCCAAGGCTATGAACCTCATCGGCGCCAAGAGCAACACCGGCGAAGGCGGCGACGACCCCTCACGCTACTGGCCCGGCCCCACCGGCGAATCGGCCCGCAGCGCCATCAAGCAGGTCGCCTCAGGCCGCTTCGGCGTCACCGCGGAATACCTCGCCTCCGCCGATGAGCTGGAGATCAAGATGGCCCAGGGCTCCAAGCCCGGCGAAGGCGGCCAGCTCCCCGGCCACAAGGTGGTGGAGCACATCGCCAGGCTGCGCCACGCCGTCCCCGGCATCCAGCTCATCTCGCCGCCGCCGCACCACGATATCTACAGCATCGAAGACCTGGCCCAGCTCATCTACGATCTCAAGCAGGCCAACCCCCGCGCGCGCATCGCCGTTAAGCTCGTCTCCGAATCAGGCGTCGGCACCATCGCCGCCGGCGTCGCCAAGGGCTATGCCGATAACATCCTCATCAGCGGCGATACCGGCGGCACCGGCGCATCGCCCCTCAGCTCCATCAAGAACGCCGGCGTCCCCTGGGAGATCGGCCTCGCCGAGACCCAGCAGACCCTCGTCATGAACGACCTCCGGGGCCGCGTCCGCGTCAAGACGGACGGCGGCATCCGCACCGGCCGCGATGTCGTCATCGCCGCCATGCTCGGCGCGGAGGATATCGGCTTCGGCACCGGCGCCCTCATCGCCATCGGCTGCAAGATGGCCCGCCAGTGCCACCTCAACACCTGCCCCGTCGGCGTCGCCACCCAGAAGGAGGAGCTGCGGAAGAAGTTTTTCGGCACCCCCCAGATGGCCGCCAACTACTTCCGCTTCGTCGCCATGGAGGTCCGCGAGATCCTCGCCTCCCTCGGCTATCGCAGCCTCGATGAGGTCATCGGCCACACCGACCTCCTGCGCCAGCGCCAGGTGAAGAACCCCCGCGCCCACCTGGTTGATCTGAGCAAGCTGCTTGCAAATCCCGACCCCTCCAACACCAAGCCGCGCCGCTGCAACACGCCCCGCAACGAGCGCCCCGGCGATATGCCCCTGGACATCCAGATCGTCAAGGACGCCCGCGCCGCCATCGAAGGCCCCAATCCCGTGAAGCTGGACTACGCCATCCGGAACGTGAACCGCACCGTAGGCGCGCGGCTGGCCGGCGAGATCGCATACCGCCATCACACTTCAACCATGCCGCGCCACGTTGCCGAGGTCACCTTCCGGGGCAGCGCTGGCCAGAGCTTCGGCGCCTTCTGCGTCGGCGGTCTGCGACTCGTCCTGGAGGGCGAGGCCAACGACTACGTCGGCAAGGGGATGGCCGCCGGCGAGATCATCGTGCGCCCGCCCAAGAACGTCCGCTTCGCCCCCAGCGAGAACATCATCATGGGCAACACCGTCCTCTATGGCGCCACCGGGGGCTTCCTCTTCGCCGCGGGCCGCGCCGGGGAGCGCTTCGCCGTCCGCAACAGCGGCGCCACCGCCGTCGTCGAAGGCGCGGGCGACCACTGCTGCGAATACATGACCGCCGGGCTTGTCGTCGTCCTCGGCGAGACGGGGCGCAACTTCGGCGCAGGCATGACCAACGGCCAGGCCTACGTTCTGGACGAGGCCGACCAGTTCATCCACCGCTACAACCCGGAGCTCATCTCCCACGCCCGCGTCGCGGAGCCGGAGGACGTCAGCGTCCTGCGCTCCCTGATCCAGCGCCACCTCGATTACACCGGCAGCCCCAAGGCCCGCGACATCCTGGACAACTGGCAGCGTTACCTGCCCAAGTTCTGGAAGGTCACGCCCATCGCCACCAAGCTCTCCAAGGAGCGCGAGAAGGCCCCCGGCCCCGACCCGGACGCCGCCCCCGCCGCCAAGCGGTAGGGGAGCAGGTTCTACCCTGCAACGGAGTCACCCTCTCCTTTTGTCCCTCCTCCATCTTCGCTCCCGAGGACGGGAGCTAGGGAGAGGAGAGGAAGCGGAGGGGCAGAGGGAGCAGGTTCCACCCTGCAACGGAGTCACCCTCTCCTTTTATTCCTCTCCCATCTTCGCTCCCGAGGACGGGAGCTAGGGAGAGGAGGGGGAGACGGGGGTGCAGGGGGCGCTGGCCCATTTGGTGGGAGTCAGGGGCGCGTGCCCCGCGCCCCTACAGGTTGTCCATCTTGTTGCCTCCTGATGTTTTGTTCATTCCGTCGGCTCCTTTCTTGGTTCTGAATGACTGAGTGGCGCGATGTGTGCGCAGGCGGCCCTTCTTTTCGAGTCTCGTTCCGCGAACGGAACGCCAAGTCCAATGCCCGCCGGTGGGCTGCACGTTCACCCGGAGGTGAGCGTCCGCAGTTGTGCACAGCGACATCCGTCGGCCGTATGAACCTGGCGCGGTCGTCATCCTTTCGCCAAATTGTGCTCCGGAACAGCCAAGGGCCGCCTGCGTCTTTTCGACCACGGCAGTTCATGACCTGCCGCAATCGGGACAAAAAGAAAGGGAGACGTCCCGATGCGGGCGGAAGCCCGAGCGGGACGCCTCCCCGGCTCTCTGTCCTGGCGAAGGCGTGAGCGTAGCGATACGCTCACGAAACAATACTAAACGGAGTAGGAGAGAGTGTCAAGTACACGGCAGATTGAGAATCACGATGTCATCTGCTGATTGACATACAGCAACCGGTCAAGCAGTATTACGTTACTAGCAGTCAATTTCGTATAGCGCAAGCTGAGTTGCATCCATGCGCAGCCCTCTGACCACAAGAATTAACAGCAACCGAAGCCCAGAGTCTTCCGGCGGTTTTATATATCGGGGCCACGCTGAGGGCTCACGGGAGAAGGCATGCCGAAAGCCGCGCCTTCTGGATCTTTTTTGTTGCGCGGGTGGAGCTGGGGTAGGCTACAGTCAAGCCGGGTTTGAGGTTGTGGGTGTGGACATCGACTCGCAGCCCAATTATCCATTTGCTTTTCTGCAGGCTGATGCACTCTCTCTCGATCCTGTGTTGATTACTCAGTTCGATGCAATCCACGCCCCTCTCCTCCTTGTCAGTCGTACTCCGACCTTGCGAAGCGTAATCGCAACGGCGATAAATGGCCGCGTTTGATCGAATTGGTACGTGACATGCTGCTTCAAATCGGACTGCCGTACGTTATCGAGAACGTGGAGGGAGCGCCCCTGCGAGACCCAATCGTTCTCTGCGGGACGATGTTCCCAGGTCTGCGCGTTTTACGGCATAGGCTCTTTGAATCAAACTTTCCGATTCTTGTCCCGGCACACAGTACGCACCCCCGAGTACACACCTTCGATCTCGAAAGTCCCATTTCGGAAAGACGAATGAGTGGACGGATTTCGTGCAAGTCACAGGAGGCGGAAACTGCTCTCTGGCAGCGGCGCGGTCGGCTATGGGAATTGATTGGATGAGCAAGGGGGAAATAAATGAGGCGATCCCCCCTGCCTACACGAAGTTTATCGGCGCACAGCTACTACAGTATCTGAGAATTTCCCGACAGGAACCAGTCGAAGCTTATGGCAACGCGAAGGCCGGGGTCTAAAGAACGAATCAGACAGTTCCTGCTTGCACACGTAGGAGAAGTGGTCACGTCCCTACAGATCCGTGATGCAGTCGGCCGCGATGTCAGTGAATGGGCGAGGCGTCTGCGCGAATTACGGGAGCAAGAGGACTGGCCGATCATCTCGCACAACGACAGCGCAAAGCTCAAGCCGGGCGAGTATATGCTTTAGCGCAGGCCGACAGAAAAGGCCGTGACATTCGCGCGCGGCATCTCTGCGAAGCTCAGAGCAGAGGTCCTTGATCGCAACGGGTTCACGTGTCAGATGTGCGGCTTGACGCCGGGCGAGATTGACCCGGCCACCGGACGGAAGGTTCGACTGCACTTAGGACATATCAAGGATAAGGACCTGGGCGGCAAAGATGAATTGGCGAACCTTCGAACGCTCTGCTCCACATGCAATCAGGGCGCAAAGAACATCACGACCGAAAAACCGACAACGATCTGGCTTCTCTCCCAAGTACGACGAGCAGGCCAGGATGAGCAGAAAGCCGTCTACGAATGGCTTTCTAAGAAGTTTCGCCGATAGTGGACCGAGTCTCTAAGCAACGGCGCAGCGCGAATATGCGCGCCGTCAAGGGTCGAGACACAAAGCCTGAGTTGGCAGTCCGCCAGCTCGTGCATCGAATGGGCTATCGTTTCCGTCTCAACCGAGCCGATCTACCGGGGAAGCCCGATCTTGTCTTTCCAGGCCGCAGGGCAGTCATTTTTGTCCACGGCTGCTTTTGGCATGCTCATTCCTGCAAACGAGGGTTGAGCACGCCTAAGACTCATGCGACCTTCTGGGCAAAGAAACGTGCTCAGAACGTGAAGCGTGACACGGCCAATCTGGTCAGTCTGAGAAAAATGACTTGGCAAGCGCTCACTGTCTGGGAGTGCGAATTGAGAAACGCACGCCGATTACGCTCAAAGATACGGCGTTTCCTCGGGTAGAATTCATAGAGGTTGTCTCTGAGATGGCCTCCGTCTTCTCTGCGGTTGACGCCTCAGGCAACCCGTGCCATCATCATGTGACCCTCGGGGAGGCCCTGGGGCGACCCTGTGCCGAAGGAGGCGCCGTGAGCCAGCAAACCGCCACCATAGACTTCCCATCCCTCGCCTTCATGGAGGCCCTCGCCAGAAGCGTCAACGGCAATCCCAACTTTCGCTCCCTCGGCACCATGGACCTGGCCCTCGGCATCCGCATCCTGGCCGATGGGAAGCACAGGCAGACCCACCTCTACACCTTCCTCTTCGACGGCTACACCTGCGAGCATGTCGCCGAGGCCTCCGCCGGCGCCGTCCCGGACCTGGACTTCGTCATCGAAGGCACCTACAGCGCCTGGAAGGAGATGTTCCAGAACATCCAGGCCAACGGCCGAGCCGACACCAAGCACACGCTGAACCACCTGACGATGCTCGACGACCCGATGCGCGCCGTCGGCCCGGACCAGACGCGGATAGACAAGCTCTACCGGTACAACTACGGCATCCAGTCGTTCCTCCACGAAGCGGCCAAGATCCCGACACGATATGCGTAGCGTCGTCACCCTGAGCGCCAGTCGTTTTCTCAGGAGCGAAGGGTCTACGAGTCCGGTAGGGGCCGTCGGCTCTGCGACCGTCTTCGGCCCTGAGGGCGGCCCGGAGCGGAAGCGGGCTGGGCATGGCCCCGACTTCGTCGTCCCGAGGACGGGCAGCCCCTACACGTTTCGACAGAACCCTCGGAGGTTACCCATGAGGGCGATGCGTGAAGCAATAGCATCCTCTCCTCTCGCCCCGTCATGGGAGAGAACGTTGGCAACGAGTCCGGTAGGGGCCGTCGGCTCTGCGACCGTCTTCGGCCCTGAGGGCGGCCCGGATCGGAAGCGGGCTGGGCATAGCCCCGACGTTGTCGTCCCGAGGACGGGCAGCCCCTACACGTTTCAATAGAACTCCCCGGAGGTTTTTTTATGAAAGCGACGTACTTCACCGAGTTCGGCGGGCCTGAGGTCTTCAAGTACGGCGATGTGCCGGAGCCGGCCATCGGCCCGAACGAGGTCCTGATCCGGGTACGCGCCTCGGCGCTCAACCACCTGGACCTGTGGCGCCGGGCGGGACAGCGCGGCACCAAATCGTCGCTCGCGGGGCCGATGATCCTGGGCTGCGACATCGCAGGCGAGGTGGCGGAGACCGGCGCACAGGTGAAGGGCGTGGCCAAGGGCGACCGGGTGGTGGTGAACCCGGGCATCACCTGCGGCCGCTGCGACTTTTGCCTCTCCGCCAGGGACAACATGTGCAACGGTTACGTGATGATCGGCTCGATGGCGAACGGCGGCTACGCCCAGTATGCCAAGGCACCGCAAGAGAACGTCCACCTGTTGACCGCCGACCTCACGTGGGAAGAGGCGGCCGCGATGCCGCTCACCTTTCTCACGGCCTACCACATGCTGATGACGCTGACGAAGCTGCGCCCAGGGGAGACGGTCCTGATCCAGGCCGTCGGCTCCGGGGTAGGCGTGGCGGCGCTGCAGATCGCGAAGCTGGTCGGCGCGCGGACCATCGTCACCGCCAGCACGGACGGCAAGCTGGGCAAGGCGCGGCTCTTGGGAGCCGACCATACGATCAACTATGACCAGCACGACTTCGCCGCCCGGGTGAAGGAGATCACCGAGGGCAAGGGCGCGGACGTCGTCTTCGACCACGTTGGACAGGCGACGTTCGAGAAGGACCTGCAGAGCATGGCCAAGGGGGCGCGCTTCGTGAGCTGCGGCATCACCAGCGGCTACGAGGCGAAGCTGCACATGGGGGTGCTGTTCACCAAGCAGATCCAGCTCTTCGGCTCCTACATGGGGACGAAGGCCGAGATGGGCGAGGTGATGCGGTTAGTGAACCAGGGGAAGCTGCGGGGCATCGTGAGCAAGACGTTTGAGCTGAAGGACGCCGCGGAGGCGCACAAGACGATGGAGAGCCGGGACTTGTTCGGGAAGCTGGTGCTGGGGATACCGTGAACCTCTCCCTCTTATCCCTCCCCTGCGAGGGGAGGGACGATTTGTTGAACTTAACACAGGCAATCCCGTGGAGCGCAACAGAAGAAAGAGCGGTGATGCAGGCGTATTCTCATACCATCTCCACGAGAGGATAGACCTCTGAGCAGCTTCCTCTTATCCCTCTCGTAGCTCGCGGACGAGCGTAGGCCATCAGAATGAGCACGGCGAGGAGGAGGGATGATTTGTTGGACTTAACAAAGACGACCCCGTGAAACGAACCGGAGTAGTGAAACAGCGGTCATCGGTGCACTTGTCACGCAATGTTGTGAGACGGCAGGAGATTAGCGAGGATAAGCGGGAAATCGTGAAGTTGTTGCGGCGGGAGATGACAGGCGCCGAGAAAGTTCTCTGGAGGCGATTGAGGGGCAACCAGGTCGGCGGACTCCATTTTCGCAGGCAGCAGATCATCCAGGGTTTCATCGTGGATTTCTATTGTGATAGCGCTGCGCTGGCAATCGAAGTGGACGGCGATATCCACCTGTCCACTCAGGAATACGACCGGGACCGTGACCGAAGCATCGAGGGGTTGGGGATTCGAGTTCTTCGCTTTTCCAACGAGCAAGTCCAGCGTGATATAGAGGCAGTCCTCATTTCAATTACGACGGCGGCCATTGACGCTCCCCCATAAGCAGAGCATTAGGTTGACTGTGCCAAAGAGCCTACGTACAGACATGCGAATAGCCCCTTCCCTCGCAGGGAAGGGGTAGGGGGCTAGGTAGACTGCGGGCCGCCCCTACAAAAAGGACCAAGGAGGGTGAGCAGTGCCTACACAGCCGATACGCTTCGGACTGCAGACGGCGCCTGAGGGAGCGGTCTGGTCGGAGCTGGTGAAGGTCTGGAAGTTCGCGGACGACCTGGGCTACGACAGCATGTGGACGTCCGACCACTACATCACGACGCTCTACATGGAGAACCTGGACACGCCGGTCTTCGACGGGTGGACGGCACTGGCGGCCCTGGGAGCGCTGACGAAGCGCGTGCGCATGGGGGTGATGATTACGGGGAACACGTACCGCCACCCGCCGCTGCTGGCGAAGATGGCGGTGACGATAGACCACATCACGAACGGGCGGCTGATCATGGGCATCGGCGCCGGGTGGTACGAGCGGGAGCACGCGATGTTCGGGATCCCGTTCCCGGCGCCGGGCGAGCGCGTCCACCGCATGGGCGAGGCGATCCAGATCTTCGACAGGCTCTGGCGGGAGAAGCGCGTCACGTTCAACGGGAAGTACTACACGCTGCAGGACGCCATCTGCGATCCGAAGCCGGTGCAGAAGCCGCGGATCCCCATCTGGGTGGGCGGCTGGGGCGAGCAGCTGACGCTGAAGTATTGCGCGATGTACGGCGACGGCTGGAACCTCACGGGGTCGCCGATCAACCTGGCGCCGAAGGTGGAGGCGCTGAAGCGCCACTGCGAGGCGGTGGGGCGGAACATCGCCGAGATCGAGAAGTCGGTGATGCACATGCGGCTCATCATGACGGACGACCAGGCCTACGTGAAGGAGTACGTGCAGTCGCGGCGCTATAAGCGGGCCGACAGCTACGAGGACATGCACGGGCACTTCATGATCGGGACGCCGGACGATATGAAGCGCACCATCGAGCGGCTGCTGAAGCTCGGCTTCACCCACTTCGTCGCGGAGGTGGTGCAGCCGTACGACTACCGGGCCATCGAGCGGTGGTACAGGGAAGTGGCGCTGGAGTTCAAGGGGAGGTAGGGGATAAGGAGACCTCTCCCTGGCCCTCTCCCGGCCGAAGCCAGCTTCGCTGGATTCTGGGAGAGGGTAAAGGCGCGATGTTTGCGCCCGATGGGAAGGGCTGGCCCCTCCGATGGAGTCGGAGCCCTTTGGAAAGGGGAGGCCAGCCCCTACCAGGATGGTGAGTGGGTTGCGGAGGCAGCCCAGACCGTTAGGGCGTTCCGACCGACTTACTGACGCAGCATGCTTGACAGGCACTTTTTCGTAGTGTATTTTACCAATTAGTTCATAAACGGATTGGTAATATACCGATGCCAGCCGACCACCTTGATACAACGTTTGCGGCGCTTGCTGACCCGACGCGTCGGGCGATCCTTGCGCGCCTGGCCTCGGGAGAGGCCTCAGTCACCGAGCTGGGCGAGCCGTTCGATATGACGCTCCCCGCGATCTCAAAGCACCTGAAGGTGCTGGAGCAGGCTGGGCTGATCACGAAGGGCCGAGAGGCGCAGCGGCGGCCGTGCACGCTGAACGCAGCGCCGCTGAAAGAGGCCGCTGACTGGGTGGAGCGCTACCGGCAGTTCTGGGAGGAGAGTTTCGATCGCCTGGACGACTATCTGCGCATCCTGCAGAAAAGACGAAAGAAGAGAGGCAAGAAAAGGAGAGGACATAGAAAAGGTAGATAAGGCGAAGCGAGAGCTGACGATCATCCGGGAGTTCAACGCGCCGCGGGAGATGGTCTTCGAGACCTTCACCTCGTGCGCGCACGTGAAGAAGTGGTGGGGCCCGCGCACGTGGCCGCTCTCTGCCTGCACGATGGACCTCCGGCCGGGCGGCGTCTGGAATTATTGCCTGCGCGGACCGAAGGGCGAGGAGGCCTGGGGTAAGGCCGTCTACAGCGAGATCGCAAGGCCGGAGCGCATTGTCTATACGGACTATTTTTCGGACAAGGACGGCAACACGGCGCAGAACATGCCTGTCTCGGTCATCACGACGAGATTCGAGGCAAAGGGCCGCAAGACGCTGCTGACGAGCACTGCCATATACGGCACCCTTGAGGCACTGGAGCAGGTGCTGGCGATGGGCGTGGTGGCGGGGATCAATGAGACGTTCGACCGGCTGGACGAGTACCTGGCGAAGATGCAGAAGGATGGCGAGACAAAGGAGACCACACCTCCGCCTCTTGTCAACACAAGGGTCTTCGATGCGCCGCGAGATCTGGTGTGGGAGGCGTGGACAAAGCCGAAGCAGATGGCGAAGTGGTGGGGGCCGAACGGATTCACAAATCCGGTCTTTGAGATGGACGTTCGTCCGGGTGGGGCCATCCTGATCCACATGAAGAATCCTCGGGACGGGTCGGAGTATCCCGTAACCGGCGCTTTCCTTGAAGTTGTGCGGCCTGAGCGGCTGGTGTTTACCCATTGCGCTTGGGATAACGAACTTTTGAACACGGTTACCTTTAGTGAAACGCACGGCAAGACAACGATGCGACTTGAAGTCGCGCTCACAAAGTCGAGTGGGTGGAACGCTCAAGCGATGGAGGGCGCGAAGATGGGCTTCACCCAGAGCTTTGAGCGGCTGGCCGCGCTATTGGCGGAAGTCCGGAATGGGTGACAAATGATGGGAAAGGGAGACATCGGCAAAAAGGGAGCGAAGATGGACGTAGGGGGATACTTGACGTCACTGCCGCCCGACAGGAAGGCGACGCTGGCACAGGTGCGGGCGGCGATCAGGGCCGCCGCGCCCCAGGCGGAGGAGGGCATCAGCTACGGGATGCCGGTCTATAAGCGGAACGGCATGCTGGTGGGGTTCGCGGCCTTCAAGGACCACTGGAGCCTGATGCCCATGAACGGCACGTATGTGGCGGCGCATGCGGCGGAGCTGAAGGGCTACACGACGACGAAGGGGACGATCCACGTGCCGTACGGGAAGTCACCGCCGCTGGCGCTGGTGCGGAAGCTGGTGAAGGAGCGGCTGGCGGAGAACGAGGCGAGGCTGAAGGAGAAGAAGAGATGAAGAAGGTGGCGAAGCGAGTGGGGAAGATGACGGTGGAGAGGCGCGGCGACCGAGAGCTTGTCCTGACACGGGAGTTCGACGCGCCGCTGGCGCTGGTCTTCGAAGCCTTCACGAAGGCGGAGCACATCGTGAACTGGTGGGGGCCGCGCAGATACGCGACGATCGTGGAGAGGCTGGACCTACGGCCCGGCGGGAAGTGGCGCTTCATCAACCGGGAGGCGAACGGCACGGAGCACGGCTTCCGGGGCGAGTTCCGCGAGGTGATGCCGCCGGAGCGGCTGGTCTGGACCTTCGAGTACGAGGGGTTCCCGGGGCATATCTCGGTGGAGACGGCGACGTTCGAGGAGCGCAACGGCAAGACGCTGCTCACGGCGCGGGCGGTCTATTCGACGCCGGAAGACCTGCTGGCCATCCTCCAGACCGATATGGCGGAGGGTGCGGCGGAGAGTTACGACAGGCTGGAGGAGTTATTGCAGAAGCTTTCAAAAGGAAAGCGCGGCAGGAAGTAGAGGCGATGCAAAGGAGCACATGAAGAAGGTCACACCGTTCCTATGGTTTGACGGCACGGCGGAGGAGGCGGCGACGTTCTACGTCGCGCTCTTCAAGGATGCAAGGATACTTGAAGTCTCGCGACGGGGGCCGAAGGGGCCCGTCTTCATCGTGCGGTTCACAGTCGCCGGGCAGGAGTTGCTGGCGCTGAACGGCGGGCCGACGTTCAAGTTCACGGAGGCGATATCGCTCTACGTGAACTGCGAGACGCAGAGGGAAGTGGACCGCTTGTGGAAAAAGCTATCCTCTGACGGTGGAGCCGAGGGCCAGTGCGGTTGGGTAAAGGATAAGTACGGCCTCTGGTGGCAGATCGTGCCGACGATCCTGCCGAAGTTGCTGCAGGACAAGGACCCGGCGAAGGCCGGCCGCGTGACGCAGGCGATGCTCAAGATGAAGAGGCTGAACATCAAGGGACTGAAGGCGGCCTACGTAGGGAAATAGCAGTCCAGTTGCATTCTGCTACCCTGGATATGTTTGCACTCGTGATGCCCACTTTCTAGGAACATAGAAATAGGAGACCCCTGTGAAGTCGCTCGCTCAGTTCTGCTATCGGAAACGCCGCACGGTTGTCATCGCGTGGATCGTGCTGTTGCTCGGCCTCTTCGCCATCTCCGGCGCAGTGGGCGGGGAGTACAACACAGAGTTCAAGCAGCCCGACTCGGAGAGCGCGCGGGCGATCACCTTGCTCAAGGAGCGCGGCCTGAGCGAGCGGACAGGCTTCCAGGGTCAGATCGTCTTCAAGGCGGAGAAGGGCGTGAACGACCCGGGCGTGAAGAGCCGGATGGAGGAGTTCTTCGCCAAGGTGGGGAACGTGCTGGAGGACGAGCAGATCGTCAGCCCGTACGGGCCGCAGAACGTGCACCAGATCTCCAAGGACGGCAAAGCGGCCTACGCGGAGATCAACCTCTCGGAGCGAGACAACAAGCAGTACCTGGACGACGGGAAGGCCGTGCGCGAGGTGTGGAAGGATGCCCCGAGAGACGGAATCCAGGTGGAACTGGGCGGCGATATCTTCGCCGAGCAGATAGATTTCTCCAGCGAGATCATCGGAATCGGGGCGGCAATCATCATCTTGATCGTCGCGTTCGGCTCGCTGCTGGCGATGGGCCTGCCGATCGTCACGGCCTTGTTCGGCATCGGCTGCGGATTCGCCATCATCCGCATCATCCCCGCGTGCTCCAGACGCCCGATTTCACGGGCGCCATGGCGGCAATGATCGGCATCGGCGTGGGGATAGACTACGCGCTGCTCATCGTGACGCGATATCGCCAGGGATTGCGGGACGGACTGTAGCCTAAGGAGGCGGTCAGCCTCGCGCTGGACACCTCGGGCCGAGCGGTGGTCTTCGCGGGCATCACCGTTGTCATCTCGCTGCTCGGCATCTTCATCATGAATCTGGATTTCATGCGCGCCGTCGCCATCGCGGGCGTCTCCGCCGTGGCGATGACGATGCTCGCGGCGGTGACGCTGCTCCCGGCGCTGCTGGGCTTCGCGGGGCGCAACGTGGACCGCCTGCGCGTGCCCATCCTGGGCGGGAAGAAAGAGGGGGAGATGGCAGGCTCCTTCTGGTACCGGTGGAGCCGTGTCATCCAGGCGCGCCCGTGGCCTGCGCTGATCGTGAGCGCGGGGCTTCTCATCCTTATCGCGGCGCCGGTCTTTTCGATGCGGCTGGGCTTCCCCGATTCGGGCAACCGCCTCACGAGCGATACAACGCGCCGGGCGTACGACCTTCTGGCGGACGGCTTTGGGCCGGGCTTCAACGGCCCGATCCTGATGGTGGCGGACACGCCCGGAGGCCAAGCGGACGCGCCGAAGGTCCAGCAGCTGGCGAAGGCGATCAAGGCTACGGAGGGCGTGGCCTCCGTGGTGGAGCCGCAGATCATCCCGGACGCGAAGGTGGCGCTGATCACCGTTTTCCCCGCCACGGCCTTCCAATCCAAGGAGACGACGGACCTGGTGCACCGGCTGCGGAAGGAGACGGTGCCGCCGGTGGAGCAGAGC
>Ga0194131_10005687_pt1 | contig 17775 bp, 19 predicted proteins | sample TA2KigO120mmetaG_FD_148631 | JGI IMG/M metagenome (GOLD analysis project Ga0194131, IMG submission 148631) | Freshwater microbial communities from Lake Tanganyika, Tanzania - TA2015053 Kigoma Offshore 120m | ecosystem: Environmental > Aquatic > Freshwater > Lake | place: Tanzania: Lake... | reverse complement strand
TGATAAAGTGAAGGAGAGGAAGAACATCGTTCTCATTCTTGAGAATGCCATCACGGAGGTGAAGGGCGACACGAAGGTCCGCTCGGTGACCTTGAGCAAGCCGTTCAACGGATCAACAGATTTGCCAGTGGACGGTGTGTTCATTGAAATCGGTGCCGATCCAGCAGTTGGGCTCGCAACGCCGCTCGGTTGTACGCTGGACGAGCGCGGATACCTGAAGGTGGGAGACGACATGTCGACGAATGTCCCGGGTATTTTCGGTGCCGGCGATGTGACGAGCGGCAGCAATCACTTCGCGCAGTTCACGACAGCTGCCGGAGAGGGCGCAATAGCCGCAAACAGCGTATTTGCGTATTTGCAGGGCGGCGGAGGCCATGCGGGAAGTATGGGATAACGAAAGTGTATTGTTTCTGGTTTTTGGTAGGGTTTGCTCTAAAAACTATACACAAAAAAACCATATTCATTACCCTTTTGCTTGCACAGAGCACGTTTCGTCCTTTACCCTACGTCCATGCCTCGCGGTAAGCGCACTGTCTTCGCCATGTTCTGCACCGAGTCGGGAAACCGGCTGGGAGCCATGCGTTTTCACAAGCAGGACAAAATGGGAGTCGGTTGGAAGGAGCACGTTGAGGGAATGACGAAGTACTGCCCGGTGTGCCGCAAGAAGACGAAAGTGAAGTTCAAGGAGGAGAAGCATTCTTCTACGTAATAGGATGACCACTTGTCGGGATCATCGCGGTGAAGTCTTTCTCGTAGCTTCCGCTATTTTAGAAGGTGCTTTTCCCCATCATTGCCTATAGTGCATCAAGAATTTTTCCGCCCATATTCTTTGTTGCTGTCAGTGCTGCGATCACTTCTGCGTTCCTTGGACTTTGGCTTTCTTTGAGAGGAGAGCTTCTTCGGGGGCTTACACGACGTGCCATCATCGATTGCGCATGGGTCGCGTTGCTCATTGTCGGACCAACAACATTGATATTTCTCGGTTCTGCTCATACATCCAGTATATCCACGGGGTTACTCCTGCAATGTGAAATGCTGACGACGTTTCTCATCTATGGTGTCATTTTTCAGGAGCGCCACACCTTGAAACAATATGCCGGTGCAGCTCTTGTCTTTCTTGGAACACTGCTCGTTCTCTCCAATGGTGCTTTTTCCATCAAACTTGGGGATGCATTGATCGTTCTTGCAATTTTTATCTTCCCGTTTGGAAATTTCTTCGCAAAACGCGTGCTCGAGCAGATCTCGTTATACCAAGTGCTCTTCTTCCGCTACGTCTTTTCCGTGCCGTTTCTTCTCGTAGTCTCCTTCTGTTTTGAAGACACAGCAGGAGTAGCTATGGCATTACAGTGGTATTGGTGGCTCTTCGCGGCATACATCATCTTCATCATGTTGCTTTCCAAAGTGTTCTGGTATGCAGGGTTACGTCGTTTGCCCGTTTCCAAGGCAATTTCCATCTTCGCGGTATACCCTGCTTTTTCTCTGCTCTTTGCCGTGCTCTTCTTGCACGAATGGCCCACTGTGTATCAGTTCTTGGGCTTCATTCTCTCGCTTGTTGGTGTCTACAGGCTGATTGGAGCATCGGTTTCAGCTGAGCAGAAGGATCTTGTATAGTGCCCGGGATGGCAAAAGGTAAGAAGGATGTCTACCGGCAATGCGCTTCCGTCATGGTCCTTCGGCCGTTGAATGTCTGTTCTCCGTCCTTCGCAAAAGCTTCGGAGGGCAAGTCGGATGCCTGCGGAACCCTGTATCAGGCCCTCCTCGTTCATAAGCCACGCAAGAAGGATGCATGGCAATTGCCGCAGGGAGGGGTGGAAGAAGGTGAGAGTATTCAGGATGCTGCGCTCAGGGAACTGAAGGAGGAAGCGGGAATCACTGCGAGGCTGCTCGGCGGATGTCCCCACGTGTATCAGTATGATTTCCCCGCGTCATACCGCAGATTCCGTCCCGATAACGTCTGCGGTCAGAAAGTGCATTATGTCTTCGCACTCGCCGGTGCAGATGTGCGCGTCAGAGTAGACGCCAAAGAGATCGATGCATCGGTGTGGGTGCTGCCGGAGGAATTCGGACGGTATCTCAAGAGGAAAGAGTATTTGGCTCTGGTGAAGACGTTGTACGACGAATGTGTGAAGAAGGCGGGGGATTCGGGTATGCTTCCTCCCTCATGAGGCTTCAGCGTCTCTCCCTTGAGCATTTCCGCAGCTACGAAGCGTTGTCTCTCGATTTCGGTCGGGAGAATGTTCACGTGTTCATCGGTCACAACGGAGCAGGGAAGACGAATATTCTGGAGTCCGTATCTGTTCTGTCGCTCGTGAAATCTTTCCTCGCCGCAGAGGACGATGAAGCCGTTCGCTGGGATCAGCAGCACTTCCGCGTGCGCGCAGAATGTTCGAGTGATGACGGGACACAGTGTTCCGCCGAAGTCGTCAGTCAACTCACGCCACGGAGGCAGAAGGCATGCTTCGTCAACGACGTACGCCGCAGCGTGGGGGAGATGGTCGGCACGCTACCTTCCGTATCATTCCTGCCGCAGGACCTTGAACTCTTCACCGGTGCACCGGCACAACGACGTGCATTTCTCGATCGTCTGCTCTCGCAGGTGTCTCCCGAATACCTCCCATTGCTCCTGACGTACCAGAAAATTCTCAAGCAGAGGAATGCGCTCCTGAAGCACATTGCGCAGGGGTCGGCTGAGCGGTCAGATCTCCCTGTCTGGGATGAACGTCTTGCAGATACCGGTGCCGCAGTCACCGTGCACCGTCTTGAATTGGTCGGCGTGCTCCAGTGCACACTGGCACGTGAGCTTGCAGCTCTTGGAGAAGACTGGCCGGATGCACAGATGCGTTATGAGAGAAAAGGTGATGCCTGTGCGTTGCCCGACATACGCAATGAGATACTCGGATCGCTGCAGGAAAATCTCTCCCGGGATTGCATGCTGCAGTCCACCGGTACCGGTCCGCACAGGGATGACTGGACGATTCTCGTCGGTGGACGATCCATTGCAACATTCGCATCGCGCGGTCAGCAGCGCACTGCCGTTCTCGCCTTGCTTGAATTACAAACTTCTTACCTGGAACTTCGGAGAGGGGAGAAGCCAGTCGTTCTCCTCGACGATGTTTTCTCGGAGCTGGATGACGCGCATCAGACGGCTTTGCTTCAATCGTTTGCGGATCATCAGGTACTCATTACCGCGACGCATGTGCCTCCCGCTCTCGGCAGCGCTGTCCTGTGGCACGTTGGAGAGGGAAGAGTTTCCCGTTCCGAATCTGTGAAGGTGTAAAACCACTCTCAGGAAAAATCAGGTGGATCAGGTCCGGGAGTTTGTCCTGAAGCCCAGAGGGCAGAGGTACTGATTACGCAAGAAGCGTCACGCGCCCCTGAAACGCACCGAATGCCGCGAGAGCCAGAGCATCTGCGGCGTCATCGGGACTCGGTGGTTCTTTCAGGTTGAACATACCCATCAGCATGCGTTGAATTTGCGCTTTGTCGGCATTGCCGTCCCCTGTAATGCAGGATTTCAGTTCCGGAGGCGTCGGTTCCAGGCAGGGGATGCCGTGGCGGGCAATCACGGATAGGATGACTCCACGTGCCTGTGCGACGTCGAGCGCGGTCTTCACGTTGACGGAGAAAAAAAGTTTCTCCACTACCGCGAGGTCCGGTGATGTTTCTTTGATGTACTCCTCAAGGTCGTCCGCGATGATACGCAGCCGTTCGGCGGGTGCCATACCCGCATCCGTTTCGATGGTCAGCCACTCGATGGCGCGGACACTCCGGGCAGATTCCCGTTCCACAAGTCCCAGCCCGACGGTTGCCAGTCCCGGATCAACGCCAAGAATGCGCATGGGAGAAGGATAGCCCGAAACGCCCGAATCTGCTATAATGAAGGGATTTATGACGGATTCCCCGCAAGCGGTCCACCGGCACTTCGTTGCCTTCCCGACATTCCTTGCCGTTCTCGCACTTACGACGGTTTTTTCCAGCGGCGTGCAGTTGCCGGCAGCGTTGACAGGTGATGGCGAACAAGGCGTTCAAGTTCGTTTTTTCAGTACCGGAGCACTCGGAGAATTGTCAGAGGGGGCAGAAGCTCATGAAGACGCTGCGACTGCGATTCTTGAGAAAGGATCGTTGCTGATCACCCATGACGGACTCCTCTCCGTTCAGGCCGGTAACAAGACGTTCTACGGCTTGCACGGTGCTTTCGATGTCACCCGCACCCAGCAGGACGTGACGGTTGCCGCACTGACGACCCCTGTTCTCGTGTCTCAGGGGGATATGCATATGATCGTTCCGGTCGGTATGCAGTGGACCGCGACCCTTGAAGGCACGCTTGCTCCGCTCTCGTCCGGTCCGGACGCGTGGAGTGCCAGCCGCAGTGTGACCCTTCTGCCTGCACACTTTGTCACGGAGAAACTGCGCAGACTTTCACGGTTCCCGAAGGCAGTATCTGCACTTCCTCCTGCGCAGGATGTTGCTGCGGGGCAGAAGCCGCTGCTTTCGGAAGCGTTGCTCCCCGAAGCGTCCGCCGCGGTGGTGCGCGAGTGGAAAGCGAAGGTCATCGGCGCAGTCCGGGCGACTATCGATCGAGGTGATGCGGATGGCATTCGCGCTTTGCTACAGGATGATGCACTGCGCGATGCATTTTCCGGTGATGAAGCTCTCCCCATGCTTGCACTCCTCTTCGGAGAAGCGGCAGGGAAGAATGCATCGGTGATGATGGCATTGTTCGATACGGTATCCTTCGATCAGAAAATGTGGCTTCTGGCGTCTTTTCACCCCGATTTCCTCTCCGTTGCCTGGCTCTACGAACGTCCTGAACTCCCCCGTGAGCCGAAATTGGTTCGCCTACACCTTTTTGTACAGGCACTCAGGACCCTGAATGACGTACCGGGCTCCGCGTTGGGCAAATGGGAAGCGAGCTGGACACAGGTGCTTTCCGCGATGGAGGATCCTGCGATAATGGTGAGGTTTGTTGCATCGACAGTTCTCGACGTCCTCACTCCTTTGGAGGAGCGTGGCTATCCGGAGCGGGCACTCGATACAGCGCATGCACTGGTATCCCTGCTCTCACCGTATGAGGAAAAGGTACCGGATGCAGCGAAAGCTCTTGCAGCGGTTCGCAGGTTCATCGACAGCCGCTCGACCGTCACTCTGCCGGAAGATCTCAGCGCGGATCTTCTCGATCTGCAGGAATCTCGCATGCGCAACGCCGCTTCGTCGTTCTCTTCCATTTCTTCAGTGTCTTCGTCTTCCTCCTCGTCTGTAGCATCTTCCGAGTTTTCCTCAGATGAGGTGATCTCCAAGGCGCATCTGCTGCTGCAGTCATCCGAAGCAGTCTATTCGCTGGAAACTACGATTGAGGCGCTCTCGCCGACGGAAGCGCGCATTACAGACATTGTGTTCGGTTCTTCGCAGGGTGATAAAACCGTATCATTTACGCTGAATATCGCGGATGAAACGGTCCGGAATATCACGATCGACGGACAGACCGGTTTCCCGTATACCCCGAAGTTCGCCTCGTTTGCGGGGTGGGTAAAGCAGTAGGAATGTCGGTGCTACACTGCATGTATGCATGGTGCCGAACTGGCAAGACTGGCAGCGTAGGATGGTTCATGGTGGGCGATGATGGATTTGAACCATCGACCTCGACATTATCAGTGTCGCGCTCTAACCCCTGAGCTAATCGCCCGATTCCAGGATGATTCTATCAGGGGTTAGAGCGCAGTCGCGCTTTTTCTATGGCTCGTCCGCCTGCGGCGGACTCGACCCCCTGAGCTAATCGCCCGTGCTTACGCATAGTGTATTTCCTTATCGGTTTGCCCGAAAGCCCAAACAGGGTATGAAGAAAGGTCGAAAGGGTCAACTCTGTCGGGTGGTTTTTACAGAAGCTCATTTCCCTCTGAGGGCGCTCTCAGAGACGCTGACGGTGTCGATGAGGTGATCATTGCCGATCTGGAGGCTGTCGCAGCGGAAATCGCCATTTCCGAACTTCCTCGGGAGGCAGCAGGGTGATGTAGAGCGGTACCAGGAAAACGAGGAACGACCAGATCGAGAGGAGGAGAAGAACCAATACATGAAAGGTGATACCGAGGACAAAGAACCATTTCTGTGTCGGTCGCCACACGAGTCCGAAGGGCAGAACGAATTCAAAGAAGAGCACCGATCGTACGACAGCATCGTAGAAAGCCATCGGCAGATTCAGGCGGACGAATGAACGTGCGAGCGGAGTGCCCCAGTCGCTGAGGAGCGAGTAGGCGAGGATTTCGCCGGTCTTCCAGTCCGTGAGGCCGAGTTTTTGCCATCCCGAACCGAGATACGTGAGGCACACTTGTACCATCAGGAGTCTCTGCGGCAGCGCACACACCGGTTCCCATGCCGTCCATGATCCTCTTTCGCTTTTCATACGCAGTGACAGCGTTCTGTCTGCACCGCTGCAGAGCAGGACAATCAAAACGAAGATCAGGAGACGATGGAATGTAGCCGGGAAGACGTGAAGGTAGATCTGCCAGAAGTAGAGGCCGCTCACGATCACCGTCGCGATGGAGAGACGCATGTGCCATCCGATCGCCATGCACGCCGCACCGGCGAGCAGTGCGACGAAGAGTGCGACTGTGCCCCAGAACGGAGCGGGCATCAGCAGGCTATTCCAGGGAGGTGCGACTCTGTCGGCATAGAACGGAATCGTCACTCCGTCCGCGCTGAACAGCAGACGCAGGTGTGGGGCGTGGGACGCTGCCCACAGGAAAATAGCGGCACCTGTGACGATGCGCACGATGGCAAGGGCGTGCGGAGGAATCGGTTCGGTCCACCAGTGCTCCCAGCCGGCAAATGCACTGCGGAGCGTCATGGTGCTGTAGCGAGAGGGGTAGACGTGGAGAACGGCTTCAGCCAATCTCTGCTCTCCGGAGAGAGCGGCCAAGTGACGGCGAAGAGTTCCAGCGCCGTATACGGATGTATCCTTTGCTCTTCCCGCAGCATCAGTCCCGCCAGACGGCGATATTGCACCAGCTTTGCTTCGTCTCCCCGGAACGAAGCCAGTTGTACCATGACCATGCGTTGACCGCGCCGGAACGGGAAATATTTTTCAACGGATATATCCCCCCATGTTCCGTCCGGTTTTTTTGCGCGAATTGCTATGTCCTGATTGTTTTTTGCGAAGCGCTGCCACGGAGACATGGACTCATAGCTCCAGCGGAAGAGGGGATCGGGAACGAATGGAATGCGTATCCGCAGCACCGAAAAGCTTATGCCTGCAAGAGAAACAAGCAGGTACCCTGCGATGACAGTCTGCAGCAGAATGCGGCGCAGCATGCCGCCAGTGTAGCAAAAAAAAGCGGAGGCCTTGCGGTCTCCGCTCTTGAGAGCAGTGCGAACCGTATTACCGTGTCTGCCCCTTGCTCAACTGCCTCCAGTGATCACGGATACAGAGGGATTGCTCACCCTTGTCCGTTATACCTTTGCAAGCGTCGCGGGCGGAGTCAGCGCGGCTCTTGACCTGGCGGCGGGCATTGCCGCCGTCGCGGTTGTGCGTGCGGAGCCTCTCGAGATCGTAGGTTCCGATGCGGCGGATGTTCGTCGCAGGCTTGTTCGTGATGATGACGCGGCGCTCGCGGATCGTTCTGGCCTGCGGGATACGGTCGCCGACATTCTGAAGGCGAAGGCGGTCGTTCCTGCGGTGGACGGTGAGGCAGCGTGTCTTTTCACGCCCGGCAAGCTCCATGCAGCGTGCCTGTGCCGCACTGATCGTCGGATCGTTCGTGTAGCGGGCGAAGCCTACGGGAACGAAGGACGCGCAGAGCGCACCTGTCGTGAGGAAGGAAACAGCGAGTTTTGTAACGGACATAGAAACAGGGGGAAGTACGCGAAGGAGTATACGGGGGTGCAATTTGACGCGCAACGTCAATCCACTGCGTGCGGATTGCATATTTTCCATGTCAGGGTCTGCTCGCGTTTGATCACCAGTCGTAGATCTCCGTCACGCTCTGTCCTTTGTCTACATGTGAAATGACCTGTGCGAGCAGCGGAGCGATCGGCAGGACTGTAAGGCCCCGGAATGCGCTGCGCTTGCAGGGAATACTATCGGTGACGATCACCTCCTTGAATGCGGCTTTCTTCATCATCTCCACGGCGTTTCCTGAGAAGATACCGTGCGTGGCGATGGCGTAGACGTCCTTGTTCGCACCGGCTTTGATCAGCGCTCTCTTGGCGGCGATGAGGCTGCCCCCCGTATCGATCATGTCGTCGAACAGGATGCAGGTCTTTCCTTCGATTTCACCGACCAGTTCCAGAACTTCCGATTTCTGGTGCTCCGGACGGGTCTTGTGAATGATGGCGAGTTCCGCGCCGATCTGGTCTGCGAACTTCTTGGCACGTTTGGCGCCGCCTTCGTCCGGTGAGACGACGACGGTATCCTTGAGGTTTTTCGTACGGATGTACTTCGCGAATATCGTCCTAGCCTCCAGTGCATCGACGGGAATGCTGAAGAACCCCTGCACCTGATCCGTATGGAGGTTCAGCGTGATGACGTGATCTGCTCCGGATGCTTCGAGGAGGCTGGCGATGAGCTTTGCGGAAATCGGTTCGCGTGGGAGTGCCACACGATCCTGCCGTGCGTACGGGAAGTGCGGGAGCACAACGTGGATGATCTTTGCAAAGCTCAGCTTCGCCGCCTGGCACATCAGACAGAGCTCGATCAGGTCTTCATTGACGTTCCTTGTCGCGGTTTGGATGATGAACACGTCTTTCCCACGCACGGTCTCGTCGTAGCGCACGTAGCGTTCCCCTCCGCTGAATCCTTTGAGCGTCACGCTCCCCAATGTCGTTTTGAGTTCCTTCGCGATGCTCTCGGCGAGCGCGGGATGCGATGATCCGGAGAAGATCTTCATCGGTGTTATTTTATCATATATCCTCTACCCATGCACCTCCGTCTTTCCCCCTGCATCGGCATGCCCGTGGTGGAGGAGGGTACGGAAGACTTTCTGGGAAGTTTGAGCGGAGTGCTCATCGACCCGGATGTCGGCAGGATAGAGGGCATGTACGTGCAGATTCCGGGATTTTTTTCGCAGCGTGAGCTCTTCTGCGCCTCACAGGACATTCTGCGCTTCGGAACCAGAGTCACCGTGCGTAGCGCCGATGCCGTTTGTCCGCAGGAGGAGTTTATCCGTCTGGAATCCCTTTTCCGTGATCCGCGCACGGTTCTTGGTCAGCGTATTCGCACGGAATCGGGGTCCTACATCGGACGCTGCAGTGACATTCAGTTTGAAACAGGCGGCATGCGCCTCGAGTGGATTTTTCCGCGACGCTCTTTCCGGTGGGGGCTCGCCCTTCCCGTGTCGGACATCATTGAAGTGAAGACCGATGCCATCGTCGTGCGCGACAGTGCAGCACTGGAGAAAGAGATTGAGGCGGAGCCTGCAGCTGACGAGCAGACATCTGTACAGTCGGTGCCGGAGACCGCATAAAAAAACTCCCGGGATTGCTCCGCGGGAGTTTTGCTTTCCGAGTGAGAATGGATCACTGATCCGGCAGGCCTGCAACGATGGAGACAATCGCCTGTGCCAGAAGGATGATCACGAGACCGATGATCGCGTAGAAGATAGCCTTCTTTGCTTTGTCCTTCTCTGTCTCTTCACCCTGCGATATCACGAGGCGGATACCGGCGATGACGATGATGATGACCGCGACGAGAGCCATGAAGCGGAGCACCAGGAAGAGGATATCCAGAATCGCACTGCGCGCAGAATCTTCATCCGTTGCATCGATACCCTCGATGGCCGGAACTTCGCCGAATAAGTCCTGTGCGAATGCCTTCGTCGCAGCGAAGAATGTGTAGGCTGCGAAGGAAGCACGGAATGAAAAGTTTTGGAGAGAATGGATCATGTCGTTGGGTGGAAATTGAATGCATTCTTGCAGATGCCGTTCTCTTGACGCAAGTCCTTTGCAGGGTGTTACGTGCAATGAGGCTTGACACTGTATTATAATAATTTCTTATTCGTCCTCGTGTCCTTCGTTGCTCAGAAAGCCGACGGCGACGAGAATCAGTGCCGGCAATGAGAACCACAGGTCCTGATTTTTCACCATCACCTGCATCAGGTTGCTCTTACTCATCAGTGCCTGAACGGTTTCCGTATTCTGAATTGCGGGGTCGAGGAGGGGGAGATCGAGAACGAAAATGAAGAGCGTGGTCAGCAGGAGACCGGCCGTTGCCGCACCGAAGAGCGCAGTGAGTGCGACGTTGACGATGCCGCCGTGGTCTTTCGTGTAATCGATACTGAGTCCTCCGCGTACCGCGATGAAGACGACGAGCATGATGAAGGCGAGGAGCTTGCCGGCGGTCAGCATGTTCGCGTCGATCGGCAGTCCGAGCATGGAAAGCATCGGCTGGTTCTGACCGGTCAGGCGTTCGACGATGTTGCCGATGCCCTCCACAGCCAGAATGGCGATATAGGTGGAGATGATAATTTTGACGGCCTCGTGCTTACCGATGATGAAACTGTACGTAATGACGAGACCGAAGAAGACGACGATGAAGAGATCCCAGGTGGGGCTGATGGTCATGGTAAGTGCGGGTTCCACCGTATGGTACAGCACTTATGCGTTTGATGGAATGCAGCGATTGGTGACAAAACTGGGATCAATGATCATTTATCAATTTCCATTTACCAAATTTCTCAATACTCAATGCACAGTGGGAATTGAGCATTTTCTGAAAATTGATAACTGATACATGATCATTTTCGCCGATCAAGCCGGTATCTTTATTGCTTTCTACAGCTCATATCACCATGATCACTCCATGCGTCACGGCTTCCTCCTTATAAACAAGCCCGAAGGCCCCACGAGTCACGATGCTGTTGCTGCCGTGCGAAGAGTGTTACATGAGAAGGATGTCGGGCATCTCGGAACCCTCGACCCGCTCGCATCGGGGTTGCTGGTTCTTGCCGTGGGTTCGAAAGCACTCAAGGTGATCGAGCTCTTCAACCAACTTTCGAAAGAGTACGTTGCGATCATCCGCTTCGGTGCCGTGAGCGCGACGTATGACCGTGAAGGACCGCTGGAAGACACACCAAGGAAGCCGGGTGTCGAAATCCCTACGGAGTCGCAGATCCGTGAGCTGATCCTGAATCACTTCATCGGACGGATCGAACAGGTTCCGCCCGCTGCCAGTGCTATCAGCATAGGAGGGGAGCGCGCGTACCGGAAAATGCGGCAGGCCTCCGCTCAAGCGAGCACCTGCGGGCAGGGACCGGGGTTCATCATGCCATCGCGAATCGTACAGATCGATTCCTGCGAAATTCTCTCGTACGAGTATCCCGATCTGGAACTGAAAATCCGCTGCGGCAGCGGTACGTACATCCGTTCTCTCGCGCACGATATGGGACGGCTTCTTCGGGTCGGCGGATACCTTCTGTCACTCGACAGGACGGAGGTAGGGGAGTGGTCCGTTCAGGATGCCGTAGCTCCCGAGAAGGCGGTGTGGACGAATGTGCTTCCATTGAAAGACATTCTCCGCGGACTGCCGTCGAGGGAACTGACCGAAGGAGAGTTCGATGCCATTGCGCACGGACGGATCATCCATCAGCCCTGTGAGAGAAACACCGTCGGGTGGTTTCAGCATCTGCCGGTTGCACTGCTCGAGTCTTCGAGGGACGGGCAGGGGACAAAGGCGAGAAAGGTGTTGTGAGTGTCTGCGATGGATTGGTGGGTCGGCTGGGACTTGAACCCAGGACCAATTGGTTAAGAGCCAATTGCTCTACCAGCTGAGCTACCGACCCACGTGAAAACCAGTCTACGCAATATTTACGCTGAAACAAGCGTCTTACCCTTCTGAATCCGGTTTATTCCTCGTCCATAGTGACGCTTCGGTCACCCATGGTCTCCATCGCGTGCCTCTGAATCGTTCTCCAGTCGTAGGGGAATTTGAATGTTTCGACTGCACGGACCACGGCAGCATACGCGTGCCAGAGGTCGGTCGTGGAGAAGAGGAACGCGTTTCCGGATTCCTGAACCGGGTTGTAGTCCTCCAATTTCTTTGTTTCGATGGAGACGGGAACTACGCCGTACTCCAGGCAGAGCGAGAGCTCGTTCTGTCCGGCGGGGTCACTGAGAAAGAGCGCCATGTCCGCGGCGGCGTACATCTTGTGGAGGGCACTCTCCTCATTGGAGATGATCGCGATCCGGTGACGGTGTTCCTTGCTCAAGTCCGTGAAGAGTGATCCGAATTTGCTGGAGCCTTTTCCGACGACGAGGATTTCGAGTGGGAGAGCGAGGAGCCCCGGGAGCAGTTGCAGGAAGAGTTCACCTCCGAGCTTGTCGCTCATGCCAGCGGGCAGGCAGAGGACCGGCCGTCTGATCTCTGCGCCCCAACCGAGTTCACCCTGCAGCAGCGTCTTATTCTTCCCCTTTTTTTCGAGGGTTTTCGCTGTGTAGCGGTGCGCGATGTGTGTGTCTGTTGCCGGAGACATGATGTTGATATGACCCCTTATTGTAGCGGAAAACCGTGTTTTTTTGAAGGGCGAAGAGCTTGGAAAAAGAGGGGATTGTGGTCTGATAAACAAGGACGATAACGTGGGCGAAACATCGTTGCCCTTACCACCTTCGTCATCCTTGTCTTCTCTTCCGTTTCATCCTTTACTACCTCCGGCCACCCTCTTCCCATGAAGCATCTCGTACTCATCGATGGGCATCACCTCATGTACCGTGCCTACTGGGCTATCCCGCGGACTCTGAAAACGAGGAGCGGGGAGCAGAGCAATACCTCGTTCGGCGTTGCGTCTATGCTGCTGGCGATTCTGGCGAAGGAGGAACCCGATGCTCTGCTGTTCTGCTTCGACGAAGGGGAGGAGACCTTCCGGCACCAGGAGAACGAGACATATAAGGAGGGACGGGCGGAGACCCCCGATGATTTCTACGTGCAGATCCCGAGAGTCATGGAGCTCATCGATGCGTTTGGATTCCGCACGATCAGCGATACACGCTACGAGGCGGATGATTTTCTCTGTGCGTACGCACGGGCAGCCGAGAAGGAGGGGATGCGGGTGACCATCGTCACGGGAGACCGTGATGCATTCCAACTGGCGAGCGACAACATACGCATCGCCATTCCCCATAAAGGGTACCAGCAGGCGGAGTACCTGGGGCCGAAGGAAGTGGAGGCGAAGTTCGGCATCCGCCCGGACCAGGTTCCCTCCTACAAGGGGCTGAGCGGCGACAGCTCGGATAACCTTCCAGGCGTCAGAGGCATCGGGCCGAAGACGGCGGCGAAGCTTCTGCAGGACTACGGAACACTCGAAGGCATCTATGAGAATCTCTCCAAGATCAAACCCGTTCTACGGGAGAAGCTGGAGCGCGACCGTGAGCAGGCGTTCTTCTGCGAGCGCATGGCGGTGCTGAAGTGCGACATCGACCTGACCGTCTCCCTACAGGAGCTTGCGATTCGGCAATTGGACCCTGCTCGCATTTCTGCATTCTTCGATATTCTCGATTTCACGCTGCTACGACGCAGGCTCAGTGCGCTCCTGGCAACGCCGTACGGTGCTGCACACAGTCTTGCGTTGAGTGTGGCAGTGCCCGAGAAGGTTGAGGAGGTGAAGACGAAGGAGCAACTGAGTCTGTTCTGAGTGAACTTTCCTCTCCATTTTTCCGTACACAAAAGATGCTCAAAACATTTATTGTGCATATTTGATGAAACTGTATTCGGAATTATTATTTTCTGTAGCGAAAATAACCGATCACATTTTGTGATCGTGAATCCATCATCTGAATACCAAACGTATTCACGCGCTCTTGCGGAGTTTTCGCAGAGAGCCGTAGACTGCGCTCTGTTTTGCATCGGTGACTGGTGAAGCGTCATCGGCAAGTTGTTCTTCAGGTTTGCTTTTTTCCCTTCCATTCCATGTCCAAGGAACGCGTCGTCGCTAGTCTTGATATCGGAAGCTCCAAAATCCGTACGGTTGTCGCCGTTTCGGACGGTCAGCAGGACCGTGCGATTCCGAATATCATCGGTGTCGGCCTTTCCCCGTCACTCGGCATGCGCAAGGGCCATGTGATCGATGTCGAGGAACTCATTCACAACATCATTTCTTCCCTAGAGGACGCCGAGCGCATGGCCGGAGTTCCGATCAACCACGTGTTCGTGGGTATGAGCGGTTCGCACATCGAGGCCTTCGACAGCCGCGGTGTCATCGCCATCTCCGGTTCCGAGATCACCTTCGACGACATCGCGCGCGTCCTGGACGCGGCACAGGCTGTGAGCATCCCCCAGAATAGGAGGATCCTCCACATCGAGCCGAAGTCCTACGCCGTCGACGAACAGAAGGGCATCAAGAACCCCGTTGGCATGACGGGAATCCGTCTGGAGGTGGATGCCCACATCATCACTGGCCACATTCAGCACGTGAAGAATATCGAGAAGTGCGTGGACCAGGCGGGGGTCGATATCGATGATCTCGTGCCGTCCACCATCGCCGTTTCCGAGGCGGTGCTGACCAAGCGCCAGAAGGAACTCGGTGTCGCCGTCATCGACGTCGGTGCGGGCTGCACCAGTCTGGCGGTCTTCGAAGAGGGGACCATCCTCCACTCTGTCTGTCTCCCGCTCGGAGGAGAGAGTGTCACCAATGATATCGCCATCGGTCTCCGGACGTCCGTCGACACCGCAGAGAAGATTAAGATTGAGTTCGGGTCCGTCCTCCCCGAAGAAGTCCCCGAGCGTGAGATGATCGATCTCTCGTCCGTCAGTAAGGTGGATATGCAGACCGTCAGCAAGCGCTACATGGCGGAGATCATGCAGGCGCGCTACTTCGAAATTTTCTCGCTCGTGAAAGAAGAGCTCAAGAGGATCGGACGCAGCGGCATGCTTCCTGCAGGCGCTCTCCTCACCGGAGCAGCGGTGAAGGCTCCTGGCGTGCTGGACCTCGCCCGTGACGTCCTCGGGCTTCCCGTGCAGATGGGTTTCCCCGTCGATATCGGCGGTGTGGTGGAGAAGGTGGATGACCCTGCGTACGCCACCGCGCTCGGCGCGCTGGTCTTCGGCATGCGCGATGAAGATCGCTCTCCGAGAATCTCCGGCGCACAGATGAAGCGCGCACTCACACAAGCCGGTTCCTGGCTGAAAAGCCTCCTTCCATAGTCTCTACCCACTCTTCCCATGTCCGACACGCTCCGTTCTCTCTTCTCCGGCTCCAGGGCCTCCGCGGGTTCCTCGGGAACCTCCGGCTCCGGCGCTACCGATCCGGCCGCACGCGAAGTGCGTCCCGACATGTCGCCCGGCGCGGACATCCGCGTTCTCGGTACCGGCGGCGGCGGCGCAAACGCCGTGAAGCGCATGCTTGAAGCCAATGTGAAGGGTGTTGATTTCATCGCCGTGAACACGGATATTCAGGCGCTGTACCACAACCCGGCTCCCAAGAAACTGACAATCGGCCGCGGAACGACGCGTGGGCTCGGTGCGGGGGCAAACCCCGATATCGGCAAGCGCGCAGCGGAGGAGAGCATGGAAGAGATCAAGAAAGCCATTGAAGGTGCGGATATGCTCTTCATCACGGCGGGCCTCGGAGGAGGCACCGGAAGCGGTTCGCTTCCCGTGATTGCGGAGATCGCACGCAGTATGGATATCCTTACCGTCGGTGTCGTGACGAAGCCGTTCAGCTTCGAAGGCCTCAAGAGGAAGAAGCAGGCTGAAGACGCACTGCAGAACCTCAAGGGCAAAGTCGACACGCTCATCACCATTCCGAATGACAAGATTCTCTCCCTCATCGACAAGACGACTCCGCTCACGGAGGCCTTCCGCGTCGTGGACGAAGTGCTCCAGCACGCGATTGAAGGAATCTCCTCCATCATCACCGTCCATGGACTTGTGAACGTGGACTTCTCCGACGTCAAAACCGTCATGCGTGACGCAGGCACGGCCCTCATGGGTATCGGCTACGGCACGGGAGACAGCCGCGCTGCGGAAGCCGCACGCGCAGCTATCGACAGCCCGCTCCTCGAGCTTTCGATCACGGGAGCCAAAGGCATTCTCTTCAACATCACCGGTGGCAACGACCTCTCCATGTTCGAAGTCGACGAAGCGGCACGCATCGTCACCGAGGCAGCCGATCCGGATGCAACGATCATCTTCGGTGCGGTCATCGACGAGAACTGCACGGGCGAAGTGAAGTGTACGGTGGTCGCGGCGGGGTTCGAAGATGCTCCTGCGCAGGCTTACCCCGTCATCGGGGCATCCCGCGGCGCAGACAACCTGACCAAGAAGACTTTCGGAGTACCGTCCGTACAGTCCCGGGGGGACGCGGACAGTGCAAAGCGCGAGTCGCAGCCCTCCCTGCTGGAGGCGCGCTCGACGAAGGTGGAATTGGACGAAGGGGAACTGGAGGTTCCGGCGTTCATGCGGAAGCCTATTAGTCGATAAGAATCCGATATACGGGGAACGCTTCAGGGAGAGGCGTTCTTCGTTGTACATAAGAGGTTGCCGAAGTTTCCAAGGTATCCGAGGTAAAAAACACTCCCTTCGGAAACGTCGAAAACCCTTTTCCCTTCGGCTACTTTCCGGTTGACCCAAACCCTCCGCGGGATACATTCGCCAATACCTCCTCCTCCACCCACTCCGCCGTTTCGATCTTCACGAACATTCCCTGTGCAATGCGTTCTCCGCGTTCCACGGTCACGGGCGCATCGGAAATATTCTGCACCTGGACGAGGATTTCGTCTTTCGGGCCGTGGTAGTCGCCGTCGATGACGCCGATGCTGTGGGGGCACACCAGGGCCTTCTTCCGGGGCAGGGACGAACGGGGGACGATGAGCAGGGCATACCCCTCCGGCACCTTCACCACCACGTTCCCGGGTACCAGTGCTATCTGCTTCGGCATGATCACGGTGGTTTCCCGCGTGACCAGGTCAAAACCGACGGAACCGTTCGTTTCGTGCTTGGGGAGCGGGAGGGAGGCATCTACACGCCTGATGGAAATCTGCATGGCCAAAGCATGGGGATTTTCTCCGTGGAATGCAACCGTACAGTCGCATCAATGATGACCTTCCCCATGCCCATCACCGCTCCTTCAGCCGTTTTTTTCGTGCTGTGACCGCTCCTTGAAATATTCTTCCACCGCGGATCTCGTCAGACTATCGTTGCCGTTTTCTTCGTGCAATTTATCAGCATATTTCACAAGCAATCTCGTGAGCGTCTGCCGGTTAGCGGGATCAGCAAGAGCGCGCGAAAGTTCCTGTTCAAAGGATTTTATCCCTTTGAAGTTTTTACTCTGCTCATCGTCTTTACGAACGGAAATGTCTTCTGCACTGCGCACGAATTGCTCCGGTCCAACACCGACTTTTGCCCAATCGATAGACGTTCCCAGTCCTGAAATTAGGTCCTTTACAAATGTGTTATTTGGAATGCGATAATCTTGTACGCTGTATTTTCCTGTCGATGGCCCGTGCCCCTGAATATTCGCCCAGGAAAGCGTACTGCGGTTTTCACGGTCGGCACCGTTCCGGGTCACGATGTTGTCGTACAGAATGTATGCAGTGACGGACTTTGCCGCTTCCATGGCATCTCCTTGCGTAAACTTTCCCAATTCTGCGAGACGCGCCAGTATTTTGAATTTCGTTCCGAAACCCGTGTAGCCGTTTTTGACGGCTTCTGGACTCAATTTTTCCCGGCCTCCGGAGATGATGTCCGTCATACGCTTGACGGTTTCGTAGTCCGCCTGCGCCATGATGGTCGGGATGTCTTCGTGATCCAGGTCTTCTGCACGCGTACCGGATGAGGCTTTGGAGATACGTGAGCTC
>Ga0194131_10005685_pt1 | contig 17777 bp, 19 predicted proteins | sample TA2KigO120mmetaG_FD_148631 | JGI IMG/M metagenome (GOLD analysis project Ga0194131, IMG submission 148631) | Freshwater microbial communities from Lake Tanganyika, Tanzania - TA2015053 Kigoma Offshore 120m | ecosystem: Environmental > Aquatic > Freshwater > Lake | place: Tanzania: Lake... | reverse complement strand
CGCCGGCCCACGCCGCGCCGAGCGTGCGCGCCTCCTCCTGCCCGCGCGCGCCGCGCGTCACCACGAACACCTCGCACCCCCAGTGGTGCGCGACCTGGATCGCGAGCCGCGCGGAGGCGCCGAAGCCGTAGAGCCCGAGCCGCCCGCCCGGCTCGATCCCCGAGAGCCGCAGCGCCCGGTAGCCGATCACGCCACCGCAGAGCAGCGGCGCCGCCTCGAGGTCGTCGAAGCCGTCGGGGAGCCGGAGCGCGAAGTCGGCGCGCACGGCGATGCGCTCCGCGTCGCCGCCGTCACAGTCCCACCCGGTGAAGCGCGCCTCCGCGCAGAGGTTCTCGCGCCCGGCGCGGCAGAAGTCGCACGTCCCGCACGACCCGCCGAGCCACGCTACCCCCGCGCGGTCGCCGGCCGCCCAGCCGCGCACGCCCGCGCCCATGGCGACGACGCGCCCGGCGGCCTGGTGCCCGGGCACGATCGGGAGCCGCCGCGCCGCGAGGTCGCCCTCGGCGAGCTGCAGGTCCGTCCGGCAGACCCCGCACGCGGCGACCTCGATCACGAGCTCGCCGGCCGCGGGGCGCGTGTCGGACAGATCGCGCGCCTCGCGCGGGTGCCGCGCGACGGGCTGCGGCGTGACGAGCTGCTGAACGCGCATCGCCTGCCTCCGGCTGTTGCCCGCCGTCGATGCTACCGGCGCCTGGCCACCGGCTCGGTGCTAGCATCCCGCGCCGGAGGTGCCCCGATGGCCGTCACGCTCGACTGGCTCGGCTGCGCGACCTTCCGGCTCACCGCGGGCGACCTCGTGATCTTCCTCGACGCCTACATCGACCGCGTCTCCTCGGCGCCCCTGGTCGGGCTCACCGCCGCCGAGGTCACGCGTGCGGACTACGTGCTCGTGGGCCACAGCCACTTCGACCACATCGCGGGCGCGGAGGTGATCGCGCCGCGCACCGGCGCGAAGGTGATCGGCTCGAACGAGACGGCGCGCGTGCTGCGCGAGGCCGGCGTCGCCGAGGGACAGCTGCTCGCGGCGCAGGGCGGCGAGCGCTTCCGCCTCTCGCCCGAGGTCACCGTGCGCGTCTTCCCGAGCCTCCACTCGTGCATCTGGGTGGGCGGCTCGTGGGACGTCGCGAAGGTCGTCACCGGCCACTACGGGCTCACCGAGGCGGAGCGCGCGGCGGTGCGCGCGGAGACCGGCGGCGGGATCGGCGAGCGCGCGCGCGGCGCCGGCGCGGGCGACCCCGAGGAGATGCGCGAGCACATGCGGGGAACGATCGGCAGCCGCGAGACCGGGGGCGCGCTCGCCTTCCTGATCGAGACGCCCGACGGGAGCGTCTTCTACCACGACACCTCCGGCGTCTGGACGGGCGTCGCGAGCACGCTGCGCCCCGACGTCGCGATCGTCGCGATGGCCGGGCGGCCGAACATCGACGGCGAGCCGATCCAGGGCTCGCTCGCGCAGTTCGTGGGGCGCATGGCGGACCTGCTGCGGCCGCGCCGGCTCGTGCTCGGCCACCACGACAACTGGATGCCGCCGATGACCACCGACATGGCGACGCCCGAGGCGATGGCCGCGGTGCGCGAGGAGCTCGGCCGCGTCGCGCCGCGCGTCGAACTGCTCGCACTCGGGTTCAACGACGGGACGCGCATCCTCGGCTAGCGGGGCGCCCCCCCGCCTGGGTGTAGGCTCTCCCCATGCCCGCGCGCACCCGCCTCGCCCTCCCGGTCCAGCCGCCGATCGCGCCGATGCTCGCGAAGCGCGTCGACGCGATCCCCGAGGGCGACGGCTGGCTCTTCGAGCCGAAGCGGGACGGCTTCCGCGCGATCGTCTTCTTCGACGGCGACGGGATCGTGATCCAGAGCCGCGACTCGAAGCCGTTCAACCGCTACTTCCCCGAGCTCGAAGAGGGGCTGCCGCGCGCGCTGAAGCGCCCGATCGTGGTCGACGGCGAGATCGTGATCGCGGGCGCGGAGGGGCTCGACTTCGGCGCGCTGCAGTAACGCATCCACCCCGCGGCGTCGCGCGTCGCGCGGCTCGCTGCGGAGACGCCCGCGCGCTTCGCGGCGTTCGACCTGCTCGCGCTCGACGACCGCTCGCTCATCGACGCGCCGTTCGGCGAGCGCGGCCGCCGCTCGTGCTGACGCTGGCGACCGCGGACCGCGCGCTCGCCGCGGACTGGTTCCGCCGCTCCGAGGGCGCCGGCTTCGACGGGCTGATCGCGAAGCGCACGGACGACCGCTACGAGCCCGGCGTGCGCACGTGGCTGAAAGTCAAACACCTGCGCACGGTCGACTGCGTGGTGGCGGGGCTGCGCTGGGCGAAGGGCGGGCCGGGGCGCGCGGCGGGGGCGCTGCTGCTCGGCCTCCACGACGGCGAGGGCGTGCTGCACTACGTGGGGCACGCGTCGAGCTTCAAGGCGCCCGAGCGCCGCGAACTCGCGAAGGCGCTCCGCGAGTTCATCACCAAGGACGCGTCGGAGGGCTTCGGCGACGGGCGCTCCCCCGGCGGCGAGAGCCGGTGGACCGGCGCGCGCGACACCTCCTGGGTGCGGCTGCTCCCCGAGCTCGTCTGCGAGGGGACCTTCGACCAGCTCGACCAGGGCCGCTTTCGCCACGGCTCGACGTTCCGCCGCTGGCGCCCCGACAAGCCGCCCGAGGCGTGCGACTACGACCAGCTCGAGACGGCGGTGCCCGAGGAGCTCGAGGCGCTGCTGTGCGGGTAGGGAGGCGAGCGGCGAGCGGCCCGCGTCGGCGGGCTGATCGGCGGCGCACCGGCCGGCGAGCGGCCCGCGTCAGCGGGCTGAGCCGCCTGCGCACGCGCCCTTCGACGGCTCAGGGCGAACGAAGGTCGGCCCCGGCGCGGCGGTCACCCGCCGCCGGACTTCCGCCTCCGGCTCGGCTGCACGCGCGGCGGCTCTCCCTCCGCCTTCGGGAAGTGCGGCGGGTACGGCGCCTCCCCGGCGCCGGCCTCCTCCTGCTCGGCCGCGAGCGCGAACAGCGGCTCGAGCGGGTGCGCGACCGCGTCGATCTCCGCCGCCGCGTCGCCGCGCTTCTTCAGGCGCGCCGGCACGGTGTCGATCGTGAACTTCGCGAGGTCGACGCGGGGCACCTCGGACCACTCGCGCGGCGTCGAGACGCGCGCGTCCGGGAGCGCGCGCACGGAGTAGGCCGACGCCACCGTGCGGTCGCGCGCGTTCTCGTTGTAGTCGACGAAGACGCCGTGCCGCTGCTCTTTCCACCACGTCGTGGTCGCGAGCTCCGGCGCGCACCGCTCCACCTCGCGCCCGAGCGCGAGCGCGGCGCGGCGCACCTCGTCGAACTCCCAGCGCGGCTCGATGCGCACGTAGATGTGGATTCCGCGCGAGCCCGAGGGCTTCGGGAACGAGCGGTAGCCGAGGTCGTCGAAGACGTCGCGGACGACGAGCGCGACCCTGCGCACGTCGTCCCAGATCACCTCCGGCGTGGGGTCGAGGTCGACGCGCAGCTCGTCCGGGTGGTCGACGTCGTCGGCGCGCACCGGCCACGGGTTGAGGTCGAGGCAGCCGAGGTTCGCGGCCCAGGCGATGGCCGCGACCTCGTCGCAGACGACCATGTCCGCGTGGCGGCCGGAGGGGAAGCGGATGCGCGCGGTCGTCACCCAGTCGGGCCGCCCGGAGGGCGCGCGCTTCTGGAAGAACGGCTCCTCGGCGGCGCCGTTCACGTAGCGTTTGAGCACCATCGGCCGGCGGTCGACCCCGCGCAGCGTCGCCTCGCCGACCGCGACGAAGTAGGGGACGAGGTCGAACTTCGTCGTGCCCCGCGCGGGGAAGAAGACCTTCTCGGGGTTCGTGACGCGCACGGCGCGCCCGCCGACCTCGAGCTCCTCCGCGCGTGCCGCGATCGCCCTGCCTCCCGGGAGCGCCTTCCGCGCCCCACCCAGTATGCTCCCGGGCGGGAGGCGGGAGCATGGCTGCGAGGGCGCTGGAGCACATCCGGATCTGCGACTTCACCGGGCAGCTCGCCGGGGCGGGGGCGACGAAGTTCCTCGCCGCGTTCGGCGCGCAGGTGATCCGCATCGAGGACCCGACGAACGAGGGCCGCTGGGACATCCTGCGCGGCGGTCAGCCGTACGTCGACGAGCGTCGCGGCATCAACCTCGGCGGCTCGTTCAACAACCACAACGTCGAGAAGCTCGGGATCACGCTCAACCTGCGCACGCCGCGGGCGCGCGAGCTGCTGCGCGAGCTCATCAAGATCTCGGACGTCGTCAGCGAGAACTTCGCGGCCGGCGTCTTCGAGCGGCTCGGCCTCTCCTTCGAGGAGCTCGTGGAGATCCGCCCGGACATCATCTACGTCTCGAACTGCGGCTTCGGGCACTCGGGGCCGTACCGCGACTTCAAGACGTGGGGGCCGATCGTGCAGGCGGTCTCGGGGCTCACGTTCTCGTCGGGGCTGCCCGACCAGCCCTCCGCGGGCTGGGGCTACTCCTACATGGATCACACCGGCGGCTACTACATGGCGATGGCGATCATGATGGCGCTGCACCATCGCAACGTGACCGGCGAGGGGCAGTGGGTCGACATGGCGTGCACCGAGGCCGGCGCGACGCTCAACGGGCCGGCGCTGCTCGACTACACCGTGAACGGCCGCCCGCTGCGGCGGCCCGGCATGCCCAACAGCAACCGCAGCCAGTTCCCGCCGATGGCGCCGCACGGCATCTACGCGGCGCGCGGCGAGGACGAGTGGCTGGCGCTCGCCTGCCGCGACGAGCGCGACTGGGCCGCGTTCGCGGAGGTGGTCGGCGAGCCGTGGACGGCGGACCCGCGCTTCGCGGACCTCGCGGGGCGGCTCGCGCACGAGGACGCGCTCGACGCGCGCGTCTCGGCGTGGAGCCGCGAGCGCGAACGCTTCGAGACGGCCGCGCGGCTGCAGGCCGCGGGCGTGCCGGCGACCGCGGTGCAGCGGCCCGGCGAGCGCATCGACCAGGACCCCGACACCGCGTCCTGGGGACTCTGGCCGACCGTGAGCCACACCGAGATGGGCGACGTGCGGGTGGATGGGCTCCCCGTGCACCTCTCGGCCACCGACTGGGCGATCACGCGCGGCGCGCCGTGCCTCGGCGAGCACAACGAGCTCGTGTTCGGCGAGCTGCTCGGGCTGAGCGTCGCCGAGGTGCGCGCGCTCGAGGCGGAGGGGGTGCTGTGACCACGCCGCGCCCCGGGGCGCTCGCCGACCTGCGCGTGGTCGAGCTGGCGAACGAGCGCGTGGCGTTCGCGGGCAAGCTCTTCGCCGACATGGGCGCCGACGTCATCCTCGTCGAGCCGCCGGGCGGGGACGCGATGCGCGGCTACCCGCCGTTTCTCGAGGACGTGCCGGGGCCGGAGCGTAGCCTCGCGTTCTGGCACTACCACACAAGCAAGCGCGGGGTCGTGATCGACGTCGACGAGGCGGCCGGGCGGGACGCGCTGCGCGCGCTCGTCGCGCGCGCCGACGTGGTGATCGAGAGCGAGCCGACGAGGCGGCTCGAGGCGCTCGGGCTGGATCACGCGACGCTGCGGCGCGCGCACCCGCGGCTGATCACGATCTCGATGTGGCCGTTCGCGCGCTCCGGCCCGCGCGCGGGCGAGGCGTCGATCGACCTCACGCTGCTCGCCGGCGGCGGGCCGGCGTGGAGCTGCGGCTACGACGATCACTCGCTGCCGCCCGTGCGCGGCGGCGGGAACCAGGGCTACCAGACCGCGTGCCACTACGCGGTGATGGCCGCGCTCGTCGCGGTGCTCCATCGCGACCGCACCGGCGAGGGGCAGCACATCGAGGTCGACATGCACGCGGCGCAGAACGTCACAACGGAGGCCGGGAGCTACTCCTGGCTCGTCGCGAAGCAGACCGTACAGCGGCAGACCGGCCGTCACGCCGGGGTGAACATGACGGCGCCGTCGCAGGTGCGGTGCGCAGACGGCCGCTGGATCAACGGCGGGCTGCCGGGGCGCCGTCAGCGCGACTTCCAGGCGATGCTCCGGTGGCTCGAGGACCTCGGCCTGCGCGACGAGTTTCCGCAGACCGCGGTGCTGGAGCTCGGCGCACAGCGCGAGCGCATCGAGCTCTCGCGCATCTCCGAGGACCCCGAGGTGCGCGCGATCTTCGAGGCCTCGCGCGAGGCGATGAACTTCATCGCCTCGAAGCTCTCCGCCTACGACTTCTTCGAGGGCGCGCAGCGGCGGAACTTCCAGGTGGGGATCATCTACGCGCCCGAGGAGGTGATGGATGACCCGCACTTCCGCGAGCGGGGCTTCCGCGTCGAGGTCGAGCACCCCGAGCTGGGGCGGAGCTTCACCTACCCCGGAGCGCCCTATCTCTTCCACGGCTCGCCGTGGCGCATCCGGCGGCGCGCGCCGCAGCTGGGCGAGCACACGGACGAGGTGCTCGCCGAGTAGGCCGCGGCGTGCACGGGCGCGGCGAACGGCGGTGGTGCCGCGTAGCGCGTCCGGCTGCGCCTCGCCCCCTCGATCCACCCACGGGGCGCGGCTAGGCTGCGCGAAACCACGCGCCACGCAGCAAGGGAGCCGCCGTGCCCTACGCCCCGTTCGATCTCACCGGTAAGGTCGCCCTCGTCACCGGCGGCAACAGCGGCATCGGGCTCGGGATGGCCGAGGCGCTCGCGCAGGCCGGCGCCGCCGTCTGCATCTGGGGCACGAACCCCGAGAAGAACGCCGCCGCCGAGGCGCGGCTGAAGCAGAGCGGCTCGAAGGTGCTCGCGCTGCGCTGCGATGTCTCCGACGAGGCCGCCGTCGCGCGCTCCTTCGCCGAGACCCTGCAGTACTTCGGGCGCGTCGACGCCTGCTTCGCGAACGCGGGCATCGGCGGCGGCGCTCCGTTCGTCGACATGACGAGCGAGCAGTGGCGGCGTGTGCTCGCGGTCAACCTCGACGGCGTCTTCTTCACGTTCCGCGCCGCGGCGCGTCACATGATCGAGCGCGGCGGCGGCGGGCGGCTCGTCGGCACGTCGAGCGTCTCTGCGATCCACGGTGCGCCGCGCAACGAGGCCTACGCCTCGAGCAAGGGCGCGATGCTCGCGATGGTACGCGGCCTCGCCGTCGAGCTCGCGCGCTACGGCATCACCGCGAACACGATCATCCCCGGCTGGATCGAGACCCCGATGACCGAGCGCACGTTCTCGAACGAGCGCTTCGTGGAGGCCGTGCTCAAGCGCGTCCCCGAGCGCCGCTGGGGCGCCGGCGCCGACTTCGGCGGGCTCGCCATCTACCTCGCGAGCGACGCGAGCGCCTACCACACCGGCGACGACTTCGTGATCGACGGGGGCTACACGCGCTTCTAGCCGCCGCACCGGAGAGGGGGCGCGCGTGAAGCTCGCCGTCGAGTTCCCCAGCGTCATCCACCGCGAGGGGCCCGACGGCGTCGCCGAGCTCGCGCGCGCGATCGAGCGCATCGGCTTCGACCAGCTCGACATGTTCGACCACGTCGTGATGGCTCAGCCCGCCGGCGGCCGCGCCGCGGGGCCCTACCCGGCCGAGATGCCGATCCTCGAGGCGCTGACGACGCTCGCCTACATCGCCGCCGTCACCGAACGCATCGGGCTCGGCACCGAGGTGCTCGTGCTGCCGCAGCGCTCGCCGGTGCTCGTCGCGAAGCAGGTGAGCACGATCGACACGCTCTCGGGGGGCCGCGTGCGGCTCGGGATCGGCGTCGGCTGGCAGGAGCCGGAGTACGAGGCGCTTGGCTTCGACTTCCACGCGCGCGGGGCGATGATGGACGAGGCGATCGCGCTCTTGCGCGCATGCTGGACGGATCGTTCGATCGACTTCGCGGGGGCGCACTACCGGGTGGAGGCGATGGCGATGGAGCCGAAGCCGCCGCGCCCCGGCGGCCCGCCGATCTGGATCGGTGGCCACTCCCCGGCCGCGCTGCGCCGCGCGGGCCGGCTCGGCGACGGCTGGCTCGCCGGCGGCGGCCCCAACCCCGCGCGCTCGATCGCAACGGTGCGGCGCCACGCCGAGGAGGCCGGCCGCGACCCGGCGTCGCTCGGCTTCCAGGCATGGCTTGCGTCCCCGCCGCGTGCGGGCGACCGCGACGCACGCGCCTTCTCCGCGGACCCCGACCGCGTCGCCGCGGTCGCGGGCCGCGCCGCGGCGGACGGCTTCGACTGGCTCACGGTGAACGTCACGGGCGTCTTCCTCGCGGGCGCGCGCACGGGCGCGCAACTCGCGGAGGCGCTCGAGCGGCTGCACGAGCGCCTCCGGCGCGAAGTGGGGGCTGGCTGAGATCGTCGAGGCGCGCGACGACGCGGTGAGCCGGGAGTTCGACGTCCTGCGGGTGGGAGGCGGGGCGATCCGGTACGAGGTCGTCCGCAGCCGCCGCCGGCGCCGCACGCTCGAGATCGTGGTCGACGTCGCACACGGGGTGCGCGTCTCCGTGCCGCACGCGACGCCGCGCGCGGAGATCGTGGCGTTCGTGCGCCGGCGCGCGGCGTGGGTGGTGCGGCAGGCGGCCGCGCTCACGGGCGTGCGCCGGCACGGGTGGGCGGACGGGGAGCGCATCCCGTACCTCGGGCGCACCGTGATGCTGGCGCTGGTTCCGGTGGACGGCGGTGCGGCATCGGCCTCGCTCGAAGGCGGGGCGCTGCGCGTGGGCGTGCCGTGGACGCTCGGCGGCGAGGCCCGGCGCGCGGCGGTGCGCGAGGCGGTAATCGCGTGGTACCGCGAACGCGCCGAGGCGCTGCTCGACGCTCGCGCGGCGCGCTGGGAGGCACGGCTCGGGCTGCACGCGCGGCGCCTGATCGTGAAGGAGCAGCGCCGCCGCTGGGGGAGCTGCGCGCGCGACGGCACGATCCGCATCAACTGGCGGCTCGTGATCCACCCGCCGCGGCTCATCGACTACGTGATCGTGCACGAGCTCTGCCACCTCGCGGCGCGCCACCACGGGCCGGAGTTCTGGGACCTGGTCGGCGCGACGCTCCCCGACTACGCGGAGCGGCGTGCGGAGCTCGAGGACGGCGCGGCGCGGGTCGCGCTCTGACGGCCCCTATGATCCCCGAGGGCGCGGGGGCGCCCGCCACCCGCTTGACGGCACGGCGAGCGCGGGCAGCCGGCGCGGCGGTGCGCGGAGACGCGGCGAAACGGCCCGCGACGCGCCCGCCGGAGCGGACCGCACGCGAGGGGATGCGCGCATGACTGCGGGGCCGAGCCACGTCGTCGAGCAGGTCGGCCTCGCGGTCGCGGAGCTGGCCACCGGGCGCGGGACGCTGCAGGAGCGGCTCGCAGACGCGAGCCTCCACCTGCTCACGATCCGCGCGGCCGAGATGCCCGACGCGCTGCGCGATCAGTTCACGCGGATGGAGCCGCTCTGGCTGAGCGGCGACGCCGGCCAGCTCGACGACGACGCCGCCGAGTCGGCGGCGCGCGCGATCGTCGTCGTCTACACCGAGCTGGTCATGCTGCGCTCGGCCGGCGGCGCGTAGCGCGAGGCGCGCGTGCCATACTCCGCGGCGCCGGTCCGGTGGCCGGCGCGGGTGCAGATCCTCGTGACGCCCGGCTCGCGCTGAGCGGCGCTCGCCGGTGGCGGTCGGCGTCCCCGGGTGGACCTCCGCGGGCCGCGCGCATGCCGGGCGCGAGCCGCAGCCGCGCGGCGCCGCAGGCGAGGGAGGCGCGATGCAGCCCGGATCGGAGCCGGCCGGCGGGTCCGGGGGGCCTCACCGAGACGGTGGTCTCGTTCACGGCCGGCGACAGGTTCGCCCTCAACCTCGTGCACGTACGCGGCCGGGCCGCGCCCACGAAGGGCCCGGTGCTCCTCGTCCACGGGGCCGGCGTGCGCGCGAACATCTTCCGCGCCCCGGTCCGCACGACGCTCGTCGACGCCCTCGTCGAGCGCGGCTTCGACGTCTGGCTCGAGAACTGGCGCGGCCGCATCGACATACCGCCGAATCAGTGGACGCTCGACCGGGTCGCGCTCCACGACCATCCAGCGGCGGTCCAGGAGGTGGTGCGCCAGACTGGGGCAAGCTCGATCCAGGCCGTCATTCACTGCCAGGGCTCGACGAGCTTCATGATGTCGGTGGTCGCCGGCCTCGTGCCGCAGTTGCGGACCGTCGTGACGAACGCGGTCTCGCTGCACCCGGTGCTGCCGCGCCTCTCGCGCCTGACGATGAAGGCGCCCATCAAGACGATGGGGCCGGCCTGCCCGTACCTCAACCCGCAGTGGGGGATCGCCGCGCCGACGTGGCGCGCGGAGCTCGTCGCGAACTGGGTCCGGCTCACGCACCGCGAGTGCGACAACCTCGTCTGCCGCATCGCGAGCTTCACCTACGGCATCGGCTTCCCCACGCTCTGGGAGCACGGCAACCTCGACGGCGCGACGCACGAGTGACAGAAGGGCGAGTTCGCGCACGTGCCGCGCAGCTTCTTCGAGCAGATGAACCGCTGTGTCGCGCGCGGGCACCTGGTGCCGGCCGGCGACGACCCGCGCCTGCCGGAGTGCAGCGGGCGGATCTCCGCCCCGTGGCGCTCGGCCACGGCGAGGTCGTTGAGGTCGAGCGTGTTCGTCGCCTGCAGGCGGGGTCGAACGTCACCGCGAGGTCGACCTGGCGGAAGCGGTCCGCGTGGCCGATCGCGGCTGCGGCGTCGCGCATGAGCGAGGTGCGCTTCGGCCACTGCGTGAGCGGCACCTGCTGGGCGCCCATCATCTCCGCGACCGAGGCGTAGTAGGGGGCGAGCTCCTCGTGGGTGATCGCGGGCGGCCAGCCGGCGGCGAACAGCTCGGGCTTCGCGTCGACGAGGATGTTCGCGTAGATGAGCGAGCCGCCGCCGACGCCGGCGCCCTGTGCGACGGCCATGCGGGGATAGAGGCGGAGGTCGATCCAGCCGTTGCGACGCGCGGGGCGGCGCACGTCGTAGATCCAGGCGTCGTCGTGCGCGCGCGGATAGTCGCGGGCGCGCCCAGCGCCGTCCCCGCTCGAGGACGACGACGCGGTAGCTGCGGCTCGCGAGCCGGCAGGCGGTGACGGCGCCACCGAAGCCCGAGCCGACGACGATCACGTCGGTGCGGTCGTTCACCACGTCCCGTCCTCACGTGACCGGCCTGTGGCAAGTCTAGCCGCGCGCGTCGAGCCGCAGTCGTGCTGGGAGACCGCGGCGCGTGCTCGGGGCTGGACACGGCGTGCACACTGGCGGTCGGTGGCACGGCCGATCGCGGAGGGAGCACGAGATGGACGGCGCGGCGCTGCTCGAGAGGCACAACCCGGTGCTCGTGATCTTCCCGCAGGAGTTCGAGGGCCGCCGGCGGCCCGGCTCGTGGCGTCCCGGTCCGCGCGGCTGGGGCGACTACCACCCATGCTCCGTGGAATTCTTCCTCGCACGCGTCGAGCAGCGCGACCACCCACGCGCGTGGTCGTTCCGGCCGCGCAGCCTCCTCAACTCGATTCTCCCGAGCGCCTGGACGCCGGCGTCGCGCACCGGCTACGACCGGCTCCGCGCGCTCACCGCGCGCGCGATGCCCGCCGCGACCGCGAGCTGGGAGCTCGACGTCGCCGACCTTCCCTCGCAGGACGAGAGCGTCGCGTGGCGCGAGTACCGCCGCCTGCTCACGGAGGCGGAGCACGCGTACGAGCCCGTCGCGTACGGTCGCTTCGTCGAGACTCCGTCGGGCGGGGCGCTGCAGTACTGGTACCTTTATCTCTACAACGACTTCCGCAACAACCACGAGGGCGACTGGGAGATGGTGACGATCGAGTTCGACGCGCAGGGATCGCCCGTGCGCGCGGGCTACTCGAGCCACCGCAGCGGGCTGCAGCGTCCCTGGGCGGAGGTCCCGCGCGCGGAGCCGGGCGGCGCGCGCCCGCTCCTCTACGTGAGCCGCGGCTCGCACGCGGGGAGCTTCGGCTACCACCCGCACGGGCATCCCGTGATCGGGTTCAGCCCCTCCGCGAACCCGCCGTTCCGGCTGCGGGCGCTGTGGTCGAAGGTGATGCGCGTTCCCGGCATCCGCCGCTGGAAGGACTTCCCGCCCGCCGACCCGGAGGGCGACGTCGCGCGGGTGCCCGAGCACCTGGGGACGCGGGTCTCGCCGCGGCTGCTCGTGTTCCCCGGCGCCGAGCCGTCGCCGGACGGTGAGTGGTGGTGGATGCGGCTGCGCTGTCGCTGGGGCTCGACCCACACGCGGTTCAGCGGGACCGTGGGGCCGGGGAGCCCGTGGGTGGGCGGGCTGCTCGACCCGCGCTGGCGCGACCCGCTCGGCTGGCTCGGCCACGTGAAGTCCGACGCGCGCGGGCAGGCCGCGGTGCGCGGGGCCTGACGCTCGGCGGGCGCGCGTCGACCGTCGCTGCGCTCGCCGCTATCGTCGACCGCTCCACCGGGCACGGTCGAGGTGGTGCGCGTGCGACCCGCTCATCTGATCGGAATGGCGGCGCTCTCGCTGATGTGGGGCGCGTCGTTCATGTTCATCAAGGTGATGCTCGAGGAGGTCGGGCCGGTCGCGGTCGCGTGGCTGCGGCTCGGGGGCGGTGCGGCGCTCATCCTCGCGCTCGTCGCGGCGCGGCGGAGCCGGCTGCCGGCGAGGCGCCGCTGGGGCGACCTTGTGGTCGTCGCCTTCTTCGCGACCGCGGCGCCGTTCGTGCTGATCCCCTGGGGTGAGCGCCAGATCACCTCGGGGCTCGCCGCCATCCTCAACGCCTCGACGCCGTTCTTCGCGGCGCTCTTCGCGCACGTCGCGCTGAGCGCCGAGCGCCTCACGCGCTGGCGCAGCGCGGGGCTCATCGTCGGCTTCGTCGGTGTCGTCGTCGTGATCGGCGACGACCTCGTCGCGATCACGAGCGAGGGGACGATGGGCCAGCTCGCGGTCGTGGTCGCCTCAGCCTGCTACGGCGTGGGCGCGGTCTACATGCGGCGGCGCCTGCTCGGCACCGACCCCGCGGTGATCGCGGGGATGCAGGGGGGGGTCTCGTTCGCGATGCTCACGCCGCTGCTGCTCGCGGTCGAGGGCGTGCCCCCGCTCCCGGACCTCTCGCAGCGGGTGCTGCTGTCGGCGGCCGGGCTCGCGTTCCTCTCGTCGGGCGTGGCGCTCATCCTCTACTACTGGCTGCTCAGCCAGCTGCATGCGGCGCAGGCCGCGCTCGTCACCTACCTCGTGCCGGTGACGGCACTCCTCTGGGGCTGGATCGTGCTCGGCGAGAGGATCTCGCTCGCGGCGATCCCGGGGCTCGCGCTCATCCTCGCTGGGATCGCGCTCGTCAACCGCCGCCCGCGGCCGCGCGGGCGCCCCGTGCCGGCGGCGGCGGCGCCCGTGCCTCCGGCCGGCGGGGGCGCGGGCGACGACTGAGGAGGGCCGAGGGCGCGAGCGGGCGGCGGGGCTCGCGAAGCGGCTCGGTGCCCGTCTCTGCGCCGGACTGGAGCCCCGCGCCCCGGCGAGGCAGAATCGCCGCGTGAAGCTCGCCACCTGGAACGTCAACTCCGTCAACGCGCGCCTGCCCCGCGTCCTCGAGTTCCTCGAGACGCACGGGCCCGACGTCGTCTGCCTCCAGGAGACGAAGTGCGAGGAGGCGGCCTTCCCGCATGAGGCGCTCGCCGCCGCCGGCTACCGCGCCGTCGACCACTCCACCGGCCGCTGGGCGGGCGTCGCGATCCTCGCGCGCGCGGACGGCGCGCCCGCCGCGGAGGCGCGCGGCCTCCCCGGCAGCCCGGTGCCCGAGGAGGGCCGCTGGATCGAGGCGACGGTCGGGGGCGTGCGCGTTGCGAGCGTGTACGTGATCAACGGACGCGCGCTCGACGACCCGATGTACGGCGCGAAGCTCGCGTTCCTCGACGCGATGGCCCGGCGCGCCGCCGAGCTCGCCGGCTCGCCGCTCGTGGTGTGCGGAGACTTCAACATCGCCCCGGCCGACATCGACGTCTACGACCCGGCGGCGTTCGCCGGCGCCACGCACGTGAGCGAGCCGGAGCGCGAGCGGCTGCGCGCGATCCTCGCCACCGGGCTCGTCGACGGCTTCCGGCGCGTCGCCCCGGACACGGTCCAGCACACCTGGTGGGACTACCGCGCCGGGCACTTCCACAAGGGGATGGGGCTGCGCATCGACCTCGTGCTCGCGAGCGAGGGGCTCGCCGGGAGGCTCCGCTCCTGCGGCATCGACCGCGACTTCCGGAAGGGGCCCAAGCCCTCCGACCACGCACCGGTGCTCGCGGAGTTCGAGCCCGCCTGAGCGCGACCGCGCGGGGCGTCTCCCGGCGCAGCGGGCGGCTTTGCGCGTTCTGAGATGATCGGTGCATGACGACGACGCTCGCGGGGAAGTTGCTCGTCGCGAGCCCCGCGCTGCTCGACCCGAACTTCCACCGCACGGTGGTGCTGCTCTGCGCGCACGACGAGCAGGGCGCCTTCGGGGTCGTGCTCAACCGCCCGCTCCCCGCGCGCGTGGGCGACCACCTGCCGGGGTGGACGCGCGCCGTCGCCTGGCCCGACCAGGTCTTCGGCGGCGGGCCGGTCGAGCCGACCGTCGCCATCGCCGTGGGGCTCAGCGAGGAGCCGTGCGAGGAGCCGTGGTGGACGCCGGTCGCGGGCGGGCTGGGGCTCGTCGCGCTGGGCGAGGACCCGGCGGCGGTGCTCCCGACCGTGTCGCGGCTGCGCGTCTTCAGCGGCTACGCGGGATGGGGCGGCGGCCAGCTCGAGTCGGAGCTGCTCGGCGAGTCCTGGTTCGTCGTCGATGCCAGGCCCGAGGACGCGTTCACGGACAACCCGGAGCGCCTGTGGCACAACGTGCTTCGCCGCCAGCCCGGCTCCCTCGCGATGTTCGCGTTCGTCCCGCCGGACCAGTCGCGCAACTGAGCCGGCGCGCTCGCCCCGCGATCCGCTCGCGGGACCGGCGCGCGCCGGTGGGCGGGCCGTCGCGCGTCGCCGGACCGACGCGCTACGCCATCCGCTCGCGGAACCAGCGCACGGTCTCGGCGAGCCCGTCGTCGAGCTTCACCGAGGGGCGCCAGCCCCACGCCCGACGCGCGTGGGAGGGGTCGAGCGCGATGCGCGCGACATCGCCCGGGCGCTCGGGCCCGTACACCGGCTGCCGCTCGTAGCCGGTGAGCCCCGCGAGCGCGTCGAAGATCTGCTGCGTGCTCGTCTCGCGCCCGGTCGCCACGTTGCAGGTCGCCGCCGTCTCCGCCTGCGCCGCCGCGCGGATCGCGGCGGCGACGTCGCCGACGTAGACGTAGTCGCGCGTCTGCCGCCCGTCCCCGAAGATCGTCACCGGCTCCCCGCGCAGCATCCGCTGCGCGAAGATCGCGACCACCCCCGCCTCGCCGTGCGGGTCCTGCCAGGGGCCGTAGACGTTCGCGGGGCGTACGACCGACACCGAAAGCCCGGTCTGCCGCGACACGACGTCGAGGTAGAGCTCGGCCGCCGCCTTGGAGGCGCCGTAGACGGACTGGGGCGCCACCGCCGTGGTCTCCTTCGCGGGCAGGCGCTCGGGCGAGCCATAGAGCGCGCCACCGCTCGAGACGAAGAGGAAGCGCCGGCATGCCGCGTCCGCCGCGGCGCGCGCCAGCTCGACGGTCGCGAGCACGTTCGTCTCGATGTCCTCGCGCGGCTCGCGCATCGAGATCGCGACCGAGGCTTGCGCGGCGAGGTGGTAGACGACCGCGGGCATCGCCTCCGCGACCGCCTCGCGCAGCGCCGCGTGGTCGCGCAGGTCGAGCGTCACCTCCTCCACGCCGGGGGGCAACGGGCGGCGGATGCGCTCGCGGTCGATCGAGGTCACGCGGTCGCCCGCCTCGGCGAGCGCCGCCACGAGGTGACCGCCGATGAAGCCGGCGCCGCCGGTCACGAGCACGTTCATGCGGCGAGGATAGCCGCGGCTCGTGCTGAGGGCTCCCCGCGCGCCGCGTCACGGCTCGAGGTCGATCGCCACCGGCAGCGAGGACTCCCGCCACGACGTGAGGTCGGGGTCGTAGCCCGGCTGGTACTTCTCGAAGAGCAGCCGCCGCGCGGTGCCGGCCTCCGCCGTCCCCGCCCTCAGCACCCGCGCGCTGCCGGCGAACGTCCGGTCGCCGATGCGCACGCGCACGGACGGCTCCCGCCGGAGGTTCCGCACCCAGTCCGATCGCTCGCCCCCGCCCGAGAGCAGGTACAGGGTGTCGCGCCGGCGCCGAAGGGCGTGGCCGAACCAGATCTCGATCTCGTGGGGGTTGCCCGTGACGCGCCCGGTCGTGGTCAGGTAGCAGTACGGCTCCTCGAGCAGCGCGGCATCCAGCGCCATGCGGTCACCCCCTTCCCGGCGTCGCTCTGATCCGCGGCCAGTCCCCCGCCCATGGACGCACGGCCTCGTACGCGAGCGACGCGCGCAGCACGAGGTCGTCCCGGTGCCGCGGGCCGACGATCTGCAGCCCGCAGGGCATCCCGCTCGCCGTGCGCCCGGCGCGCACGGTCGCAGCGGGGTGCCCGCTGAAGTTGAACGGCGCCGTGAACGCGATGAAGTTGTAGCGCTGGCCCTCGACCTCCGACGGGAGCGGCCCCTCGGCGGCGAACGCCTCGAGCGGCATCGTCGGCGTGAGCAGCAGGTCGTAGCGCTCGAAGAGGCGCCAGCACCAGTCGTTCAGCTGCGCGCGCCCGCGCGCGAACTCGCCGAAGTCGTGCGCGCCGAGCGCGAGCGCGGCCTCGAGCCCCGCCCGGTAGGGCTCGCTCAGCTCCTGCGGCCGCTCGTGGAAGACGTCCCAGAGGGCCGCGAGCCCCTCGAAGCGCGTCATGCGCGTCCACCACTGCCCGATCTGCGGGATCGGGTCGTCGAACCGATCGACCGCGTGGCCGAGCTCCGTGAACGCCGTCACCGCCTGCTCGACCGCGACCGCGACGTCCGACTGCACGTGCGTCGCGCCGAGCGTGGGGCTGTACGCGATGCGCAGCGGGGCGAGCGGCTCCTCGAGCGCGCGGAGGTACGAGCTCCCAGGGTGCGGCAGCGAGCAGGGGTCGGCGGGGTGGTAGCCGGCGACCTGGTCGAGGATGAGCGCGGCGTCGCGCACGGTGCGCGTGATCGGCCCGTACACCGAGACGTCGATCCACCGCGTGAAGTCGGAGGGGCCGATCGGTACGCGGCCGAACGAGGTCTTGAGCCCGTAGGCGCCGACGAAGCAGGCGGGGATGCGCACGGAGCCGCCGCCGTCCGAGGCGGTCGCGATCGCCACGAGCCCGCCCGCGACGGCGGCCGCGCTGCCGCCGCTCGAGCCGCCGGGCGTGCGCTCGAGGTTCCACGGGTTGCGGGTGGCGCCGAAGAGCTCGTTCGCGGAGAACCCGGTGTGCCCGAACTCGGGGGTGTTCGTCTTACCGATCGGGATCGCGCCGGCGCGGCGCAGGCGCTCCACCTGCACGGAGTCGCGCGGCGCGACGTGGTCACGGAAGGCGCGCGAGCCGTGGGAGGTGACGAGCCCGCCAACGTCCTCGAGGTCCTTGACGCCGAACGGTAGCCCGCCGAGAGGGCCGAGGTCCTCGCCGCGGGCGATGCGCTCGCTCTGGGCCGAGGCCTCGGCGAGCGCGCGTTCGGGGTTGAGCTCGACGAAGGCGTTGAGGCGCGGGTTCAGCGCCTCGATGCGGTCGAGGGTGTGCGCCATGAGCTCGCGGGGCGAGAGCGCACGGCGGCGGACGAGCGCCGCGAGCTCCTCGGCGGAGGCGAAGTCGAGGTCGGTGGAGGTGGTCATCGGCGTGCCCCCCGATGGGACGCGGAGCGGCGGGTTCGGTCGCGGCGATTCTAGAGGGGCGCCGCCGGCGGCCCGCGGCGCGAACCGGTCGGACGCCCGCGGCCACGCCGCGCGGGTCGGACGGCG
>Ga0194131_10005682_pt1 | contig 17790 bp, 18 predicted proteins | sample TA2KigO120mmetaG_FD_148631 | JGI IMG/M metagenome (GOLD analysis project Ga0194131, IMG submission 148631) | Freshwater microbial communities from Lake Tanganyika, Tanzania - TA2015053 Kigoma Offshore 120m | ecosystem: Environmental > Aquatic > Freshwater > Lake | place: Tanzania: Lake... | reverse complement strand
CGGAAGCGGCACTGCGGGGACGCAACCATGCTGAGGGATAGTCCGGCGGGCTCATCGAGACGATGAACCGGAGCGCGGCGGCTTCGCTTCTGCGCTCCTCAAAGAAACCACATCGGATCGGTAGACCCTCATGCCTTGAAAATCCCCGCCCGAAGGGCGGAATGCTCACTAGCGGAGAGCGCCCTCTCTCCATTTCACGCTGAACCAACACAAAGGCGGGAACCACTCCCCCGAATGATTGCCAAACCCGCTTCAGTTGGCCGGTCCGGTGGCGGCGGCGCTAGAATGGTTCCGGCGGGCTTATTGAGACGATGAACGGAGCGCGGCGGCTGCGCTTCCGTGCTTCTCAAAGAAACGATGTTGGATTGGTAGACCCCGATGGCTTGAAAATTCCCGCCCGAAAGGGCGGAATGCTCATTAGCGGAGTGCGCCATCTCTATTTCAGGCTGAGCCAACACAGAGGCTGTTTTCCTTGGCAGGGGCGCTCCCTGGCGGTCGCGGCTCGGAATGGAGTTTTGTGGTTTTCCGGGTCTGGGACGCTCCCTGGCGGTCGCGGTTCGGAATGGAGTGTTGTCTCTCTGGCTGGCGTTTGTGGCCTTCTGGTTCTGGCTTTGGCGGACGTGGGCTGGAGCCAGACCTTCAGTCAGCGCGGCTTTCTTGAGACGCGGCTCGCGGTGTTTCCTTCTATTGTGCCGGGCGATTCGGGGCGTGCCGTGGGTGAGGGTCTGCTGCGGTGGGAAGGCACGGTGAAGCTGGGCGCGGGCTTTCAGGTGACCGGTGGCATGGATGCCCGCACGGACACCCATTTGCAGACAGTGCGCACGGGCAGCGTCAGCCTGGATGACCGCAGTGTTCGCCGGCCCGCGCTTGCCGTGCGGCGGTTGAGCGCTATCTACAACCGGGGTCGATTGACGGTGGAGGCTGGGCGTCAGTTCATCCGCTGGGGAAAGGCCGATCTTCTGAACCCGACGGACCGCTTTGCGCCTCGCGACTTCATGAATGTGGTCAACAGCGATTTTCTGGGCGTGACGGCGGCGCGGGCGACCTATGATACGGGCACGACGAGTCTGGATCTTGTGTGGTCGCCGTGGTTCACGCCGAGCCGTACGCCACTGCTCAATCAGCGATGGGTGGTGTTGCCCCCTGAAGTCCGGCGATTTCCGCTGGCCGATGCCGGGGCGCGGTATCCGGGCCGCGGGCAAGTGGGCGCGCGGGTGAACCATGTGGGCCGGGGTTACGAAGCCTCCGTGATGGTGTTTGACGGGGTGAATCATCTGCCGCTGATTGAGCCGGTGTTCGCGCTGGGCGGCGTGCGGCGCTACTATCCACGGCTGACGATGGTGGGTGGCGATGCGGCGGTTCCGCTGCCCTGGTTCACGGTGAAGGCCGAGGCGGGCTACTATGGCGGGTCAAACCCGGCGGCTGACCGGTATGTGATCTACGTGATTCAGGCTGAGCGGCAGAGCGGTGAGTGGTCCTTTGTGGGCGGGTATGCGGGTGAGGCGGTGACGGACAGGCGCAACCCGGTGGACTTCGCGCCGGATCGCGGGATGGCTCGCTCCTTTCTGGGGCGTGCCGGGTTGACGATTGACGCCAACCAGTCCGTGGCGTTTGAGACCGCTGTGCGGCAGAATGGCAAAGGGATGTTTCTGAAGTCCGAGTATACGCGGGCGATTGGGGCGCACTGGCGCGCGGCGGCGGCGTTTGTCCTGATTCAGGGTTCGGACCGGGACTTCCTGGGGCAGTACAACCGGAATTCACATGGCCTGCTTACTCTTCGCTATAGCTTTTAGCGTCCTGGCGCAGACGCCGGCGGAGGAGCATTACCGTTCCGGCGTTCGATTGTTGCGCCAGAAGGAGATGACGGCCGCGGAGCGTGAACTGCGCGAGGCAGCGCGGCTGGCGCCGGCCGCGCCGCTGGTGTGGCTGGCGCTGGCGCAGGTGGAACTGGCCAAGGGGCAGCTTGATGAGGGATTGAAGTCGGCGGCTCGGGCCGAGGCGCTGGCTCCGCAGGAAGCGAATGTCCGCAGGGCTCTGGGCATGTTCCACAGAATGGCCGCGCGGGGGCAGGCGCCCGGGCGGGCGGTGGAGCTTCTTCAGAAGTCGATTGGCTATTCGCCCGAGGTGCGGGAGGGATACCTGGAACTGGCGCAGCTTCTTCTGGATCATCGGACATTCGAACCGGCATCGATGGTTCTGAGCCAGGCGACGGCCCGGTTTCCCGCCGATCCGGAGATCTTGCGGTTTCTGGGTCTGGCCCAGTACGGCGCGGGGGAGCACTTGAAGGCTCTGGACACGTTTCTGCGGGTGGCGGCGATGGACGCGGACAACGACGCGAGCTACGCATCGCTTGAGACGCTGCTTCCGATGGCGGATGCGGCGCGGCTGGTGCAAATCGAGAAGCTGCTGGCGGGTTTCGTGGCGCGGAAGCCTGGCAGTCCACTGGGGTATTTTCTTTTGGCGCGCGTGGTGACGGCGCCGGGTGAAGCGGAGCGTCTGCTGCGGGAGGCGGTGAAGCGGGAGCCAGGATTCTGGCCGGCGTGGTTTGAACTGCACCGGCCTCTTTCCGAGCGCGGGGAGGTGAAGGACGCGCTTGCGGCGCTGAACCGGGCCGTGGCGTTGAATGAATCCTATGCGCCGGCGCACTATGCGCTGGCGCAGGTGCACGGCCGGCTGGGGGACCGTGACGCGGCGATGCGCCACCGCCGGCGGCACCATGAACTGGTGACGAAGGAGAGAGAAGCCGCCGACGCAAGAAGGGCGGCGGCGCCGCTGCTTCCGTATAAGATTGACGGGGAGCGTTGAGCGCTACAGTTCCCGGATCTCGAGATCGCGGAAGTGGACCTCAATGCCGGGCCCGGAGTGCACCTGAAGCGCGATGAATCCACGCTTGAGGATGCCGGGATCCTCCTCCATGTAGTGCACCGTGCGAATGCCATCGAGCCGCAGTTCGATGAGGCTCCCTTCCGCGCGGATTCGGTATTCGTGCCAGGCATTCTTGTCGATGCCTTCCTGCAGTTCCTTTGGGGGTCCGGCGAGGACCTTCTTGCGGCGCGACTCATCGTAGAGCGCGCCCCAGTACTGCTGGCCGATGTCGGCCTGGAAGCCGAAGACCTCATGGGAGTCCGGGACGGGGATGGAGCGGAACTGCACGCCGCTGTTGCCCTGATTGTTGAGCAGGCGGAAGCGGAGCTTGAGTTCGAAGTCCTCGAAGTGCTCTTCGGTGCGGAGAAAGTCGTTGTACTTGAGCCCGCCGTGGCGGCCGATGATGACGCCGTCGCGGACGCTCCAGAGGCCGGGTGTGTCGACGATCCAGCCTTTGAGGTCGACGCCGTTGGCGAGGGGCCTCCAGACGCCGGCCTGGCGCGAGGTCCAGAGCAGCTTGCCGGTGCGGTAGGCGCGATTGCCCAGGTGTGAGACGTTGGCCGAGTTGGCGGCGGAAACGACATCGGAGTTGGGCTGCTGGCGGGACTTCACGCAGTCGAGGAAGTTCTGCATGTGGTCCACGGTGCCGTCGCGCAGGGCGGGCACGGTTTTCGAGGCGGACGGCCGCGAGGTTCTCTGTTCGAGGATAGAGGCCTCGGTGAAGATCTCGTAGCGTGAGCGGTCCAGGCGAAGGGTTGCCTTGGAGCCGCGGAAGATCATGCCGCCGTCCTCGTAGCCATAGGCGATGGAGCTGTCGTAGCCGATGGTGAATTTGCCTGGATAGTGGAAGGAGGCGCGGAGGGTGTCGGGGCACTCGAAGTCCGTGTGGACGTAGCGGCCACCCTGGGCCTGGGCGCTGAGCGGGGTTTCCGCCTTCATGATCCAGTGAATGGTGTCGAGCCAGTGTGAGAACAGGTCGGTGAGGGTGCCGCCGCCGTAGTCCCAGAACCAGCGCCAGCGGCCGTAGCGGATGGGTTCGTAGGCGCGGAGGGGTGCGCTGCCGAGCCACGCCTTCCAATCGAGGTCCACGGTATCCAGTTCGAGCGGGAAGCGGTTGTAGTTCTGATACCAGTACGACTGGACGAGGGTGATGTCGCCGAGGCCGCCGCTCTGAATGAACTCGCGCGCTTCCTTCATGTGCGGGTAACTGCGCTGCTGGTAGCCCACCTGCACCACGCGGCTGGTGCGGCGCACGGCGGCGATGGCGGTCTCGCCCTCTTCGGGGGAATGGGTGAGGGGTTTCTCAATGTAGACGTCCTTGCCGGCTTCGACGGCGGCGACGAGCATGGGGACGTGCCAATGATCGGGCGAGCCGATGATGACGGCATCGAGGCTCTTGTCTTCGAGGAGCTTGCGGAAGTCGCGATAGCCGCGGGCATCGGCGCCGAGGGCTTTTCGCACGGCCGCGGTGCGGGCATCGTTGATGTCGTTGATGGCGGCGATCTCGCAGCCGAGTTTCCGGGCGACGGTGAGGAGATAACGGGCGCGGTTGCCGGTGCCGATGCCGCCAATGCGAATTCGTTCGTTGGCGCCGAGGATGCGTGACTGGCTGGCGGCGGTGAGCAGTGAGGTCTGGGCGAAGCGGCGGCGGGTGACGGAGGTGGTCTGCGGCATGGGTCTATCATAGCCGGGCACGATGGCCCGGCATGGGAGGGGTCGCTTTGAGAAAGGCTTGGCGAATCTCAAACGCCGCGATCGTAGCGCAGACTCTTGGTGTGCCCCGCGGGATCGCTCCCTGGCGGGGGTGGCTCGGCAAGGGCGACGTTAGCGGGGTGTGTTCGCGCGGATGTGTTCGACCATGACGCGGGTGAATGCCGCGACGAACGGGCGCCCGCTCTGGGTGAGGTTGTCGCGTGTCATGTAGTCCATCTCGATGTCCGGGCGCACGCCGACGTTTTCCACGAAGGGAACTTCGGGAAACTCGGGTGTCTTCACCGGCGCCTTGCGCACCATGATGCTGTCGGTGTTCCGTGTGAACGCTTCCGAGTAGTATCCGGCGGCATGATTGGTCACCGACCCGCCCGCGCCGTTCGTACGCATGCCCACCAGCGGTCCGCGTTTGCTGTCCTGCAGCATGGACGGGAACATGTCTCCCCCTGACGTTGAGAACTCGTCCACCAGCACGATGAGCGGCTTGCGATAGGCGATGATCTCACCCTGACGGTCCGTGGGGGGATCCACGTCGCGATCCAGGTAACACAGCGGCAGCGGGCCGGTCATGCCCCGGCCCTGCTCATAGGCCAGTTTCACGGCGTCCCACTGGAACTTGATGTTGTCGATGATCCACCGCTCCGCGCGCTGCGCCACCAACTGGTTATAGGCTGACTCCAGGTTCAATACCTGGGCAAGGACCGGGCGCCAGGCGAAGCCGGTGGTTGTGAACCGCGACGGCGTGAGCAGCCGCGCGTATTCGATGGCAGCGCACACGGCGCCACCCGGGTTGCGCATCACGTCGACGACCAGGCCGTCGGTGTTGGCGTTCATGAACGCCACCTCGGCTTCCAACTGCGCCAGCGCCCGCGCGAACAGGCCCGGGCTGAAGCTGGGGATGCGCAGATACCCGATGCGCAGCCCGTCCGAGGTGTAGGTGCCCGACGTGAATTCATCGGTCGGCAGGCGGCCCAGGCGAGGGTTGAACCCCGCGGGAACCTGCCACACCGGTGACAACCCGCCGTAACCCAACAGCGCGCGCCGCGGTTCTTCGGGCAGTGGCTCCGGGCCCAGGATGTCCGCGACATCCACTTTCACAAGACCCATGCCCGCCAGTTTCAGCGCGTCGTCCATGGTCTCCACAATGGGGTTGGCCAGGCTTGACGGTGTGGGCACGGGACCCACCTTCTTCAGGTTTGCGCCGGTCTTGAGCCACGGAATGGTGTACGTCTCCACTTCGCCCCCGTCGCGGCGCACGACCACCTGCGCGGCCTCGCCCAACTCGAGCGAACGCGGATCCCGCGATGGTGTGCGCAGTGTGATGGCGTCCGCCGCGATCCGGCGGCCGTAGCGCGGATTGCCGGCGCCGCGGAAGCGTTGGAAGTGCGTGATCCACTGTTCCACGCCGCGTCCATCCACGCTGACCAGTTCATCGCCCACAACAAACGGAAATCGCGCCACCGGCAGCAGCGTGCGGTTGATCTGCTCGATGAGGACCTTTCCGTCGTAGAGATCGACGGAGAAGCCGAGCCATGCCGACCCGGCGAAAGGCGGCGCATAGCTGGCATGCGTATCCTGCAGGCGCGCGACGTATTCGGCGCAGATCTCGAAGAACTCCAGATCGTCCCTGGCGGCGCGCACACGCTCCCGCCAGGCGGCCACATCGAACAGATTGACGCCGAACAACTGCGCCTTCCAGCTTGCCGGAGCGTAGCGCTTGGCGTAAAGGGCCGTCATGGCGTCGAAATCGATGACCCGCTGTTCGGCGGTCAACTGCCCGTACAAGGCTCCGCCGGCGGAGGCAAGAACAGCAAACAGTTTCTTCATTGCAGTTTCCCGCGGGTTCTACTCGGGCGTGCTGGCGCGGATATGGTCCACCATGATTCTGGTGAAGGCGTCGACGAAGGGGCGTCCGCGCTCCATGAGATTCTCGCGGGTCATGTAGTCGAGCTCAATGTCGGGCCGGACGCCGATGTTTTCGATGTAGGGCGCTTCGGGAAACTCGGGCGTTTTGACGGGTTCGCGGCGCAGGACAATGCTGTTTGTGTTGCGCGTGATGGCTTCGGAATAGTAACCCGCCTGGAAGCCGCTGACGCTGCCGCCGGCGCCGTTGCTGCGCAGCCCCACGATGGGGCCGCGGCGGTTGTCCTGCATCATGGCCGGGAAGATATCGCCGAAGGAGATGGAGAACTCATCCTGGAGGAAGATCATGGGTTTGGCGTATGCCGTGATCTGTCCCTGGGCGTTGCGCGCGGGCTCATTCTCGAAGGTGGGCGAGCAGGCGGGCAGGCCGCCGGTCATGCCGCGACCGTTCTCGTAGGCGGACTTGAGGGCGTCCAACTGGAACTGGATGGTGTCGATGAGCCAGCGTTCAGCACGAAGTGCGATGAGGCGTTCGAGGTTCAACTGGACTGAGGTGATCATGGCGAGGGTGGGGCGCAGCGATTCGCCGAAGAACCAGAAGGGGCGGGGGATGAGGCGCCGGGCGTACTCAAGGCCGATGCAGCCGCCACCGGTGTTTCTCATCAGGTCAACGACGAGGCCGTCGGTATTGGCCTGCATGAAGGTGATTTCGGTTTCGAACTGCTGGAGGGCGAGGGCGGTGGATGGCGGCGCGAAGTTCGGGATGCGGATGTAGCCGATGCGCTGCCCCTGGCTCATGTAAGTGCCGGAGTAGAAGAGATCGGCCCCCGTACGGCCGAGGCGTTGGGTGAAGCCCTGGGGGAAGGTGAAGATGGGCGCGCGGGCGCCGAGCCCCAGCACATAGCGGCGCGGCTGTTCGGCGCCTTCGTCATCGAGTGTGACGCCGCGGAGCAGCTTGCTGCCGGGGTTGAGGTCCCAGAGTCCGATGCCGGACTGCTTGCGGATGCCGTCGATGGTTTCGTGGTACAGGTCCGCTTCGCTGCGCGGTGTGGGCACCGGCCCGATGTTTTTGACAGGGGTTGCGGTCTTGATCCAGGGGATGGTGTGGGTGGAGGTTTCACCCATGGCATTGCGGATGACGACCTGGGCCGATTCGCCGAGATCGAGCATTCTGGGAATCTGGCCCTGCCACCGGAAGGTGATGGAATCGGCCGCGTCGCGGCGGGTGGCGCGTGGGTTGCCCATCTTCAGAAAACGCGAAAAGTATGTGATGAGCTGTTCCGGGGTCTGGCCGTCGACGCTGACCACCTCATCGCCCACCTGGAGTGGGAAGCCGGCTTCCGGCAGCAGGGCGCGCGTGATCTGCTCGATGAGTACCTTGCCGTCGTAGATGTCGACGGCGAAGCCAAGCCATGCGGTGGCCTGGGAAGGCATGGAGTAGGAACTGTGAGTGTCCTGGAAGCCGGCCACATACTCCATGCAGATCTCGTAGAATTCCAGATCGTCCTTGGCGGCGCGGACGCGGGTGAGCCATGGGCCGAGCTCGAACATGTTGAAGCGCACGGCTTGAATCTTCCAGTTGGCGGGGGCGTAGCGTTTGGCGTATCCCGAGGCCATGGTCTGGAAATCCACGACTCGCTGCTCGGTTGTCATCTGGGCGGAGGCATAGAGTGCTCCCAAGGCAAAGCAGGCGATTAATCGGGTCATAGCAGTCCTTTCGCGCGTCATCGTCATCCTTTCGCGCCGTTCGGCACCATCCAGAATAGACTATGTACGCGGACAGCGGGTTTCGGGTTTCACCGAAGTTAGTGGAAAGTGGCGCTTACTGTTTGATGAGGGTGCCGTCGCGCTTGCGGATTTCGCCCCAGCCGCCGTTCAACTTGCCGCGCTCGCCGGGTTCGTTTCCGAAGGGGTACTTCTTTGCGGCCTTCTCGTCGACTTCGATACCCCAGCCGGGCGCCTCGTTGGCGTAGAGATAGCCGTCCTTCATGACGGGGCAGTTGGAGAAGACCTCGCGCGTGCGCTGGTTGAAGGCACTATACTCCTGAACGCCGAAGTTGTAGCAGGCGAGATCGAGCGCGACGTTGGCGGCGTGGCCGATGGGGCTGACATCGCCGGGCCCGTGCCAGGCGGTGCGCACGTTGAAGTGCTCGGCGAAGGCAGCCATTTTGCGGCAGGGCGTGAGGCCGCCCGCCTGGCTGACGTGGACGCGGATGTAGTCGATGAGGCGTTCGGCGATGAGAGGGGTCCATTCGTGGGGGCTGTTGAAGAGCTCGCCCATGGCGATGGGGGTGGCGCACTGCTGGCGGATGATGCGGTAGTAGGCGATGTCTTCGGGGGAGAGCGGGTCCTCGAAGAAGAAGAGCCGGAACTGTTCGACGTCCTTGCACATCTGGATGGCCTGGGTGGGCGTGATGCGTTCATGCACGTCGTGGCAGAGTTCGATCTCATCGCCCAACTGCTTGCGGCACTCCTCGAACAGTTTGAGCGCGCGGCGGATGTAGGCGGCGGGTTCAAAGACGGGCGCGTTGTGGAGAGCCTTGACGTTGACGCCGCTGCGGCCGGCGCCGTAGCCGGCCATGCCGGGCACGCCCACCTGGACGCGCACGTGGCGGAAGCCCTGTGCGATGTATTGCCTGGCGGAGTCGACACATTCCTGGATTTCGGCGCCGCCGGCATGGCCGTAGCAATCCGCGGCTTCGCGGCACTTGCCGCCCAGAAGCTGGTAGACGGGCATGCCGGCCTGGCGGCCTTTGATGTCCCAGAGGGCCTGGTCGACGCCGCTGATGGCGTTGTTGAGGACCGGGCCATTGCGCCAGTAGGAGCTGTTGTAGCAGGCCTGCCAGGTGTCGTCGATGCGGTCGGCTGGTTTGCCGACGAGGAAGGGCTTGAGGTAGCGGTCGACGGCGGCGACGACGAGGTCGGCGCGCTGGGTGAAGGTGGCGCAGCCGTAGCCGTAGAGACCGTCCTGATCGGTGAGGATCTTCACCACGGCCAGACGCAGGCCGGCGGGGGCGGTGGCGATGACCTGGACGTCCTTGATGATGGGCGTCGGCGTGCCGCGGGTGGCCCGGGCCACCTGTTGGGCGGCTGTGGACTCCTTGGTGGTGACCAGGGCGGTGGCCGTGGCTGATGAGGCGATTTTGAGCAAATTGCGCCGGTTCATGATTTCGATGTCTCCTTGTCCTCAAGCATGCGCTTGAGATTTTCGATCTGGCGTTTCAGGTTCGATTCGCGGCTGGCCAGGGTGACCACATAGGCGGCCAGGATGCCCCAGGCGGCGGCGAATCCGTAAAACAGAAATGTGAAATTGCGGTCGTCCATGAAAACACTCTCTATTGGGCGTGCACGTAGCGGCGCAGGGCTTCCAACTCGCGCCGCGAGTCCTCCTGCCGCATGCGGATGAGCACGAGGGCGGCGGCGATGAGCATGAGGGCGCCCCAGTTGTGATAGAGGGCGCTTTGCATGGCCTTGTCGATCTGGCCGCCGCCGGTGCGGAAATCGAGGACGGGGCCGGGATGCTGGGTGCGCCACCATTCGATGGATTTGTAGGTGATGGCGACGCTGACGAAGGCGAAGGTGCTGAAGACGGCTGAGATGCGGGCGCGCGAGGTGGGATCATCGAGCGACTCGCGGAGCATGAGATAGCCGAAGTAGACGAGGCAGGTGATGAGGGCCCAGGTGAGACGGGCATCCCAGGTCCACCAGATGCCCCAGATGATGCGGGCCCAGATGGAGCCGGTGGCGAGGCCGATGAGGGTGAAGGCGACACCGGCTTCGACGCAGGCCACGGCGAGGGTATCGAACACCATGCGTTTGCGCACGATGTAGGCGATGCCGGCGAGGCCGGCGAAGGCGAAGGCGGTGAAGCAGGTGAACCATGCGGGCACATGGAAGAAGAGGTTGCGGTAGACGGCGCCCTGGGCCGCCTCGTCGGGAAGCTGGAGGGTGACCACGTGCAGGTTGCGGATGAGCCAGAGCCCGCCCGCGGCCGCCAGTGCACTGCTCAGAATGGGTCTTGGCATGGATTTATCCCAGAAGCACGGTTTCCACCAGCGCCTGGGCAAGCAAGGTAAAGATGATATCAAACCCGATGAGGAGCCTGAACCACAGCCAATCGCCGGGTTCAGGCGGGGCGCCGGCGATGAGGAGTGTGGTGAGCTTCATGGCCGCCATGAGGGCGGGGATGAGCATGGGGTAGATGAGCACGGGCAGCATGAGCTCGCGCAGGCGGAGGTTGACGGTGAGGGCGGAGAAGACGGTTCCGATGACGGTGATGGCCCAGGTGGCGAGGAGCAGGGTGGCGGCGAGGAGGGCTGGCTGGCGGGTCCAATCCATGTTGTAGAGGATGCCGAACAGGGGGAGGCAGAGGGACTCGATGGCGATGAGAATGACGAAGTTGGCGATGGTCTTGCCGAGGAGGAGCGCGGGGGGCGAGACGGGGGAGGCAAGGAGGACGTCGAGGCTGTCGTTGGGTGTCTCGCGGGGGAAGCTGCGATTGAGGACGAGGGCGCCGGCGAAGGCGAAGACGATCCAGAGGAGGCCGCCGGACATCTCGCGCATCTGTTCGGAGGTGGGGTCGATGGCGAAGGAGAAGAGGATGAGAATGACGACGGCGAAGGCGAGGGCGGCGTTGAAGCCTTCCTTGGTGCGGATTTCGGCCCGAAGGTCCTTGCCGGCGATGGCGGCGACGTGGCGTGCGAACCTCATGCGGGTTCCCCGTGGCGGGCGTAGAGCCATGTGGGGTCGCCGATCATTTCCGGGGGACGGGGTCCGTGGAAGGCCAGCTTGCCGCGAACCAGAAGGGCTACGTGGGTGGCCAGTTCCATGGCTTCCCGCAACTGGTGCGTGGACATGACGACGGTGGCGCCGCGGCCGAGGGTTTCCCGCAGCAGTTCCTGGAGGAGGGCGATGGCGCGGTCGTCGAGGGAGGTGAACGGTTCGTCGAGCAGGAGCACATCGGGGTTGTGGAGGAAGGCGCGGGCGATGGCGAGGCGCTGGCGCATGCCGCGTGAGAACTCGCGGGCCGGGGAATCGGCCACGCGGGCGAGCTGGGTGCGGGTGAGCCACTGGCTGACGGCGGCGCGGGCGTTGGGGACGTCGTAGAGGCGGGCGAAGAGCATGAGGTTCTCGCGAGCCGAGAGGTCGTCGTAGATGCCGATGCCGTGGCCGATGTAGCCGGCGCGGTGACGCTCGAGTTGCAGCGTTCCACGGGTGGGCGTGGCGAGGCCGGCGAGCAGGCGGAGCAGGGTGGTCTTGCCGGCGCCGTTGCGGCCAAGGAGGGCGAGACAGGCGCCGGGGGCGGCGTCGAGGGTGATGTCGCGGAGGGCGGGGAACTCGCCGAAGTACTTCCAGACCCGGTCCACGGCGAGGGCCGGCGCCGGCATCAGCTGGCGGGTCCTTTTTCCGGGGGCGCGGCGCGGTAGAGCAGCGCGAAGCCGACGGTGAGGATGGCGAAAGCGAGGGCCAGGATCAGATACTTGCGGTCATAGATGCGCGGCAGGATCTGTTCGATCTGGGGACCTTCCTCATTGCCGCCCGAGGGCGGGCCGAGCGATCCGGTGCCTTCAATGCGAATGGTGTAGGCGGCCTTCCTGATTTCGAAGATGCCGGCTTGGGTTTCGGGATGGGTGCCGAGGGATTGGATGGAGTCGCCTGAGAGGGTGACGCCCTGGGGGACGACGACACGGACGGGGCCGCCCTGGTGAAGGGTTTCTCCGGAGATCTCGCCGGGGGCGGTGAAGGGCATGGACCAGGTGAGGTCGATGCGGGTCTCGCCGGGCTTGATGGGGGAATCCACTTTGTAGACGTTGGGCTTGCCTGCCGGAACGGCCGTGCGGCGGAGGGGCATGCCGCCCTGGCCGGTGGCGTTGACGGTGACCTTGCCGCCGGCGGCCGCGGGCAGATGGAAGCGCAGGGTGCCGTTGGCGGGGTCGCTCCAGGTGGTGGAGCCGCTGTTGTCGAAGATGATGGACTCGCTCACCTGGAGTTCGGCTCCGGTGGGTTCAAACAGCAGCATGTGCTGGGTGATGCGAGCCTTGCCGGGCGCCGCGCTGGTGTTGTAGACGGCGAGTTCGGCGGGTGCCGCGGCCTGATTGGGGGGAATCATCCTGGTGTAGGAGACGCCCTGATGGGTGGCTTGCAGCAGCGCGGGTCCGCGGGGCACCTGGGCGAAGGCCACCTTGCCGGCGGCGTCGCTGGTGGCGGTGCCGAGGGTTTTCATTCCGGTTTCGCCGGGTTCGATGAGGGAAACGGAGACGCCCGGTTGGGGCCTGCCGGTGGTGCGATTCATGACCACCCCATCGATGGCGGCGGCGGGCAGTGTGGCCAGGAGGGCGAGAAGGATCCTCATGCGGCGCCGCCTTTCATGGGTTTGCCGCAATCGCCGCAGAACTTCAGGGCCTGTTTGAAGGTGGCTCCGCAGTGGGGGCAGGTTTCGCGGGGCGTGGTTTTGGCGGCGGCGGCGCGGGGGGCGGGCGCCTTGGACTGGGTGACGACGCCGAGCCGGGAGCGGAGTTCGTCGGTTTCGGCGAGTACGGCGGCCAGTTCCTTTTGAAGCCCCTGCTTGGTGCGCTGATAGTCGTCGCCGGAGAGCTTGCCCAGGCGGAATTCGAACTGCAGGTCGCGCAGGTTTTCGTAGATGCGGGCCTTGCGTTCATCCAGATGCCGGAACGGGTTCTCGGCCGGCGGGGCGGGCAGGTCCTGGGGGCGGATGAACATGGTGTAGGCCACCACGGCCAGCACCAGGGTGATGGAGACCGCGGTGATCATTCGTCGAAGCCCGCCGTTTCCTTCTCGGCGCGGGAGCGGTACTGATCGAGCAGTTCGGGGGGCAGTTCAGCCATGGCCGGCGCGGGCTTGCGATAGTGTCTGATCCAGGCGAACACGGCACCCAGCCCGGCGAGCAGGGCAACGAAGGGCATCACCCAGCTGAGCAGGTTGAAGCCTTCGGCGGGCGGCGAGGAGAGCGCCTTCAGGCCGTCGTCCTTGATGAAGCGTGCGATGACGTTCTCATCAGTGGCGCCGATGGACTGCATCTGGGCGATTTTCTCCTTGGCGGGCTTGGCGTAGTGGCATTCGAGCATGGGGCAGTTGGCCACGGTATTCTTGCAGGCTCCGCAGAGGCAGGCCAGGCGTTCACCCACGCGGCGGATGCCGGGCGTGGTGAGTTGGGAAGCGGTCTGGGCCAGGCTGAGCACCGCGACGAACAGGGTGAGCGCGCTAACTCTTAACCGGGACATGACGCTCCGAAACCACGCCGACCACTTCCGTGCGGGCGAACTGCATCTTGATCTTGCTGGGCACCAGGCAGACCCAGGTTCCGATGAGGACCACCAGGAACCCGACCCAGATCCAGGAAACGAGCGGAAAGACGTAGGCCTGAATCACGGCTTTCGAGCCGTCGTTGGAGGTGCCGGCGAAGTTCAGATAGAGGTCTTCGTTCAGGCGCCGCCGGATGGAGACTTCCGAGGTGGGCTGTTTGCTGGACTTGTAGAGGCGGCGCTCCGGTTCGAGCGTGCCGATGAGTTCACCGGCCTTGCGGACCTCGACGCGGGCGTGGTGCCAGATGTAGTTTTCGTTCTCACCTTCCTTGAGATCGCGGACGGTGAGATCGTAGCTGCCGATGCGGAAGGCGGAGCCGATGTTGACTTCAACGGTTGAATCCTTGTTGAAGGCGGCTCCGGAGAAGCCGATGAACATGAAGACGATGCCCATGTGGACCAGGTATCCGCCGTAGCGGCGGGTGTTGCGGTGGGTGAGTTCCACCATGGCGGGCAGCAGGCTCAATCCGTCCTTGGCTCGAATAGCGGCGGCGCCTTTCCAGAACTCGGCGGCGACGGTCCAGGCCACGAAGACACAGAGGCCGAGCGAAACCAGGGCGTAGAAGTGGAAGATGCCGGCGGCCATCAGGCCGCCGATGAGGGCCAGCATGGCAATGGTGGGCGCAAGGAAGGCGCGTTTCAGGCTATCGACCGAACTGCGGCGCCAGGCGATGAGCGGGCCGACGCCGGTGAGAAGCAGGAGGAACAGACCGATGGGGATGTTGACGCGATTGAAGAACGGGGCGTCGACGCTGACCTTCTCGCCGGTGACGTATTCCGAGATAACGGGGAACAGCGTGCCCCAGAGCACCGAAAAGCAGCTTGCAAGGAGGATGAGGTTGTTGAACAGGAAGCTCGATTCGCGGGACAGGACATTTTCAAGGCGCGATTCGCTCTTGAGGTAATCGAGGCGGTCGAGGATGAGGTAGAGGGTGAGCGCGATGCCCAAGGCGAGGAAGACCAGGAAGTAGTTGCCGATGGGCGATTGCGCGAAGGCGTGGACCGAACTCACGATGCCGCTACGGGTGAGCATGGTGCCGAAGATGCAGAGGAAGAACGTCGAGGCGATGAGGACGATGTTCCAGATCTTCATCATGCCTTTCTTTTCCTGCATCATCACCGAGTGGAGAAAGGCGGTGGCGGTGATCCAGGGAAGGAGGGAGGCGTTTTCCACCGGGTCCCAGCCCCAGTAGCCGCCCCAGCCGAGCACGGCGTACGCCCAGCCGGCGCCCAGCAGAATGCCGCAGGTCTGGAACATCCAGGTGACGATGGTCCAGCGGCGGGTGGTGTGAATCCAGGCATCGCCGGGCTGGCGGGTGATGAGGGATCCGAGGGCGAAGGCGAACGGCACGGAGAAGCCGACGTAGCCCAGGTAGAGCATGGGCGGGTGGATGGCCATGGTCCAATACTGGAGCAGCGGATTGAGACCGTTGCCATCGGGAACCTCGGTGATGCCGCGGCCGACGGCGAGCACCTGGAAGGGGCTGACGACGAAGGCGATGAGAATGAGGAAGAACACCTGGGTCACCATGAGGGTGGCGGTGACGAAGGGCATCATGCGGTGGAAGCGGTTGCGGTTGGTGAACACCACGACGGCGGCGTAGGTGCTGAGGATCCAGGCCCACAGCAGAAGGGACCCTTCCTGGCCACCCCACCAGGCGGCGAACTTGTAGAGCCCCGGCATGCTTTTGTTCGAGTGGGCCGCCACGTAGGCCAGGCGGAAGTCGCCGGCGAGCAGGCCATAGACCAGAAGCCCGGAGGCGGTGGTGAGCAGGGCCCAGACCGCATAGACGGCGCGCTGGGAGCTCAGGACCAGATACGGTTTAGCGCGCCACACGCCCACCAGGGATCCCACGATGGAGTAGCAGCCGAAACAGAAGGCCAGCAGGATACAGAGCGCCCCAAGATTCTCCATGACAAGAGATCTCCTCGATGATTTGAATTGCCGCGCGGCCTAGCTGGCGCGCTTCTGGTTGACGGGTTCGTAGCCCGGCTTCACCTGGCCCGGCTTCGCCTCATACTTCGAGGCGCATTTGGCCTGGATCTTTTGCGCATGGAACGTGCCCGCGGAGTCCATCCTGCCGTCCACCAGCGCCTGGGCGCCGTCGCGGAAGGTGTCGGGCAGCGGGTCGATTCCGGCGTAGACGACTTTCATGCGCAGGGAGTCCTGCATGAGGGTGAAGTGAACCTCGCGGCCCAGGCGCTGAATCGAGCCCTCGGCCACATCGCCGCCCACCCGGAGCCGCCGTTCCTGGGCGTCCTTGCCCATCTGGCCCACTTCGGAGATTGTCGAATAGTACGTCTTGCTCTGATTCACGCCGTCGGCGGCCAGCCAACCCAGGGTGCCGATGATGCTCACGGTGAGCAGCCCGAACTTTACAAGAGGTTTCATAATCAGGGAACTCCCCTTTCGTCTTCCAGTATATCCTTTGACGGCGGAGGAGGCTGGTTTCTTCCCTGATTTCGCAAGCGGTGCCGGAGCCAAATTTCTCTTTCGCCCCTCGAAGCCTCGATTGGGTTCTCCCTTGAGTCACTTGCAGAGTTCGAAAGTGCCGTTTTCGCGAGCATGTTGAACGGCTGGCGGAAGTCCGCGTTCAGGCCGCCGTGTTGCCAGGATGCACCCTGAGGACGCAGTTCAGCAACCGGCGCTTCTTTTCGGCGGGCTGCCTTTCGAAGAGCCCGGCGGTGTGGCTCGCGAGTTTCAGAATGCGGATGCCCTCTTCCATGTAGCTCTGGTTGGCGCTCTGGTGGTCTTCGATGCTCTTGAGGATGGCATTCTGCCGGGCGCGAAACTCCTTGGCTTTGAGGTCAAAGAGCGTCGCGTCGAGGCGACCGTCGAGCTTGTCTTCGTAGAGCACGTCGAGCCGCTTCCTGACGACGCCATGTTTCATGGGCGGTACCGCTTAGGCCGGTCCAAAGCCATGCCTCCCGAATCTCGCCCCTGACGATGCCGGTTGGATACGGCAGGCATCATTCCCGTCGGGGGATTTGTCAGAAGACCGACTATTGCAAGGATAGGTTTCTTGTAGCTATCGTGATTCTCGTACCAACCGGGCGGGTTTCGGCATGCGCAATCCGAGAGCCTGAACGACTTTGAGGATACGGGCAAAGCTGGCGCTCTCGTACTCCGTGGCCTCGTAGCGCTGGATCTGCTGGGTCTTGACGCCGAGACGGTGAGCCAGGCCTTCCTGCGTCATTCCCGATGCGATGCGGGCTCGGATCAGGGTCTTCGGCAAGTCCTCCACGGCTTCGAGGACAAGTTCCTTGCTTTTGCCCATATGCAGGCGCTCATAGGCCTCGATCTGCTCTTGCAGTTCCTGCAACTGACTCTGGGCGGCGTTGCGCTGGGCTTGCCAGAGCCGGGGCGTAGTATCCGAAGGGCGTTCCTGCCGGGCGAGTTCGCCGAGGGCTTCCTGGAAACGCCGGGCTTGCGCCTTCGTGATCCGGTATTGCTTTTCGTTCTTATCGCTTCTTAATGCCTCTCAACCGGATGGCCACAATGCCCTTTGGCTCGCCGGTGAGTTTGTTCACCTGGAAGAGCTCGACGAACGCCCTTCCGGTAGCGCCCTCCGGCAACCGGGCCGGAAAGAACTCGCCGAGGAATCGCCGTGTTTCTGCGTCGCGCGGCCTTGCGAGAAATCCCAGAAGACCGGATCGAGCGCATCTTCGTCCACATATTGAATGTCAGCAGGCGTCGAAGTCCTCCGGATGCTCCTTCGTGGTGACGAAACTGCCGTCCAGGTAAACCACCGGTAGCCGGCTCTCCGCAGCAGTTCGCAGGCTTCGCGGAATCCGGCCAGCAATCGCGTGCGCCGAGGATTGAACGACAAGCGCTCTTCGATCTGGGCCCAGGTGGCGACATGTATGCCGTGCAGCAAGCCGCCGTTCGATGAACACTCTATAGAACGGCACGTATGTCTTCGGCGCCATTTTCACGGCCAACCCGTCGGTGCCCCAGCAGACAGGCCTGCCCTATGCGGAGTTCCTGCTCGGCCTTCCCACGCGGGTTACCGCGCAGACTCAGAAGGAC
>Ga0194131_10005679_pt1 | contig 17795 bp, 15 predicted proteins | sample TA2KigO120mmetaG_FD_148631 | JGI IMG/M metagenome (GOLD analysis project Ga0194131, IMG submission 148631) | Freshwater microbial communities from Lake Tanganyika, Tanzania - TA2015053 Kigoma Offshore 120m | ecosystem: Environmental > Aquatic > Freshwater > Lake | place: Tanzania: Lake... | reverse complement strand
CGAGCAGGAGGCCGCCGCCGAGGACGCCTCGGTGCTGCCGGAGGAGTGCGACGAGGCCGCGCAGGCCGCGACCCTGGTGGCGGCATCGGAGGCCGGCACACCGCTCTGCGAGGTCTGAACTGCCTCCTGACGCCCCGGGTGGGGCGGCCGAGGTCGACGCGCTGATCGCGCGCTTGTGGCGCCCGCTGCCGGGCGGCGAGCGGCCCGAGGTCTACGCGCTCCTCGACGGCGCCCGCGACCCGCGCATCTATCGCATCGCCAACGCGCCCCGCGTGCAGTCGTTCTGCCTCATGGGCCGGCACGTGGCGCCGGAGCTCGCGCGCGCGGCGCCCTGGCTCGTCTATCTGGGACGCCGCGCGCCGACCACGACCGAGCTCGTGCGGGACGGCTGGGGCAAGAGCTGGGGCGTGTTCATCGCCTCGCGCGCGATCCTGCACGATCTGCGGCGGCACTTCCGCAAGCTGCTCGTCGTCGGCACCGAGGAAGGGCGCACGCTCCTGTTCCGGTTCTACGACCCGCGCGTGCTCCGCGTGTACCTGCCCACGTGCCGCCGCGACGAGCTGCGCCAGGTGTTCGGGCCGGTGGACCGCTTCGACCTGGAGGACGAGACCGGCGGCGCGCTGCGCGCCTTCCGCTTCGACCCGCGCGCGCGCGACGGGATCGGCCTGATCACCGAGAGCGAAGAGGTCGCGCGGGTCTAGTCGTCGCCGGCCGGACGCGCGCGCATGCGCTTGATCGCCCCGCGCTGCTTCTTGCCGGTGATGCGCGCTTCGCGGGCGCCCGCGGTGGGACGGGTCGCGCGGCGCGCTTTCGGGCGCACCAGCGCGGCGGCCACGAGCGCCTTGACCTTCGCGCGCGCGTCCTCGAGGTTGCCGCCCTGCGTGCGCGTGGCCTGGCTCATCACCACGAGCCGGCCGGCGGCGTCGAGGCGGTGCGCCGCCAGCCGGCGCAGGCGCTCGCGGGCCGGGTCCGTCAGCCCCTCGATCGCGTCGAGGTCGACCCGCAGGTCGATCTTGGTCGCGACCTTGTTGACGTTCTGACCCCCGGGCCCCGACGAGCGGGTCGCGTGGACGGTCATCGCGGAGGCGGGGACGCGCACCACATCGCTGACGACGATCGGCGGGTGCATCCCGGTATTCTAGAATGACCCGCATGACCCCGCGACCCACGCTGGAGCTCTCCGCGCGGGTGCGCCTCGCCGCGGTGGCGCGCGGCGAGCGCCCCGCCGACCTCGTGCTGCGCGGGGGCAGCGTGCTCAACGTCTTCACCGGCGAGATCCTGCCCGGCAACGTCGCGATCGCGGGGGAGCGGATCGCGTACGTCGGGCCGCGCACGGACAGCGCGGGGCCGCGCACCCGGGTGGTCGACGTCGCCGGCCGCGTCCTCGTGCCCGGCTACGTCGACCCGCACGTGCACCCGGCGAACCTCGTGACGCCGTCCGCGTTCGCGCGCTACGTCCTGCCGCTCGGGACCACCACCGTGGTCGGCGACACCCTGCAGTTCTGGCAGGTCGGCGGCGCGCGCGCGGTGCGCATGGTGGCCGACGCGCTCGCGTCCTCGCCGCTGAAGTTCTTCTGGATGCTGCGCGTGCACGGCCAGACCCGCGTGCGGGACGAGGCGCGGCGGTTCCCGCTGCGCGAGATCGCGCGCACGCTGGCGCATCCGTGGGTGCTGGCGGTGGGCGAGGTGACCCGCTGGCCGGAGGCGTACCGCGGCGACCGCGAGCTCCTGCGCCGCCTCGACGTGGCGCTCTCGCGCGGGCGGCGCGTGGAGGGGCACACCGCGGGCGCCTCGGCCGAGAAACTGGCCGCGATCGCGGTGGCGGGGCTCACGTCCGACCACGAGCCGATCACCGCGCGCGAGGTCCTCGATCGCGCGCGCGAGGGCTTCGCGGTGATGCTCCGCGAGTCGTCGCTGCGGCCGGACCTCCGCGGGCTGCTGGACGCGCTGAAGGAGGCGCCCGCGCTCGCGTCGCGGCTCATGCTCACCGCGGACGGCTCGATGCCCGCGTTCGTGCGCGAGCACGGCTTCGTCGACAACCTGCTGCGCCTCGCGATGGCCGGCGGCGTCACCCCCGTCGACGCGTACCGGATGGCGACGCTCAATCCCGCGAGCTACTACGGCCTCGACGCGCACATCGGCGCCGTCGCGCCGGGCCGCTTCGCCGACGTGTGCGTGCTCCCCGACCTCGCGGAGCCCCGGCCCGTCCTCGTCGTCGCGCGCGGACGCCTCGCGGGCGAGCACGGCCGCCTCACCACCCGCGTGCCCGAGCCGGCCTGGCGGCGCATCTTCAGCGCCGCGACCGCGCGGCTCGCGGGGCGGTGGCAGGCGCGCGCGGAGGACTTCGTGCTGCCGCGCCGTGAGCGCTATCCCGTCATCCGGCTCGTGAGCGCCGTCATCAGCCGGCTGGAGGAGCGGCCGCTCGCGGACGGCGATCTGCACGCCGCCCTCTTCGATCGCGCAGGGCGGTGGGTCGCGCCGGGCGTGGTGGCGGGCTTCGCGCCGGACATCGACGGGCTCGCGGCGACCACCACGACGGACTTCAACATCCTGGTGCTCGGCCGGCGGCCGGCTTCGATGGCGCGCGCGGTGAACCGGCTCAAGCAGCGGGGCGGCGGCATCGTGCTCGTCGACGGCGACCGTGTCGCCTACGAGCTGCCGCTGCCGATCGGCGGCATCATGGGGCCGCGCTCGCTGGAGGACGCGGCGGAGCTGGAGCGCGGCCTGCGCGCCGCGTTACTGGCCCGCGGCTACGCGCACCACGAGCCGATCTTCTCGCTGCTCTTCATGGCCGCCGACTTCCTGCCCGCGGTGCGCCTGAGCCCGCTCGGCGTCTGGGACGTCAAGCGCGGCCGCGTGCTGCTCCCGGCCCGGCGCCGGTAGCCGATGCCTCGACGGCAGCGCGGCCTCGCGCTGGGCGCGCTGCTCGCGGCGGCCGCGCTCGCGATCGCGGCGTTCCCGTTCCGCGCCACCGTGTGGGGCGGCCTGCTCCTCGCGATCGGCGAGGCGGGCGTGGTCGGGGGGCTCGCCGACTGGTTCGCGGTGACCGCGCTCTTCCGCCACCCGCTCGGGCTGCCGATCCCGCACACCGCGATCATCCCGGCGAACTGGGAGCTCCTCGCGCGCCGGGTGGGCACGATGGTCGGCGACCGCGTGCTCACCAAGACGTACGTGGCCGCCGAGATCGGACGGATCGACCTCGCGGGGCTGCTCGCCTCGGGCGCCGAGCGGGTGAAGCGCGCCGATCTCGAAGCCGTCACGCGCACCATCGCCCGGTGGCTCGTCACGCAGGTGAGCGGCGGCGCGACCGGCGAGGTGATGACCCGGGTGCGCCGGCTGCTCGCGCAGCAGCCGCTCGCCCCGCTGCTCGCCGACCTCCTCGAAGCCGCGCGCACCCACGGCTGGGACGAGCGCATGGCCGCCGGGCTCGCCACCGCGCTCGGCGACGCGCTCGAGCGGCCGACCTTCCGCGCGACCATGGGCGACATCGTGGACGGGCTGCTCGCGCGTTACCGCGAGAGCATGGCCGCGGGGCCCCGCTTCGTCCTCGGGCTGGCGCACATCTTCGGCGTGGTGGACCGCGAGCGGCTGGTGACGGCGCTGCACGCGGGCCTCCGCGAGGTCGCCGCGGACCCGGAGCACCCCCTGCGCCGCCGCGTGGCCGAGCTCGTGGCCGAGCTCCCCGGGCGCCTGCGCGACGATCCCGTGCTCGCGGCGCGCGTGGAGGCGATCAAGATCGAGGCGCTGGAGAGCCCCGTGCTCGCCCGCCTCGTGGACGACGCGGCGGCCGCCGTGCGCCAGGCGATCGCCACCGACGTCGCCGCCGAGGGCTCCGAGATCGTGGTGTGGGTGGCCGACCGCCTGGAGCGGGTGCGGCAGGCGCTGCTGGAGGACGCGGACCTGCGGGTGCAGCTCGACGCCTGGGCCAAGGCGCGCGCGGTCGAGCTGGTGGAGCGCCACCACGGCCGGTTGGCGGGCTTCATCGAGAACGGCGTGCGCGCCCTCGGCCCCGACGGCGCGGTGCGGCTCATCGAGGAGCACGCCGGGGACGACCTCCAGTACATCCGGCTCAACGGCACCGTGGTGGGCGGGCTCGCCGGCGGCGCCATCTACGGCCTGCATCTCCTCGTGCGCATCCTGTAAGGCCGCGAGCCGGGAACGCGCTGTCCGTCCCGGCGATTTCACGTTACACTTCGCACCAATCATCGTCGTGACTTCTCCGGGAGGAACCATGTCGCGTGCCCGAGCTATCGCGGTTCTCGTTGTGTCGAGCTTCCTCGTCGCCTCCGTCGCGACGACCCCCGCCGTCAGCCAGACGCCGAAGTCGGGCGGCGTGCTCAACGTCATGCAGCGCGAGGACCTGCCGCAGGGCTTCGCCATCCACGAGACGTCCACCATCTCGGTCGTGTGGCCGTCGATGCCGTGCTTCAACAACCTCGTGATGTTCGACCCGCTCAAGAGGACCGAGAGCGTGGACACGATCATCGGCGACCTCGCCGAGAAGTGGTCGTGGCAGGACAACTACCGCAACCTCGTCTTCTTCCTCCGCAAGGGCGTGAAGTGGCACGACGGCCAGCCGTTCACCTCGAAGGACGTGAAGTACACGTTCGACATGGTGCGCGAGGCGCCGGACGCGACCGCCAAGCTGCGGATCAACCCGCGCAAGGACTGGTACAGCAACGTGGAGGCGATCGAGGCGGCCGACCCGCACACGGTCGTCTTCCGGCTCAAGAAGCCGCAGCCCTCGCTCCTGATGATGCTGGCCTCCGGCTACTCGCCGGTGTACGCCGCGCACGTGCCCGCCGCGCAGTACCGCACGGGCTGCGTCGGCACGGGGCCGTTCAAGGTCAAGGAGTGGAAGAAGGCGGAGTACGTCGAGTTCGTGAAGAACCCCGACTACTTCATCAAGGGCCGGCCGTACCTCGACGGGCTGAAGTACATCCCGATCCCGGAGCGCGGCACGAAGTTCGCGGCGCTCCAGTCGGGGCGCCTCGACGTCGCCTTCCCGGGTGACGGGACCAAGACCATCGCCGAGCAGGTGATCAAGGCCGAGCCGCGCATCAAGATGACGGTGGCCGCGCAGAACGTGAACGACAACCTGCTGCTCAACAACACGAAGCCCCCGTTCAACAACGTCAAGGTGCGCCAGGCGTTCAGCCTCGCCATCGACCGCAAGGGCGTCGTGCAGACGGTGCACCAGGGCGGCGCCGCCGTGGGCGCGTCGATGGCGCCGAAGCCGTTCGGCGTGTGGGGCCTGATGGACAAGGAGCTCGGCGCGCTGCCGGGCTACGGCAACGCGGCGGACGAGAAGGCGAAGGCGAGGAAGCTGCTCGCCGAGGCCGGCTTCGGCCCGTCGAACCCCCTCAAGATGGAGATGGCCGTGCGCGCCATCCCGCAGTACCTCGACTTCGCCGCGTTCGTCATCAACGAGCTGAAGCAGGTCGGCGTGGAGGCGACGCTCAAGCAGGTCGAGACCGCGCAGTGGCATCCGCTCGCGACCCGCAAGGAGTTCCAGGCGGGCCCGAACCTCACGGGCATCGGCGTCGACGACCCGGACGCGAACTACTTCGAGAACTGGGCGTGCAACTCGCCGCGCAACTACGGCGGCTACTGCAACGAGCACGTGCAGAAGATGATCGAGGCGCAGTCGCAGGAGCTGGATCCCAAGAAGCGCCTCGCGATGGTGGCCGAGATCCAGAAGAAGCTCGAGGAGGACGCGGGCCGGCCGACGGTCGCGTGGCGGCTCGAGTACTACCTGCAGTGGCAGCACGTCAAGAACCTCGTCCCGCACCAGTCGATCTACAACTGGGGCCGGATGCAGGAAGTGTGGCTGGATAAGTAGACACGGGGGGGGCGGGACGCCCCCCCACACCCCCCTCGCGGCGGGCCGGGAGTAATCCCGGCCCGCCGCAAGTGCCGGGCCGGGAGTGAATCCCGGCCCTCCGCGAGTGCCCAGGGATAAGGAGTCGAGAGCTGCGCACGTACATCGCGAAGCGGCTGGCGATCGCGCTGGTGACGCTGTTCGGCATGTCGGTGGTGATCTTCCTGTTGCTGCGGCTCGCGCCGGGCAACATCGTCGACATCCTGTTCGCGACCGGCGGCTACGTCAGCGAGACCGACAAGCAGCTCATCATGCAGGAGCTGGGCCTCGACAAGCCGATCGTGACCCAGTACCTCGAGTGGATCGGCAACATGTTCACGGGCGACCTCGGCAAGTCGTACCGCTACGACGTGCCGGCGTGGGACGTGATCAAGCCGCTGATCCCGGTCACGATCGAGCTGGCGATCCTCTCCACGATCATCTCGATCCTCATCGGGGTGCCGACCGGCGTGATGAGCGCGGTGAAGCAGGACACCATGCTCGACTACGGGCTGCGCATCTTTTCGCTCGCGGGCCTGTCGATGCCGTCGTTCTGGCTCGGCATGGTGATCATCCTGGTCCTCGCCGCCTACATCGGGTGGATCCCCCCGGTCACGTACGTGCCGATCACCGAGAACTTCACGATCCACGCGGTGCAGTTCCTGCTCCCGTCGCTGGCGGTCGGCTACCGGTCGTCCGCGCTCATCACGCGCATCACCCGCTCGGCGATGCTCGAGGTGCTGCGTGAGGACTACGTGCGGACGGCCTGGGCGAAGGGCCAGCACGAGCGGGCGGTGATCTGGCGGCACGCGCTGAAGAACGCGATGCTGCCGGTGGTGACGGTCATCGGCATCGAGTTCGCGTTCCTGATCGGCGGCCTCGTCGTCACCGAGACCGTCTTCAACCTGCCCGGCCTCGCGCGCTTCCTCGTGCAGGCCATCCTCTGGCGCGACTACCCCATCGTGCAGACGCTGGTCATGTTCATCGCGATCGTCGTCGTGCTCTCGAACCTCCTGGTGGACCTGCTCTACGGCGTGCTCGACCCCCGCGTCCGGTACTCGTCATGAGCGCGGACCGCCGAGCCGAGGCGTATGGCGACTAACGTCGCCACGATCGACGCCGCGAAGGGGCCGGCGCGGCCGGGGCTGCTCGCGCAGCTCGTGCGTTTCTGTCGCAAGAAGCCGCTGGGCGCGGCGGGCGGCGCGCTGATGGTCCTCATGGTGCTGACCGCGATCTTCGCGGAGCCGCTCTCCACCCACGATCCGATCGCCACCGACGCGGGGGCGACGCTCGCGCAGCCCGGCGCCGCGCACTGGCTCGGCACCGACCATCTCGGCCGCGACATCTACAGCCGCATCGTGCACGGCACGCGGATCTCGCTGATCGTGGGCCTGCTCTCCACGATCCTCGGCTCGGTGTTCGGCGGTCTGATCGGCCTCGTCTCCGCGTACTTCGGCGGCAAGACCGACCTCATCACCCAGCGCGTGCTCGACATCCTCCAGGGGCTCCCGCTGCTCGTGCTGGCGCTCGTCATGTCCGCGGCGCTCGGGCCCTCCGTCGAGAACGTGGTCATCGCCATCTCGATTCCGATCCTGCCGCGCGCGGCCCGCATCATCCGCTCCAGCGTGCTGTCGATCCGCGAGATGCAGTACATCGAGGCCGCGCGCGCGCTCGGGCTGCGGCACCTGCGGATCGCGTTCCGGCACGTGCTGCCGAACACCATCGGCCCGTTCCTCGTGCTCACGACGGCCCAGCTCGGCGCGGCCATCCTCGTCGAGGCCACGCTGTCGTTCCTCGGCCTCGGCGTGCCGGAGCCGTATCCGTCGTGGGGCCGCATGCTGTCGGTTTCCGCGGCCGAGTACGCGCAGAAGGCGCCGCACCTCGTCCTGTTCCCCGGCATCGCGATCAGCCTCGCGGTGTTCGGCTCCAACCTGCTCGGCGACGCGCTCCGCGACACGCTCGACCCGAGACTCCGCGGCGCGCAGTAAGAGGGGAGGCCCGGCCATGGCCAGCGACGACCTCTGCTGGACACCCGCCACCGACCTCGCCGCCCTGATCCGACGCCGGAAGGTCTCGCCCGTCGAGGCCGTCGACGCCGTGCTGGCGCGGATCGAGCGGCTCAACCCGCGGCTCAACGCCTACGTGCTCGTGCTCGCGGACGAGGCGCGCCGCCAGGCGAAGGCCGCCGAGCGCGCGGTCACGCGCAAGGGCGCCACGCTGGGCGCGCTGCACGGCGTGCCGTTCTCCGTGAAGGACCTCGTGATCACGAAGGGCGTGACGACCGCCTTCGGCACGCCGCTCATGCGCGACCACGTGCCCGACGAGGACGCGCCGATCGTCGCGCGGATGAGAGCGGCGGGCGCGATCATGCTCGGCAAGACGAACACGCCGACGTTCGGGTGGATCGGCGCCACGCACAACCTCCTGCACGGCGTCACGCGGAACCCGTGGGATCTCGAGCGCACGCCCGGCGGGTCGAGCGGCGGCGCCTCCGCGGCGGTCGCGGCCGGGCTCGCGCCGCTCGCCGTGGGCACGGACGGCGGCGGGTCGATCCGGATCCCCGCGTCGCTCGCCGGGATCTTCGGCCACAAGCCGTCGTACGGCCGGATCCCGCTCTATCCGGTAAGCGCCGCGTGGAGCGTGTCGCACGTGGGCCCGATGACGCGCACGGTCGCGGATGCGGCGCTGATGATGAACGTGTGCGCCGGCCCGGACGAGCGCGACCAGTACTCGCTCCCCCGCGAGCGTGTGGACTATCTGAAGGCGCTGAAGGGCTCGCTGAAAGGCCTGCGCGTGGCGTACACGGACGACCTCGGCTTCGTGGAGGCCGTCGACCCCGAGGTGCGCGCCGCGTGCGCGGGCGCGGCGCGCGCGTTCAGGGACGCCGGCGCCCGCGTCGACACCGTCCGCCCGACGTGGCCCTCGCCCAAGGAGGCGTGGAAGACGATCTTCTGCGGCGGCATCGCGACCCGCCTGGCCGGGTATCGGGATCGGCGCGCGGAGATCGAGCCCGGGCTCTACCAGCTCATCGAGGAGACGCTCGCGCAGCCGCCCACCGCCTACGTGCAGGCGTGGTTCGATCGGCTCGCGTGGTGGCAGCACCCTCGCGCGCTCTTCGAGCGCTACGACCTCCTGCTCACGCCGACGACCGCGTGCCCGGCGTTCGACGCGCAGGGCGAAGGGCCGGGCGCGATCGCCGGGACGCCGGTCGACCGCTACGGCTGGATCCCGTTCACGTACCCGTTCAACGTCACCGGCCAGCCCGCCGCGTCGGTCCCGTGCGGGTTCACGCGGAGCGGGCTGCCGATCGGTCTGCAGATCGTCGGCCGCCGCTTCGACGACGCGACGGTGCTGCGCGCGGCGGCGGCGTTCGAGCGTGCGCGGCCCTGGGCCGCGCACACGCCGAGCCTGCTCTGACACCCGTCCCGTTCATCGTCGGCGGGATCCTCGCCGGCGCGATCGCGATGTGGGGCGTGTACTTCGACACGGCCTGGCATCGCACGGTCGGGCGCGACACGTTCTTCAGCCTGCCCCACCTGTTCATCTACGGCGCGGGGTTCCTCGTCTGGGTCGCGTGCGTCGGCGCCGTCGTCCTCGCCACGCGAGGCCGGCTGCGCGACCTCGGCGGCATCGTGCTGCGCGCCGGGCCCGTGCGCCTGCCGCTCGGCTTCGCGCTCTGCGGGCTGGGCACCGCGATCATCGTGCTGGCGGTCCCCGCCGACCTCACGTGGCACGCGGTGTTCGGCAAGGACCTGCTCATCTGGAGCCCGCCGCACCTGCAGGGCGTCGTGGGCGGCGCGATCGGCGCCCTCGGCATCCTGTTCGCGGTGGCCGCGCAGAAGGGCAGGGGGGCCCTGGCGTCGCCCGGGCGCTGGCGTCTGGTCATGCTGCTGCCGTTCGTAGACCTGCTCCACTACGTCCACTGGAGCCTCGCGCACTACACGATGTTCCCGTGGACCCGCACGCCCGACTTCTATCCGTACATCGTCGCGCTGACCGTCCCGATGCTCGTCGTCGCGGCCGCGCGCGCGGTGGGCGCCTGGGCGCCCACGTGGGCGGGGCTGCTGTTCTTCGCCGCCATCGTCGTCATCGACCGCGGGCTGGCGCTGATCGACTTCGCGCGTCCGGCCGTCACGCCGCTGTTCGCGGGGCCGGCCGTGCTCGTCTCGCTGCTCTACGCGCGGTGGCCGGAGCGGCGCGACGCGGCGTGGCTCGGCGCCGTCGCGGGCGTGGTGTACATGCTGGGCTTCGTGGCGATGGAAGCGGGGTGGATGGCGTGGGTGATCGGCGCGCCGTGGCCGCTCGGCCGTGTCCTCGGCGGCCTGCCGGTCACGCTGGCGACCGCGGCGATCATGGGCTGGGTGGGCTGGGTGCTCGGCGGCTTCCTCGTCGCCTCGGGGGCGCCGGGCGGCCCGGCGGAAGTCTTCGGCGGCGCCTCGCGCGCCCGGTGGATGGCGCGTGCCGCGGTGCTCGTCTTCGCGCTCGGGCTCGCGAGCACGTACCGGCCCCAGGTGTTCGGCCCGCCGGTGAACGTGGGCGAGCTGCGGCTCGAGGCCGCGCGCACGTTCGAGGCGCAGGAGGCGCTCTTCTGGGGCGCGCTGATCGACGACGACTGGCCGCGCGGGCCCGTCATCGACGTCTTCAGCGAGGGCATCATGGACGGGATCCCGTTCCCCGTCGGGCCCGCGTGGTGCGCGGCGGACGACGCGCAGCTCGAGCGCGAGCTGCCGCAGGTGGGCTTCACGCTCACGGTGAACGGCGAGAGCGTCGACCTCGCGCGGTACCCGATGATCCGCGTGCGCGTTCCCGACGGCCGCGCATGCGCGTGGGTCGGCGTGGTGTCGCGCGGCCAGCGCGCGAGCCAGAACCGCTTCGTGTACACGGTCACCCCGGCGCCGGGCGCGCCCGCGGTGCGCGTGGAAGCGACGGCCGTCTTCAAGGATCCATGAGCGTCTGAAACTCTGGACATTGACGCCACGCGCGCGGCGCCCGACGCTGCGAAGCGTGACGCTGTCCGAGCTGCTCGTCGCGTGCGCGCTCTCCGGGATGGTGCTCGCCGGCACGTACGTGCTCCTCGAGCAGGGCGTGCGCGCCCACGCGACCGCGGCGGCGCGCGTCGAGACCCAGCAGGTCACCCGGGCGGCGCTCGACCGCCTGTCGCGCGAGATCCGCACCGCCGGGCGCGGCCCGTTCGTCAACATCGACGCGATCGGCACGGCGGAGCCGTCGCGCCTGGTCCTCGTCTCCGACCTCAACGCCGATCGCCGGGGCGAGAGCGTGACGTGGCACCTCGCGGGCTCGATCCTGCGGCGCGCCGGCGGTGGCGGGGCCCAACCGGTGGCGAACGGGGTTCGGGCCTTCGAGCTCCGCTACCGGGACGCCGCCGGGCGGCCGACCACCGACCGGGAGGCCATCCGGTCGGTCGAGATCACGCTGCGGGCCGCCCCCGTGGCGGGCGGATCCGTGCTCGCTCCGGGGACCGACGCCTTCCTGAGCGCCAGGGTCCGCCTCCGGAACCGGTAGCTCCGCGCCGACACCCCCACCACGGAGGGGGTGCCGTATACCGACGGGCCCCACCGCTCGGGCGTCGTCTATGTAAGGGATTTCCCTAAAAAAATCGCGCTGTTTTTCGTTGACAGGCCGTTTTGGCAACTGTACATTCGCCGACAAGTGGGGCGTAGTGGGATGAAAACCCACCACGCTTCGAGCGAGGGAGAGGGGGATTGGGGGTCCTGGGTTGCATGCCCCCCATGTCCAACGACGAATGTTCAGAGGGCGCTATCAGCACACGGTCGATCCGAAGGGACGGGTCAGCATTCCGGCCAAGTACCGGAACGCCCTGGCCCAGTTCACCGACCAGACGCTGATCGTGGTTCCGAACGAGGAGGCCCTGGAGGTGCACCCGGTCGAGGAGTGGCAGCGGATCGAGGACCGGATCAACGAGAAGTCGATGTTCGACGCCGAGATCCGGAAGATCGGCCGCCTCTACATCTCGCGCGCCAAGGACGTCGACATCGACGGCGCGGGCCGGATCCTCCTGCCGCCCGACAGCCGCGAGAAGTGCGGCATCGGGAAGGACGTGACGCTGGTCGGAGCGGGCCGGCGGCACTTCGAGATCTGGGATCGCAAGACGTTCGAGGAGTACGAGCTGCGGAACGGTGACGGGCTCGCGTCCGGGTTCGACCGGCTGGCGCAGCTCGGGGTCTAGCGGTTCACGTTCCGGTCCTGGTCGACGAGGTCGTGTTTCTCCTGCGACCGCGTGGGCCGGGCTGGATCATCGACGGGACGGTGGGCATGGGCGGTCACGCGGAGGCGATGCTGAGCGGCGCGGCGGAGGACGTCCGTCTGCTCGGTCTCGATCGCGACCCCGAGGCGCTCCGGCGCGCGGGGACGCGGCTCGCCCCCTTCGGCGACCGGGTCCGGCTCACGCAGGCGAGCTTCCGCGACATCGCGGAGGTCGCCGGCGCGCACGACGTCGCGTCCGCGCGGGCCATCGTGCTCGACCTCGGGATCTCCTCGTACCAGCTCGACGCATCGGGTCGGGGCTTCACGTTCCAGGACGACCAGCCGCTCGACATGCGGATGGATCCGGACCGTGGTGAAACGGCCGCCGCGCTGTTGAATCGGCGGCCGGAAGACGAGCTGGCGCGGATCCTCTTCGAGTACGGCGAGGAGATCCACGCCCGGCGGATCGCACGGACCATCGTGCGCCGCCGCCCGCTGGCGACGACCGGCGATCTCGTCGCGGCCGTGCGCGCCGCGGTCCCGCGCAAGGCGTGGCCGCGCCGTCTGCACGTCGCGACGAAGACGTTCCAGGCCGTCCGCATGGCGGTCAACGACGAAACCGGAGCGCTCCGTCACGCGCTTCCCCACGCGGCCGCCCTGCTCGACACGGGCTCGCGCCTCGGGGTGATCTCCTTTCATTCAGGCGAAGACCGCATCGTGAAGCAGACGTTCCGTTCGCTCGAAGCCGCCGGCTATGCCGAGCTCGAGCCGTCGCCCCTGACGCCCGGGGACGACGAGGTACGGGCGAATCCCCGTGCGCGGAGCGCGAAGCTACGAGTGCTGGAGCGGCTCCCGTGAAGACTCGACAGCGCCTCCATCGTGATCCCGATCCGCGCCTGCGGCGCTCCCTCGCCGTGGCGCTGCTGTGCTGCGCCGTCCTCGTGGTCGGCCTCCTGGTCGTCGTCGGTCTGCGCGTGCAGCAGGTGCACCTCGCGTATCAGCTCGACGCCCTGCGGGGCGAGCGGACGCGCGTCGAGGTCCTGCTCCGCCAGCTCGAGATCGAAGTGGCCACGCTCCGCTCGCCCGGCCGCGTGGAGACGCGCGCGCGGCAGCTCGGCATGACCGTGCCGGGTCGCGAGCAGGTCCGCCACGCCCGCGAGTTCGTCCCGGGCGGCTCGGGCGGTCTCGCGTCGGCGCGCACGGTGAGCGCGAGCGTGATCAGGTGAGGGCGACGCCCGCGTGATCGCGAACCCGCTGCGGACGCGGGTCCTCATCCTCGCGGCGCTGTTCGCCGTCGCGTTCGGCGCGATCGTCGCACGACTCTCGACCCTGCAGATCGTCCGCCACGCCGAGCTGTCGGCCCTGGCGGAGCGGCAGTACTCCCGCACGATCACGCTGCACGCGCCGCGCGGCCCCATCGTGGACCGCCGCGGCGCGCCGCTCGCGACCTCCTCCGCGGCGGAGTCGCTCTTCGTCCACCCGCGCGCCGTGGGCGACCCGGTCCGCGTGGCGGCCCGCCTCGCTCCGGTCCTCGACCTGCCCGAGGCCGAGCTGCACGCGCTGCTGACCGCGCCGAAGGCGTTCGTGTGGCTCAAGCGCCAGCTCCCGCCGGGGGTCGCCGAGCAGGTGAAGGCGCTGCGCGAGCCCGGGCTCGGCTTCGTCGCCGACGCGCTGCGCCTCTACCCCAACCGCGAGCTGGCCGCGCACGTGATCGGGTTCGAGGGCGCCGACGGCGGGCTCGAAGGCGTCGAGCGCGCGTGGGAGAAGGAGCTCGTCGGGCGTCCGGGGAAGGCCATCGTCGGGCGTGACGCGCTCGGGCGCGACGTGGTGACCCAGCAGGTGCTGCAGAAGCCCGCGCCCGGGCACGGCGTGATGCTGACGATCGACACGACGATCCAGTACATCGCCGAGCGGGAGATCGACGCCGCGTACCGCCGCACCGGCAGCAAGGCCGCGATGGCCGTGGTGCTCGAGCCGAAGACCGGCGACGTGCTCGCGGTGGCGATCCGGCCGACGTTCAACCCGAACACGTTCACGGAAGCGCCGAGGGACGCCCTGCGCAACCGCGCCGTCACGGATCCGTTCGAGCCGGGATCGACGTTCAAGATCATCATGGCCGCCGCCGCGCTCGAGGAAGGCGTGGTCAAGCCGGACGACAGGATCTACGGCGAGAACGGCTCCATCACGATCGCCCGCACGACGATCCGGGACTGGAAGAAGCAGGGCTGGATGACGTTCACGGAGGTCCTCCAGCAGTCCTCGAACGTGGGCTCGATCAAGGTCGGCATGGCGATCGGCAAGGAGAGCTACTACCGGTACATGACGGGCTTCGGCTTCGGCGCGACGACGGGCGTCGGCCTCGCCGGCGAGAGCCGCGGCCTGCTGCGCGAGCCGGGGCGCTGGTCGGCGCTCTCGCTGCCCACGATGTCGATCGGCCAGGAGATCTCCGTCACCGCCCTGCAGATGGTCGCCTCGTTCGGCGCCATCGCGAACGGCGGGGTGCTGATGTCTCCGCGCCTGGTGCGCGCCACGTTCGACGCCGAGGGACGGGAGGTCCGCCGGGAGGAGCCCCGCGCCCTGCGCCGGGTGATCTCGGAGGAGACGGCGAAGACGCTGATGCGCCTCATGGTCCAGATCGTCGACAAGGGCACCGGGCACGCCGCCGCCATCCCCGGCTACGACGTCGGAGGCAAGACCGGGACCGCGCAGAAGATGGACCCGGCGACGAAGCGGTACTCGCACGCGCCGGGCGTGCTGTCGTTCGTCGGCGTGGCCCCCGCCGACGATCCGCGCTTCGTGATGCTCGTGATGCTGGACGAGCCGAAGAACGAGAAGTGGGGCAGCGAGGCGGCGGCGCCGATCTTCGCGTCGATCGGCCGCGAGGTGCTGCGCTACCTCGAGGTGCCGCCGCGCGACGCGCCGCCCGTGCAGATCGTGACCGCGCACGGTCCCGCGGCGGGGCCGGCCGCGGGCCCCGCGCTCGACGCGGCCGTCACGCCCGCCGTCATGCCGGCGGCGGGGCCCGTCACCGAAGCGGCCGGCGCGGACGGGCCCCGCATGCCGGACCTGCGCGGCAAGCCGCTGCGCCAGGCGCTGGCGGCGCTCTCCGGCTTCCGCGCGGAGGTCGAGCTCGAAGGCCACGGCGTCGTCGTCGAGCAGGCGCCCGCGGCGGGCGCGCCGCTCGCCGCGGATGGACCGATCCGGCTGACCCTCGCCCGTCCGGCGCAGCTCGTGAGATGAGCCCGCGACAGATGCCGACGACCACGCTGCTCGACGCCCTGCCGGACAAGACGGTGAGCGGCACGCTCCCCGCCGTCGTCACCGGTGTGTCGGACGACTCGCGCACGGTCGTCCGCGGCGGCTGCTTCGTCGCGGTGCCGGGGCTCCGCACGGACGCGCGGCGCTTCGTCGCGGATGCGGTCGGCCGCGGTGCGGCGCTCGTCGTCACCGAAGGCGCGGCGGTCCCGGGCGTGAGCGTGCCGCAGGTGCTCGTCCCCTCGGCCCGCGCGGCCGTGGCGCTCCTCGCGGACGCGTGGCACGGCACGCCGTCGCGCGCGATGACCGTGGTCGGCATCACCGGGACCAACGGCAAGACCACCACCTCGTATCTCGCGGAGGCGCTGCTGCGCGCGCGCGGCCTCGCCACCGGCGTGCTGGGCACGGTGGCGTACGTGGTCGGCGGCGAGACGCTCACCGCGTCGCAGACCACCCCGGACGCGCTCGAGCTGACCGCGCTGCTCGCGCGGATGCGCGAGGCCGGGGTGCGCGGCGTCGCCATGGAGGTCTCCTCGCACGCGCTCGCGCAGGCGCGCGCGGACGCGCTGGCGTTCGACGTCGCGGTGTTCACGAACCTCACGCAGGACCACCTCGACTATCACGGGACGCTCGAGGAGTACCGCCGCGCCAAGCGCCGGCTCTTCGAGCTGACGGCGCGCTCCCCGAAGCCGCGCCGCGCCGCGGTGGTCAACGCGGACGACCCCGCGGGCGACACGATGGTCGAGGGCCTGCCGCTCGAGGTGCTCCGCTTCGGCCTGGGAGCCCGCGCGGACGTCCGCGCGACGGAGCACACCTCGTCGCTCGACGGCATCCGCATGACGGTCGCCACGCCGGCGGGCGCCTTCACGCTGACCTCGCCGCTGATCGGCGAGCACAACGTGATGAACCTGCTCGGCGCCATCGGCGTCGGCATCGCGCTCGGGCTGACGGTGGAGACGATCGCCGCCACCCTCACGGCGGTCGGCGCCGTGCCCGGCCGGTTCGAGCAGGTCAAGGCCGGGCAGCCGTTCCTGGTCGTCGTGGACTACGCGCACACGCCGGACGCGCTCGCGCGCGTGCTCGCCACCGCGCGCAAGCTCACGCGCGGCCGCCTCGGCGTGGTGTTCGGCTGCGGCGGCGACCGCGACCGCACCAAGCGCCCGATCATGGGCGGGATCGCCGCGCGCCAGTGCGACCGCGTGTGGGTCACGTCCGACAACCCGCGCTCCGAGCGGCCGCAGGCGATCGTGGACGAGATCGTCGCGGGCATCCGCGAGGCCGGCGCGCCGGCCGACCGTTACGTCAGCGAGCCCGACCGGCGGGCGGCCATCCGCGCGGCGCTGGACTGGGCCCGCGCCGGTGATACGGTGGTGATCGCAGGAAAGGGCCACGAGACGTACCAGATCGTCGGCTCGGACACGCTCCCGTTCGACGACCGCTCGGTCGCCCGGGAACACTTGACGCATGGCTAGGCGTCCACCGCCGCCGTTCACCGTGCAGGACATCGTGCGGGCGACGCAGGGCGCCCTCGTCGGCGGCGACCTCGCGGTCCCGGTGACGGGCGTCTCCATCGACTCGCGCGCGCTCGCGGTGGGCGAGGCGTTCTTCGCGATCAAGGGCCACCGGCTCGACGGCCACGCGTATCTCGCCGAGGCCGCGGGGCGCGGCAGCGCCTGCCTCGTCGTGCACGAGCTCCCCGACGAGCTGCCGCCGAACGTGCCGCTCGTGCTGGTGCCCGAGACCACGAAGGCGCTCGGCCGGCTCGCCGCCTGGCATCGCGCGAAGTTCACGCTTCCCGTCGTCGCGGTCACGGGCTCGAACGGCAAGACCACGACGAAAGAGCTGATCGCGTCGGTGCTCGCGACGCGGTGGAACACGCTCAAGCCCGAGGGCAGCTTCAACAACCAGTGGGGCCTGCCGCTCACGCTGCTCGGCCTCGGGCCGGAGCACGGCGCGCTCGTCGTCGAGCTCGGCACCAACCAGCCCGGCGAGATCGCGGAGCTCGCCGCCCTCGCGCGCCCGACCGTGGGCGTCGTCACGGTGGTCGCCTCCGTGCACACGGAGTTCCTCGGCTCGCTCGACGGCGTGCGCGAGGAGAAGGCCGCGCTCGTGCGCGCGCTGCCGCCGGACGGCACCGCGGTGCTCAACGCCGACGACCCCCGCGTGGCCGGCATGGCCCGCGACACGCGCGCGCGCGTGATCACGTTCGGCGCGGCCGCCGGCGCGGGCCTGCGCGCGGTCGGCGAGATCACCGACGGGCCCGGCGGCCTCGCCTTCACGCTCGAGCACGACGGCGCGCGGCGCGCGGTCACGCTCGGCCTCAGCGGCCGCCACAACGTGACCAACGCGCTCGCCGCGGCGGGCGCCGGGCTCGCGCTCGGGCTCGGCCTCGAGGCGATCGTCGGCGGCCTCGCGGCCGCCCGGCCCGCGAAGGGGCGCTGCGTGTGGCGCGCCG